>CXWJ01007088.1_pt1 | contig 33328 bp, 21 predicted proteins | sample 590841 | NCBI WGS metagenome assembly CXWJ01 (sample SAMEA3498367, study PRJEB10139) | wastewater metagenome | biome: wastewater treatment plant; material: activated sludge | place: Austria | collected 2015-01-21 | reverse complement strand
CAGTAGACGGCAAACGGGTAGAGGCTGTGGCGCTTGACCCACGAGAGGAGGAAGGCGATACAGGCGTAGCCGACGACGGCCGCGGCGATGAAAGCGGCCAGGTAGTGGCCGTTGGGCAGCGTGCCCTGGGCGCTGAAGATATCGAGGATGGATAATAGTCCCGCCCCGGCGATGGCCGGCAGGCCGACGAGGAAGCTGAAGCGGGCCGCCGTCGGCCGATCCAACCCGCGCCAGAGGCCGGCGGCGATGGTCGAGCCGCTGCGGGAGACGCCGGGCAGCAGGGCCAACACCTGGAACGAGCCGATGATGAGGGTATCGACGGCCGTCAGGCGCTCAAGGGTTTTCGTGCCGCGCAACAAGCGCTCGCCCACGACCAAAAAGACAGCCGTCACCAGCAGCCCAACGGCGGCCACCGTCGGCGACTGGAACTGTCGCTCAAAGAAATCCTTGAGACCCAGGCCGACAATTCCGGCCGGGATGGCGCCGAGGAGCATAAGCCAGCCTAGGCGTGAGTTCGGGTCGCTCCACGGGTCGCGGCGAACGAGGCCGGCCAGCCAGGCGCGGCCGATGGCCCACAGGTCGCGGGCAAAGTAGCTGAGGATGGCGACCAGCGTCCCGGCGTGGACGAGGCCGATGAGCACCAGGTCGGGCTGGCTGAGGCCGAAGATGGCCGGGATGAGCACCAGATGGCCGTCGCTGGAGATGGGCAGGAACTCGGTCGCGCCCTGGATAATGCCGATGATGATCGCTTCTAGTAGTGACATAGTGGTCAGTGGTCATTGGTCAGTGGTTAGTGGTCAGTACGCTCTTGCTCCCCTGCTCCCCTGCCGGATAGTGACTGAGAAACTCATCCGCATACTCTGCCACCGTTCCCTTGCGAATCGCCTTGCGCAGATCGTCCATGAGGCGTAGCAGGAAGTGGAGGTTGTGGGTGGTCAGCAGGATGGAGGCCAGGATTTCGTCGGCCTTCACCAGATGGCGGATGTAGGCTCGGCTGAAATGGGCGCAGGCGTAGCAGGTACAGGCCGGGTCGATGGGCAGCGGATCGGCGGCGTATTGGGCATTACGCAGATTGATGCGGCCGCCGAGCAGTAGCGCCGCGCCGTTACGGGCGATGCGCGTCGGCAGCACACAGTCGAAAATGTCGATGCCGCGCAGCACGCCATTGACCAAATCTTCGGGCGCGCCGACGCCCATCAGGTAGCGCGGCTTGTCGGCCGGCAGCAGCGGGTGGAGCCACTCCAGCACGGCGTGCATCTCCGGCTTCGTCTCGCCCACGGCCAGCCCGCCGATGGCATAGCCGGGCAGGTCGAGGTCGAGCAGGAAGCGAGCGCTCACCTCGCGCAGGTCGCGGAAGATGCCGCCCTGAACGATGCCGAACAACGCCTGATCGGCGCGCGTCTTGGCCGCCAGGCAGCGCGCGGCCCAGGCGTGGGTGCGGCCAAGCGATTGGCGCACGTAGTCGTAGTCGTTGGGCGGCGGGCACTCGTCGAAGACCATGATCACGTCGGCCCCCAGGTTTTCCTGGACGGCGATGGACTTCTCCGGCGTAAAGCGGTGGCTGGAGCCGTCGAGGTGGGACTTAAAGGTCACCCCGTCGTCGTCGATGCGGCGGGCATCGCTAAGGCTGAAGACCTGGAAGCCGCCGCTGTCAGTCAGGATGGGGCCGTCCCAACCCATGAAGCGGTGCAGGCCGCCCAGGTCGCGTATCAGGTCGTCGCCCGGCCGCAGATAGAGGTGGTAGGTATTAGCCAGCACCAGCGACGCGCCCAGTTCCACGAGGTCGCGGGGGCGCATGGCCTTGACCGTGGCCGCCGTGCCGACCGGGGCGAAGACGGGGGTCTCCAGGGGGCCGTGGGGGGTGTCGAAGCGGCCGAGGCGGGCGGGGCCGTCCTGGGCCAGGAGGGTGAATTCAAAAGACATGAGGGGGGATTATAGCCTAGTTATGAAATTCGAGTGACGAGTGGCGGGTGGCGAGTAGTGGGTGGTGGAGGGCGGGTGGTGGAGGGCTAGTAGTTAGGAGCAAACTTGTATTCTAGAGTTAGTTTGGTATTATGGAGTCAATGAATGAGTTGCCTGGGAAAGAGAGCAATGTGGCGAAACGGTGGCGGGCGGAGGCGGCACGGCCAACGGCTGAGGTAAAGATGCGGCTGCGTCTGGCAGCAATGGCCGGACATATGAGCCACGATGGGGTGGCTGCTCGTCGCGCGGCGCTCATCGATCTGCTGGCCGACGGCCGCCCGCACACGCGGGAAGACATTCAAGAACGGGTTGGGGCGGACGTGGGCGCAGCGTGCTGGGGCAAGCGACCACAGGAGGCGTTGTTGCGGGACGTTGCCGCCCTGCGCCGGGGCGGCATCGGCATCGCCTATTCACGCCGTGCCGGGCTGGAAGGATTCTATCTCAAGTATCCAGCTATGGAGGGTAGACAACCCTGGGCCGGCAATCAAGTTGCCGACGAATGGCTAATGAAAGTTCGCGACCTCGATAGCGCGGCGAAGAATGAGGTAGCCTTTGCCGCGGCCGAATTCGCCAGGCGTCAAAAGTACCTGATCGTCGCCGGCGAGCATCCTGATTGGCCGGAGGAACAGGTAGATCGGGAAGCGCGGCGGCTGGTCTATGGGGTTTAGGCGATGAGTATACCGCGCTATGATCAGGCGCAAGCCTTCGGCGGGGTGATCGATGTACTGGAGGCGGGAGCCGCCGTCTACGCCATCTGGGGTGGGCTGGCGGTCGTGGCCTATGGTGAGCCGCGCTTCACCCAGGATATGGACGTGCTGTTGCGCGGCGATGGCTTCCCCGTGTCCCTCTTCGTCCGTCGCCTGCGCGAGAGCCACTATCACGTGGACGAGCGGGCCGTGGCATCGGCCCTCACCGATAACGGTTTCTTCAACGTCATTCACCTGCACTACGCGATCAAGGTCGATTTCTACGTGCCGCATGAATTTGACTTGCGGGCGATGATCGCCGAACGGGTTTACTTGCCGTTTGATAATATGCGTCGCGCGGCCTACGTGACCGCCGAAGGTGTTGTGGCGGCCAAATTGCGCGCTTATATGGACAGCGGCTCGACGCGGCATCTGGATGACATAGCCTCCATCATCCGCGTGCAGGGCGCTCGCCTCGACCGACGCCGGTTGGAGCAGCGCGCCGCCCAACTGGGTTGCTTTGGGGTGTGGCGGGCGCTGTGGGAGGAGAATAGGGGGTAGTGGTTGGCGGGTGGCGGAGGACAGGTGGCGAGTAAGGAGTTGCCTCCATACGTCTGGGCAGTAATTCTCTCATTCCCTCCAAACAGAGAGGGCAAATTTGTTCGTAATTTGTAATTTTTTCACTGGTTGCCGGCAGAGAATGGCAAATAGATAGGTCGCGGCAACACCTCTATGATGGCTGTGACCGTGGAGCCGCCGCCGTTGTTGGTGGCGGTCAGAGTGACGGTGTAGCGGCCGGGGGCGGCGTAGCGGTGGCTGGGATGGGTGGCGTTGGACGATGGGCTGCCATCGCCGAAGTCCCAGACGTAGCGCGGCGGGCCGTCGCCGGTGGTGGTGTTGGTGAATTGCGCCGTCTGGCCCAACCAGAGGGGGCCGGCGACGGTGAAGGATGCCAGTGGCGGGGCCATATCCGTCGGGGCGATGGTGAATGTCCATGCCACGTCGGCGGCGGGGGTGTCGGGCGGGTCGTCGGCGTCGCTGTCGTGGATGTCGGCGGCCGATAGCCGGGCCTGGCAGGTCTCNNATGACCGGCGGGGTGTCGGGCGCGGCGCATTCGTTGGGCGCGCCGGGGGTGGGATTGACGGGGCGGTAGGCGGTGGTGCGGCGCGGGCCGCCGCTGCCGTCGGGGCAGCGTTGTAGAGAGTCGGTCTGGGCCGCGTCGCGGCCGTTTTCATCAACCTGCGGCTGGCCCGGTTCCAGCAAGGGCAGCAGTTGGGCGTCGGGGGCGTCGCTTGGGCCATAGATCACGGCGTCGATCAGCCCGGCCGTCGTCAGGGCTACGCCTGTCGGGAAGTCGGCTGCCTGCCCGGCATAAAGAGCCGCAGCGTCCGGCCCGTTTTGTAATGCGCCACCGGGTATAACCAATCCCGGCTCCACGTCGGCATTTCCCAGGACGAAATATCCGGCCGGGTCGGTCTCGTGGCCGCTCAAATCGAACGCCCGGTAGGCGCGGTCGTCCTTGCCGTTCCACAGGACGATGACCAGCCCGTCCAGCGCGGTATGGCCCACGCCGCCATCGTATAGTTCGATGAATTCGGCCCGGTCGCTGCCGGGGGTATCGGCGTCCAGTTCGTTGATGAGGATGCCGGTCGCTGGCGAGGCCGCTACGGAGAAGCTCCAGCTATAATTCACGGTCAAACTATCGGGCGGGTCATCGGCGTCGGCGTCGTGGATGGCCTGGGCTTGTATGGTGACCGCACACACCTCGCCGGCGGCAAAGGGCGTTGTCGGAGTCAATGTGAACTCGCGCAGCCCGCCGGAAATTACCGTGTCATGTATCCCGCTGGCGGCGCAGGCAATGGCCGCCCACGCGCCGGTCGGGGTGACATCTTCGCTGAAACGAATCGTAATCGCCGCTTCAGGAGCGACGCCGGTGGCCCCTTCCGGCGGACTAACCTCTATCACGGTCGGCGGGGCGTCGGCCGGGCAGTGGTTGGCCGCGCCGGGGGTAGGCGTGTGGGCGCGATAGGCGGCGGTGCGACGCGGGCCGCCGCCACCGTCAGGGCAGCGTTGCAGAGAGTCATTTTCGGCGGTTCCTCGTGCATCCTCATCGATCTGAGGCTGACCAGCGTTTAGCAATTCCAGTAAAGCAGCATCCGGTGAAGCAGCCGGGCCATAGACAACGGCGTCGATTACATGATTAGCAGGCATGGGCGTACCAGACGGAAAATCGGCCGCGCTGCCGGCCAGCAAGGCAACCGCATCCGGCCCATTCTGGAGCGCCCCATTCGCGAACGGTAGATCAACACCCGGCACGGCGGCATTGCCTAACACCAATAGCCCCGCCGCGTCGGTCCGATAGCCGTCCAAATCGATCGCCCGATAGGAGAGATCATCCCCACCATTCCAAAAAACCACGACCAAACCGGATAGATCGGTATCGCCGTGGCCGCCGTCATACAGTTCGACGAACTCCAATGTGTCGCTGCCGGGCGTATTGGCATCAATTTCATTGATGAGCACCCCCTCGGCCACCGGGGCGGCAACGTGGAATGACCAGTGGTAATTGGCGGCCATCGTGTCGGGCGGATCGTCGGCGTCCGTGTCGTGAATGGCCGCGCCCGACAGCGTGACGGCACACGTTTCGCCCGCACCAAAAGCGTTGTCCGGCGTCAGAGTGAACTCGCGCGGCCCGCCGGTAATCGCCGCCGCGTGCGTTCCACTGGCGGCGCAACTGATCGTGAACCACGCCCCGACCGGAGCTACATCTTCGCTGAAGCTGATGGTTATTACCGCTGTGGATAATACCCCGGTTGCGCCATCCAGCGGCGTTACGGCAGCAACGGTCGGCGGGGCGTCGGCCGGGCAGTGGTTAGTCGCGCCGGGGGTGGGTGTGTGGGCGCGATACTGTTTGGTTCGGCGGGGGCCGCCCGCGCCGTCGGGGCAGCGTTGCAGGGCGTCGGACTCGGCCGAGGCGCGACCGTCTTCATCTACCTGGGGTTCGCCCGGCTCCAGCAAGGGTAACAAACCGGCGTCCGGTTCTTCGGCCGCACCATAGACAACTGCGTCGCGCAAACCGGCCAACGTCAGGGTCGCGCCAGCCGGGAAGTCGGCCGCCCGCCCGGCATAGAGGGCCACGGCGTCCGGCCCGTTTTGTAACGCGCCGCCTGGAATCTCTAACCCCGGATTGACATCAGCATTGCCCACAGTGAAATAGCCGCTATTGTCGGTTCTATAGCCTCCTAAATCAATAACCTGATAGGCGCGATCGTCGCTACCGTTCCATAGAACGATGATTAACCCATCCAGCGACGTATGGCCCGCCCCGCCGTCGTATAGCTCAATGTATTCGGCTCGATCAGTCCCGGGGGTGTTGGCATCAATTTCGTTGATGAGCAAGCCCTCGGCCGTAGGACTGGCCATCTGGAACGACCAACGGTAATCGGCGACCAGCGTATCGGGCGGGTCGTCGGTGTCGGCATCGTGGATGGCCTGGGCCTGTAGGGTGACCGCACACCCCTCGCCGGCTGTGAAGGGCATTGTCGGAGTCAACGTGAATTCGCGCGGCCCGCCGGTAATCGCCGCCCCGTGCGTTCCACTGGTGGCGCAACTGATCGCGAACCACGCCCCAACCGGAGCTACATCTTCGCTAAAACGGACGGTCAGCACCGCGCCGGGTGGTATGCCGGTTGCGCCATCCAGCGGGGTCACGGCGACCACGGTCGGCGGGGCGTCGGCCGGGCATTGGTTGGCCGCACCAGGGGTTGGTACGTGGGCACGATAGCCGTCTGTATGGCGGGGGCCGCCCGCGCCATTGGGGCAGCGTTGTAGGGAATCATCCTCGACCGCGCCCCGCGCATCCTCGTCGATCTGAACTTGGCCGGCATCGAGCAATTCCAGCAAGGCGGCGTCCGGTGAACCAGCCGGGCCATAAACAACAGCATCGATGACACGATCAGTGGGCAAGGGCGTACCGGATGGAAAATCGGCCGCACTGCCGGCCAGCAGGGCAACCGCATCCGGCCCATTCTGGAGCGCCCCATTCGAAAACGAAACATCTACACCCGGCACGGCAGCATTGCCCAACACCAATAACCCTGCCGCGCCGGTGCGATAGCCGTCCAGATCGATAACCCGATACGAGAGGTCATCCCCACCGTTCCAAAAAACCACGGCCAACCCGGATAGATCAGTATGACCGGTGCCGCCGTCGTACAGTTCGACGAACTCTAGTGTGTCGCTACCGGGCGTATCGGCGTCAATCTCGTTGATGAGCACGAAATCGGCCGGAGCGGCGGCGGTGGTGAACGACCATGCGTAATCGGCCGCCGGGTGATCGGGCGGATCGACGGCATCCATGTCGTGGATGGCGGCGGCAAAAAGCTTGACCACACACGTCTCCTGCGGGGCAAACGGTGTATGGGGATTGAGGGTTATGTGTCGTGGGCCACCGGTCGTTGCAGCCTGATGCGCGCCGCTATCCTCGCAGCTAAGGGCATACCAGCCGGCGTCAATCACCACGTCCTCGGTAAAGGTGATTGTCAGAGAATCGTCCAGCGCCACGTCAGCCGCGCCACCTTCCGGGAATACGCTCTCGACGGCCGGGGCACTGTCCGCGACGCAGCCATTGGGCGTACCCGGCGTCGGCAAATCCTGGCGAAAGGCCACCGACCGCCGTTGGCCGCCCGCGCCATCGGGGCAGCGCCCGTTGGAATATTGATCGGCCGCGCCCCGCCCGGCTTCGTCTATCTGCGCTTCACCGTTGAGCAACAGCGCCAACAATCCGGTATCGGCGGGGTCAGCCGTGCCGTAGACGACGGCGTCCAGCAGTCCACGGGTATGGAGCACCGTGCCGTTGGGGAAGTCGGTCGCGCGGCCGGCGTAGAGGGCCACGGCATCGGCCCCATTTTGCAAACTGCCGGTAGGCAACGATACTGCGCTGCCGGCTACCCCACTGTTCCCGATCAGCAAAAAGCCCGCGCCGTTGGTGGCGGCGCTCGTCAGGTCGGCGGCGAAGTACGACCGATCATCACTACCGTTGAATAAGACGACCACCAGCCCGGCCAGATCGGTATGGCCGATGCCGCCATCGTACAGTTCAATGAATTCAGCGGCATCACTGCCGGGTGTATCGGCGTCAAGCTCGTTGATCACGATGAAATCGGCTGGGGGACTACCTGTGGTGAAACTCCACGCATAATCCTGAGCGAGATGATCGGGCGGGTCGGCCGCATCGCCGTCACTGACCCGCGCGGCCGTGATCCGCGCCTGGCACTGATCGTTGTAGGGCAGTGGCGCGCTCGGCGTGAAGGTGAAAGCCTGAGGGCCACCGGCCGTAGTTACCTCCCGCGCTCCGCCGATCGCGCAGGAAAGAGAAANNGAGACGCCGTTTGCCCCGGCCGGCGGGAGCACGCTACTGATCTGCGGCGCGTCGTCGGTTTGGCAGTTGCTTGGCTCGCCGGGCGTCGGCGTGTTGGGCAGATAGCTTGCCGTTTGCCGCTGGCCGCCGGTGCCATTGGGGCAACGCTGGAGAGCGTGCAAATCGGCCGCGCCGCGCCCCGCCTCATTGACCGGGAGTTGCCCGGTATGGAGTAGGGCCAGGAGTTGCGGCGTAACGGCCGCCGCGTCGCCATAGACAATCGCATCCAGCAAGCCCGGCTGACGTATCGGCGAGTCGGTTGGAAATTGCGCGGCATCGGCGGCGTAGAGGGCCACCGCGTCCGGGCCGTTCTGTAGCGCGCCGTCGGCGAACACAATCGCCGGGGCCACGCCGGCGTTGCCCACCAGTAGATACCCATCCCCATCCGTCACCGTCCCATCCAGGTCGATGGCCCGGTAGGAGAGGTTGGTGCTGCCGTTGAAAAAGACGAGGCTCAATCCATCCAGCGCCGTATGGCCCACGCCGCCATCGTACAGTTCAATGAACTCGGCCGCGTCGCTACTGGGGGTATCCGGGTCGATCTCGTTGATGAGCACGAAGTCAGCCGGGGCAGCAACGGTGGTGAATGACCAACTCTTTTCCTGCTCCATGAGGTCTGGTGGATCGTCCAGATCGCTGTCACTGACCTGGTTGGCGACGACGGTGGCCGTGCACTCTTCCGCGTGCGCCAACGGTTGGCCCGGCTCAACCGTATAGATCGTGGGGCCGCCGCTGGTTCGGATCGTGTGAGCGCCCGAATGGTCACATGCCAGCGTGAGCCATTTCTTTTTGACGCCTACCGGCTCGCTGAATTCCACGGTGATCAGAGTATCGATGCCGACGCCCGTCGCGCCGCGGCCGGGGTTCATGCCGTCCACCTCAGGCGGCAAATCGGTGATGCAATCGTTCACCGCGCCGGGTGTCGGGGTATTCTGTTTGTAGGTGGCGGTATGACGCAGCCCACCCGCGCCGTTGGGGCAGCGCTGGTTGGAATGGGCGTCGGCCGCGGCGCGGCCGTTCTCATCGACCTGCGGCTGATCGGGCAGCAACAGGGGTTGCAGGCCAGGGTCGTTGTCTTCGGGTCGGCTATAGATGATGGCGTCAATAGGGTCGGTGGCGGTGACGGGTGTACCGTTGGGATAATCAATCTCGCTGCCGGCGACCAGGGCCGCCGCGTCGGGGCCGTTTTGCAGCGCGCCATCGGGCAATGTCGCCCCGCTTCCGGCTACGGCGGCATTGCCCAGCACGAAGTAGCCGGCGGCATCGGTCGAATAGCCGTCGAGATCAACCGTCAGGTAACTACGGTCGTCGTTGCCGTTGAACAACACCACGGCCAAGCCGTCGAGTGAGGTATTGCCCGCGCCGCCGTCATAGAGTTCGATGAATTCGGCCGCGTCCACCCCCGGCGTGTCGGCGTCGATCTCGTTGATGAGAATGCCCTCGGCCACCAGATTTTCGGTTTGGAACTGCCAATTGTAATTGCCTTCGAGATTGTCCGGCGGGTCTTCAGTATCGCTATCGCTGATCTGCTCGGCCAGAACCGTCACCACGCACGTCTCCCCTTTAGCCAGCGGCTCATCCGGCTGGAAATGAAAAGTCGTGCCGTCGCCGGTCACACTATAACTGTGGGGGCCGGTCGCTGAACAATTGATGGTCATCGGGGTTGGCGATAGATCTACCGGCTCGCTGAACTCGACATCGATGAGGGCGTGGAGGGCCACGTCGGTTGCGCCGTCGGCGGGCGTCGTGGCGATGACCTCCGGCGGGACATCGTAATGGCAACGATTGTCCTCCCCGGCGGTGGGCGTGTTCTGGATGAAGTCTGCTGTCTGTCGGGGGTGGCCATTGCCATCGGAGCAGCGTTGGCTTGAATCGGCCGCGGCCACGCCGCGACTACCCTCGTCCAGCGACTGTTGCCCCTCGTCCAGCAAGACCAACAATTCGGCCCCCGCCGGGCCATAGACGACGGCGTCGATCAGGTTTTCGGTGCTCACCGGCGCGCCATGGGGAAAGGCAGTGGCCGGCGCGTTGTAGATGGCCGCCGCCGCCGGCCCATCGTTCACCGCATCATTGGCGAGGAAAAAATCTCGGCCCGCCACACCGCTGGCCCCGGCAACGAAATAGCCCGCCTCGTCAGTCATATAGCCGTCAAGCTCCTCAGCCATATAGACCGAGGCGTCAGCGCCGCCATAGAGCACGAGCGTGAGGCCGTCGAGGGGCGTGACGCCCTGGCCGTCATCATATAGCTCGATGAAATCATGGAAGCCACCCACGGTTATGGCGTCCAATTCGTTGATGAGGATGGACACCGACTTAGTGTGGAACGTCCACGTCAAGTTTCTTACCATCAAATCCGGCGGATCGTCCAAGTCGTGGTCGCTGACACCGTCGGCAAACATCACCGGGCTGCACGATTCGCCGGGCAGGAAGGGACGGTCGGAGATGAAGGAGAAGGTGATGGGGCCGCCCTGAGCAGTGAGGACATGATCCAGACTGCGGTCGCAAGACAGTTGCAGCGCGGCGGCGGTCAGGGTCACTGGTTCGCTAAAGGTGACGGCCAGGGAGCCATCGATGGCGGCTTCCCAAGGCACTTGTTCTGCCCCATGGGGTGGATAAGCTTGCAGGAGTAGGGGAGCCTCATCGGCGAGAGGCGCGGCGGCCAGACCAGCTGTGCGCACAGCCCCACCCAGCGCCGCCAGGGCCACCAGCGTGCCCAACAGAGTAACCAACAGGCGCGCCACCCCGCGGCTGCCCGCCCTCCAACCCGTGGAACCGTCCACGAGTCACCTCCAGATTGTCGCTACTTCCCGCACCCCTTGAATGCGGACTGATCTTAGCCGCATCAGGGGCGCGCGACAAATAAAACGAGCCGGTTTTTCAGGGCAATTCCAAAGCCAGGCCTAGTTGGCGACCGGCAATTGCATCGCCTCGACCACCAGTTCGGCCACGTCGCGCACCTGCATCGGCTCGCCCTGGTCGCGGTTGGCGTCGCTCATCATCGTGTTGCAGAACGGGCAGCCGACGGCCAGCACGGCCGCGCCGGTGGCTCGCGCTTCGCGGTAGCGGTTGGCGTTCACCGTCTCGCCGCTGACGCCGTGCTCCTCTTCCTTCCAGTATTGCGCGCCACCCGCGCCGCAGCAGAACGAATCCTTGCCGTTGCGGGGCATCTCCAACAGGGTCAGGCCGGCGGCAGCCAGCGCGGCCCGCGGCTCGGCCAGCACGCCGTTGTGGCGGCCGAGGTAGCACGGGTCGTGGAAAGTGGCCTGCTCCAGCGTCTTACCGTTCAGCCGCAGCTTGCCGCGGCCGACGAGATCGGCGATGAGTTGGGTGTGGTGGAAGACGGCGTAATGGCCGCCCAGTTCGCCGTACTCCCTGCCGATGGTTGTGAAGCAGTGGGGGCAACTGGTGACGATACGCCGCTCGTTGGCCTTGGCGGCGTTGAGCGTCTCGATGTTGGCCTCGGCCATGGCTTGATAGAGCGGCTCATTGCCGGCACGGCGGGCCGAGTCGCCGGTGCAGGTCTCATCATCGCCCAGCGTGGCGAAGCTGACCCCGGCGGCGTTGAGGATCGTCGCCACAGCGCGGACGGTCTTCTGGGCGTCGGGATTGAACGCCCCGGCGCAACCGACCCACAGCAGGTATTCGTAGTTGGGGTTTTCCTCGACGGTGGGCACCTCAAACGGCAGCGGGGCGGCCCACTCCATGCGGCTACTCTGGGCCTGCCACGGGTTGCCCATGCGCTCCATGCCCACAAATGCGCCCTTGAGTTGTTCGGGAAATTCGCTCTGCATCATCACCTGATCGCGGCGAATCTCCATGATGTCGAGCATGGGCACGTTGCCGACGGGGCAAATCTCGATGCAATGGCCGCAGGCGGTGCAGGCCCACACGGCGCTCTGGCTGATGGCGTAGTCGAGCAGCGGCGTACCGTTGGCGGCCCCGGCGGCCAGCGCGCTCATGTTTTCGCGGATGTAGTAGCGCTTGTTGATCTCCAGCGCCGAGGGGGAGAGTTCCTTGCCGGTGTTATAGGCCGGGCACACTTCCTGGCAGCGGTTGCACATGATGCAGGCGAAGGCATCGACGATCTGCTTCTGCGGCAGGTCGTCGAGGTCATTGGCCCCGAACTGTTCGATTGTCTCATCGTCAAGATTGAGCTTGAACATCTGGCCCAGATAGCTGCGCTCCGGGCTGGTCATAAAGTTGAACGGCCCCATGAATAGGTGAGCGTGCTTGGTGTAGGGGAAGTAGGGTAGGAAGATCAGGATGAGACCGACGGCCAGCCACCAGAAAAGATGGTTACCGAAGGTCAGGGCGTCGGGCGACAAACCACCGAGGAACGTCCCGGCGATGAAGTTGGCGACAGGCTGCCAGGGGTCGGCACCGTGTTGGGCCACGGCGAACGACGCGGCCAACAGGCGCGAACCGACGTGCATCAGGATGAATAGGCCGACGATGAGCGAATCGACGGCAATACCCCCCTCGCGCACGCGCTCCATCAGCTTGACGTTGCCGCGAATCTTGAGGGCCGGGTCCTGGGCGGCAAAACGGCGCAACAGGAAGTAGGCCACGCCGATGAGCACGGCGGCGGCAAACAGATCGGCCGCCAGCCGGAAGACCTGGCCGATGATATTGTCATGGAAGAAGGTGAAGCCGGGGATCAGCCCCTCCAGCACGTCGATGACGTTGACCAGGCCGTAGAAGATGAAGCCGAAGGCCACGCCATAGTGCATCAGTGAGGTCAGCTTGCGGTGGCGGATGATGCGGCCCTGGCTGACGAGGGCGGCGATGCCGGTCATTACCCGGCGCGGCAGGTCGTTGAGATTCAGCTTGCCCTGGCCGCGGCCGATGACGCGGGCCATGAGGGTAAAGGTGTTGGCAACGGCCGCCAGGCAGATGGCGACCAACAGGAAGAATAGAATGCGTTCAAACGGAGATAACATCGTCTCCTCCACTCAATTGGGCGTCGGCGGACACGGCCCCCCGCTCCGCCGACGTGGATGAATATTGATGAGATTATAACAAATTATTGACGCACTGCATTATACAAGAAAGAATCCACAGATTTCACCGATTGCACAGATAACTTCTGATGACGTCCGCGAAAAACCGTCCTATCCGTGTCATCCGCGTTTCATTCGCCCTATGATTGAAAGTTGGGTGTTTGCCATGCGACAGGACTACGACCGGTTACGGCCACGGGGGATAGTCGGCTATAATGAGCGGCTATGAGTCTCGATAGACAAGGCAAGGGGCGGCGTTGGGCTGGGCGCGGGCTGATCGTGCTGGCCGCGCTGGCACTGCTGGCGGCGCTGTGGCCCAATGCCCGGTCGCTCTACGAGCTGACCGGCGAGGAGGCGCTGCGCGGGCAGGTGGCCGGCGTGTTCCATTGGCTCAACACGGCTATTCGACCGCAGCCCGATCTGCAACCGGCGGCCGTGGCCGGGTCGCCCCACGCTTTCCCGGCCGTGCCCGCCTTCGGGGTCAACACGTTCGTGGAGCAGGAAGCGGAGGAGGCCAAACGCGTCCGTAGCCTGGACATGGCCGCCGCCGCCGGGCTGCGCGTCGTGCGCCAGGAGTTCCCCTGGGAAGACATCGAGATTCATGCCAAAGGGGATTTTGTCGACCGGCGCAACGACCCGGCCGGGGTGGATGCCTGGGCCAAGTACGACCAGATCGTAGCGCTGGCCGCGGAGCGCGATCTGACCGTCCTGGCCCGGTTGAGCAACCCGCCGGCCTGGAGCCGGGCCGCGGGCGATGATCTGGGCAGCAACGCGCCGCCCGATGACTTCGACGATTTCGGCGATTTTGCCGCGACCGTGGCCGAACGCTATCGCGGCCGCATCCGCTACTATCAGGTGTGGAACGAACCCAACGGCAACGAGGAGTGGGGGCTGCAAGACGTTGTCCCGGAAGCGTTCACCGCGCTGCTGTGCGTGGCCTACGAACGCATCAAGGCCGCCGACCCCGACGCCGTGGTGCTGGCCGGGGCGCTGACGCCGACCGTAGCCAACGACGGCCGGCACATGAATGACCTCATTTTCCTGCAACGCATGTACGACGCCGGGGCGGGCGATTGCTTCGACGTGTTTTCGGCTCAGGGGTATGGGCTGTGGTCCGGCCCGACCGACCAGCGCCTGAGGCCGACGGTCATCAATTACCCCCACAATCTGTTTCTGCGCGACGTTATGACCCGCAACGGCGACGCGGCCAAGCCCATCTGGATCAGCGAGATGGGCTGGAACGTGGCCCCCGACGACGTGCGGCCCGACTTCGGCCGGGTAACGGAGGAGCAGCAGGCGCGCTACGCCGTGGAGGCGTTCCGCCGGGCGCAGGAGGAGTGGCCGTGGGTGGGCGTGACGAGCTACTGGTTCCTGCGGCGGCCGTCGGATAGCGAGGCGAGCCAGGCGTGGTACTACTTCCGCATGTTGGAGCCGGATTTCCACGAGTTGCCGGTCTATGGCGCTGTGGCCGATTACGCCACCAACCAACCGGCGCTATCGCCCATGCCCGGCTGGCACTATAGCTGGCAGCGGGCGCGGCCGGGGTTGTTCCTGTTTGGGGCGGCGGTGCTGTTCTTCGCCCTGTTGCGCGCCCTGGCCCCGCGGGATCGCATATGACCAGGCGGCGCGCGCTGCCGGCAGCCGTCTTTGTGCTGCTGCTGGCGACCTTCCTGCGTTTTCATCTGCTGGAGGCGCAATCGTTCTGGAACGACGAGGGCAACAGCGCTCGCCTCAGCGAGCGCAGTCTGCCGGCCATCCTGGAGGGCACGGCTAGCGACGTTCACCCACCTCTCTACTATCTGTTGCTGCGCGGCTGGCGCGAGTTGGCCGGGGAGACGGAGTTCGGCCTGCGCTCTTTCTCGGCTTATGCCGGGGTACTGACAGTGGCGGTGGTGGTGGCATTGGGGCGCAGGGGAGCAGGGGTGCAGGGGAGAAGGGGGGCAGGGGAGAAGGGTAGCGACGGTGAATCTCTCCATTCGTCATTCGTCATTCGTCATTCGTCATTGGCCCTTTCCGGATTATTGGCCGCCGTCAGTCCGGTGCTGGTGTACTATAGCCAGGAGNNGTGGCTGGGTGGGGCGCGGCCGGGCCGGCGCTGGGCCGCGGCCTATGTCCTGCTGCTGGGTGCCGGACTATACACGCATTATTTCTTTCCGGCGGTCATCGCCGCGCAGGGGGCGGTGGTGGCGCTGTGGTGGCTGCGGCCGGAATGGGTGGCTGGCCGCGCGGTGGCTGACGGCCGAGCGCGCCGCCTGCTGGTCTGGCTGGGGTTGGTGGCGGCGGCCGTGGCCTTCTATTTGCCGTGGGCACCCATTTTCATCCGCCAGATCGGCGGCCGGGAAGGCGCGCCGGTGGCTCTGACCGATTTCGCCGCCCAGAGCGCCCGTTGGCTGGTGCTGGGCAGCACCGTGACAGCCGCTGAGGCGTCCTGGGCCGTGATGGCCGCCGCCGGCTTGCTGCTGTTGGGCTTGGTGGTCGGGTGGCGGCGTTCGGCGGTCTTTCTTCTTCTCGCGGTCATTCCTCTGGCGCTGATGTTTATCGTGGGTGCCACCGACCCGGCCTTCTTCAAATTTATGCTGGTCGTGGTCCCCTTCGTGTTGGCCCTGATGGGCCTGGGCTGGCGGGCGCGCCGGCCGTGGAACGTTGTCCCGGCCGGGCTGACCGTGGCCGTGCTGGCCGGTAGCCTACTCTCACTGGGCAATCTGTATGGTGATCCGGCCTTCGCCCGCGCCGACTACCGGGGCATGGCCGCCCGCATTGCCGCCGCGGCCCACCCCAACGCCGGCATCATCCTGGTAGCCCCCAACCAGTGGGAGGCGTTCACCTATTACCACCGTGACGGCGCGCCGGTCTACCCCCTGCCGCGCGGCCGGCCCGACCCGGCCGTCGTCGAGCCGGAACTGGCCCGCATCGCCGCCGCCCACGACCGGCTGTACGTGCTCTTCTGGGGAGCGGAGCAGCGCGACCCCGAGGGGATCATCGAGCGCTGGCTGGACGGCCACGCCTTCAAGGCGTCGGAGGAGTGGGTGGGCGACGTGCGCTTTGTGGTCTATGGGTTGTTGGGCGAACCGCCGAGCGCGCCGGCACCGAGCGGCGCGACCTTCGCCGGGCTGGACGGCGAGACGATCACCCTGCACGAATTTACTGTCTGGCCGGCCGACGCCCAGGCCGGGGACGTGGTCGGCGCGCGGCTGCTGTGGTCGGCCGACGCCACGCCGGGCCGGGCCTACAAGGTGTTCCTCCACCTGCTGGACGGGACGGGCCAGGTGATTGCCCAGCGCGACGCCGAGCCGGGCGGGGGGGCGCGGCCGACCACCGGCTGGGTGGCCGGCGAAGTGGTGACCGATAACCACGGCCTGCTGCTGCCGCCCGACTTGCCGCCCGGCGACTATACGTTGCGGTTGGGGCTGTATGACGCGCTTGATCCGACGCGACGATTGGCAACCGGTGATGGGGATGGGCTAACATTGGGCAAGATCACGATTCGCTGAGGGCGTATAGACGTAATGGATATTACCGAACCAACCATCGAAACCGTTGAGGACGTGGGCCGCCTGGTCGGGGCCGGATTCACCGACTGGGCCGCCCTGGGCGACGTGCGCGTGGCTCGCGACGGCGACCTGCTGATGTTCGCCTATACCCCGGCGGCGCAATACGCCGCTCGCTGGAACGCCTTCGAACGCATGAGCCGCGGCCTCATCCTCGACGCCACCACCGGCGCGGTCGTGGCTCGGCCGTTCGACAAGTTCTACAACTGGGGCGAGGGCGGCCGAACGGCCGACGCGCCCATCGACTACGTGATGGAGAAGATGGATGGCTCGCTCATCATCTGCTTCCATCACCAGGGCCGGTGGCGGGCGGCCACGCGCGGCTCCTTCACCAGCGACCAGGCGCGGTGGGCCAACGAGCGGCTGGCACGGCTCCCGGCCCTNNGATCTCTACCTGCTGGCGATGCGCCGGCGCGAGACGGGCGAATATGCCCCGCCTGACCTGTTGCGCCAGACGGCGGCGGCTCTGGGCGTGCCCATGCCCGTCCTCTACGATCAGTTGGGCACTATCGACGGCATCCACCGTGCCCTGGAAGGGATGACCGCCGACGAAGAGGGCTTCGTGGCCGTGTTCAAGGATGGGCGGCGTTTCAAGTTCAAGTCGGTCGCCTATCTGGAACTGCACAAGCTCGTCTTCGGCCTGACCTTTCGCGCGGCCATCGATGCCGTGCAGACGGGCAAGGTCGAGGACGTGCGCCGCATTGTGCCCGAGGAGTTGCGCGCTGAGTTCGACGGCTGGGTGGCCGAGGTCGAGGGGCGCGTGGCCGAGGTGAAGGCGACGGTGAGCGCGGCGCTGGCCGAGGCCGAAGCGGCCGGGGTGAAGGGGGATCGCAAGGCGTTCGCCCTATGGGCCGCGGTCACCTACCCGGCCCTGCGCTTCTATCTCTTTGCCGCCCTCGACGGCAAGCCGCTGGAGCCGATCATCTTTCGCACCGAGTTCAAGGATCGCGACGGGGCCGACGGTTCCCCGCTGCGGTAGGGGCAGACCCCCGTGTCTGCCCTATTCGCTGCGGGACAGGGCGCACACGCGGGCGCGTCCCTACACCCCCTCTCTCAATCTCACCAAATGCGCGTATTGCCACGCCCGTTCCCGGTCGATGGCGTCCGCGTTCTCCTCCGCGGCCGTGGCCCGGTGGATCGCCTGCAACGCATACATAGCCGCGCCGGGAGCATGGCCGCGCCCATGGGCGGTAGCCACGGCCTGCCCGGCGGCGCGGGCCGCCGAGCGCGCCGGATTATCCTCGCCCACCTCGCGGGCGGCGGCATGGGCGTCCAGCGCGGCCTTACGAATGACGGCCATGCTGAATTGCCCCGTATCGATCCACGCCTGGAGCGCTTCTAGTGCCCGGCGCGGCCGATCGTCCGCCGGAAATTGCGCCTCGAAGTAGGGCAGCACCCGCGTGGCGCAATCTTTGGCCCAGATGCCGAGGAATTTGTGATCGGTAACGCCAACCAGCGGATCAATTCGCTCATCCCGAAAGATAATCAATACGCCGCGCTTGCTTTTTGGTTTATCGGTTTTCATGGCCGGCCATTGGAAAGTTTGCCCAAAAACAATTGGCGAGCCTACCGACCAGGCTCGCCAATGATTTCATTCCCTACTTGGCGGAGAGGGCGGGATTCGAACCCGCGATCCCTTGCGAGATACACGATTTCCAATCGTGCGCACTAGGCCAAACTATGCGACCTCTCCGTTCGCAACAATCTAATTATAGCGAATGGGGAAAGGGATTGCCAATGACGAGAAAGGGAGCAGGGGAGCAGGGGAGATTCACCCCTGCTCCCCCGCTCCCCTGCTCCCCCGCCCCCATCACACCCCCACAGCCGCCCCATCATTCCGCGGCTCGCTGCCGCCGATGAGGACGCCGCTGGCCGGGTCGCGAATGATGGCTTGCCCACCGCCATAGGACACGGCCGCCCCGCGCGGCAACAGCGCGTGCCCCCGCCGGGCCAGTTCGTCGCGCACGCTGTCGCCGATGGCCGGCTCCAGGGCTACCTCTCGACCCTGCAACCAATTGAAGCGCGGCGCATCCAACGCCGTCTGCGGATCCATGCCGAACTCCACCAGATTGACCCCCACCTGCAAATGCCCCTGNNTCGTTGGGGTGGCCCGGCTCCAGGCTGAAGTTCGCCCCACGATTCTGCAACTGGATGCCGGTGCGCCCGGCGGTGATGCCGCTACCGAAGCCCATGTAAAGGCTCTGGATCCAACTGACCATGTTGCCGGCCGCGTCGGCCACGGTCAGATAGACGGTATCGTTGCCCTCCGGCCGCCCGGCTTGCGGCCACAGCGCCGACTCGCGAGCGATCAGCGCCCGCCGCTCGCGGGTGTAACGGGCGCTCAGGAGTGCGTCCACCGGCACGGCGGCCATACGCGGGTCGCCGATGTAGGTCAAGGCGTCNNATCAAAACCCCGCACGATGTTGAGGGCCAGCAGCGCCGCCAATCCCTGCCCATTGGGCGGGAGTTCGTGAAAGGCGTAGCCGTCGCGGTAGTCGATGGTCAATGGCTCCACCCATTCGGCGCGATAGGCGGCCAGATCATCCTCGGTCATCACCCCGCCGTCGGCCCGCACGGCGGCGGCGATCTGCGCGGCAATGTCGCCCAGGTAGAGGGCATCGTAGCCGCGCTCGGCCAGCGTTTGCAGCGTGATGGCAAACTCCGGGTTGGCGAATAATTCGGCCGGGCGCGGCGCGCGACCGCCGGGCAGCCACACCCGCCGCGAATCGGGGAGCCGCCCCAGCAGCTCTGCCGAGCGCGCCCAGGAACGGGCAATCATGGGGCTAACCGGAAAACCGTCGCGGGCATAGGCGATAGGCCGGGTGAGGAGCGTATCCAGCCCCATCGTCCCCAGGCGCTCCAACGCCAGTTGCCAGCCGCGCACCGCCCCCGGCACAGTGACCGGCAGACCGCCGCGCGCCGGAAATTCGCCGTAGCCGCGCCCCCGCAATAGATCGGCCGTCAACCCGGCCGGGGCCGGCCCGCTGGCGTTCAGGCCGATCAGCCGCCCCTCGGCCGCCGACCAGATGAGAGCGAAGGCATCGCCGCCCACGCCGGTCGAACATGGCTCCACCACGCACAACGTTGCCACGGTGGCGATAGCCGCGTCGATGGCGTTACCACCGGCCAGCAGCACCTCCAGCCCGGCCTGTGCGGCCAGCGGCTGGCTGGTGGCGACAAGACCGTGGCGAGCAATCACCGCCGAACGGCGTGAGGGAAACGAGTTGGCATCGAATCTCATAATAAATTGGCCCACCTATTGACAGCGAACAAGTGTTCGTGTTATACTCAGAACAAATGAGCGGTTTCCCTGCATGGTGTTGGGTTCCGCTGTCGGTTTATCAAGGAACAGGCATGATGACTGAAAAACCTCTCTCCAAACGGCAGCAAAGTATCCTACAATTCACGCGGGGCTATATGGACGACCACGGCCGACCGCCCACAATCCGTGAGATCGGCAAGGCCGTCGGCATCAATTCTACCTCGGTCGTGAATTATAATCTCGGCAAGCTCGAGGAAAAAGGGTATCTCGACCGCGACCCGGATGTATCGCGTGGCTTGCGCCTGACGGATAAGGCCGATGGGCTGGCCCAGGCGGTTAGCCAGACGGCGACGGTCATTCGCAATGCCGTCGACCGCTTCATCAAAATCCCGCTGGTGGGCGACATCGTCGCCGGCCGCCCAGTGATGACCGGCAACGACACCTTCAGCACCTACGACGAAGAGGACGCGGTCGAACTCAGCCGCACCATGCTGTCCGAGAAGCCCGAGGGCCTTTTCGCCCTGCGCGTGCGCGGCGATTCGATGATCGACGCGATGGTCAACGACGGCGATATCGTCATCCTAAAACCACAATACGAAGCCAAGAACGGCGACATGGTGGCCGTCTGGCTGCGCAACGACACGACGACCCTGAAGCATTTCTACAACGAAGGGTCGCGCGTTCGCCTGCAACCGGCCAATCCGACGATGGATGCCATCTACGTCAACCCCGAAGAGGTGCAGGTACAGGGGCGCGTGCTCATGGTACTGCGCCAAACCGCCTGATTGGAGTTACCACCAAATGTGGGCGGTCGAATCCGGCCGCCCTTTTTTTGGCATAAAATTAGAACATTCGTTCGTATCAGCGAATAATGAGATTGTAATGGACACAGAACCCACTTCTGAAACGAGGTTGCGCCATCAGTTGGACGTGCAGACCCGGCAGATCAACCGGGTGCTGAATCATCATCGCATCCCGGCCACCATCGCCGGCGGTGAAGTCCAATCGCGGGCAGTCAACTTCGATCTGCAAACCCAAATCGCTGCCGGGCTGGAGCAGGTGCGCCGCCTGAAAAGCGATCTCAAATCGGCCCTGGGCGTTGGTGACGTAGCTTTGACCCAGGACGACGGCCGCTGGCGCGTGCGCGTGGCCCGCTCCGACGATGCCGCCGTGCCCTTATTGAAGCTGTTGGCGACCGTGCCCGCCATGCCACCGGCTACGGCGGCTATCGGACTGGCCGATGGCGGCGCGCCACTGCTGGTGCGCTTCTCGCCCGGGCGCGTGGGTCACGTCCTTATCGCCGGCGAGCCGGGGGCGGGCAAAACGTCGCTACTGCGGGCCATGGCCGCCGGATTGGCGCTGACCAACCGACAATCGGCCTTGCAGTTGCAAGTGCTCGATCCGACCGCGGACGCGAACAAACGGGCCAATGCGACCACCACCCCCCTCTTGCCGTTGGGCTACCTGCCCCATATGATGACCGACCCGGCACTGGGCAGCGAGAATTGTGCCGGCGTCATCCACTTCCTGGCGGAAGAGATGAACTATCGCCGCGGCGACAAGGTTGTTACCCCGCGCATCATCGTGTTCATCGACCATTTCCTGACCTTGCTGGAGGCCGGGAGTTCCGCGCGGGATGATCTCCTGCGCCTGATGCAATACGGCGCGGCGGCGGGCATCCACCTCGTCATGGCGACCGACCGGCCCGACTCGTCGCTGCTCGACGCCACGGTGAAGGCTACTATGTCGTTGCGTCTCATCGGTCGCCTGAGCGATCCGGCCGTGGCCCGCCGCCTGGCCGGTCTGCCGCTGGAGCAAGCCTCCCAGCTCTATGGCGAGGGCGACTTTTTGCGCGTCATGGGCGAGGATATTACGTATTTCCAGGCCGCCTACATCGGCGATTATGATCTCCATCTGAAGTTGACGGAGATCGCCAACGCCAACCGGCCGCGTCTCTTGGCGCGACCCTACAGCTTACGGCCGCAGGTGAATAAGGGTAAGAAAAAAACCGACAAGCAACCACAATCGTTTACCATGCGCGATGGTGTGGTTGATCTGGATTCGCCCGACGACGATCTGCCGCTGGAAATTGTCGATGAAGATTCGGCCAACCTGCCATTTTAAGGACTGATTGTTCCCAAATAGGTGACCCATGAAATCTGGAATGTTGTGGCTCGACGCGGACGCCCGGCGCACCCTGGACGAAAAAGTGCAACGCGCGGTCGATTATTACCGCCAGAAATACGGCGCGGCCCCCGACCTGTGCCTCGTCAATACCGCCACCTTTGCCGAGGAGGAAAAGAGTGTGGGGCCGGTGAAAGTGCAGCGTACACGCACCGTGCTGCCCCATCATTTCTGGGTGGGTCTCAGTACAGGCTAAAATGCCGTTGGCGAAGGGGCTGATCTGCTGCTAATATCCCGCCCATGGATTTTTGGCAGGAGTTCCACGGCCCCAACGCCGGCTACGTCCTCGAACTTTACGACCGCTATCGTGCCAATCCCAGCAGCGTCGATCCGTCCCTGCGCGCCGCCTTCGAGCGCTGGTCGCCGCCGGCCGATGGCCTCCCCGCCGCGCCTATGCCCGCCGGCCCCTCGGCCGACAAGGTTATGGGCGCGGTCAATCTGGCCAATGCCATTCGCGAATACGGCCACCTGGCCGCCGCCATCGATCCCTTGGGTCTGGCCGACCCGCCCGGCGATCCGGCGCTGCACCCCTCGGCCCACGGCATCAGCGACGCCGACCTGCGCGCCCTGCCGGCGGCGCTGATCAGCGGCCCCTTTGCCGCCGCGGCCGACGCCCACGCCGCCATCACCCAGTTGCGCGGTATCTACTCCGCCACCATCGGCTATGATTACGACCACATCCGCCTGCCCAACGAACGCGCCTGGCTGCGCGAGGCGGCCGAAACCCGCCGCTTCCGCCCCCCCAACGACCCGTTCGACCCGCGCCGCCTGCTGGAACAACTGACCAAAGTCGAAGCATTCGAGCAATTCCTGCACCGCATCTTCCCCGGCAAGACGCGCTTTTCCGTCGAGGGGCTGGACATGATGGTGCCCATGCTCGACGTGATGCTGAACGAAGCGGCCGAAGCCGGCATCTATACTATTCTGATCGGTATGGCCCATCGCGGCCGGCTGAACGTGCTGGCCCACATTCTCAACAAATCCTACGCCGAAATCCTGCAAGAGTTCCGCGACACGGCCGGCGAAGAATACGGCGCGCGCGAATATCTGGGCTGGACGGGCGACGTGAAGTACCACGCCGGGGCCAGCCGCGCCATGAGCAACGGCGACATGGTCGATCTGGTCGTGACGATGGCCCCCAATCCCAGCCATCTGGAGCACGTCAATCCGGTCATCGCCGGGATGGCCCGCGCCGCCGGCACGCGTGTCGACCAGCCGGGCCGGCCATTTTTCGATCCCCACGTCGTCCTGCCCATCACCATCCACGGCGACGCTGCCTTCCCCGGCCAGGGCATCGTGGCCGAAACGCTGAACCTGCAACGGCTACGCGGCTACCGTGTCGGCGGCACGATCCATGTCATCGCCAACAACCAGATCGGCTTCACCACTTCGCAATGGGAAAGCCGCAGCACGCTCTATGCCAGTGACCTGGCGAAAGGGTTTAAGGCCCCCATCGTCCATGTCAACGCCGACGACCCGGAAGCCTGCGTCGAGGTGGCCCGGCTGGCCTGCGCCTACCGCCGCGAATTCCACACCGATTTCGTCATCGATCTCGTCGGCTACCGGCGCTACGGCCACAACGAAGGGGACGAGCCACGCTTCACCCAGCCGCAGATGTACGGCCGCGTGGATAAGCACCCCACCACGCGCCGCCTGTGGGCCACGGCGCTGGCTGAGCGGGGCGACATCACCACTGAACAGGGGGACAGGATGCTCAAGGAGCAACTGAACGCCCTGAACGAAATCTTCCAGGCGCTGCCGCCCGAACCGGCCGCCGCCCTGGAGCCGCAGTTGCCGCCGCCGCCGGCCGGCGCGGCCCGCCAGGCGCAAACCGCCGTGGCCGCCGACAAGCTCATTGCCCTGAACGAGGCGTTGCTGCGCTACCCGCCCGGCTTCACTCTCAACAAGAAGCTGGCCCGCACGCTGGAGCGGCGACGCGACATCCTGGCCGACCCGGACGCGAGGACCATCGACTGGGCCACGGCCGAAACGCTGGCCTTCGCCTCCATCCTGGCCGACGGCGTGGCTGTCCGCCTGACCGGCGAGGACGTGGAGCGCGGCACATTCAGCCAGCGCCACGCCCTGCTGCGCGACGACGCCAGTGGCGCGGTGCACATCCCCCTGCAACAAATCCCCCAGGCTAGGGCGGCCTTCGAAGTGCGCAATAGCCCCCTCTCGGAAGCGGGCGTCATCGGCTTCGAGTACGGCTACAGCATCCAGGCCCCGGAGCGGCTGGTGGTCTGGGAAGCGCAATACGGCGACTTCATCAATACCGCGCAGGCCATCATCGATGAGTACGTCACCTCCGGCAACGCCAAATGGGAGTTGAAATCGTCGCTCGTCCTGCTGTTGCCCCACGGCTACGAGGGGCAAGGGCCGGATCATTCGACCGGCCGGCTGGAGCGCTTCCTGCAAGCGGCGGCCGAGACCAATATCCGCGTCGCCAATGCCACGACGGCGGCGCAATATTTCCACCTGCTGCGCCGCCAGGCGGAGTTGTTGACTTCCGACCCACTGCCGCTGATCGTGATGACCCCTAAGAGTCTGCTGCGTAACCCGCTGATCTACTCCTCCTTGCGCGAGTTGGCCGAGGGGCGCTGGCAGCCGGTGATCGACGACGCCCAGGCCGCGGCCGATGCGGCGGCAGTGCGCCGGATCATCCTATGCAGCGGCAAGGTCTACGTCGATATGATCGCCGACGGCCGCCGCGCGGCGCGGGCCGATATTGCCCTGGCGCGGGTGGAGCAACTCTACCCGTTCCCGGCCGCCGAAGTGGCCGCCATTCTCCAGAACTATCCTCAGGCGGCCGAGGTCGTCTGGTTGCAGGAAGAGCCGGCCAATGCCGGGGCGTGTGATTTTATTCAGCCGCGCCTGCAACGGCTGCTCGAAGACGCCATGCCGCTGCGCCTGATCGCCCGGCCGCGCCGCGCCGCCCCGGCCGAAGGCTCCATGGGCATGCATTCATTACATCAGAAAACCCTTCTCGATCGGGCTTACGAACTTGCGGATGAGGTGAGCGAATGACCACAGACATCGTTGTGCCCGAGTTGGGCGAATCGGTCGTCGAGGCCACCGTGGGCGAATGGCGCGTCAAAGTGGGTGACAGCGTCAAGGCCGGCGACGTGATTGTGGAGTTGGAGACGGACAAGGTCGACATTGAGGTCGGCGCGACAGCCGCCGGTGTGATGGCCGACATCTGCCACCCGGCCGGCAGCGACGTGCGCATCGGCGACGTGCTGGGCACGATCGATGGCGACGGCGCGACGGCCACACCCACTGCTCAACCCCCACAAGCGACCACGACAGCCACTGCGGCGGCCGAACCCGACGCCAAACCGGGCGACAAAGCAGCCGAGAAGGAAAAAGCGACACCGGTCGCCCGACGTATGGCCGAGGCCGAGGGGGTCGATCTGGCCCAGGTGAGCGGCAGCGGCGCGGGCGGGCGGGTCACCAAGCAGGATGTCGCCGCCAGGGTCGAACCGGAAGGCACGACGGCGACCACGCCGCCGGCTGATGTCCCACCCGCGCCCGCCCCCACGCCAACGCAACCCGCGCCAACAGCTTCGCCCCTGTCCGCGCCCTCTTCGGCCGGTCGCCGCGAGGAGCGCCAGCGCATGTCGCGCCGCCGCCGCACCATCGCCCAGCGCCTGGTGGAGGCTCAGCATACGGCGGCCATGCTGACGACCTTCAACGAGATCGACATGGGCGCGGTCATGGAATTGCGCGCCCGGCGGCAGGACGAATTCGTCAAGCGCCACGGCGTCAAGCTCGGCTTCACCTCGTTCTTCGTCAAGGCGGCCATCGGCGCGCTCAAAGCTTTCCCACGGATCAATGCCGAGATTCAGGGCGACGAGATCGTGCTGAAATATTACTACGACGTGGGCATCGCGGTGGGCGCGGAGGAGGGGCTGGTCGTGCCCGTCATTCGCGACGCCGACCGCCTGAGTTTCGCCGCCATAGAGAGCAGCGTGCGCGACTTCGCCGTCAAATCGCGCGACGGTACGCTGTCGCTGGATGACCTGCGCGGCGGCACATTCACCATCACCAACGGCGGCGTCTTCGGCTCGATGCTGAGCACGCCCATCCTCAACCCGCCACAGGTCGCCATTCTGGGCCTGCACAACATCCAGGAGCGCCCGGTCGTCCGCGACGGCCAGATCGTCATCCGCTCGATGATGTACGTGGCCCTGAGCTACGATCACCGCATCGTCGACGGCCGCGAGGCGGTACAATTCCTCGTCCGTGTGAAGCAATTGGTTGAGGACCCGGAGGCGTTGTTGCTGGAAGGTTGATCTAGTGGATAGTGGGCAGTGGGTAGTGGGCAGTAAGACCTAGAACTTACCGAGAACGGGCAGGAGCGCGTCAATCGTGAAGCGCAGGCAGCCATGGGCCTGGCGCAAGGCAGCCTCTACCTCGGCCGGCGACGCGCCGCGGGCGAAGATGAAACCGAGGTAGCTGTCCCCTTCCGGCAAGGGAACCAGAGGGTAGTTGAGCCGGGCGGTGATCTCGATGCTCTCGATGAGGGGCACGGCCGCGGCCTCATCGACGCCCGCCACGGCGCGCAACAGACCCGCTTCCGGGATGGGGATCATCATTACTCCCGCCGCCCCTGCCCGGCGCGTCGTATCACCCACCCCCAGCCCGGCCGCCTGGCGCAGAATAAGCTCCTCCAGCGAGGCAGCGACGCCGAAACGCAACACCCGCGAGCACAAGCCGCCGATGGAGCGCCCGGCGATCTCCACGATCCACACGCCGCCATCATTGACGCGCAACTCGGCGTGGATTGGCCCGGCCACCAGGCCCAGGGCGCGGGCCGCGGCGGCCGTCGTGGCCGTGATGGCCGCCTGCTTCTTAACCGGCAGGCGCGAAGGTGTGACGTAGATCGTCTCCTCGAAGAACGGCCCATCGAGCGGGTCAGGCTTGTCGAACAGGGCCAGGACGATCAGCCGGCCGTTATCGAGCAACCCCTCCAGAGCCACCTCTACGCCGGGTATGTAGCTTTCCACCAGATACGGTCGCGCTTCCGGCGAGTCCCGGCCGATGAGCCGCGTCAGGCGGGCGATGGCCGCTTCCAACTCGGCCGGCGTATCGGCGCGCATGACGCCACGGCTGCCATTCAGGTTGACCGGCTTGACGACGCAAGGGTATGGCGCGACGCGGGCCACGGCCACTGGGTCGTCGGCGATGGTGAATTGCCGGAACCAGGGCACGGCCACGCTGCCGTCGCGCAACAGCCGGCGCATGATGGCCTTATCGCGCGCCGCCTCGGCCGCCGCCGGATCGTTGTGGGGCAGGCCCAGGGCCGCGGCAGCCGTGGCGGCCACAATGCTGCCGCTGTCATCGACCGACAGAATCCCTTGCCATGGACGCTCGGCCGCCGCCGCCACGATGCGCCGGGCGGCCTCGGCCTCGTCGCCGAACGGCAGCGGCAGGGCGTCGGGCCATTGCTCGGCCAGTGCGTCCGGCAGGTCAAGGCCGACAACGATTTCGACCCCCAACCGTTCGGCCGCGGCGCGAAAGTCGTCCATACGGTAGGAGCGTGTGGTCGTCAGCAACAGTAGTCGGGGCGGTTGTTCGGTGGTGGGCAACATTGAGCCTATTATAGTGGCAATACCGTTCGCTTCCGAATCAGGCGTCGCGGAGTTTTTTACATTGAGCGGGGTTGCCGGGCCGTAAAGTGAGGTATAGTCTAGGGAGCGTTATGAATAATCCCAGAAGTACCTTTCATCGATTCATTCAATGGCGAGGCAACCGGCGGTTGGTGGCCCTGGTCTGGCCGGTGCTGGCCGCCCTGGCGTTGGCCGGCTGCGCGGGTTTGTCGGTGTCGATCAACGACCGGCCAACTCAGGGCGCGGCGGCGGTCGAGGCCATCGCCTTTGTCACCCCCGCCGCGATCAGAGGGGCGGCAACCCTGGCCGCGCCCGCGGCTGAAGGGACGCCGGAAGGCTTTGCCCCAGCCATCTTCGGCAGCGCGCTCGACCCCACGCCCGGCCCGACCGAAACCCCCAGCCCGATCCCCGCGCCGACGCTCGGCCCGCCCCTGCCGCCGCCGACCGTCGTTGTCGCCATCCCGCCCATCGACTTCGACGCCGCGCGGGCCACGGCCCAGGCCAATGGACTGGACGTGGGATTCGTCAACATCGGCTTCCACACTGGGCCGGGTGGCAACGCCAACGGACTGGGCGACTACATGCGCAAGCTAAACGATGCCGGCGTGCCCTTCTTCCTGAAGAGCGCCGACGCCGGCGGCCCTATCTTTGAAGCGCAAAACATTATGAAAGCCAACGAGGCCGCCGGGCGCTTTGTCGATCATACGCTCGTCTTTCGCCTGACCGAACCCCGCTACGAAGCCCCTTTCTATAACCGAGCGGTGTCGCCCGAGGAGGCCGCGGCCGCCAGTTGGCAACTCAACCGCGACGACCAGCCGCCTGAACTGGAGAAGGAATATTACTGGGTGGAGACGCTCAACGAGCCGGGCCGCTATGGCGACGACGGGCAGCTACAGATTGAGTGGTTGGGGCGCTTTTCGCTGGCAACGGCCAAACTGGCGGTGGCCGAGGGGTATCGCTACGCCGCCTTCGCCTTCTCCACCGGCGTACCGGAACCGGAGGATTGGGAGCACCCGGCCATGCTCGAATTCCTCCGTTACGCGGGCGAGCATCCCGATCAGGTGGCGGTGGCGCTGCATGAGTACAGCCTGACGACGGAATGCATCGCCCCTTTTTGCGCCACGCCGGAACCCAATCCCGCCCACATTCCCTATCCCTATCTCGTCGGCCGCTTCCAGGCGCTATTCAACATCTGCGACAAGTACGGCATCCCCCGGCCAACCGTCCTGATCACCGAGTGGGGCTGGGAATATGATCGCGTGCCGGAGCCGGTTCCGGCGCTGGAGGACATCGCCTGGTCGTCGTGGCTCTATGCCGCCTATCCGCAGGTCAAAGGCGCGGCTATCTGGTATCTGGGGCCGCAGTTCGGCGGCATCGCCACTCAAGCCCAGCGCCTCATCGCTCCGCTGGCCGATTACGCCGTCAGCCACTACTACATCTTCGACCCCGGTATCGGCCGGATCGACGTGGAGCTTTTCCGCCCCAACCCGCCGACGCTGCTGGGGCCGGAGTTGCTGGGCAATCAGGCGACGCCGTTCCCACGGCCGCGCGAAATGCCTTGAGAATAGGGGTTAGGTTCTAGGGGCTAGGTTCTAGGGAAGAACGCTCTTCCCTAGAACCTAGCACCTGGAACCTAGAACCTATCCCAGAATATGCCGCGCGATCACCAACCGCTGTATCTCGCTCGTTCCCTCGCCGATGGTCATCAGGCGGGTGTCGCGGTACATGCGCTCGACCTCGAACTCGCTACTGTAGCCGAAGCCGCCGTGAATCTGGATGGCGTTGCGGCAAACGCGCTCGCTGACCTCGGTGGCGAAGAGCTTGGCCATTGACGCCATCTGGCTATACGGCCGGCCCAGTCCCTTCAGCCACGCTGCCTTGTGAACCATCAGCCGGGCGGCCTCGATCTCTGTCGCCGCGTCGGCCAGCATCCACTGGATGGCCTGGAAGTTGGCGATGGGCTGGCCGAACGCTTCTCGCTGCTGGGCATACTTCAGCGCCTCCTCGTAGGCTGCCTGGGCCAGACCGAGGGCCAGCGCGCCAATGCCGACCCGGCCGCTATCCAGCGTCGCCAGCGTCTGCGCCAATCCGCGCCCTTCCCCGCCCAGCAGGTTGGCCCGCGGCACGCGCACCTCGTCGAAGGTGACGGCATGGGTCGGCGAGCCGTGCAGCCCCATCTTCTTTTCCGGCGGGCCGATGGTGATGCCCGGCGTGTCGCTGGGCACCAGGATGTGGCTCAGGGCGTCGCGGTCGGTGCGGCACAGCACCACCATCAGGTCGGAGATGGAGGCGTTGGTCATCCACATCTTGGCCCCGTCGATGATCCACGAGTCGCCTTCGGCCACAGCCCGCGTCTTCACCCCGCCCTTCAGGTCTGACCCCGCGCCCGGCTCGGTCAGGCTGAGGCAGGCCAGCTTGCCCTGGCCGCTGGTCAGGCGCGGCAGCCATTCGCGCTTCTGCGCCTCGCTGCCATAGGCGACGATGGGGCCGAGGCCCAGGCCGTTGTGGGCGGCGATTGCCAAGGCCGTGGAGCCGCAACCCCAGCCCAACTCCTCGATGACGATGGCGACACTGATGGCGTCGAGCGCCGCGCCGCCATACGCTTCAGGCACTTCCAGCCCCAGCAGGCCCAGTGGCCCCATCTTGCGCGTCGCCGGCCAGTTGAATTCGCCCGTCTCGTCGGTGTGGCGGGCGCGCGGCCGAAGCTCGGCGGCCACGAAATCGTGAACCACGTCCCGCAAGGCGCGCTGTTCTGCGGTCAATTCGAATTGCATGGGAGTATCCCCCTGTGATGAACGGCTGCGCGTCGCCGCGCAGGCCAATGGTTTAGCCGGCCGCGGCCAGGGTTACCAGAAGCAACTGGCCCAGGCCGGCCGGTAAATGGGTCACGTCGATGTATTCATCCGTGCGGTGGCAGTTGTTGGAGTGCGTCAGGCCCAGACAGACCGCCTGATAGCCCCGGCTGAGGGGGATATTGGCGTCGGTGCTGCTGACGATGTAGCGCACCTCGGCGCAGCCCACGGTCCGCAGGGCGGCGTCGGCCGCGGCCACGATGGGCGACCGGCGCGGGATGTGGCCCGCCGGGCGATTGCCGACCTCGATCAGATCGATTGCCACCCCATCGCCCCGCGCGGCATACTGAACGCTCATCTCGCGGGCAATGTCATGGACCTGATCGACGAGTCGGGTCAGCGCCTCGGGCGACTCCGAACGCAAATCGAGCCACAGCCGGGCCGCGGCGGCGATGGTGTTGATCGACAGGCCGCCCTCGATGATGCCCACGTTGTAGGTCGTCTTCGGCTCCACCGGCACGTTCAACCCGTCGATGGCGGCAATGAGCCGGCCGAGGACGTGGATGGCGCTGGCCGCGCCGAACGACCCCCAGGAGTGGCCGCCCGGCGCGCTCACCTCGACGCGATAGCGGCGCACGCCGATGGCCTGATGGGTGAGTTGCCCGTAGAGGCCGCCCTCGACCACCACGTAGGTGGCCGCGCCGCCGAAGTGGTCGACCACGGCGCGCATCCCCCGCAGATCGCCCAGCCCTTCCTCGCCGACGTTGGCGACGAAATGGATGTCGGCGGCATGAGCGATATGTTGGTCGCGCAACGCCTCGGCCACCACCAGTAGCCCGGCCACCCCGGTCGAGTTGTCGCCGATGCCGGGGCCGTGGTACAGCGCCCCATCGCGGCGGACGGCGAGGTCGGTGCCGGCCGGAAACACGGTGTCCAGGTGGGCCGTCAGCACCAGCGGCCGGCGCGCGGCATCGCTGCCCGGCGCGCGGCCGTAGACGTTGTTCAGCCCGTCGCGGCGCACGCCGGCCAGGCCGAGTGCCCGAAACCGCTCCTCGACGTAGCGCGCCCGCCGCTCTTCGCTAGAGGTAGGCGCGGGGATTTGTTGAATGGCGACGATCTGATCGAGGATCGTCTCCAGTCGCGCGTGGAATGAGGCACAGGCCGCGGCGACTTCCGGCCGTTGAGCAATGTCGTCGATTAGGTTCATTCAGATCGAAAGGGTGCAAAGGCCGGGAGCAGGCGAGCGGGAAGGCGGCCGAACAGGTGGACGCCCGTCCCGGTATGCTTTTCCTGATCAACCTGTCCGCGTTCGTAGAATAAAGAGAGTAAATCACCCCGGTCGTAGGGGATGTGGACTTCGATGGGCTTCAGCAACCCGACCATGGCCGCCTCGATGGTGACGAGCAATTGGTCAATGCCTTGGCCCGTCCTGGCCGAGACCAGCACCGCCGGCGCGTCGAGTTCCAGTTCGGCGACGGCCTCATCCGGATTCGCCAGCCGGTCGGCCTTGTTCAGGGCGATGACCATCGGCAGGTGGTCGGCTTCCAGTTCGGACAGTGTGTCCTCAACGGCCTCGATCTGCTCGGCCGCGTTGGGGTGGGTGACATCAACGATGTGGAGCAGCAGATCCGCGTCGCCGATCTCCTCCAGCGTGGCGCGGAAGGCGGCGACGATCTGCGTCGGTAGCTTCTGGATGAAGCCGACCGTGTCGGTGAACAGCAGTTCCCGGCCACCGGGCATGTTGACCTTGCGCGTCGTCGGGTCGAGGGTGGCGAAAAGCATGTCGGCGGCCAGCACGTCGGCCCCGCTCAGCTTGTTGAGCAGCGTCGATTTGCCGGCATTGGTGTAGCCGACGATGGCGACCACCTGAAGCTCGGTCTGCTGGCGCTTGCTGCGGTGGCGCTCGCGGTGGGCGCGCACGCCGTCGAGTTCGTCCTTGATCTGCGAAATGCGCCGGCCTATCTCGCGCCGGTCGGTCTCCAACTGCGTTTCGCCGGGGCCGCGCAAGCCCACGCCGCCGGTGGCGCCGCCCGCCCGGCCGCCCGCCTGCCGCGCCAGGTGGGTCCACATGCGCGTCAGGCGCGGGACGCGGTATTCCAGTTGCGCCAGTTCCACCTGCAGTTTGCCCTCGCGGGTATGGGCGTGCTGGGCGAAGATGTCGAGGATGAGCGCCGTGCGGTCGATTACCTTCACGTTCTCGCCGAAAATCTCTTCCAGTTCGCGCTGATGGCGCGGCGAAAGCTCGTCATCGAAGATGACCATGTCGGCCTGAAGCTCCTCGATGAGCGTTTTCACTTCCTCGACCTTCCCCCCGCCGATGTAGGTAGCGGGGTTGGGTTTGTCGAAGCGTTGGAACGTCTGGCCGACGACGTCGATGCCGGCCGTGTCCGCCAGCCGGGTCAGCTCTTCCAGGCTGGCCTCGACCGGCAGTAGCGGCTCGCTGTCGCGCAGTTCGGCGCCGACGAGAAAAGCGTGTTCGCGCGGGGGCGCGGTGTCATATCCTTTACTGGCCGTAGTTGTATCCTCCCACCTAGTCGACCAACCCGCGCACGGGCAACGCCCGCGGATGTTCGACCTGGTATTCGTATTGAATCGTCTTCTTCTCGCCCGCGGCGAGAGTCAATTCCCATTTCAGGATGTGGAGTTCCGTCTGTTCCACCGGCTCCGGCGATACGCGGTCGAGGCGCACCTTGATCTGGTCGTGGCGCGAAACCGGGTATTGATCCTGCACGGTCAGGCGGGCCGGGGCGGCCAGCAAGTTCTCCAGCTTGATCTCGTAGCCCAGGACAACCTGCCGCTGGTCGCGCAGCAGCCGCTTATCCACGTCGCGGCGCACCAACTCGCGTTTGACCTTGAGGCGCTCCTC
>CXWJ01000929.1_pt1 | contig 33901 bp, 36 predicted proteins | sample 590841 | NCBI WGS metagenome assembly CXWJ01 (sample SAMEA3498367, study PRJEB10139) | wastewater metagenome | biome: wastewater treatment plant; material: activated sludge | place: Austria | collected 2015-01-21 | reverse complement strand
GAAGGACCCGGCGCTCGCCTTCCTCTCGTGCCTGCTGGAAGAGCTCGCCGACGAATGGGGCAACAAGTGGATGTTCCACTACCGCTGGCGCCGCGAGATCGACCAAAAGGCGTGCGCGATGCGACTGGCGCTCGCCATGAACCCTGCGATGGACGAAGCGACGCAAACGGGCTTTGCCGAACAAATTCGTCAACGCATGACGGGCCGCGTCTGGTTCGTCGGTTCGAACGAAACGACCGCGCCCTTCATCGAAGAGACGTTCCACGCAGCGCTCGCGCAGCTCGACGCGCATCTGAAGGGTCGCGCGTACCTGTTCGGCGCAAGGCCCTCGTTCGCCGACTTCGCGCTCTGGGGTCAGATCTACAACATGTGGACCGACCCGACGCCGGGCGCGATGATCGAAGCCCGCGCGCAAAACGTGCTCGCCTGGATCCAGCGCATGGCATGGCCAAAGGCCGAAGGCGACTTCGAAACCTGGGGTACGCTCGAACCGACGCTCTTTCCCATCGTCCGCGATTGGGCGGGCGAACTCTTCCTGCCATGGAGCATCGCCAACGCAGCCGCGCTCGCCAATCCCGAAGAAGAATTCGAGGTCGCGCTGCGCGGCAAACCCTGGAAGCAGAAACCGCAAAAGTACCACGCGAAATCGCTCGACGCGCTCCGCGCCAAATACGCCGCCATCAAGGACCGGGCAGCTTTGGACGTCATCCTCGACAAAGCCAGCGTGCGCGGACTGTAGCCGCGCAGTCGGCCGCGCGTTGCAATTTGGACCAGTTTGTTCTATATTTGTTCTAATCGACCAGGCCCCCCAAAACGGGGGCCGGACAGAAAGCGCGCGCCCTCAGGTCCCCGACACCAGCTAACGGACACCTAACGCCAATCTAACGGATATCTAACGGATGAAACCGCAGAAAACGGCCAATCTAACGCATCTAACGGATAAGATTTTGCATCCGGGCGAAGGCGCGTTTTCAGCCGCGCCGTTCGATCAGCAGCACCCGCCGCGCCGCCTCGCGATGCTCGACCTGGATATGCGCTCCGGCAATCGCGATAGCGGTCGCAAGCACGGTCGCATCGTCGGTGAAGCCGAGGCCGACGACCACATCAGGAATGACATCCAACGGCGTCACGAAATAGGCGACCGCGCCCAGCAGAATGGCGCGCGCGTGAAGAGGTGTTCGCCGGTCGAGCGCGCAGTAATACGCCGCAACCACGTCTTCCGCGAACGGGATCGAGCCGACGAAACGCCTGAGCGTGCGCCAAAATCCTTCGCGCACAATGCGCTCGTCGCGCGCCATGCGGTCGGGAAGAATGATCTCGCCATCCAGCGGGGGCATTTGTGTTTTCATTTGCGGAACAACCAAAACCCTAGCGTCACAACGGCGCTGATGAGGAGACATGTGGTGATCGGAATATAGAGCGAAAAGCCCTGGCGCTCGATGACGATATCGCCGGGCAGCCGCCCAAGGCCGAACCGGCCGAGATACGGCCACAAAAGCCCAACCACGACGAGCACGACCCCGACGACAACCAACCACCGCCCGAAATCCACCGCGTCTAGCCTCCGGCCCTGCGCCTCGCTAAGTAAGCGCCACACGAATTCTAGCAAAGGAAACGCATTCATGCAGCTCAATCGCTCCGTCACCGCCGTTATCACCGGCGGCGCCTCCGGCCTCGGTGAAGCCACCGCCCGCGAACTCGCGGCCGCCGGCGTCCGTGTCGCCATCTTCGACCGCGACAAGGCACGCGGCGAGAAAGTCGCCGCCGAGATCGACGGCGTCTTCTGCGAAGTCGACGTCACGAACGAGCAAAGCGTGATCGACGGCTTCAAGAAGTCGCGCGCGGCCTTGGGGCAAGAGCGCATCATGATCAACTGCGCCGGCACCGGCATCGCGATCAAGACCGCAAGCCGCAAGAAGGACTCACCCGAAATCGCCGCGCACCCGACGGAGCATTTCGACCGCCTCATCCAGATCAATCTCGTGGGCACGTTCCGCTGCCTCGCGAAGGCGGCTGCCGGCATGCTGTCCCTCGATCCGGTGACCGAAGACGGCGAGCGCGGCGTGATCATCAACACGGGCTCGGTCGCCGCCGAAGACGGTCAGGTGGGTCAAGCCGCTTACTCGGCGTCGAAGGGCGGCATTGTCGGCATGACGTTGCCGATCGCACGCGACCTCTCGCGCGACGGCGTACGCTGCTGCACGATTCTGCCGGGCCTCTTCAACACGCCGTTGCTCGCCGGCGCACCGGAAGAAGTGAGGAAGAGCTTGGGCGCGCAAGTGCCGTTCCCGTCTCGCCTTGGTCACCCGTACGAGTACGCAAAACTTGCGCGCCACATCTGCGAGAACTCGATGCTCAACGGCGAGGTCATCCGCCTCGACGGCGCCATTCGCATGGCGCCGCGCTAAAGCGGCGTCAGATTGACACAGGCGGGCCCACGCCGCCTGTGTCATTCGACACAGCAAAACCCTGGCAACCTTGCTCCGTTCGCTGCGCCTCCGTTAGGGTCCGCCCCTGAATCGCTGACCTTCTCGAACAAAGGGGATTTTCATGAATCGCAATGTGGTCATCGGTGGCGTCGCAGGTGCTGCCGCCATCGCGGGCGTCGCCGGTTGGTATTTCCTCTCAGGGCCAGGCGCGGGCATCGGCGGGGGCGCGGCGGTCGAACCGACGGGCCCGATCACGCTGAACGCGGTCAACGTCGTCACCGAACACGAAGCAGGTCAGTCGGAAGACGGCCGCATGCTGAGCGTGAAGTTCCCGAAATTCGAACTCGTCGCCAAGGCTGGCGAGACGACGTCGTCGGTCTTCTCGACGACATGGCGCCTTAAGCTCGGCTCGAACGAGCGTGCGGTCGCCGCAGTTGCTTCGCTGCAAGGCTTTATGAAGTCAGCCGGCACCCCGCCGCCCGCCGCACCCGCGCCGCAGCCGGCGACACCCGTTGCCGACGCGACGGCAACCCCGGTCGCCGAAGGCGCCGCACCTCCGCCCGCAACGGATGGCGCCACGCCGCCGCCTGCCGACAAGCCCGCGGCAACGCCGGCCGCGGCCGCACCGGCCCAACCCGTCGCTGGAGACGGCGTCGCCCGCGTCATCGTCTCGATCGGTGGCGAAACCACAGTCACCGAATGGCGCGACTGGACGGGCAAGGGTGCGGATCATCAACTGTCGAAAGCAGTCGCGTATGTCGGCACGCCCGCAGACCTGCGTGACGGCGCGACGGTGCCCGTTACCGTGACGGTCGAAGTTGCAGGATCGACGTCGACAGAAACGATCGCCAGGCTAAACGCGCTCGTGCTGCGCGTCCTCGCCGAAGAAGCTCCAATCCCGGTCGAACCAGGTTCGACGCCCGGCACTGCAACGGACACGGCAACACCGCCCGCAACCGACACGGCCACACCTGCGCCAACGGAGCCAGCACCCACGACGCCGCCGGCCGACGGCAGCACCACGCCGCCGCCGGCAACGCCGACCCCCTAACGGCGTGCCGCCAAATCCATGGCGCGGGCGAGTTCGATGTCCTTCATAGTCAGCCCGCCCGCGTCATGCGTCGTCAACAACACGTTGACCGTCTTGTAGACGTTGGACCACTCCGGGTGGTGGTCCATGCGCTCCGCAACGAGAGCGGCCTTGGTCATGAAACCGAACGCCTCCACGAAGTCGCTAAACACGAACGTCTTGATGATCGCATCGCGCGCAGGCTCGGCCTGCCAGCCTGCCAGGTCTTTCAGCGCCGCCGCGCGCTGGACCGCATCGAGTTTCTGGCTCAACGAACACTCTCCCAATCTGAAACCGGTTTGGTCTATCTTCGCTCAACCACTGATCCGCTGGCGAGGCCCAAATGGCGACGGAAACGCTTTTCGAACTGACCGCGCCGACGCTCGAAGACATCGAATTCCTCGCCCGTGACACGTTTGATCGTCTCCCCAAGCGCTTCCGCGACCGCTGCGGCGAAATCATCTTCCGCGTCGAGGATTTTCCGGACGACGACGTCGTCGAAGAGATGGAACTGGAAACGCCCTACGACATCCTGGGACTTTTCCAAGGTGTCGGCATTACCGAACAGCAGGAAAGCGATCCCACCCCGCGCGAGCCGAACATCGTCTTCCTCTACCGCCGCCCTATCCTCGACGAGTGGGGCGACTCGGAAATCACGCTGGGCGATATCGTCACGCACGTTTTGATCCACGAGATCGGCCACCACTTTGGCTTCAGCGACGACGACATGGAACGCATCGAAGCCGAAGTCATGGAAGACTAGGCATCGAGCCCGTAGGTGCGCTCGACGCGATAGAGACTGCCGTTCGAGCTCGGGTGACTCGAATAGAGCGCGAATCTGCGCGCGGGAAACGCTCCGCTGTCGAACAGGGCGTGTGCACTTAAGAACTCGCGCACTTTGACCGTCGGCGCGTCACGGAGGCGCGCGATGGTCACGTGGGGCGTGTACTTCCGTGTCTCCGCTTCCAGGCCCATCCGTTGCAGCGCACTCTCGATCTTCGCGGCAAGACGCATCAGCGCTTCGTTCGGCACAACGCCGATCCACAATGCATGCGGGTCGCGCCCGCCGAATTCTCCTGCACCTTTAAGCCTCAGATCGAACGCGGCAGACTGGACCGCGCTGAGCATGTCGTCGATGTCATTTGCGGTCGCCTCATTCACCTCGCCGATGAAGCGCAAGGTCAGGTGCAAGTTTTCGATTGGCGACCAGCGTGCGCCGGGTACACCGCCTTGCAGCAGTGTGAGCCGCGCGCGGACGCTTTCGGGAAGCTCGATCGCGGTGAACAATCGGATCATCGGCGGCGCGTCCCTTCGCGCGTCATTGCGTGACGGGCTGAGCGGTGGGCTTCGATGTGATTTGGCCGAGCAGTCTCTCCGCGTACGGCAGGATGCGTTTCACGATCACCTGTGTGCCGGCCTCATTCGGATGAATTCCATCCGCCTGATTGAACTTCAGATTGGCGGCAACGCCCTCAAGAAAAAAAGGGTAGAAAAGCACGTCATGCTTCTTTGCAAGCTCGGGATACAGCGCATCGAACTCGGCCACATATTCCGGTCCCAGATTGCGGGGTGACTTCATGCCTGTGAAGAGAACCACAATCTTGCGCGCTTTCAGTTTGGCAAGAATTTGGTCGAGGTTCGTGCGCGTTTGCGCAACATCGAGCCCCCGCAACGCATCATTCGACCCGAACTCGACAATGGCGCCGGCAACATCGGCACTGAGGGCCCACTCGAGGCGTGCCAAGCCGCCAGCAGACGTGTCGCCCGATACGCCCGCGTTGACGATCGCGACATCGTGCCCCTTGGCCTTCAATTGAGCCTGCAAAACTGCGGTGAAATCTGTCCCTGGTGGCAGGTTGTACCCCTGGGTGAGGCTAGTGCCAATGGCGAGTACCTTGATCGGCTTTGCCACAGCGTCAGCAATTCCATTGATTCCGGCGGCAAAGACGGCGAGAATCAGCCAAATCGCGTTGAAGTGGGCCCAACGCGTCCCATATCGGGTTTGCTCCTCAAAGCCTCTCGTTGGTAGTCCGTTGCGCATGCAGCGCTCGCTCAACACTGATCCAATCCTCCGCCTCGAGGCCGTCAAGCTCACACTTATGAGTCAGGCGGGCCCCGTCAATATCTTGAACGGTATCGAGTTGGTGATCCGTGAGGGGGAGGCGGTGGGACTGGTCGGTCCCTCGGGCTCGGGCAAGTCGACACTCCTGATGGTCATGACCGGCCTGGAACGCCCGACCTCCGGCAAGGTGACGTTCAAATCCAAGGTTCTATCGAGCTTCAGCGAGGATGAAGCCGCGCGCTTCCGCCGCGGCAATGTTGGAATCGTCTTTCAGTCGTTTCACCTGATCCCCACGATGACCGCGCTCGAAAACGTGGCCGTCCCGCTCGAGCTGGCGCTCGTGCCGAACGCGTTCGAAAAGGCAAAGGACGAACTCATTGCCGTCGGCCTCGGCCACCGCCTCGACCACTACCCGAGCCAGCTCTCGGGCGGTGAACAGCAACGCGTCGCTCTTGCACGTGCGCTCGCACCGCGTCCGAGTCTTCTGTTCGCTGACGAGCCGACGGGGAACCTCGATGGGCGCACCGGTGCCGAAATCGTCGAGATGATGTTCAAGCTGCAGCGCGAGCGCGGTTCGACGTTGATTCTCGTCACCCATGACGAGGCGTTGGCGAAACGATGCGACCGCATTGTTAAGCTGCGCGATGGCTACATCGAATCGATCGATGACGGCGATCATCGAGAAGAGGTCGGGCCGCCTGAAGATGTCGCGGTCGCCGCTGTCGCCGAATGAAACACATCGCCGTTGCATTGCGCCTCGCGCGCCGGGAGTTGAGGCGCGGCCTATCCGGTTTTCGCATCTTTCTCGCGTGCTTGATTCTGGGCGTCGCCTCGATTGCAGGCGTGGGTTCGCTCAGCGAAGCGCTTCTGGAAGGGCTCTCCCGCCAAGGTCAGCAACTCTTGGGCGGAGACGTTGAGGTGCGCCTAACGCAACGCGAACTCGGCAAGAAAGAGCGCGAGTGGCTGGTCCAGAACGGCAAAGTTTCCATGGTCGCCGAGTTGCGCGCGATGGCCATTGCGCAAGGCAGGGACGCCCGCGCTCTTGTGGAACTCAAGGCCGTGGACACCGCATATCCGCTCTATGGCCTGGCCGACGTTTCGCCTCGCCAGCCATTGAACGAACTCTTCGCGAACCGCGAAGGCGTGTTCGGTGCCGCAGCCGACGAGCGCTTGCTGGCCAAGCTTGGGCTCCCTGAAGGCGGTGTCGTGAAGATCGGGAACGCGCTTTTTTCCTTGCGCGCCGGCATTCGCCGCGAACCTGACCGCGTCGCAGGGGGCTTCACGCTGGGGCCACGTGTGTTGATTTCGGAGTTCGCGCTGCGTGCGACCGGTCTTGTGCAGCCCGGAAGTCTGATCAACTACAACTATCGGGTGGCGCTGCCCGAGGGCACAGAGTCGCGCGAGGGCGTCGCGCAGTGGGTCGAACGGCTGAACGACAAGTTTCCAAATGCCGGTTGGCAGGTTCGCGATCGCTGGAATGCGGCGCCGGGCGTGCGTCGTTTCATCGAGCAAGCGAGCGCCTTCTTGATTCTCGTCGGCCTGACCGCACTTGTCGTTGGCGGCGTAGGAATTGGCAGCGCGGTCAAGGCTTACCTTGACCGCAGGCGAGACGACATCGCGACGCTGAAATGCGTTGGCGCGAGTGGTCGCTTCATCTTCTTCATGTTCCTTGCTGAGGTTATGGCACTGGCGGTGATCGGCGTCGGCGTCGGGCTGGTTGTGGGCGTCTTGCTTCCCCTCGTGGCGCAAGCTGCGCTGGCACCGATCCTTCCGTTCGAAGCGCAGTTCGGGCTCTACTTAGCACCGATCGGCGCGGCGGCCGCGTTCGGCCTCGTCACCGCGGTCGCCTTCGCAATCTGGCCGCTCGCGCGCGCCATGGAAACCTCGCCCGCCGTCATGTTTCGCGACCTCGTCGCGCCGACTGGTGGCTGGCCGAAGCCGGCGTACGTTCTGGCCACAATCGCGGCCTTCGCAACGCTCGCCGCCTTGGCGTTGTTGTTGACACCGAATCTGCGCTTCGCTGCCGGCTTTGCGATCGGTGCCGCAGCGGCCTTCGCGTTGTTGCGCGCGACGGCATGGGGCATGATGTGGCTCGCCCGGCACGTACCGCGACCGCGCTTCATGATGGCGCGATTGGCCCTCTCGAACATCTACCGCCCCGGCGCGCCAACGCCCGCTGTCATTCTGTCGTTGGGTCTGGGTCTGACTTTGCTATCCGCGATCGCACTCAGCGATACGAACATCCGCCGCCGGATGCAGGAGGAAATCCCGGCCGAAGCGCCGAGCTTTTTCATGGTCGACATTCAACCCGATCAAGCCAAGCCGATCGCAAAGCTCGTCAAGGCCGCCAAGGGTGTGTCCGACTTTGAGATGGTCCCGATGGTTCGCGGACGCATCGTGAAGCTGAAGGATACGCCCGCCGACAAAGTGGTCGTGGCTCGCGAAGCGAGATGGGCACTCAATGGCGACCGCGGGATCACTTACGGCAATCCGGAAGACGCGCGAAAACAGGTCGTTGAAGGCCGGTGGTGGGCCCAGAGTTATCGGGCCGGCAAGGACGGCCCGGCACTCGTCTCCTTCGCCACCGATCTTGCGAAGGGTTTGGGGCTCAAGGTCGGCGACATGATCACGGTCAACGTCCTTGGCCGCGACATCCCGCTGCAAATCGCAAACTTGCGTCTGGTCGACTTCTCGAACGCGCGCATGAATTTCATCATGATCGTCTCTCCAGGCGTTCTCGAAACCGCGCCGCACACGAACCTAGCAACCGCGCGCATCAGCCGTGACCACGAGGACGACGTTGAACGCCTGGTCACGAACAAGTACCCCAACGTATCGATCGTACGCGTGCGCGAGGCGCTCGAAACCGCGAACGACCTTGTACAGCAACTCGCTGGGGGCATTCGTGCAGCAAGCTTTGTGACCTTGCTCACGGGATTGCTCGTGCTCGCGGGTGCGCTGGCCGCTGGCCACCGTCACCGCCTCTTCGACGCGGTCGTCCTCAAAGTGATGGGCGCAACCAAGGGTCAGGTAATGACGACCTATTTGATCGAGTTTGCAGCCCTCGGTGCCGGCGCTGGGTTCGTTGCGGCTATCGTCGGCACCATAGCCGCTTGGGCTGTCGCCACGTTCTTGATGGAATCCTCGTTCGTCCCTTCGTGGTCAACTTTGGTTGCGGTCGTGGTCGGCGGCGCTATTGCCGCAATGGCGTTAGGCATCGCCGCCACGTGGACGGCGCTTTCGACGCCTGCGGCGCGTACCCTGAGAACCGCGTAGGCTGCTTTCTCCAAGCGCCAACCGCTAAACCGAGCATTAACACAGCCCAATCCTGTTGTTCTGAAGGGGCTTGGCGGCCGATTCCCCTTGAATTTCGAGCCGAACGCGTCGATATCCGACCTGGTTTGATCCGGCCCTTCGGCCGGACCATTGGAGGAACAGATGTCTGAGTACGAGACCTATGCCGGTCGCAGCATGCCGAGCGCCGAAGCCCAGGCGTTCGATCAAGGTCTGCGCACCTATATGATCGGCGTGTATCAGTATATGGCGCTCGGCGTCGCGCTGACAGGCGCGATTGCCTATGTCATGTCGACACAACCGGCGGTCATGCAGATGATCTGGGCGACCCCGCTGAAGTGGGTTGCGATCTTTGCACCGCTTCCGGTCGCGCTCTACACCCAGTTCAGAATTCACAGCCTGAATCCTGGCACCGCACAAGCGCTGTTCTGGCTCTACGCGGCGCTGGTCGGCGTTTCGTTCTCGGTCCTATTTGCGGTCTTTACCGATGCAAGCATCGCTCGTGTGTTCCTGATAACGGCGGTCGCCTTCGGCGCGCTGACGCTCTATGGCTACACGACGAAACGCAACCTTTCGGCGTGGGGCTCGTTCCTGTTCATCGGCATGATCGGCGTGCTGATCGCGGGGCTCGTGAATATCTTCCTGCAGTCGTCCGCGCTGAACTTCGCAGTTAGCGCGATCGGCGTGCTGGTCTTCGCGGGTTTGACCGCGTACGACACGCAGCAGATCAAGGCAATGTACTACCAGGCCGCCGATGAAACGACGGCCGCGCGCTACTCGATCCTGGGCTCGCTCTGGCTCTACATCTCGTTCGTCGCGATGTTCCAGTTCCTGCTGTCGCTGATCGGCGACCGCGAGTAACGCAAGCCTTCCTGACACGGAAAAGCCCCGGTGCCGCAGGCGCCGGGGCTTTTTCTTTGTCGCTATTCGACCAGCTGAACCCGCTTCGGTTCCAGAACGCGCAACACCTGTGCGAGGTCGTGTCCGCGTTTGAGCACCTGCCCAGCCGCACCGACGACCGCATAGAGACCCTGGCGGTGCCGAAGTTTCGGTCGCTTCTCGATACGGTAGAGCGGCATCTCGGCGGCCCGCCGGAACACGGCGAAAATCGCAAGGTCCTTTCCCGCGCCGATCGCGTAGTCGCGCCATTCGCCGGCCGCTACGTTGCGGCCATAGACGCTCAGAATTGTGCCGAGTTCGCGCCGGTCAAACATGACCTGCTCGCCGCGCTCGCGGGCCTGCGCAGAACCTTCGCCCGCCTCTTGGCTCCGTGGCGCGGGGCGATCGCCGCCACGGAACAACTCTATGGGTTCGTCAACCATCTAAGGTGAAAGTGTTCACCCGATAAGCCTTCTTGGCAAGGCCGTTTCAGCGTTTACGGCACATGAATATTCCGTCGGCAAACGGCAGCAAAACGGTGTCAACGCGGCCATCGTCCTTGATTTTCGCGTTAAGCGCTTTGAGTGCCATGGTATCCGGCGACGTGTCGGCAGCATCGATAATCCGGCCGAACCAGAGTACGTTGTCGATGGCGATCAACCCGCCCGGCCGCACCAGCCTAAGCATCGCCTCGTAATAGGCGTCATAACTCGCTTTGTCCGCATCGATGAAAGCAAAATCATAGAGCCCCATGCCGCCGTCTTTGAGCAACCTCTCCATCGTATGCAAGGCGGGGCCGACATGACCGGTGATCTTCTTCGTTTGCCCCGCATCCGCCCAGTAGCCTCGCGCGCGCGCCATGTAGTCCTCGCTGATGTCCAGCGCATCGACATGGCCATCGTCGGGTAACGAAAGCGCGACGGCGAGCGCGCTGTACCCGGTAAACGTTCCCACCTCGATATAGCGCTTCGCATTCATGAGTCGCGCGATTATGCCCATGAACGCGCCTTGCTCGGGAGCGATCTGCATGATGGCGACGCCACCCATCGCCGCCGTTTCCGCCCGGCACTTCTTCAGAGCCGGGTGTTCGCGCACCCCGACGTCGGTGGCGTAGTCCAAAAGCGCGTCGCTCAACATGAGATGTTTGTGCATTGGTTTACCGTCCACCCGTTCTTTACGCTGTAGATGCCCGCCATTGGACCGGTTCGCAAGTGCGCGCTATGTTTGGCGAAGCACATGCGCAGCAACGCTCTCACCGCTTATCCGAAGAACCGCCCGTTCGACGCCGCTTGGGGTGCGGCGAAAGACGTCGCGAGTTTCGTCTCCTGCACGGTCCGCCCGCCATGCGCGCCGCCGGTTGAAAACGTACCAAAGGGAGACGGCCATGCTGTCCTCGTCATTCCCGGGTTCCTGACCGGCGACTGGGCCACGAAAGGCCTGATCAAGTGGCTGAAAGCGATCGGCTATGACGCGGTCGGTTGGGGCTCCGGATTGAACCTGGGACCAACGTCTTCAGCGCTGGACCGTTGCGAAACGCTGCTCGATGAAGCCTGCGAACGCACGGGCAAAAAAGTGACGCTCATCGGCCGCAGCTTGGGCGGCCTTTTCGCCCGCGAACTGGCGAAAGACGAACCGGATAAAGTTGTGCGAGTCGTCACACTGGGCACGCCCGTTAGGTTTCCGGTCGCAACGCCGTTATCGCCGGTCGCAGAAATGCTTGCCGGCAACTTCGATCCCGAGTTCGTGAAGCGCCGCCCGGATCTGTTGCGCAATCCGCCGCAGCCCACAACGGCGTTTTATTCGCGCAAGGACTGCATTGTTCCGTGGCGGTCCTGCCTGATCGACGAAGGCCCGACGGCGGAAAACATCGAGATCGACAGCCCGCACACGATCATGGGGTCAAACCCGGTGGCCATGCGGGTTATTGCGGAGCGGCTCGCAAGCTGACGAACTGTTCATCTGACGGTCGCCGCGACGTGACTCGGGGCCATAGTGCCGCCTTATTTCGAACATTGACGCGCCGCCTTCCCCATCCATTTTCATCTTCAACGGTTGGCTCGAAGGTAAGGCGAAGGCCTCGGAACCATCAGCCCCCAGCCCCCCTCGCGGCTTTATCCATGCCTCGAGCCAACCGCCTAGCTCCCCATTCTGATGTGTGAAAAACTCCCTCGTCTCACAACGAGGGTTTTTTCATGCGTCTCCAAGGCAAGGCCGCCATCGTCACCGGCGCGGGCTCGGGCATCGGCAAGGCGACCGCCGAACTGTTCGCGAAAGAAGGCGCGAAGGTCCTAACTGTGGATCTACCGGGCAAAGCTGTGGGCCTCGACATCGACATTGCCGCGGACGGCGCACCGAAGACGATCGTCGAAACGGCCGTCAAACAGTTCGGCCGCCTCGACATCGTGATGAACAACGCGGGCGTCTCCTCGAACCAACTCGCCGAGGATTTCAAGCGCGAAGCCTGGGATCGCACGCTCGCCGTGAATCTGACCGCGCCGTTCCTGATCTGCCAGGCAGCAATCCCCCATTTGCGCGCAAGCGGCGCCGGCCGGATCGTTAACGTCGCCTCGGTTATGGCTGAGGGCACCGATTACGGTCTCTCGGCTTACTGCGCCTCCAAAGCTGGCGTCGCTGGGTTCACCCGCACGCTCGCCCTTGAACTCGGGAAGTTCAAGATCACCGCGAACTACCTCCTCCCCGGGGCCATTCGCACGGGCATGACGAGCCCGCTCTGGGACGCCCGCCCCGACGTCGCCGACATCTGGGCCAAGAAGTCCGCACTCCGCCGCCTGGGCCAGCCTGAGGACCTTGCAAAGGCCGCGCTATTCCTGGTGTCTGAAGATGGCGCGTTTGTCACCGGCCATGGCCTCACGGTTGATGGGGGCTTGATGCTGCGCGTCTAACTCGACACTTGCGGTTGCAGGCGGATTCCGCGTATTGCCATGGCCCGCAATTGAGCCATTTTTCTCAAGCGATCCCATGATTGAAATTGAAGGCCTGGTCCGACGGTTCGGAGACCTGACCGCCGTAGGCGGCATCTCGCTCAAAGTGGCAAAAGGCGAAGTTCTGGGCTTTTTGGGTCCGAACGGCGCCGGCAAGTCCACCACCATGAAAATGATCACGGGCTTCCTCGCGCCCAGTGAGGGGCGGATCACGGTCTGCGGTCACGACGTGGTGGAGCAGCCGTTCGAAGCGCAGAGCGCGATCGGCTATTTGCCCGAGGGTGCGCCCGCTTATCCGGACATGACGCCGGTACAGTTCCTCAACTTCATTGCCCAGGTGCGAGGGCTGAAGGACGACGCGGCATCGAAAGCGATCGACACTGCAATTGCGCGCACGGGCCTCCAAGGTGTTCTTGACCAGAAGATCGAAACGCTGTCGAAGGGTTTCAAACGCCGCGTGGGCCTCGCACAGGCGATCCTGCACAACCCGCCGGTCCTGATCATGGACGAGCCGACCGATGGCCTCGATCCGAACCAAAAACAGGCTGTGCGCAATCTGATCCGCGGCATGAGCGCGGAGAAGGCAATCATCATCTCGACCCACATACTTGAAGAGGTCGACGCCGTCTGCACGCGGGCGATCATCATCGACAAGGGCAAGATCGTGGCCGACGGCACGCCGGCCGAGCTGCTCGCGAAAGCGCCCGGCAAACGCCTCGACGACGTCTTCCGCGCGCTCACGACACACGAGACGGAAATCAAAGCGGAGGCAAGCGCGTGAACTTTTGGAACGCAACTCTCGCCGTCTTCCGTCGCGAGTTCTTTGGCTATTTCGCGACGCCGCTCGCTTACGTGTTCATCGTGATCTTCCTGCTCGCGATGGGGTCGTTCACGTTCTACTTCGGCCAATTTTTCAACACCGGCCGCGCCGAACTCGACGTCTTCTTCGGGTTTCACCCGTGGCTTTATCTATTCCTGATCCCCGCCCTCTCGATGCGCCTTTGGGCTGAGGAGCAAAAGTCCGGCACGATCGAGCTCCTGCTCACCTTGCCTATCCCGGTCGCGTCTGCCGTCGTCGGAAAGTTCCTTGCCGCGTGGGCGTTCGCGGGCATTGCGTTGCTTTTGACCTTCCCGATGTGGCTGACCGTGAACTACTTAGGAGCGCCCGACAACGGCGTCATCTTCGCAAGTTACCTGGGCTCCTGGCTTATGGCCGGCGGCTATCTCGCGATCGGGTCGTGCATCTCGGCGCTCACGAACAACCAAGTCATTGCCTTCGTCGTCACGGTTGTCGCCTGCTTCCTGATTACGGTTTCGGGCCACAACATCGTGCTCGACTTCTTTGAGGGTTGGGCACCGCTCGCGATCGTGAACGCGATCTCGTCTTTCAGCTTCCTGACGCACTTCGCCGCCATCATGGAAGGCGTGATCGACTTCCGCGATCTCGTCTTCTTCGGCTCGCTGATTGGGCTGTTCTTGTTCATCAACGTGGTCGTAATCGACCTGAAGCGGGCAGGGTGAGAGCCATGCGCTGGACCAGATCGACCATCGCCGCCGCAGCCGTTGCGCTCAGCGTTGTGCTGTTCTTCGCGGTCAATATCATTTCCGATACGTGGTTTTCCTCCGCTCGCCTCGACCTCACCCAAGGCAGTCTCTACACGGTGAGCGAAGGCACGAAGAACACGCTTCGCTCGATGCCGGAGCCGATAACGCTCCGCTATTTCTTCTCCGAGAAGCTGTCCGTGAAGTACGCCGGTGTTCGCGCCTACGGCGCCCGCATACGCGACCTCCTGCGCCAATACGAAAGCCTCTCCGGCGGCAAACTGAAGCTAGAGATCATCGACCCTGAGCCTTTGACCGAACAGGAAGATCTCGCCGTTGCCCAAGGCGTCACCGGTGCGCCCACGCCTGCCGGCGAAAAGATCTACTTCGGCCTTGTCGGCACCAACCAAATCAACGGCCGAGAGGTCATCCCGTTCTTCATCGAAGAACGCGAGCAGTATCTCGAGTTCGACATCACGAACCTCATCTACAAGCTCATTCGCGAGAAGAAGCCGACGATCGGCGTAGTCTCGAATCTGCCGTTCGACACTGGCGCGGGCGGCATGATGGCAGCCATGCAAGGCCGCTCGCGGCCCTTCATGATCTACGAGCAAATCCGCGAATCTTTCGACGTGCAGTTCTTGGAGCAGGACTTCGACCGCATTCCGGAGAACATCGACGTCGTAATGATCGCGCACCCCAAGCCGCTGAACGACAAGACGCAATACGCGATCGACCAGTTCATTATGCGCGGCGGCCGAGCGCTCGTTTTCCTGGACCCCTGGTCCGAGATCGCGCAGCAAAGCGCGGACCCGAGTGGCGCGCCGCTCGACGGTTCGACGCCGGCCTCGACGAACAGCATCGACAAGTTGATGAAGAGCTGGGGCGTATCAATCGACGGGAGCCACGTCATCGGCGTGCGCGACCGCGCCCAACGCGTCCAATTCGGTGGCAACGTGGCGGAATATGTCGCCTGGGTGGCCTTCTCGGCATTCGACTTCGACCGCAAAGATCTGGTGACTGGCGAACTGACCGACCTAAACCTCGGCACGCTCGGCGGCATCAAGAAGCTCGACGGCGCCACCACGACGCTGACGCCCCTCCTTCAAACCACCGAAGACACGATGGAAATTCCCATCTCGAAGGTGAAGGGCACCCCAAACCCCGATGAGCTTTTGCGTGACTTTGCGAAGTCCGGCGTGCGCTACACGGTCGCCGCACGCATTCAGGGTTCAATAAAATCGGCATTCGCCGCGCCCCCGCCGGTAGTCCTGCCGACCGACGGCACGCTCCCTCCCAAGCCGCTGCCGGCGCGTTTGCAGGAAACGAAAGGCCCTGCGAACATTATTCTCGTCGCCGACTCCGATCTCTTCAACGACAGCTTCTGGGTCCAAGCTCAAGAGTTGCAGGGCCAGCGCGTTGCCGTGCCGGTGGCCGACAACCACGTCTTTGTTCTGAACGCCGTGGAGAATCTCACCGGCTCTAGCGACCTGATCTCGCTGCGCTCGCGCGGCACTTCGAACCGTCCGTTCACGGTGGTCAACAACATTCGCCGCCGCGCCGAGGCGAACTTCCTGCGCCAAGAGCAGGCGCTTCAGCAAAAGCTGACCGCCACGCAAACGCGCCTCGCAGAACTCGAGGGCCGCCGCAGCCCTGCCGGCAAGCCTGGCGGCGCGCGCCCGACGGAACTGCTTACCCCGGAGCAAGAAGCCGAGATCGAGAAGTTCCGCAAGGAACTCGCGGAAACGCGTACGGCGCTCCGCGATGTGCAGCATAAGCTGCGGCGCGACATTGACCGCCTCGGCACCTGGCTTGCCGCCATCAACACCTTGCTTGTTCCCCTCATGCTCGTTGGCTCCGCGCTTGTGCTCGCGTTCTTACGCCGCCGCAGCAAGGCCAAACCGAGCGGAGCCGCGTCATGACCGACACCGCCACCAAACCGCTGATCCCCGTCCTGAAACGCCGCGTGCGCGCGCTGAGCTATCTCGCAGGCGCGACGGGTTTCGCTGTTCTCCTCGCAGCGGTCGCGCTGTTCCAGCGCGGCTCAACCAGCGAACCTGCGTTCAAACCGGAACGCATGTTCGCAAATCTGGAAAAGCAGGCCGAAGAGGTTGCCGCCATCCAGATCGAAACGAAGGCGGCCTCGTTCAACGTCGTCCGCGATGCGCAGGGCCGCTGGACGCTACCCGACCGGGCGAAATACCCGGCCGACTTCAACACCGTGCGCAAGACGATTCTGGGCTTGGCCGAACTCGACCTCGTCGCCCAGAAGACGAGCCGTGCCGAGTCGCAGGAGAAATTGAGCCTCGGCCTGCCGAAGACTGGCGGGTCCGGCACGCTGGTTACGTTGAAGGACGGCAAGGGCGATATCTTGGCCAGCCTCATCGCAGGCGCCAGTGCGGAAGGTGAGTCGGCGGGCGGCCGCCAGGCGATCTACGTCCGACGCCCGGACTCGCCGCAAACCTACGTCGCCCGCGGCACGTTCGCGGCAACGACCGATCAAGCGCAGTGGCTCGACAAGTCGTTCATCGACCTCGCCCGCGACCGTGTGAAGACGGTGGTGATGAAGCCGTTTAAGGGCCGTTCCTACACAGTCACGCGCGCGAAGCCCGAGGATGAGAACTTCCGCATCGTCGAAGCGATCCCCGCAGGTCGCCAACTCCGCACTGAGACCGAGCCCAACGGCATCGGTAACGCACTCTTGGGGTTTTCGTTCGAAGACGTTAAAGCCCAATCGCTTGTCGACTTCACGGGCGCAGCAACCTTCGCGGTTGCAACTTTCGACGGGTTGAACCTCGGTTTCAAGATTGTCGAAAAGGATCGCGACTTCTGGATCGCCATCGAAGCCGCGGCCGACCCGACGGTGCAAGCGCCGCCCTCAAAGCCGGGCGAGACAAAGCTGAGGCCCGACGTGCCGAAGGAAGCGAAGGAGATCAACGGTGTCGTCGCCGGTTGGGCCTATAAGATTCCGCGCTACAAGGGCACGCTGATGACCGCGCCGATGGAAGACCTGCTGCGCCCGATCGGCGGCGGTTGATTGTGCTGACTACTTCGACGTCAGTTTGATCTGGGTCGCGCCCAACACCGGCCCGGCATCGCCCGCTTGAACCCAAACCGCGACGCCGTCCGTGGTCTCGCCAGGCACGCCGAGTGCCGGCAACTCAAGCGTTACGGCTTCGCCGGACCATTTCCCGACTGCCGAGAAGTCCCGCACGACGTTGTGATAGGTTATGACGCGCCCGGAGTTCTCGCCGCTCGCGATGTTGACGGTACGCGACGACAGCGTGTGCGCAAGCCAAACCGCAGCGGGCATTCTCATGCCTTGCATGGCGCCGATACGCACCTCGACCGTGTCGCCCGACTGTGTCAGAGAAACGGGCACGCGCTTCGCCGCAGCTTCGCCGACACGCCGGGCGATGGCGTCGAGAACGTCTTTCCGTTGGTTGCCGACAACGTCGCGCACGCCGTCGATCACCATTTGCGGTGTGTACACGCGGTGGGATGCCAGAACCTTCTCATAGGCTTGCTGGCGCAGCGTATTCTCGCGCTTGGCGAGCGTGTCGCGCCAACCGATATAGTCCCAATAGTCGACGTTGAACGACAGAGCGACGACGTCTTCGCGCCCTTTGATCTGGCCCAAAATCACGTCCGCTTGCGGACACGAAGAGCATCCTTGGCTCGTATAAAGCTCGACCAAGATCGGTTGCGGCTTCGCCTCGCCCGCCATCGCGCTTTGCCAGAAAAGAAAGGCGCCGAGTGCGGCAAAGCACCCGGCGCGAAAGTGTTTCAGGGAGGCTGAAGTCGTCGTCATTGCGTTACAAACCTAGTCCGCCTCGGCCCTCAATTCCTAGTCACGAAGCGGTGTTCCCAAGCTCATGGTTTATGCCGCTTTCGCGAGGCCGCGAAGCACGTAGTGCAGAATTCCGCCATTCCGGAAATACTCGATCTCGTCGAGCGTATCGATCCGAAGCATGACCGGCACGTCTTGGTGACGCCCGTCACCGTGCGCGATGCGAACGGTCAACGTCTGGCGCGGCTTCAAGCTGTGCTCAAGCCCCGGAATATCGATGACCTCCGTGCCGGTGAGTCCAAGGCTCCGCCATGTTTTCCCCTCCTGGAACTGCAGAGGAAGCACGCCCATGCCTACCAGGTTCGAGCGGTGGATGCGCTCGAAGCTCTCGACGATAACCGCGCGCACGCCGAGCAAACGCGTTCCTTTCGCCGCCCAATCGCGCGAAGAGCCCGTGCCGTATTCTTTGCCGCCGAAGATGACGAGTGGAACACCCTCTCTCTGATAGCGCATCGCCGCATCGTAGATCGTCATTTGCTCGCCGGAGGGCTGATGCTTCGTAACGCCGCCTTCCACCCCCGCGACCATCTGGTTCTTGATGCGGATGTTCGCGAACGTCCCGCGCATCATCACTTCGTGATTGCCGCGGCGGGCGCCGTACGAGTTGAAATCGTCGCGCCGAACCTGCCGCTCTTGCAGGAACTCGCCGGCGGGGCTCGACGCTTTGATGTCGCCAGCCGGGCTGATGTGATCGGTCGTGATCGAATCCCCGAACAGTCCCAAAATGCGTGCGCCCGTGACGTCCTTGATCGGCAAAGGCTCCTGCGTGATGCCGTCGAAATAAGGCGGCTGCTGCACGTAGGTGGAGCCGATGTCCCACGGATAGGTCAGCGACTTCTTCACGCCAATCTTCTTCCAGGCGGCTGGCCCTGAAAACACGTCGGCATAGCGCTCCCGGAACAGTTTCGTCGTGACTGCCTTGCGCACAGCCGCCGCCACGTCCTTCGTACTCGGCCAGATATCTTTCAGATAGACCGGCTTGCCCTTCTTGTCGTGTCCGATCGGATCGCTGGTCAAATCGATCTTCATGGAACCGGCGAGCGCATAGGCCACCACAAGCGGCGGGGAGGCCAGATAGTTTGCGCGCGTCAGCGGGTTGACGCGGCCCTCGAAGTTCCTGTTCCCCGATAACACAGCAGCGGCGACGAGATCACCCTTCGTGATCGCATCCGACACATTGTCCGGAAGGGGCCCCGAATTGCCGATGCACGTCGTGCAGCCATAGCCCACGACGTTGAACCCGAGCTTGTCCAGATCTTTCTGCAAGCCCGACTTCGCAAGATACTCCCCTACCACCTGGCTACCCGGTGCCAGCGAAGTCTTCACCCATGGCTGGACTTTGAGGCCCTTTTTCAGCGCGTTGCGCGCCACCAAACCGGCGGCCACCATCACGAACGGGTTCGACGTGTTCGTGCACGATGTGATCGCCGCGATTACCACCGCACCATGGCCAAGCTTGTGCTCGGTGCCCGCCAACTCGGCTGTATCGTTTTCCTTGCTGGCTTTGTTGAAGGTTTTGACGAGCGCCTCGTTGAACCCTTGCGCCGCCGACTTCAGCGGCACGCGGTCTTGCGGGCGCGCGGGTCCGGCGAGGCTCGGTTCCACATCGCCAAGGTCTAGGCCGAGCGTGTCGGTAAATTCTGGGTCGGCGTCCTTGGCCCCGCGCCACATGCCCTGCGCCTTCGCATAGGCTGCAACCAGGTCCACCCGCGCCTTCGCACGCCCGGTTGCCTTAAGGAAGCGCACAGTCTCATCGTCAATCGGGAAGAAACCGCATGTCGCGCCATATTCCGGCGCCATGTTCGCGATCGTTGCCCGGTCTTCGAGCGGAAGTTCGTTCAAGCCCGGACCGTAGAATTCGACGAACTTGTTGACCACGCCCTTCTTGCGCAGCATCTGCGTGACCGTCAGAACGAGGTCTGTTGCCGTCACGCCTTCCTGCAATTTGCCGGTCAGCTTGAAGCCGACGACTTCAGGAATCAGCATCGACTGCGGCTGTCCCAGCATCGCAGCTTCGGCCTCGATACCGCCGACGCCCCAGCCAAGCACGGCGAGGCCGTTGACCATAACCGTGTGGCTGTCGGTTCCTACCAGAGTATCGGGATAAGCGACCTCCACGGTCTTCTTGCCGTCCTTGACCTTTGCCGTCCAAACAGTTTGCGACAGATACTCCAGGTTCACTTGATGGCAGATGCCCGTGCCCGGCGGTACGACCCGGAAATTGTCGAACGCCGACTGCCCCCAGCGCAGAAACGAGTAGCGCTCGCCGTTACGTTCGAACTCGCGTGCGACGTTCTTCTTGAACGCGTCCTTGCTGCCGAAGTAGTCCACCATCACCGAATGATCGATCACAAGGTCGACGGGCGCGAGCGGGTTGATCTTTTCGGGGTCTCCGCCGAGCGTCTTCATCGCATCGCGCATGGCGGCCAAGTCGACGACCGCAGGCACGCCGGTGAAGTCCTGCATCAGCACGCGCGCCGGACGGAATGCTATCTCGCGATCTGACTTCTTGGTCTTCAGCCACTCCGCGACAGCTTGAATGTCTTCTTTCGTGACGCTGCGCCCATCCTCGTGTCGAAGCAGATTCTCAAGCAGAACCTTCATCGAGTAGGGAAGCCTCGAGATGCCCTGAAGGCCGTTCTTCTCGGCCGCCTTTAGGCTATAGTAGGTGTAGATTTTTGCTCCGACTTTGAGCGTCTTCTTGGACTTGAAGCTGTCGTGGGCGGTCACGGGCGATGAGCTCCTGAAAGCATGTCGCAAAATGGTGGGAAGGTCTGAAGGCGCGGAAATTAATGACTTTTTCTTCGCGCCGCTACGGTACAAGCTAGAGAAAATCACATTGATCCGGGCAATCCACCCATGGCACCAGCAGCGGTAAGAACGGAAAAGAACGGTCCGGTCACGACGGTGATTTTGTCGCGCCCTGACCGGCGCAACGCTGTCGACCGCCCCACGGCGGAGGCCCTTGCGGACGCGTTCCTCGCTTTCGACCGCGACCCCAACGCTGCCGTAGCGGTCTTCTATGGCGAAGGCGGCGCTTTCTGTGCAGGCGCCGACCTAAAGGCCATCGCTGAGAACAAGGGCAATCGCACCGAAGCCCCTAAGCCAGGCTTGGAAATTTTCAATGATACTGGGCCCATGGGCCCAAGCCGCTTCTTGCTGTCGAAACCGGTCATCGCGGCCATCGCCGGTCCAGCGGTTGCGGGCGGTCTTGAACTCGCCCTGTGGTGCGACATGCGTATCGCCGAAGAAGGCGCCGTTCTTGGTGTTTTCTGTCGCCGCTGGGGCGTGCCGCTCATCGACGGCGGGACGGTGCGCTTGCCCCGCCTGATCGGTATGGGTCGTGCGATGGACCTTATCTTGACTGGCCGCGCGGTCAGCGCAAGCGAAGCGCTGGAAATGGGTCTCGTCAACCGCATGGTGGCGAATGGCGCTGCACGCCAAGCCGCAGAAGGACTCGCAGCTGAACTCGCGGCATTCCCGCAATCCTGCTTGCGCCATGACCGCCTATCGGCCTACCAGCAATGGGACTTGAAATACGCCGACGCCATGGCCAATGAGTTTGAGCACGGCATCGCATCGTTGGTCGGCGGTGGCGCTGCCGCAGGCGCTGCACGCTTCGCGTCGGGCAAGGGCCGCGGCGGCTCGTTTTCGGACATCTGATGCGCGTGATAGCCGAAAGCCTGGCAGCGTTTCGCGGCGAGCGGATGATCTTTCGCCACGTGAGCTTCGAACTGGCGCCGGGCCAAGCACTGATCCTCCATGGCCCAAACGGCAGTGGGAAGACGACGCTGCTGCGCGTGATCGCGGGGCTGCTCGGCGCGATGTCTGGACGGCTGCGCCTTCTCGGCGCCGACGATAGACCGTTGACCGACGAAGCGCGCGATCGCGCGTTTCACTTCGTCAGCCACGTCGGCATCGTACGCGCACAAATGCGCGTGCGCGAGACGTTGGAGTTTCACGCGGCACTTCTCGGTGCGCCAAAAGCGGCCGCAGAAAAGGCGCTCGACGACTGGGCCCTTCGCCCATTGGCGGATCACAGTGGCAGCATGCTGTCCGCAGGTCAGCGGCATCGCCTGGCGCTTGCCCGTCTTTCGTTGCAGAAGCGCGATCTTTGGTTACTCGACGAACCTCTGGTTGCGCTCGACATGGCTTCGAAGAACCGGCTGAACGCGGCTGCGGAGAGGCATTTGGAAGGAGGCGGCATCATCATCGCAGCAAGCCACGAACCCTTCCTCGGCGACCCGCGCACAGTTAACCTGGGTCCGCGCGCATGAGAACGTTCTGGGCGCTGCTTGGGCACGACGTGGTCTTGGGTTTCCGCTCCAGCGGCGGTGCCGCGCTCTCAGCCGCATTCTTCGCGCTGATCATTGTGCTTACGCCACTGGGCCTGGGGCCGGAAGCGGCCGCTCTCAAGACCGTGGCGCCCGGCTTGTTTTGGATAGCGGCATTGCTAGCAACGCTGCTCGGTCTTGAGCGCGTCGTACAGCCAGACCTCGAAGACGGGACGCTCGATCTGCTGCGCCTGTCGCCATTGCCAATGGAACTAGTGGCGCTGGCCAAGATCTGCGCACATTGGATCACCTCGGGCCTAATCATCAGCCTGCTGGCTCCGATCCTAGCTCCAATGTTGAGCTTGAGCGCGCCTGCGATTCCGATGCTCGCGCTCACCCTCGTGATTGGAACCTTGGGCCTGAGCGCGCTGGGGACCGCAGCCGCCGCGTTGGGCGCCAGCGTTCAGCGCGGTGGCATTGTGCTGGCGATCTTGGTGCTGCCGCTCAACATCCCGTTCCTAATCTTCGGGGCGAGCGCCGTTTCTTCCGCTCAGGCCGGCACCGCCTCCGGTCAAGCACTTATGTTTCTCACAGCCTGCTCGCTAGTCGCCTTGGTAGTCGGCCCGCTTGCCGCCGCCGCGGCATTGCGTCTCAACGAGGACTAGCCGTGGCAGCCACCCTTCTCGCAATCTAGATTGACCCTCATGCAAGCCTACGCGAACCCGCTACGCTTCGTCCGCCTCGCGCGCCAGTTCACGCCCTGGACCTTTGGCGCCGCAATCGTACTCGCGATCGCGGGCCTCTACCTTGGCCTCGTCTCTGCCCCGGCCGACTACCAGCAAGGGGAGGCGGCCCGCATTATGTATGTACACGTCCCGGCGGCCTGGATGGCGATGGGCGTCTACGCATCGATGGCGATTGCAAGCTCCGTCGCCTTCATCTGGAAACACCCGCTGGCCGATGTCGCGGCCAAGGCGTCCGCGCCGATTGGTGCCGTATTCACGGCACTCGCGCTCGTCACAGGCATGCTTTGGGGCCAGCCGATGTGGGGTACCTGGTGGGTGTGGGACGCGCGCTTGACCTCGGTCCTGATCCTCTTTTTCCTCTACCTCGGCTACATCGTGCTTTGGAGCGCGATCGACGAACCCACGCGCGCCGCCCGCGCGGCACGTATTCTGGCGCTCGTCGGCGCGATCAACATCCCCATCATCAAGTTCTCCGTCGATTGGTGGAATACGCTCCACCAAAGTGCGTCGGTATTGCGGGCGAACGGACCCGCGATGCCCGCGTCCATGCTGACGCCGCTTCTCGTTATGGGGCTTGCATATGCGCTGCTCTACGTGGCCCTGCTCCTCGTCCGCATGCGCACCGAAATATCTGAACGCCGCCTTCGCACGATTCGTATGGGCCTGGAGGCTGAGCCCGCATGAACACGTTCTGGGAAATGGGCGGCTACGCCGCGTTTGTCTGGCCGGCGTACGGCATCAGCTTCATTGCACTCGTGACGCTGAGCATCGTGAGCTGGCGCGCAATGAAGCGAGCCGAGCGCCTCGCCGAGCGCAGCGAGCGGACTGACAAATCTTGACCCTTAGCGTCTTGGCCGACGCTTCTTCTTGCCGTCCTGATCATCGGCAAGTCTTTCGGAATGCGTCGCGGCGAGCGCGGTCAGGCACTTGATGAACTCTCCACGTACTCGTGCCGGCAGCGCTTCGAGGAGCGCCGCATCGGCCTTTATCATTGCGGGCATCGATGCCCGCAATGCCCGCCGCCCGATCGTTGTCATGCGCACGGCATTCGCGCGCCCGTCCTCTTCGGTCCGTTTGCGCATCAGCAGTTCTCGCTTCTGCATGCGCATGATCATGTCGGCAAGCGTCGAACGGTCGATTCCGGTTAGCTTGACGAGGTCAGTCTGGTTCATCCCGTCGTTCTGATCGACGGCGTGCAGCACCGCAAGCTGGCGCTGCGTCAACCCGTCGGCCTCGTCCTCATCGTCGTAGAAGTCGGTCGCAAGCTGGTTCGCTCGGCGAAGCAGATGGCTGGGCGACGTCGCCAGGTCGAAGCTCTTTGCCATTGCGGATGTCCGGTGAAATAATCGCCCGAAGCGGCGCTCTCGGAATTCGTCCGTGTCCGTACCATATCCACCCAAGACGCGGAAGTGACCGAACGGGCTCACGTACCGGCAAAATGGAATCTAACCTGATGCGCGAAAGATTGTCTCGGCCTCCCGCGCCAAGCACATGTTGCGAATTCGTCCGCCGCATTCCAGACGGCGACAACATGGAACGCGACGTGTGCGCGAAGTGCGGGCACGTGCACTACGTAAATCCGAAGATCGTTGTCGGCGCAGTTTGTTCCTGGCACGGACGAATTTTGCTCTGTCGTCGCGCGATCGAGCCCCGGGGCGGTTTCTGGACGATTCCCGCAGGCTACATGGAAGAACAGGAAACGCCGGTCCAAGGCGCCATGCGCGAAGCTTGGGAAGAAGCCACAGCGAAGATTGAGATCGACCGGCTTCTGGCGGTCTATTCCGTCGCGCGCATCTCGCAGGTCCAGCTGATCTTCCGCGCGCAGCTCACGAGCGCCGATTTCGCGCCGGGTACCGAAAGTCTTGAGACGAAGCTATTCGCGTGGGAGGAGATTCCCTGGAACGAGCTTGCCTTCCCAAGTGTGCAGTGGGCACTGAAGCACCATCGCGAAACCAATGGTCGCGGCGACTTCGCGCCCTTCGAAAACCCGCTCTAGCTGATGGGCTTCAGCGGCGCCATTCCTGCAGCCTTGGCACAATTGGTAAGCGCCGCCTCACCGCTCCCCCCGGGCACGGCTTCCGCATGCGTCACGGTCATCACATTCGACGCGTTCGCGTAGACATAGACCAGCAGCGTGCAGGTCCCACGCCCGCCGTACTGCCACATCTCGGCGCCGGCCTCGGTGCGCTTGAGCTGGGGTTCACCCCAAGCCGTGCGAAGCGCTTCGCCCGTCATGCCGACGACGCCACTGTTGGGCGTGCCGCGCACAGCTTCGGATGCCGCAACGGCCGCCGCTGGCGGCGGCGCAATCGCGTTAGCCGGTTCGGCCGAATTCGACCTGGTCAGCCCCATGGTTTGACAGCCTGCCAGACCAAGCGACAGCGCGACAAATGCAAATCCACGCATGTCAGGAACTCCGGACCAACTTGTTGAACTCGTGCGTCATCATCGCGGCCCCGAACAAAGGCACGAAGAAGTTTAGGATCGGGATCATCGCCAGAAACGATATCAGTGCCCCGCCGAAAAACAACCTGACCCGGTGCTTGCGCCGCAGTGCCCGCGCATCGCGTGGCGCCATGTGGCGGAATGCTGCGAGTTCGAAGAATGTACGACCTGTGAGATATCCGTTCACGAACAGGACGACGACTGTACCGATCCCGATCGCGACAAACTGCAGAGGGATCGCAAGGAGATTCAGAACGAGGCTGATCGCGGCAAAGCTGAGCCCCGCGAAAAGAAGCTCCCCTGTCGATGCACCGGCTCGCGTCGTCGAGTCGGGATAGTGCTTCGCCTCCACGGCATCGGCGACGCGATCGATGAAGGTGCTTGCGAACGCCTGCGCGACGGGGGCCCCCATGAACACGAAAGCGATCGTCAGCATCGCCCCCGAGATGATGGCGATGGCGTCCTGCATCCAGCTGAGGCCGAAGTCGGGCACATAGCGCACAGACCACTGAAGTGCGAACATCAAGAGGAGAAACAGAAGCACGGTGCTGCCGACCCCGAGCCAAACCACGCCCTGGAACTTGCGGTCGAACATTTGCGCCAATGAGGCTGCGGCACTTGAGAGCATGCGTCGGACGATTCCCACGATTGTCGAGCCTGGGCCACTGCCTATACTGGCCCGCGCTTCAGGGTAAAGGGCAAGATCGATGCAGGACGCGAAGTACGACGTATTGGGCATAGGCAATGCCATCGTGGACGTTTTGGCGCAGACACCAGACGCGTTCTTGACCGAGCACGGGATTGCCAAGGGCTCCATGACACTCGTCGACAGCTTCCGGGCCGAAACCTTGGGGCGGACGATGAAGGATCCCATTGAAGCCTCGGGCGGCTCGGCAGCCAATACGATGGTCGGCATCGCCTCGTTTGGCGGAAAAGCGGCGTTCATCGGCAAGGTCAACGACGACCGCCTGGGTCAGGTCTTCAACGAAGATATCCACAAGTCGGGCGTCGCGTTCGACAGCGAACCGCTGAAGGGCAAGGTCGCAACTGCGTCTTCCCACATCCTGATCACGCCGGACGGCCAGCGCAGCATGAACACATTTCTCGGTTGCGCAGCCTCGCTCACCGAGGCGGACATGTCGGCGCAAAAGATCGCGGCCGCACGCGTGCTCTACATCGAAGGTTATCTTTGGGACGCGCCTGAAACGAAGGCGGCGATCCGCACCGCGATTGCCCACGCCAAAGCCGCGAAGCGCAAGGTCGCCTTTACGCTATCCGATCCGTTCTGCGTCGGCCGTTGGCGCGACGAGTTCAAGGCACTGCTTGCAAACGACATCGACATCCTATTCGCGAACGAAGCCGAGGCGAAGGCGCTATACGAAACCGAACGCTTCGACGATGCGTTCCAAGCAATTCGCAAATGGGGCAAGACGGCAGCCATTACGCGCTCCGCTCACGGCTCCGTCGTGCTACAAGATTGGCATGTCCACATCCTGGAAGCCGAGCCCGTCAGTCGCGTCGCCGACACGACGGGCGCCGGCGACCAGTACGCGGCGGGCTTTCTCTATGGTCACGCGCGTGGCCTGCCGCTCGATGTCTGCGGGAGGCTGGGCGGCATCGCAGCGGCCGAAGTGATCTCGCATGTCGGCCCGCGCCCGCACGCGTCGCTGAAGTCGCTCGCAGCCAAAGCCGGATTGGTCTAGCGCACGATCCCTTTGCGCGCCGCCTTGTCGTCAAGTCCCGACCGTCCCTCGCGCGCGGCAATTTCGGCATACACGTCCTTGGGATCGATCCCGGCAGCGACCCACAGCACGCACAGGTGATAAAGCAGGTCTGCCGACTCCGCGACCCGTTCGTGCGGCGTACCGGCGAGCGCCGCAATGCCGACCTCGACCCCTTCTTCGCCGACCTTTTTGGCGCACTTCGCGACGCCCTCTTTCAAGAGCTTGGCGGTGTACGACTGCGCTGGGTCCGCTGACTTTCGCGCGTACACTTGTTGAAATAGGCGGTCGAGCGGATGCTCGGTCATGGGAAACAACTCGCACAGAAGGGTCAGAATCAACCCTTGCGCCAGCGTAGCGCCATCGCGAACCGCAAGCAAAACCGGCGTGACAGCGGCCCGCCGCCGAACGGCGGGCCGCGCACGTGGGTTACTTCAAGTGCTTGGCAAGGAAGCGATCGAGCTGGCGCATGAACTCCTTGCTCGTCGATGACCGCGAGAGATGGTGATCCTCACCGTCAAGCACGACATACTCGTAAGGCTTGCCCGCCGCTTTGAGCGCCTCGGCCATAATGTCGCTTTGCTCTTTCGGGACGACGGTGTCGTCCTTGCCGTGAATGAGCAGAACCGGCGCCTTGAACTTCGCCGCGTGCTGCGCTGGAGAGGTTTCGTTGAGACGCTTCTCGTCCTTAGTCCAGTAGCCGATTGCTTTGGTAAAGTAGTCATCGTCGCCTTGACCGCGTCCCATCTGGTCTCGCTCCCATCGCAGCATTTTGCCCAGGTCGGAGACGCCAGCACCAGCAACACCGCACTTGTAAAGGTCGGGCGTGAAGGCGAGCCCTGCCAACGTTGCGTAGCCGCCGAAAGACCACCCGACGATACAAACGCGGGATCTGTCTGCGATGCCCATTCCGATCATCTGCGTCACGCCATCTGAAATGTCGTCCTGGACCAAAAGGCCCCACTGTTTGCGCCCTGCATTGCGGTGCGCCAGCCCGAACCCGGTTGACGCACGATACTGCGGTTGCAGCACAGCATATCCGCGTGATGCCAAGAACTGCGCCCAAGAGTCGAACCCACCAAGATCTCGCGCCTCCGGGCCACCATGCGGCATCACCACAAGTGGAAGGTTCTTACCAGACGACCCGTAGGGCAGGGTCAGATACGCTGGAATCTTGTACCCATCGCGGGCGGCATACTCGATGAATTTGACTGCACCAATATCGCTCGGCCTCAGCGCGGGATACATTGCTCCTATCGGCGCAATGGAAACGCCTGTCTCCACATAGTGGTACGCTCCACCGGGATTGGTCGCGCCTTCAACAAAGGCGACAAATGTCTTGAGGTCCTTCGCGGCTGATGAAATCCAAACGTTCTCTCCGGGGAAGGTCGCTCTCAGATCTGCTTGCATTTGCTGGTACGCGCGATCGAAATAGTCGACCCTGATCGTGTCATCTGCGTACCTAACGCCGACGGCGCGCGTCGAGTAACCCGCGAAAGACAAACCACCCACGTCGACCCGCGAGTTGGAGGCTATTTTCCGTCCCAACTGCCGCGTCTTCAGATTGAACTCAAAGAGGGATCGCTTGTCACCACCATTGTACGCTGACACGTAAGCGGTGTCGGGTGCGGCGCCCAGCGACGCGAATCCGTACTCGTCATCATCGGTGGGGGCCGATCGTCCATCATACACAAGAACCCAATCTTTCACGTCGCCAATACGGGCATATACGAGTGTGCGCCGTCCGGTGGGGTCCGCGTCGAAGCGAAGTTTCGCGCGACCGTTATCGTCCACCATCCAATCATAGGTCCCATCCTCGGAACGTTCGTAGCTCTCTAAGGCGCCCGTTGCGGGGTTCACTCGTTGAAGATCCAGACGCCAGCCGTGGTGCGCTGTTTGTCTAAGCCTCCGGTCTCTGTCGGGAGTCCCATACTGAGGGACGGTCATCAGGGCATATCCATCCGGCGCCCATCCTACAAATCCGGCGGCCTTGATCGCCTTCACGTTGTCGCATTGCGTCGACATGGAGAATGACCCGCTCCAGTCCCTAAGCTTGCTGTCCCCCCAGTACGCTGCGGTTCGACGAAGAACAGCAATGAGTCGGTCGTTGTTTGCCCAGTACAAGCCGCGAAGCTTGTTTTCCTTCCCCTGCCCGATTCTGCAAACGGAGCCACCGATCTTCAAGATCGACACGACGTCTTCTTCGCCATTAGTTGTTATCATCGCGACATGCTTCCCGTCCGGCGATATCACCGCGTTCCGAATGGCCGCATGCGCGCCGTACACGTCCGGACCGGGCGCCGCGGCCGCCGGGCCGACCAGCAATGCAACTGACGCAACCGCCCCGAACACGAGCGCGGCAAAACCTGGACTCTTCATAAAATCTTCCCCGACAGTAACGCGGATCTCCGACCGCACCCCAGTCGACAATACCAAGGTGCCCCTGCGACATTCAATGTGCCTGCCGAGACAAGGCGCTTGGCTTGTTGTAGCAGTGCACCGCAACCTCGCGGGGATTTTGGCCCTTGTTCGATCTTGACTTGCTAACCACTGGCGTCGTGTCGCGTATTGCCCTGGCCGTTTGCGCCGTACTCGCGCTGTGGCTCGCAACCTATTGGGCGATCGCATGACGCGCTGCGGCCCGATCTCGCTCACCGACGTCATCGTGACGTACCGGCGCGTCCCGGCGGTCCACCACGTCAACGGCACGTTCGCGCCCGGCTCGCTCACGGCAGTGGTGGGCCCCAACGGTGCGGGAAAAAGCACGCTTCTGAAAGCGATCATGGGGCTCCTGCCCATCAGCGATGGGCGCATCGAGCTCAGTGGTCTCAACACCCGCCAGATCGCCTACCTGCCGCAGCTTCCCGAAATCGACCGCAGCTTCCCAATTTCGGTCGAGCAAACCGTGCTGCTCGGCGCTTGGCCGCGCGCCGGCGCGTTCGGTCCATTGGATCGCGCCGAGCGGAGTAGAGCCGCCGCCGCTATCGCGAAGGTAGGCCTCTCCGGCTACGCCCATGCGCCCGTCGCAAGCCTCTCAGTCGGCCAATGGCACCGTGTTCTATTCTCACGTCTCGTCATGCAAGACGCGGCCGTCATCCTGCTTGACGAACCGTTTGCCGCCGTCGATGAGGGTACNNGGCTTGAGGTGTACGACTTTCTCATCGCGCCCTTTGTCGATTACGAGTTCATGCGCCGCGCACTCGTGGCCTGTCTCGCGCTTGCCGTCGGTGCGGGGCCCCTCGGCGTCTTTCTGGTGCTCCGTCGCATGAGCCTGATGGGCGACGCGATCGGTCACGCCGTACTTCCCGGCGTCGCCGCCGGCTTCATGGTGTCAGGGCTGTCTCTCGGCGCGATGACCATCGGTGGTGTCGTCGCGGGCCTCCTGGTCGCCTTGCTGGCGGGCCTCACGGCACGCGCCACCGGATTGAAAGAAGATGCGAGTCTCGCCGGTTTCTACCTCACGAGCCTCGCGCTCGGGGTTATGCTCGTATCGCTCCGCGGTTCACCGGTCGATCTTTTGCACATCCTGTTCGGCTCGATCCTCGCCGTCGACGACCAGGGCCTGCTCTTTGTCGTGGCGGTCGCCAGCGCGAGCACGCTGATCATGAGCCTGATCTACCGCCCGCTCGTCGTCGAGTGTTTCGACCCCGTCTTCGCCAGCGCTGTCGGTGCGCACGGCGGGTGGGCGCATGCGATCTTCTTGGGCTTGGTGGTCTTGAACCTCGTCGCAGCATTCCAAGCGCTGGGCACATTGATGGCTGTGGGCCTGATGATGCTGCCCGCACTCGCCGCCCGCTTTTGGTCCGAAGACGTCTCCCACATCGCCATCGTTGCGACCGCTCTGGGCCTCCTCTCGAGTTTTGTAGGCCTCCTCGTCTCCTACCATGCCGAAATTGCCTCGGGCCCGGCCATCGTTCTGACAGCAGCCGTGCTTTATCTCGCCTCGATCGTCGCGGGCTCTCGCTCCGGCCTTCTCGCGCGCTGGCTGCGCCGGCCGCACATCCACGACCCGCACGAGGCCAAGCGATGAGCATTCGTGCAGCTGCCTATGCGCTATTCGTAATCTGCGCTGTAGCCGAAGCCGCCGCCGCGGAAAAGCTCAAAGTGGTCGCCACGTTCTCGATCCTCGGCGACATCACGAGCCGCATCGGCGGCGATGCGATAGACCTGAAGACCCTGGTTGGCCCTGACGGTGACGCGCACGTCTATCAAGCAACCGCCGCCGACGCGCGTGCCGTTGCAAGGGCGCGCGTCGTGGTCGTCAACGGCCTCGCGTTCGACGACTGGGCATATAGGCTCCTAAGGGCATCCGGATCGAAGGCCGATTTCGTTGTCGCCTCCTCGGATGTGAAACCGCACCATGGGCACGACGACCACGCGGGTCATGACGAATCAACAGACCCGCACGCGTGGCAGGATGTACGAAATGCGATCGCCTATACCGGCAACATCGAACGCGCGCTCGCCGTCGCCGATCCCTCGAATGCACCGGTCTACCAAGCGAACGCCGCCGCCTACCGCGCAGAGTTGCAGACCTTAGACGCCGAGATTCGCGCGGCCCTTGTCGTTATTCCACCGCTTCGGCGCCGTGCTGTGACGGCGCACGGTTCCTTCGCCTACTTCGCCGCCGCTTACGACGTGACGCTCACGTCGCCGCTGGGTGTCTCGACGGAAGAACAGGCTTCGGCAAAATCGCTCGCGCGGCTGATTACCGGCATCCGCCAAACGGGAACCAGCGCGCTGTTCCTCGAAAACGCAGCCGACCCGCGTCTGATGCGGCAAGTTGCCCACGAAACCGGCGTGGCGTTGGGCGGCACGCTCTACGCCGACGCCCTCTCGACAAAAGACGGCCCGGCACCCACCTACATCGCTCTGATGCGCCACAACCTAAAAGTCTTGACTGGGGCGATGGCGCAAGGTTTTTGAGCGCCTCTCATCGGAGCCTTTCATGTCCCAAGTCCCCGTCACCGTGCTGACCGGCTATCTCGGCGCGGGCAAGACCACGCTGTTGAACCGCATCCTGACCGAACACCACGGCAAGAAATACGCCGTCATCGTCAACGAGTTCGGCGAAATCGGTATCGACAACGACCTCGTCGTCGACACGGACGAAGAAGTGTTTGAGATGAACAACGGCTGCATCTGCTGCACCGTCCGCGGCGACCTGATCCGCATCCTGGGCGGCCTGATGAAGCGCAAGGACAAGTTCGACGCGATCCTGGTCGAAACGACGGGCCTCGCCGACCCGTCGCCCGTCGTTCAGACGTTCTTCGTCGACGACGACGTGAAGGAGCGCACGAAGCTGGACTCGATCACGACCGTGGTCGACGCGAAACACGTCCTCGACCGCCTGAAGGACACGAACGAAGCCGCCGAACAAATCGCCTTCGCCGATCAGATCATCCTGAACAAGACCGACCTCGTTTCGGAAGACGATCTGAAACGCGTGGAGCGCAAGATCCGCGAGTTGAACCCGCTCGCGCCCATCCACCGCACCGAACGCTGCGCCATCGCGCTCGACAAGGTGTTGGGCCGCGGCGCCTTCGACCTGCAGCGCCTGCTCGACCTTGAGCCTGAGCTGCTGAACCCCGATCACGACGACCACGAACATTCGAGCGATATCGCAAGCGTCTCGCTCTCGACGAAGAAACCGCTCGACGGCGACAAGATTACCAAGTGGCTACAGACGCTGCTGGCCGAGCGCGGCCAAGACATCCTGCGCGCCAAAGGCATCCTCGACATCAAGGACAAGGACGAGCGCCTGGTCTTCCAAGCCGTGCACATGGTCATGGACGGGGATTTCGGCAAGCAATGGAAAGACGGCGAGAAGCGTTTCAGCCGCATCGTCTTCATCGGCCGCAACCTCGACGAAGCCGAGCTTGAGCGCGGCTTCAACGCCTGCGTCACCTAATGCCCAAGCCCAAAGTCACCGCCGGCCAGCAATGGCACTTCGATGCGCCCGTCGTCGCGATCGCGTTCGACGCGGAAGGGCAGGGCGCCTTCGCCCTAGGCGACGGCACATTGCGCACGTTCACACCCGGCGACGACGAAACCCAAACGGTCGAAGCGCATCAGGGCGCCACGCTCGCGCTCACCGCTCACCCGGAGAGCGGTTTCCTGTCTGGCGGCGATGATGGCCGTCTTGTCCACGTCGTCTCCGGCGAAGCCCCGCGCGAGCTTCTGAAGGTCAAGGGCCGCTGGATCGAGAACATAGCCGCCGCGCCCGAAACCGGCCTCATCGCCTGCACGGCGGGCAAGAGCGTCCATCTGCTCACCGGCGACGAAACGATCGTCTTCCCGCATGCCACGACCGCGGCCGGCGTCGCATTCGACCCGAAGGGCCGCCGCCTCGCCGTCGCGCACTACAACGGCGTCTCGCTCTGGTGGACGAAGTCCGCCGAACAGCAGCCCAAACTGTTCGAATGGAAAGGCTCGCACATCGCCGTGACGTGGAGCCCCGACGGCCGTTTCCTCGTCACCTCGATGCAAGAGAGCGCGCTGCACGGCTGGCGCATCGAAGACGGCGCCAACATGCGCATGTCTGGCTATCCCTCGAAGATCAAGTCGATGGCCTGGGACAGACGCGGCCGCTCGCTGTTCACGGCGGGCGCCGACCGCGTCGTTGCGTGGCCGTTCACGGGCCGCGGC
>CXWJ01000089.1_pt1 | contig 34059 bp, 24 predicted proteins | sample 590841 | NCBI WGS metagenome assembly CXWJ01 (sample SAMEA3498367, study PRJEB10139) | wastewater metagenome | biome: wastewater treatment plant; material: activated sludge | place: Austria | collected 2015-01-21 | reverse complement strand
CAATGCCGTGAAACTATTCGGCCCGTTCCAAAGATAGGTCGCATCCGTGGCATTGGTACTGACTTGTATCGCAGCCGTTGGGGCGGCACAGGTAATGGTGTCGCTGAACGCCTGCGCCAAGGGAGGAGTCGTGTTGGATTGTACCGACGTCACTGCGCTTGCGGTACAGCCGTTGGCGGAGGTCACGGTAACGCTGTAATCTCCGCCAACGGTAGCAACAGGGTTGGCAATGGAGGCACTGAAACTATTCGGTCCGCTCCAGGCAAAAGTCGGATTGGTTCCGTTGGTGAGCACATTGAGTTGAACGGTAGTGGTCGTACAACCCAGATAACCCGTAGCGGTAGCGCTCGCCGATGGAATTGCCGAACTGCCGGTCACCGTCACGGTATCAGACAACGAACAACCTGTCCCGCCGGCACTCGCCGTTACCGACAGATAATAATCACCGGCTTGTGAAACGACTAAGCTATCCCCGGTGCCCAATGTCTGCCCCAACGTGTTTTTCCAGACTTTCAGGACGCCCGATTGCTTAACCGAGTGAAGGGTTACCGCAGGAGTGCTGCACGAGATATTTCCCGAAAAGGTGATGAGGGGATTTATATCTACCACCGTAAGTGAAAAATTAATCACTGAATCGCACCCTTGGTATGAATCTATGGTAGTGGAGTAGCTCCCAGTTTCACAATAGTCTTCTCCTCCCACCGTCAGGCATTCGCCTTTACAAATTGTTTTGGGAGTCAGCGTAACAAATTTTGCAGGCAGAACAGTTACCGTCTGTTTAACAATGGAGTCACAACCCAGGTAGCTTGAGAGTGTAGTCTGATAATTCTGTGTTCCAGGGATAGTTAATACGGAACTTCCCCAGGGGAGCAAGTATGAATCCGCCTCTTCTGCGCAGAGATTGACTGGAGGCAAAACGGTGTCGGGAAGTTTTTGAACATTCACCGTCATGCATTTTTGTTGCCCCTGATGACAGCCGTTACTTGGCCGCACACAAATTTGTTTGGCGCCGAGGGAGGGACCGAATTTGATCTCCACACAATTGCTTCCCAGTCCTTTTAATGTGACCGGTCCCGGTCCGGGCAACCCGTTCACGGTGGCATCGGCAGGGATATTCCAGACGTACTGATTTGCGCCGGGCACTCCATCCACACAGTATCTCAGTGTGCCGTTCGGACATGCAATAGGGGAGCCCATGACAGGGCCGCTATTACCGATTGGCGGCGCAATTACAGCTTCAACCGGATCAATGGTCATCACAACATCGCAAATATCTCCGCTGCACCCGTCCACCACCAGAAAATACATTTCGCCGACGATCAAATCAGCAGTAAAAGTTACAGTATCCGTAGCGCCTGCGCATCCGTAATCAAAATACAAACAAGGTCCATCGCATTCATGGTACAAGGCCATTTGAATGCCTTGCAACGTCAATGAACAATTGGAAGGTGCAGCAGTAAATGTTGCCGAATTCTGACCGGCGATAAAAGCAAACCAGAAGTTATTGTGCATGGCCAGGCAATCGTTTGTCGGGTAGTCCGCAGTATAATTGCCGGTGTTAATACTGATACCGTTCTTGAAATTGCAGGAAAGACAGGCGTTTGCACAGTTATCCGAAGGTGCTGAGCCATTTGGACAAGGGAAATGTACTTGTGCAAAAGTGAAAGCGGAGCTGCAAAGAATAATAAAAAGAGTAGTAGTTGTTTTCATGCGTATGAAGAATGGTGGCAAATGCCGGCTGTTTAGAAACTGCATGTTCTGATCGGAGCGATCAAACCCTTCCAATGATTCAGGACACATCGATAACGTTGCCTGCACTCCAGCCTACCATGTCCGCTTATCGCAACAGAATGACCCTGCAACCGAACAACCCCGTCCGTACAGGTAAAAGTATCATTTCACCGGGCTTCGTAAGTGGGTAATACGATTGAGCTTTGTATTTGAACCGCAATTCACGACCGTTCTCTTTCACCATCAGATAATAGCCCGTCGGTTCCAGTTTTTCTCCTTTCAAAACACCGTAATTGGAAGCAAGGTAGGGCGTTTCGGAAACAAATTCAAAAGACTGGTTTCCGGTTGTTCCCAAAGCACGGTTGAGCAAACTGCCAAATAACGGCGCAAACAATACGCTGAAAATCACAATTAATAGTACTTCCGGCAGATGTCGTTCCAAAGGACTGAACCGCTGGCGCCAACGCCACAATACAACTCCGGCCACCACCGCGCCTGCGATCATGGAACCGAGTATCAGGCCTTTTACTCTAATGGTGTTGGAAAATACGGCAAACTCGCGCATATAAAGCCACACGAGAGCGAAAAAGACAATAACGCCTATGAATGCAAATAACCGGGCACGCTGATCTGAAGTCATTTTTCCTGAATCTGCCGGTTGAGTGATTTGACCAGTCCGGCTAATGCCACGAATGTCCAGGTTACTTCCAGCACAAGAAAGGGGACAGAATCGATCAGCCAGGCGCCGATACTCGCCAGCACGCCGCCGGCGAGGTTGAGGATGCAATAACTGCGGTCCTCCCGGCTTAAAATCCCAAAGGTATTGAGTGCAAAAGCGGTGAGAATGAGGAATACGCCGATTCCGCTGGTGAGGTCTGCTGTGTACATAAGTGCAAAAATAAGGAATCACCCCAACTTTTCCACTGCCTGTTCCCACTCCTTGTACACTGTCTCCAATTCCGTCTTCAGGTTATTGTATTTTTTAATCACCTCGCCGGAATCGGGTTTGTTGTAAAATTCTGCATCGGCCATTTTCTCCTCAAATTTACCCAATTCCCCTTCCAGTTCGCCAATCCGTTTTTCGGCTTTTTGCACGGCGCGTTGCAACTGCTTTTGTTCTTCCGGGGAAGTGACACTTTTTAAAAAAGTGTCGCTTTTTTGACCGTTAGCCGTTGACCGTTTTTCCACGTCGCGCATATTGTCCAATTTTCTCTTTTCCAGGAAATAGTTGACGTCGCCGAGGTATTCTTTCAAATGACCGTCGCGGAACTCGATGGTGCGATTCGTCAAATTTGACAGAAACTCCCGGTCGTGACTGACGACGAGCAAGGTGCCGTTGTAGTCGGCAAGTGCCTGTTTCAATACGTCTTTGGAGAGCATGTCGAGGTGGTTGGTCGGCTCGTCGAGCAGGAGGAAATTGAACGGACGGAGCAACATACAAGCGAGCGCGAGCCGGGCACGTTCGCCGCCGCTGAGGGCCGACACTTTTTTATCTACGTCCTCGCCGCTGAACAGGAATGCGCCGAGGATGCTGCGGAGTTTGGTGCGCATTTCTTCCGGCGAATTGTTCTCCATCGTTTGCAGAAGCGTCAGTTTCGGGTCGAGGGTCTCTGCCTGGTTTTGGGCGTAGTAGCCGATGCTTACATTGTGGCCGAGGGTTGCTTTGCCGGATGTGGCGGGTTCCTGACCANNGTTCCTGACCGATCAGGATTTTTGCTAATGTTGTTTTGCCTTGTCCGTTTTGGCCGACAAAAGCCACACGTTCGCCGCGCAACATTTGAAAATCAACATGTTCCAGTATTTTCAGGTTGCCGTATCGCTTGGTCAGGTGCTCGGCTTTTGCCACCACTTCGCCGGCACGCGGCGCATCGGGGAACCGGATCCGCATGGTGGCCGTGTCCATATCGTTGACTTCGATGCGTTCCATTTTATCCAGTTGCTTTTGCATGGATTGCGCCATTTTGGTCTTGGAGGCTTTGGCCATGAAGCGTGTGATGGTGCGTTCTTTGTCGGCGATGACGCGCTGCTGATTTTCGTAGGCGTTCTGCATCTGCTCGCGGCGTTCGGCGCTGAGCTCCACGTACTTGGAGTAGGGCGCTTTGTAGTCGTAGAGTTTGCCGAGCATGATCTCGACCGTGCGGTTGGTCACATTGTCGAGGAAGCGCCGGTCGTGGCTGATCACGATGACCATGCCGGGGTAGTTGAAGAGCCAGTCTTCGAGCCAGAGGATACTCTCGATGTCGAGGTGGTTGGTCGGCTCGTCGAGCAGCAGCAGGTCGGGCTGGCGGAGCAGCATTTTGGCGAGTTCGATGCGCATTTGCCAGCCGCCGGAGAATTCGTCGGTCAGGCGGTCCATATCGGAAGGCTGAAAACCGAGCCCTGCCAGCACTTTTTCGGCATCGGCCTGGGTAGTGGCGTGGCCAAGGTGGTGCAGATGATCGGTCACGTCGCCCATCTGTTCGATGAGTTTGTGATAGGCATCCGACTCGTAGTCTTCGCGGGTAGCGAGTTCGTTTTCAACGCGGTGCAACTCTTTTTCGAGTGCCAGGATTTCCGAAAAAGCCGTCATGGTCTCGGCAATCACGGTTTTGCCCTTGGGCATCAGCATATCCTGGTGCAGGTAGCCGAGGGTAAAATGTGTGGGACATACCACATTGCCTTCGTGGGGCGACATTTCGCCTGCAATGATTTTGAGCAGGGTGGATTTGCCCGCGCCGTTGCGGCCCACGAGACCGACGCGTTCGCCTGGTTTGAGCACAAAATTGACCGAATCGAGCAGGATGCGGTTGCCGTATTGGACGTAGATATTGGAAAGTGAGAGCATGGCGATAGGTTATTGAAGGTCATTTTAAAGTCATTCAGGTCATTATAAGTCATTCGTTTTTAATGACTTCAATGGCTGGTATGATAGTACAACCATTTTAAACGGGCGCAAAAGTACAAAAAAGACGGGGCGTAGCCTAAAACATGTTCTCTATCTCGTTACTTTACCGGTATTTGACTTTAAAAAATTAAGCAATGGATTAATAAACAGCCCCCATGAAAACTTTACCATAGGGTTCGTATTTTTGCACAAAATTTCTGACGATGAATATACTTGAAATGAAGGGTGTCATTTTGGATAAAATCGCCCAAATAGCGGAGCTGGATGATCCTAAAACTTTACAGGAAGTCATTGACTTTCTGGATACTATGCTCATTTTACCTGAAACGGAAAGCGACGGGTGGAACGACCTGCCCCAGAAGCGCAGCAGGAACTTTTGCAAGCAATAAAAAGAAGCGAAAATGATGATCCCGAAAACTGGATCAGTCACGAGGAAGTAAAGAAACAAGCAAAGTCATGGCTACAAAAGCAACGATAATCTGGGACAAAGAGGCGAGAAAAACTTATTTCGAGATGCTCGAATACCTTGCTCGTGAGTTTTCGCTTCAATCTGCGGAAAACCAAGACCCCAAAAAAGACCCTTTCCAATGATCCACCTCACCGTCCACGACCGCGAAGATACCCCCCACGAACTCGAAGCCCCTACCGACATGGGGCTCAGTCTCATGGAATTGTGCAAAGCCTACGAACTGCCGGTGGAAGGCACCTGTGGCGGCATGGCCCTTTGCGCTTCCTGTCATGTGTACGTGCTCAGCGACCACAAATTGCCCGAGCCGACCGACGACGAACTGGCCATGCTCGACCAGGCGTTTTTTGTAAAAGACAACAGCCGCCTCGGTTGTCAGATCAAACTCAAAGACGAAATGGACGGCCTGACCGTGAAACTTGCGCCGGTTGCAAGTGACTGAAATCTGTCATTAGGGTCATTGAGGTAATTGAAGTAATTAAAAGTAATTCTTTAATTACCTCAATGACTCTTAACGACGTCCGAATTATTCATACAATTCCACCCGCAGGTCGTCCACAAAAATGTCATTTTCGGTGGGATTCCAGACGTAAACCTTCAGCAGGTCATCCTCCTGAATCTCTTTTGGCACAGGGACAAAGTAGGCGACCTGCGCCCAAACATGCTGTGTGCCGCTCCACAAATTTCCATCATTCCCGGGCTTGTTGTCCAACCGGATGGCATGGTAGGTAACCGTTTCCCCTTTTTGTCCAACGTATGTCACTAAGGTGCTCATTTTGTAAAGATCGAGACTCGCATGCTGTCGCATGCACCAAATACTCATTTTAAGCCAGCGGCCTGGTTTCACATCAGGTCCGACAGGCTCCACCGCAAGCCCGGGACTGAATTCTCTTGATTGATTGAAGCGGAAACCGAATTGCCCGGCATGACACGTTCCACGCACAAAGTGAGCGGAAGTGGAGTCCTCGAAATCATTGAAATACAGTGTTTTGACAAATCTTAACTTCGAAGTATCTGCGGGTTGCTGCGGTGCGGCGTCAAAGTAAAGCAGGTCGTTTTGTGTCAGGCGTGTTTTGCCGATGGTAGAAAAGAAAAATCGCCGGTTGCCCAATTCCGGCCAAAGCAGCCCCCGGTTAAATTGCCATTCCTGGAAAATATTAAGCGCTCCGCAAAGCAGTACGAAGCCTGCCACAGGCCAGCGCAACCATTTTTTTCCAAAGGCATAGACGAGTGTACCGCCAAGCGGAATGGCCAAAAGGGCATAAAATTGAATCATTGGCCGGGCTCCATATCCGTTGATGTATTGCCAACACCACCAACTATAAATGATATACAGTTGTAATGGCAATAAGAGCAGAACCGGCAGCAGGTAATTGTTGCGGGTTTTCCACAACCACAGGATGCCGGCTATCGCCAGATACATCAGCGGCGTATATGCCAGCCAGCCGTTTTGGTAGCCGAAAATTCCTTCCAGCAAATGAGGTTTGGAAAAATCGAAACGTTCCTCCCCATAACTGTAATATAAAAAGGTGCCTGCGTATTTTTTCCAAAAAAGCAGTTGGGGAAGACCGACTGCCATTGCGCCCAAAACTGCCGCGATACAATGATGCCAATACCGGCTCAACAGATTTGCGCGGTCGCGCACCGACTTCCATGAAGTGATCCCCCACAACACCGGAATGCCGATAGCAATGGCGTCGGAGGGGCGGATGAGTGCGAGGAGTCCATAGACTGCACCCAGTGCAAGGGCATGGACAAAACGTTGATTTTTATACCATTTTTCTGTGAATAAAAGCAGGAGCGCGAAAAGGAAAAACGAGCCTGCGTGGCTCATACCCGTATTCCAGGAGGCAAAAAAGTACAGGTTCGTTGCCAATCCAATCGCGCCCAGCGTCCATGCCGTGATGATATCGGAAAAATACCGGAGCAACACCCTGCGCAACACCAGCAGACCAAGGAAACCATAAAATACCGCGTTGGAAAAAACAAGATAACGGTATATCAAAGAATAACCGTCCTGCTCATAACCCAGGAATGGCGCCAGCAGATGCGCCAGCGCAAAGAAGGGGGCGTATAAAATCGCCATGCCTATGGTATACTTATTCAGATAAACCTCTTCGGAAACTCCTTTTGGGCGTTGAAAACCTTCTTCGCTGGTGGTTCGTTTGGGTTGGTTAAATATTTTCTGACGCACCGAAATGGTCTTTTGCGGATTGGATACATCGTGGTAAATGAACGCCGACGGCAACCAAACGTAATAACCTGTCGGATCGCCGTCTGACAAACCGTACTGCCAGTTTTTGTAAAAATGGAACGATATAAAGTAGAAAATACCTGTAAAAATACAGACTAAAAGGGAGTATCTCATGAAGGTCAACTTGTTTTACAGTTGCAATTTGGAAGAGATTTTCGGACTCGAAGGACTATAAATTATTACTTTTTTTGTTGCGGTCTCTTATGCTTTATATCATCCCATACCGATCAGCGCCCGGTACTCGTCCCAGCGCGCATCTTCGGTTTTCATCTCCAGCAGTTCCAGCAACTGTCCTTCGTACAAGGCCTCCAACTCTGCCGCAGTACGACCGGTGCGCAGCTCCAGTTTACCCTTTTCAATCTGTTCCATCCGCCAGAGAAAGGTTTTTTCCATTTTATCAAATATTGCCCGGCAAGCCGCCGCATGGTCTTCATCGCCTTTGCCCGCTACCGTGGCTTCCCTGAACGCTGCGGTATTGCGGGCGATCATTTTGCCGTCTTCCAGTATGAAATAGGCTGTGTGCGGCCATCGGTCGGCGGGAGGCAATAATTTGGCATACAGCACGAGTTGAAGGTCTTCTCCATTCCGGATCAACTCTTTGCGCCGGTTGGCGCCGCTCCATTTCAAGTCGACGATGGCGTATTCGTCATTCCTGTGCAATACCAGATCCGCCTTGCCGCGTATGGGAACGATCCCGAATTGCCCTTCCAATTCCAGTTCGGTGTGGGCCACTTCCCAACCATTGGAACGCAGAAGCGACACCAAACTCCACGCGGCATTTTTTATCCTGCTGAGGAAAGCATTGCGCTCGGGTTCTCTGCCATACAGCAACAAGGTCGCTCCTTCGCGCGGCAGCAAATCTGCCGCTTCTTTATCCACCCATTCCTGCACTGCACGGCGATCCAGGTCTGGCAGATTTTCCTTCAACAATTTTTCAAAAAAACGGTGGGCAAGGTTGCCGAATAAGGTATTGTCGCCGGTGACACTTAAAATAGTGGACGGGAAAAGCCGCAGTTGTTGCCTGAAAAACCACCGATGCGGGTAGTAAAACAAGCTTTCTAAGTTGGTGGGCGTTTCATATTCACTTCCGGTCATCAGATCGGGCCGGGCAATATTGAGTTGCGGCCGGATACGCCCCGCCGGATGAACAGAGATCAAAGCAGGCGAAGGAACAGCCAGGAATACAGCAAGGCGCGTACGGTCGATTTCGTCGTCGATGCAAAACGTAAAATCCTTGTAGTCCGGGAAAACGGCTTCGATATCGCCCAGCAACAAACTTGGAACCGCCTCCGCGCCTTCTGCCTGTTCGGGCACCACCAGGATGAGCCGTTGGGCGGTTTGCATTACCGGCCTTTGCTGAAGCCACTGGTTGAGTTGACTCGTCCGGCGGGGCGTGTTCAGTGCTATGCCTTGTTGCTCCAAAAATCTTCTCTCCTCCGTTTGCCACTTGTCGGGAGCCGGCGTCATATTTTCATACAGGCAGTTCCACCAAATCAGGGTATCGACAGGCGCCGCCAAAGCGCCCGGTTGGTGCACGTATTCAAACTTGCCGATCTCGGCAGGAGCAAACTGCATGGGTGAAGGTTCGTAAATCGTCCGCACAATACGTTCCAGTTCAAGGAAAGTCAGCCGTTGCTCTGGCAGGGTTTCCAGCAGGTCGCGGATCCGGCGTGCCTGTTCGGCCAGTACCAGCAGCGAGGTATTTGTGCTGTCGGTTTGCTCGAAATAATCGAGCGCCCATTCGTGCAGGTAGTTGTAGATGACAATCGCTTCGCGTTTTGGCGCCGTGGCATTGGCCGGATACCGGCGGCGACCAAACCAAAATTCATACTGTGTACGGGCTTCGTCGGATACATCGCCCTGTTCGAGGTAACCATACACCGCAGCAAACCAGGTATCACTGAAAAGTCCCGGTTTTCCGGCCATGACGCGGGCAATTTCAAGTGACAATCCGGCATCTAAGGGTTTTACAGGCAAGGTGACAAACTCCATAATCTTAAAAACATCGACCGGCTCCCACAAAAATGCCGGCGCGAGTTTGAGCACTTGCAGTGACGGCCTTGCCAGCGATGCCGATAATACGCCCAAAGCCGGGAAGCCTTCCAATCCCAATGCCCGTTCGAGGGTGAGATTCATTTCAGGGATCAGAAATACCGGGTGCAGCGCAGGGTTGATCCGCAGCATTTTGGAAAGAAAAACGGCCGCATCGCTGTCGCGGCGGGATTTGAGGATGAGGAGGTTGGAGTAATTAGGGTCATTAGAGTCATTAGAGTAATTAGGGTCATTTTGATTATTGGAATTCTGCCCGGGAGGGCTCCATATCCGCTTTTGCAATTTACCCAAATTTGTACCAGCCCCTGCTGCGCATCCGGCTGTCACTTCTTCTATTTCAATCTGTTTCTTCGACAATACGTCCAGCAAGTGCCGGACGGGAGGCACTTGCAAAGAGAGCGGTTCATACAACCAAATTTTTTCCAACGGGACATCGCGTTTCTCCAGCGCAGACTGCACCTGCACAAAACGATCGGCAAAGCCGAATGCCTGCGCTCCGGTTTCAGGATCGGAAAGTTTTTTTTGAAAAATATTCTCCACTGTCGCAAACGTGGCAATGCGGGGCGGAAGGCCGGGGAGCAGCGACAATTTTTGGAACATCGTGGCTGCTTCCGGACTTGCGAGCAGGAGTTCGTCGCGCCAGTCGAGCAATGCAGCGGCGGTAGCGAAGCGGTCGGCGGCAAACGATTTTTCGTAGAAAGGACGTTCGGAAAAAAGCGGTTGCTGTTCGGTTTCTATCAGGTGTTGCCCCAGCGATTGCCGGTACAATTCGATGCGCAAATAATCGGTGTTGTCGGGATAGCCAGACAACCCGAGTTGATTTTCAAGCCAGTAAAGCAGTTTTTTGAACCCCACGTAGAGTTCCCCGGCCCTCAAAGAAGTTTGTCCGACGTACACGGGGCCGTCGAAATTATTGCCGAAATGAAGTATAAAACGTGTCATTGTGGGTCATTAAAGTCATTAAGGGTCATTTGCATGATAGTCATTGGCTCGCAAAAAGGTGATTGATAAATTACTTTAATGACTTCAACGACTCTTCATGACAAAAGTAGTTTTTCACGTAGTTTTGCCCCGATTTTTGAAACAATTTTTTTGAAAAATATGGAATCCAACGAAATAGTAAAGTCGAGCGACATCACGCTGCGGGTGGGGCTGAATGCCGAACAAGTACCGGTAAAAATCGAATGGGGCGCCAGCGACCGCAACAACGGCCAATTGGAAGAATGTAAAGCCATGGCGGTGGCACTCTTCGACAAAGATCACCGCGACACGCTGCGCATCGACCTGTGGACAAAAGAAATGCAGGTCGTCGAAATGGATCGCTTTGTTTATCAGATACTTCGCTCATTGGGACAAACGTACCTCAAGGCCACACAAAACAAGGAACTGGCCGAAGATTTGGCAAAATTCGCACACTATTTTGGCGAACAGACAGAGATCGTCCCAAAAGAATCCTGAAAAATGGTTACTTTTGTTGATCGAAACCACGCATCGTTATGACTGCTTTGTTGTCCCGTCGCAAAGAAATCACCTTGGAAGACCTGGCCCTGCACTACGGCCCGGTCGAATTGCAGCGTCCGTTGAGCAAAGAAGAGTTCACGGCGTTGGCGGAGCGTTACCCGGATTTGAGCATGGAGCGGGAAGCAAGCGGAACCGTTACCGTTATGTCACCTGTCAAAAGAGGTTCCAGCAAACGTGAATCTGCTATGATTGCACTTTTGTATGCCTGGAACTACAAACAATCCAACGCCGGAGAAGTGCATGGATCCACCGGTGGATTCGACCTTCCCAACGGCGCAACAAAGTCACCGGATGCCGCCTGGATTTCACCAGAACGATTGGGTGCCTCCATCAACGATGAAGAGAATTTCATCAAAATCGTCCCCGACTTCGTCGTGGAAGTCCGCTCCGGTACCGACCGTTTGAAAAAACTTCAAACCAAAATGACCGACACCTGGATGGCGAACGGCGTCCGGCTGGCCTGGCTGATCGATCCTTACGAGGAGAAGGTCTACATTTATCGTCCCGGTGCAGCGCCGGAAATCGTCGAGGGATTTGCAGGAAAAAAATTACCGGGAGAGGATGTCCTTCCCGGTTTTGAGTTGCCTTTGGAGACGATGCTTCGAAAAAAATAAAACATTCAATCCGTCCGCCGGCCAAGATGCCCCACTTGCGGTTCCTGTAAATCCAGTATTTTCCAAAATTCGTGGTTCTGCAAACTGGCGGAGACATTGTCTTTGCCAAACAAGTCGCAGCGGTTCCACCATTGCACGTCGGTGATATAATCGTCCGGTAGAGTATTGGCCAGTGTAGGTGTGCCAAAGTCCTCACTGTCAATCGGTTGACATTCAATCCAAAGGCTGAGCGCCAACAGGGGATTGTCCGATGTATTGGCATATTCGCTGACAAAACGCAGTTGAACGGCGCGTACCCGTAGTCCTGTTTCCTCATTTTAGAAAAAACTGACTTCACCGTCAATTCTAAAAACCTGTAATCCTGTTATCCTGTCAAAAAAACTACTCTAAGAATCCTGCAAATCCTGTTATCCTGTCAAAAAAACTACTCTAAGAATCCTGTAAATCCTGTTATCCTGTCAAAAAAACTACTCTAAGAATCCTGTAAATCCTGTTATCCTGTCAAAAAAAACTACTCTAAGAATCCTGCAAATCCTTCGATCCTGTCAAAATATTTGACTTGTAAGAATCCTCCTTGCATCGGCGTTTACGCCATCTCAAACTGCAACCGCGCCAAACTGCTGTACACCCCGTCATCGACAGCCGACAACTCATCGTGGGTCCCCTGCTCCACAATGCGGCCGTTTTCCAATACATAAATACAATCGACATCGCGAATCGTCGCCAGCCGGTGGGCAATAATGATGCTCGTGCGGCCCTCCATCAGGTTGTGCAGGGCTTCCTGCACCACTTTCTCAGATTCGGCATCGAGCGAAGAAGTGGCTTCGTCGAGCAGCAGAATAGAAGGGTTGCGGAGGATAGCCCGTGCAATAGCAATGCGCTGGCGCTGACCGCCGGAGAGTTTGATGCCGCGTTCGCCGACGATGGTTTCCAACTTATCGGGGAACATCGTAATGAAATCCCAGGCATGGGCTTGGCGGGCGGCAGCGATGATTTCTGCCTCCGTCGCGTCGGGTTTTCCATATAATATATTTTCCCGGATACTGCCGCCGAACAGGATAACTTCCTGAGGTACAATAGCAAAATTGGAGCGATACGATTCAAGATCATAATCGTAAAGGTCCTTACCGTCCACTACAATACCACCCGAAGTCGGGAAATGAAATTGCAGGAGCAACTGCATAATTGTGGATTTCCCTGCACCGCTTTGCCCCACAAGAGCGACTTTTTGCCCGGCGGGAATTTCTAAACTCACCCCTTTTAGTACTTCTACGTCGGCACGGGTGGGATAAGAAAAATGGATATTATCAAATGAAATATTGCCGCGCAGCCGCCCTGCGTGGGTATTGCCGCGCACCCGCTCTTCGGCCTCGGTCGGCGATTTCAGGATTTCCCGGACACGCTCGGTGGCGCCCACCGCGCCTACCAGTTCAGTGTAAAAATTGCCCAGACTGGCGATACTGCCGCCGATGATGGCCGTGTAGGTCACAAATGCGATGAGATCGCCCGCGGTGATCTGGCCGGTCTGCACCATGTGCATCCCATAGCCGATGACAAAAAACAACGCCCCGAACAGCATAGTGATGATGAACACGGCGAACACCGCCCGGCCTTTGGCGTAGCGCATGGAGACACCCACGACCGAGGAATTGGAGCGGCTATATCGCTGACTTTCAAACAGTTCGTTGGTAAAGGCCTTCACCGCATGGATACTTTGCAGCGTCTCGTCGAGGATGGTATTGGTCTCGGCGAGTTTGTTCTGCCGTTCTTTGGAGAGTTTGCGCACCCAACGGCCGAAGAACATCGCCCCGATGACGATCACAGGGAAAGTGGCCAGCATGACCAATGCCAGCCGGTGCGACATCCACCACAACACCCCGATGCCGCCGACGAGAATGATGATCTGTCGCAGGAATTCGGCAAGCACAAAATAGAAGGTATTGTACAGTTTTTCCACGTCGTTGGTCAGGCGGCTGACCAACTCCCCTACCCTGCTTTTTTCAAAAAAAACGATGGGCAGCGAAATGAGGCGTTTGTACAGCGCCACGCGAATGTCGGCGGTGCTTTTTTCGCTGACCTGGGCGAACATCATCACCCGAAGATATGACACAACCCCTTGAAATACAAGAATCCCGACGAGCCAGGCGCCGATTTCTCTCAGGTCGATGTTTGTGTTAACCTTCCCCTGCGCCACGTCGAGCATTTGCCCGATGATCTTGGGGAAAACCAAAAAAACCGTGCTGCCGAGGAACAGCAACACCAGGCCGAATATGAACTGCCACTTGTACGGCCGGATGTATTCAAAAATCTTGAGTGCCTCGCGCAGGCTTTCACGCGTAAGTTTGGGGCGGGCGGTTTCGTTCTTCTCCATGATGGCGCAAAATTCGGAAGGGAAACTGAAAATGGGGGGAAAAGTTTGAAATTGAGGATTAAATGACACAACCCGTTTAGCGCTCGAAAATAAAATTATCCGGTGGTATGGCCGGTCGCTCGCCGGAACAGACTTCTGGCTTACTCTCCATCACTGCTGCGCCGCCCCCGGCTCACGCAGCGGCGCCACCACCACCGCCCCCCGCTGCATTTGCACCAGATTATGTTCCTTCACTACATGGCCGTTCTCGTAAGCAATAGAGACATACACCGATAAGTGCTGGTTGGCCGGGCCTTTGAAGGTGCCTTTCATCGGTGTGCAATCGTTGAAGTGGCGACCGACGGCGAGTTTCACGTGCGTATCCTCCACCCAGATATTGTTGGTCGGGTCGATGCCGACCCAGCCGTGCGCCGGCAGCCACGCTTCCACCCAGGCATGGGTAGCGCCTTCGCCGCGTACGCCGTCTTTGTTGGGACAAATATAGCCGCTCACATAACGCGCCGGAATACCCGCCGTGCGCAGCATTTGCAGCAGCACGTGGGCGAAATCCTGGCATACGCCGGAGCGGTGTTCGAGTATTTCATCTACCGTCGTTTCCACGTCAGTGATGCCCTTGATATACTGGAAGTTGCTGAAAATGAAGGAGGAGCAACGAAATACGGCCTCGCCCGGCGGGACTTTGGCAATATCGACCTCCTCCAGCATCGACCGGATATCGGCCTGCGCCCGTATTTGTTCGGGTTGCGTAAAATCGAGCAGTCGCAAGTCCTTTGGAACTGCTTCCGCGATTGCCGCCCAGTCATCAAGGCGGCTTTTTAAGTCCCTCTCTCCAACCGGTTTGGTACGTACAGTAAGGCGGCTGTCGATGACCAGATCGCTGTGCGATTCGAGGATATTAAAAACGCCGACCGTGTTGCCGAAATAATCGCTGTACTGCTCGATGGCGCCTTCTTCGTGGCTCAGGGTCAGTTTGTGGCTCAGGATTTCCTGTTTCGCGTCGGCAAAGGGGTATATTTTTATATGGTTGTTGCTTTCCCGAACGGGGTGGTCGTATTCGTACTTGGTGACGTGGTGAATCTGAAAAACCGGCATTTTTCGACAGGTTGAGGTAGTATGGAAAAGAGGCTGACCAGTAAGATCGAATTTTGACAGGATAAACAAGATTTACAGGATATTTCAGTTGAAAAAGGACATATAAAACATGTTAATCCTGTTAATACTGTCAAAAATAGTGCTTGTCAGCCCGCTACTTATGAATACGCAAAAAACACTTGTCCCAGCGCGTTGCTGAACCGGTAAGTATCGGCGCGAATATCTGCTAAAAACGCGTGCAGCCCCACCTGCGAGATGCTCGAAATGTCGGAGAACTCCACCCGGCTTTTCAGGCGGCCCAGCGTTTTTTCAAGCGGCGCGACGCGCTCCAGCGGGATTTCGGTTTTGAATGTGGCCAATTCGTCGCTCAGGCGGCTCAGCGAATACAACACCGACCGGGGAAACTGCATATTCAGCACGAGCAAATCCACCACATTCTGGCTTTGCACACCGGTGCGGTACGTTTTCAGGTACAGTTCGTAGCCGGCCACCGACAGCAGGAGGTTGCGCCAGTAGGGAATATCGGCGGGGTTGTTCAGGTCGTGTGAAATGTAGCCGAATCTGGTGTCGAGAATATCGGCGGTCTGCACGGTCCGTTCGATGTATTTGCCGAGGTTCATAAAATGCCAGCCCTGGCTGCGGGGCATCGTCACGACGAGCACACCGATAATATGGGTGCAACGATGAATGAGTTCGCCCAGCACGTGCAACTGTTCATCTTTCCGGATGGCCTGTTGCAGGTCGAGTGCATTGACCGAATGATAAAACTCGTTGATACTTTCCCAGGCTTCCTTGGTGAGATGGTCCTGCACCCCGCGGGCATTTTCGCGGATACGGGACAGTATACATTTGATGGAGTTTTCATTTGCCGGATCGGTAATCATGTACTGAAGCGCGGCATTGGAATCGTTGGCGATGCTACTCATCGCCTTCGCTTCCAGTGGGGTGAAAATTTCCAACACGGGCCGCCAGTCGAAATCATTGCTGCTCGATTTGTCGAGCGCAGTGATATAATTGACCCGCAGCATCCGCAGCTGGCCGTCTACCCGTTCGATGTAACGGTTAATCCAAAACAAAGAGTCTGCGATTCGACTGAGCATTTTTTTAAGCTGGTTGAGAGGGTTGAGTATGTTGAGAAGTTGAGAATGTTTTGATTGACGAATTCCGATTACATGATGTTGAATTACGATGTTTTGAACACTCTACGGAACATCAAAAATCAACAATCATGTAATCGGAATTCGTCAATCAAAGTATCACTCCCGCAGCACCCAGGTATCCTTGCTGCCTCCGCCCTGCGACGAATTGACGACCAGCGACCCCTCGCGCAGTGCAACGCGGGTCAAACCGCCCGCCACAATCTCGATGCCTTCGGGACCGCACAGCGCATAAGGGCGCAAATCGACGTGCCGGGCCTGCAATTGGCCGTCGAGATAACAAGGCGTTGTCGAAATTTTTATGATCGGCTGCGCAATGAATGAGCGCGGGTCGGCAAGCATCGCGGCACGCGTGGCTGCCAGTTCTTCGTCGGTTGCTTTGTCGCCCATCACCATGCCGTAGCCGCCCGATTCGTTGGTGCGTTTGATCACCATGCGGTCCATATTGTCAAAAACGTATGCGCATTCGTCCTCGTTTTGTATCCGGTACGTGGGTACATTGGGCAAAATGGGCGTTTCATGGAGGTAAAATTTTATCATGTCGGGCACATAGGTGTAGATGGCTTTGTCGTCCGCCACGCCGTTGCCCACCGCGTTCACGATGGCCACGTTGCCTTTGCGGTAAGCCGACAACAGACCCGGAACCCCGAGTGTACTTTCGGGCCGGAATTCGAGCGGATCGAGAAAATCGTCGTCCACACGGCGATATATCACGTCGACCTGCCGCAGGCCGAGGGTTGATTTCATAAAAACCCGGTGTTTGTCCACCACCAGATCGCGGCCTTCCACCAGTTCCACGCCCATCGAACGCGCCAAAAAAGTATGTTCGTAATAGGCCGAATTGAAAATGCCCGGCGTCAGCAGCACAATCGTCGGTTTCGAAGTAGGGCGCGGAGTAAGCGACAGCAGGATTTTGTGCAGCATAATGGGGTATTGACTCACGCCGCGCACATTGGTCTCGTCCAGCATTTCCGGGAAAAGGCGCTTCGTAACTTCGCGGTTTTCAAGCATATACGACACACCGGAAGGTGTTCGCAGGTTGTCTTCGAGGATGTAGTACGTCCCGTCGGCGTCGCGGATCAGATCGATGCCGGAAATGTGAACATAAATATCATGCGGCACCCGGACGCCGAATACTTCGCGGGTAAAATGCGGACAGGAAGCGATGAGTTGGGCGGGAACGATGCCCTCTCCGACGATGTGTTGTTCGTTGTAAATATCTTTGAGAAAAAGATTGAGGGCGCGCAGCCGCTGGCGAATTCCGGCCTCAATGTGATGCCATTCGGCGGCCGTGATGACGCGCGGGATCAGATCGAAAGGAAAAATACGCTCGATGCCTTCGTTGCTGGAATAGACCGTGAAGGTCACCCCCTGGTTCATAAACAGTTTTCCGGCAAGCGCCTCTTTCTGGTCGAGCGTAGCAGTGGAGAGGCGCGACAGGTGTTCGCATACCCGTCGGTAATGGGCGCGGATACCCGCATCGCCGCACATTTCGTCCCAAAATCCTTCCCGGATCCGGTATTGTTGCAGCAGTTCGTTGCTTACTGTCATGCGCTGATTTTGCATCCGCAACAATACACACAAAATTCACAATGCGGGCGGCGTTCTTGCGACCCAATGAAAATTAAATTTTAATTTTATATAACAATATATTTTCAAAATATACGAAAACCCGATTATCAATTTATGAAATTATTGCATCAGCACAAAAAAGGCATTTTTGCGCTTTGGCGGGATTCACCTCACTAAATCTTTGCCCCTCCTTTTTACCTGCTCCCAACACTTTGCAAATAAGGTTGCTGATTTTCAAAAATTCGGGAACTTTGCCCGCCTTTTGCAGCGCAGGCCATCCTGTCTGCCATTAATACCATTGTTAAATCCAACCTTTTGCGGGCCTGTAAGCCTGCACTACCGCAATGAAAGAACTGAAGCAATATTTTGAAGCCAACAAATCGCGCTTTCTCGACGAACTCCTCGACCTGCTCCGCATCCCTTCGGTGAGCGCCGATCCGAAATTCGCCGGCGACGTGCGCCGTATGGCAGAAGCCACCGCCCAACACCTGCGTGCTGTCGGCGCCGACACCGTGGAAATTCACGACACTGCCGGCCACCCGATTGTGTACGGTGAAAAAATGATCAATCCCAAAGCGCCGACCGTACTCGTCTATGGTCACTACGATGTACAACCACCCGACCCGCTCGACCTTTGGGAAAGCCCGCCGTTCGAGCCGGTGGTAAAAAAAACCGGCCTTCACCCCCAGGGCGCCATTTTCGCCCGCGGCGCCTGCGACGACAAGGGACAGTTTTTCATGCACGTCAAGGCTTTTGAAATGATGCTGAAAAACAATAAGTTGCCTTGCAACGTGAAGTTCATGATCGAAGGCGAAGAAGAAGTCGGTTCGAAGAACTTAGAGAAGTTCTGCAAGGAAAACAAGAAAAAACTCACCTGCGACGTGGTGCTGATCTCCGACACCAGCGTGATCGCCAACGACACACCGAGCCTCACCGTCGGTTTGCGCGGCCTCTGTTACATGGAAGTGGAAGTGGTGGGCCCAAACAAGGACCTGCATTCCGGCGTATATGGCGGCGCGGTAGCCAATCCTGTCAATGTACTGTGTTCGATGATCGCTTCTTTGCACGACGCGAAGCGCCACGTCACCGTCAAAGGTTTCTACGACGACGTAAAAAAAGTGAGCGCCAGGGAGCGCAAAATGATGAACGAAGCGCCCTACGATGAAAAACAATATATGAAAGACCTCGGTGTGGCCGATCTCATGGGCGAAAAAGGCTACACGACCATCGAACGCACCGGCATCCGACCGACGCTGGACGTCAACGGTATATGGGGCGGTTACATTGGTGAAGGCGCTAAAACGGTGCTGCCGTCGAAAGCGTTCGCAAAAATATCCATGCGCCTCGTACCCGGCCAGGACCCGAAAAAAATCGAAAAGTTGTTTCAAAAACATTTCGAGGGTCTGGCGCCCAAGTCGGTAAAAGTCAAAGTGACGGCCCATCACGGCGGCTGGCCGGTCGTGGTGCCGACCAATTCGACGGAATACAAAGCTGCTGAAAAAGCGATGGAACTGGCCTACGGTAAAAAACCGCTGCCCCAACGCGGCGGCGGCAGTATCCCCATCGTGGCGATGTTCGACCAGGTGCTCGATGCCAAATCGGTATTGATGGGCTTCGGCCTCGACTCCGACGATATTCACTCGCCGAATGAGCATTACGGCTTGTTCAACTACTACAAAGGGATAGAGACTATTCCTTATTTCTATAAGTTTTACTCAGAGATGAAAAAGAAGAAATGAGTTTCTCCCTGCAAATACTGCCCGCGCGATATTTCACCTCCTTTTCAGAAAAAGTGGATGAAAATGCTTTACAGCAGTCGCTCGAACGCGCACCGCAGATAGAAATCACAACAGATACGTTTGGATTTTATAGTTCGGTCGCATCGGTTTTTTCCTCCAAGATTGAGGGCGAAAACATCGAACTGGATAGTTATCTGCGCCACCGGTTTTTGCAGGGAAAATACAAACCTGATTACACCCGAAAGGTGGACGACCTTTTTACAACCTACCAGTTTGCCCGCGACAACCCGTTGACCTTGAAAAACCTGTTGAAAGCCCACGAACTGATCACCCGTCATATTTTATCATCGGCAGGGCAGGGTAAAATCCGCAAAAAACCTGAAATTATCGTGAACGCGGAGGGTCGTATCGAGTATGTTGCGGCAGATGTGAACATAGTGCGACAGGAAACGGAAAAACTTTTTGCAGACATAGCAATCCTGTTGTCCACAGACCTTTCGCTTACAGAAGCATTTTACTACGCATCTATGACGCACCTCGTTTTTCTCAAAATTCACCCTTTGGAGGACGGCAACGGACGCACCGCAAGGCTGCTCGAAAAATGGTTTTTGGCAGAAAAAATCGGTGAAAAGGCATGGAATGTCGCTTCGGAGAGATATTATTACCAAAACCTGAAAGATTATTACAGGAACGTCCACATCGGATTTGATTATGAACACCTTGATTACGACCGCTGTCTTCCGCTTTTGTGGATGTTGCCGGAAGCCGTCACTTCACAAATTTGATCGACAAAACATCAACATTCTACAGTAAATTTTGCATCTAACTCACTCAAATTCAATAACAGAATACACATTTCAAATCATGAAAAAAACGCTTTTGCTGCTCTCTTTTGCGGCTATGACTACGGGGCTGTTCGCCCAATCCAAAGTGACGCTGACCAATGCTAAAGACAGTGCCAGCTACGCTTACGGCATTGTATTGGCCAACAGCATCAAACGCCAGCTGAGCAGCGACCTCAACCGCGAAGTGCTCATCGCATCTTTGAATGCAGCGCTGAAAGATGACGAGATGCTCTTCACGCCGGAAGTAGCGAACAAATGTTTCAGCGACTACAACAAAGCGGTGCAAGCCAAAGCCGGCGAAAAAATCCGCATGGAAGGGCAGCAATTTTTGGAACAAAACAAAAAACGCAAAGAAGTAACGACGACCGCCAGTGGTCTGCAATACGAAGTGCTGAAGCGTGGCACCGGCACCGTTTCGCCCAAGCCGACCGATAAAGTAGAGGTGCATTATCACGGTACGCTGATCAATGGAGAGGTTTTCGACAGCAGTGTCGAGCGCGGTTCGCCCGCACAATTTACGCTCAACCAGGTCATTGCCGGATGGACGGAAGGATTGCAGTATATGCACGAAGGTGATAAATACAAATTCTTCATCCCGGCCAACCTGGCTTACGGCGATCGCTCGGCCGGTGCAAAAATCAAACCCGGCTCGACCCTGATCTTCGAAGTAGAGTTGCTGAAGATTATGAAATAATGAACAACCTTCACTACCGGGCGATCGGTATGGTACTGGTCTATGTGGTTCTCCGTTTTTTCGGAGGATCGTTCGGCAACCTCGTGTTGTATCCGGTGACATTGCTCGTAACGTTTTTACACGAATTCGGCCATGCGCTGGGTGCAATACTAACCGGCGGATCGGTCAACGGGATGCAGATCAACCCCGACGGCAGCGGCTACACGGTCACAATGGGCGGCAGTCCGGCGATCGTGCTCATGGGCGGCTACCTCGGCAGCGCCTTGCTTGGCAATGTGCTGTTCCGTATCGGCGCCCGGCACCGGTCATTTACGCGGGTCACACTCCTGGTGCTGGCCTGCCTCATGGCCCTGGCAGGCATCGTTTGGTTTGAATCGCTGGTCAGTACCGCAATTTTGCTCGGATTTGCTGCGTTGCTGTTCGTCATTGCCCGTAACACGGACTGGGGGCAGGACGTACTCATGTTTCTGGGGCTTGCCGCCGTATTGTATATCATCCAGGATTTCAATGTGGGGCCAAAAAGCGATCTCGCCATGTACGAACAAGAAGTGGGCGTTTTCCCTTCGCAGGTCTGGATGTATGTGTGGGTTGCCATCGCAGGCGCCTTGTTTTATTTGAATTTACAGGAGATTTTTGGGGAAAGGCAGAAGGTAGAAGATGGAGGGTAGAAGGTGGAAGGTGGAGGGTAGAAGGTGGAAGGTGGAGGGTGGAGGGTGTGGCCGGGCAGACCTGTTCATATAAGTGTGTGAGTTTCAAATTAAAACATTGACTTTCAATAGTTTAATTTTAATTCGTTTAAACTTTCGAATACTCACGGGCACTCCTTCAACCTTCCACCTTCAACCCTCCACCCTCCACCCTCCACCCTTTTCAACAAATGCACATAGAAAAAATACCCCTCCGGCGATTATCGCATTTTGTCATTGGCTACATGGTGCTGGCCTTTGGGTGGTGGACGTATAGCCTGTGGCAGCAGAACGACCGCTTGTATCAGTTGGAAAAAGATGTGCTCGAATTGCGCTTTACCCGCAAGAATCAGGGTGTCAACCTGAGCCAATTGCGCGAAACCAGCGAATACCAAAAAATCGAGCGCAACTGGCACAAAGGCCACCGGATGGTGATCGCCGAAGGATTGTTTTTTACGGCATGCCTGATTTTCGGTCTGTGGGTCATCAACCGGAGCGCCAACCGGGAAGTCACGCTGGCACGTCAGCGCCGCAATTTTCTGCTGAGCATTACGCATGAATTGAAATCTCCGATTGCATCGGTGCGACTTATTTTAGAGACCCTCGGCAAGCGGGAATTGCCCCGCGAGCAACTTGAAAAACTCTGCCGGGGCGGTCTGAAAGACGCCACCCGGCTGCAACAATTGGTGGAAGACCTGCTGCTGGCCGCCCGGCTGGAAGACAACTGGCGGCCACTGCCCGAACCCGTCGACCTGCCTGCCGTAGCCCGTGAAGTGACCGCCAGATTGCGGGTGCGTTTTCCACATGCGAATATTCAATTCGACTTTCCTGAAAATCTTCCACCGGTGCAGGCCGACAAATCGGGTCTCACCGCCATCATCCAAAATCTCCTGGAAAATGCGGTGAAGTACTCTCCCGAAGGCGCCCTCATCCAATTATCGGCTGAGCAAAAAGACGGCAAATTCCGGCTTTCCGTCGCCGACCAGGGCCGCGGAATACCCGATACTGAAAAGCAGGCAGTGTTCGAAAAGTTTTACCGCCTCGGCAACGAAGAAACCCGGCAGGCCACCGGCACCGGTCTTGGGCTTTATATTGTCAACCAGGTGGTGAAAGCGCACGGCGGCGTCATCCGGGTGGCGGACAATAAACCGCAGGGGACTGTGTTTACGATTGAAATGTGAGTCCGGCATCATGACCACTGCATCCGCCCGCAATTTACTCATCGAACAACTCACCCCGCGCTACGGCGCCGCCGAGGCTGCATCGATTGCCCGCATCGTCCTGGAAGATGCTTTTGCGGTCGATGGTTTATCCGCCGAAGTTTCAACGAAGGCGGAGGGACGGTGGAGGGTGGAAGACGTGGAAAAATTACAGCAGATTTTAGTCCGCTTGCTGGCCGGCGAACCTGTGCAATATGTGCTGGGTGAGGCTGACTTTTTCGGATTGAAATTCAAAGTCAACCCGTCGGTATTGATCCCGCGTCAGGAAACGGAAGAACTCGTCGCGTGGGTGCTGGAAGACCTGAAATCCAGCGATCTGGAACATCCGGCAGTTTTCGACATCGGCATTGGAAGCGGTTGCATCGGAATAACCTTGAAAAAGAAGTTTCCACGGCTGAACTTGTTCGGTTTGGAAAAAAGCAGGGCTGCGCTGGAACTGGCCCGGGAAAACGCCCGTCGCATCCTGGGCGAAACAGCGGTGTTTGAATTTATAGAAGGCGATATTCTATCCTACCCTGATTGGGCTAATTTTCCACTTTTGGATGTGGTGGTAAGCAACCCGCCCTATATTCCGCTCGTAGAGAAAGATATGGTTCCGGAACACGTGGCAGCGCACGAGCCTGGGCTGGCATTGTTTGTATATGACGAAGACCCCTTGCTTTTTTACCGCGCCATTGCTGATTTTTCTTTACAAAAACTTAAACCCGGCGGCGCACTGTTTTTTGAATGCAATGAGTTTAATGCAGGCGAGGTAGCGGCTTTGCTGCGCCAGAAAGGTTTTCACAACGTGACATTGCGAAAGGATCTGGCCGGGGCGGAGAGAATGGTACGCGGAATTTTCATACCCCGTTAAACCGGCGAAGACAGTTGAAGTCAAATATCATGTTTTACACAAAATCTGCTTAATCCATGAAATGGAATCTTAGTTCCAAACTCCAATCCTCCCTGACCCGTGTAGTAACCAACATCGAAAATGAAGCGTACTACAACGAGCCGCATGAAACCTCCGAGCCGATGTTCTGGCTTGCATTCGGTATAGCGATTACCATCGCGCTGGTGTCGTTGTACGTGACCATACCCTTGCGTCGCTGGTACGCACATCGCTCACAGACACCGCAACCCTGAGCGTTATTTTAGTTTCTTCAAAGCCTCCTCCGCGCGGCGGTTCAGGTTTTTGCTGCCTTTGTTGGTGAAATTATAGGTTTTAGTCACCTGACCACCGGCAGTCAGCAAACGAATGCTTTTGAATTTTTCATTGGCCAAACGTTTCAGTTCCTCTTCTTTTAGCGTGAAATAACCGTCCAGCCGGTTTTCGACCTGGGGCGTAGCGGCAACATATTTCAATTCCGCCGACAACGCATCGCCTTTTTGCGGTACGAAAGCGAGCCGCATGCCGGGAGTCATTTTTGCCTCCCCGAGACTGCCCAGCACTGCCAGCACCTCCTGATATTGATTGAATTGATAAAAGGTGACATACAGGTTTTGCTGCTCCCCTTCCACAATTGTAAAACGCGGAATTTTGAAATATAAGTTATTACCGCGCAACAACGGTTCTGCCGGAGCAGGCGACGTTTCCGGTATAGTCGTTTCCTTTTCCGTCGGGGTATCGCCCGGAGTATCGGGTTCCGGCGGTTTTTGCTGGGTCGTTTGTCCCTTTTCCGGCTTTTTCTTTTGACCGGGCGCCGGCTTTTTTCCCGGCGAGGGTTTCGCGCTTTTTTTATCAGCAGGCGTGGCTGGAGAAATTGCTCCGCCGCCACCTGGCTTACCCGGCCCTAAAGTCGTCGAATCGACCGGTATTTCACCTGCCTTTTCAGGCGTCAGGGAGGTTACGGAATCGATTACCGCAGGCAAAGAATCGGTTCCGGAGACTTTGAGCGAATCGATCATGATTTGCGCTTCTCCGCTGTGGCGGCTGCCCGAGTGTTCTTTCAGATATTCCTCGTAGTCGCTCGCCCGGCCACTTTCTTTTGCTTTGTTCCAGTTTTGTTCCTGTTCGTAAAATTGGTAACCGAAATAACCCGCAGCAGCCAAAGCGGCAGCGGCGAACAAGACCCCGGCTACACGTTGCACGCCTTTTTTACCCGCTTCCTTGACCTGCGCAACCGGTGGCGTGGCAAAACGATCCGGCGGCAACGGTGAATTGGTCAGGGCAATTGCCGTTCCTGCCGATTTATATACCACCTCCTCCACTTCCCGCACTTCTTCGGTTTGCACCGTGATCTCCTCTTCGAGCACGATGTCTTTTTTGTATTCTTTGTTGTTGATCATTTCGATGACCGACACACGCAGAATGAGGGGAAAACGGCCGAGTTTGAGCGGCTTGACGTAAAAGACCCATTCGGTAAAGTCGTCTTTGTCAAGAAACTGCACCGTTTCGCTGAAGGTACGAATGGCGAACGGCGGATCACTTTCGTCCACATTGAGCAGGCTCACGGCCATGATTTCGGAAACCCGGATGCTTTTGATGACATCCTCCGGCGACTCTTCCCAATCTTGTTTGAGGTTCGAAATATCGAAGGCGATACGGACGGCGCATTTCTGCTCATGGCTGATCTGCATCACGTCGGGCACGTTGTAGAGAATTTCGCCGCGTTTGTCCTCTTCCTGCGGAGCTGCGCCGCCTTCGGGTATCAGGTCTTTGTCCGTAATCTCTTCGGCAAGCAGGAGCAATGCTTTGCTGATGTTGTTGCGCGAAATGTCGTAGGTGCCGTGATCGATCACCCCGAGCAGCAATTCGCGCTGGAGGCTGTTGTAGCGCGACTTGATCTGGATGTAATCGTTGTAGCGCGAGGAGCTGTGGTCGAGGATCTTTTCGAGAAAATCGAGCGCTGTTTCGACCCCTTCGCCGATGTAGGTTTTGAGCGTTTTGATGATTTCTTCCAATCGGTTCATGACAAACGATGTGATTTCAGTTTGTTGATTATCTAAGGTTTAACGGTTGTAAAAGTAGTCGGTTTATGGTGAGAATCAAAATACGGTGCCACATTACATTGCAACCGGTAGTTACCGGCAACAAAATCAAAGGTCGGAACAGGCCGGACAGCCGGGAAATTCTAAGGACATTCTAATCCCGGTCGGGTAAAGCACCCCATACTTTTGCAGCGCTTTATACTAATTAGAAGTAAAAACGGATCAAAGAGCACCACATGAAACACAACGCCCGGCGCTGCAAAGCGACCGGGCGATTTTGTTTTACCCTACCCTTAAACGCCGTGTCCTTACCTTTGTCTAAAGGTTTTTTCAAAAAACATACACACCATGACTGCTCGCCTGTTCCTTTTTTTCAACTTCCTGATTTTTAATTCTTTCTGTTTGTTTTCCCAAAATCAGAACTTCTATTTCCCGCCCAAAACCGGCAACGCCTGGGAAACGCTGGCCCCTGCCGAGCTCGATTTTTGCCCTGAACGCATCGACAGCCTTTATGCGTATCTGGAAGGACGTGACACCAAATCCTTCATTCTCCTCCGGGACGGCAAAATCGTTTTGGAAAAATACTTCGGCACCTTCGTCCAGGACTCTATCTGGTACTGGGCTTCCGCCGGGAAATCGCTCACGGCCTTCCTCGTCGGTCAGGCACAGGAAGAAGGCTTGCTCAATATTCAGGACAAAAGCAGCGACTACCTCGGCACGGGCTGGACCTCCGCCCCTCCCGACAAAGAGGCGCTCATCACCGTCCGGCACCAACTCACCATGACCTCCGGCCTCGACGATGCCGTTGCCGACGACAACTGCGAACTACCCGGCTGCCTGACTTATAAAGCCGATGCCGGTACACGTTGGGCTTATCACAACGCGCCCTATCGCCTCATCCACAGCGTCATCGAAGAAGCCAGCGACCTGACGATCAATCAGTTCACCAAAACCCACATCTTAGATCGCACCGGCATGAAAGGCCTTTGGCTCGACCATATCATGTACGGCAAAGCCCGCGACATGGCGCGTTTCGGCTTGCTCATGCTCGCCGGCGGCGTGTGGGACGGCGACACCCTACTGCACGATCAGGCCTATTTTCAGGCGATGTCGCAACCTTCTCAAGACCTGAATAAAAGTTACGGCTACCTGTGGTGGCTGGCAGGGCAGGAGAGTTTTATGTTGCCCGGGCTTCAGTTCGTGTTACAAGGTCAGGCCATTCCCAACGCACCTGACGACATGTACGCCGCACTCGGAAAAAACGATCAGAAAATCCACGTCGTGCCCTCCAAAGGTTGGGTCGTGGTGCGGCAGGGCAACGCCGCTTACACCGGCCCCGGTGGCAACAACGTGCCTATCATCCTCGACAACATCATGTGGGGATACCTGAATCAACTTGTGTGCGCCCCGTCCGCCGTGAACGAAGTTGTTGAAAATCAAATGAGAATTTGGCCAAACCCCGCTGCCGAAGGCTGGCAGATCGAAACCGGGGAAGTTGTGGAACGAATCGAAATCTATGATTTACAAGGTAAGCTGCTAAAGGAAGTATCCGGAAACGGTACGACCGGTATTTGGCTCGACGCAGGAGGGCTGCCGGAAGGCGTTTTGATTGTGAAAGTTATTGCGGGCGGAAAGGCAACTCGGGAGAAGGTGCTGAAAATCAAAAACTAACGCACCACGTACGGCGGATTTCCAAATCCGTCGACTCGTGCGGCATTTCGACGGACTTGGAAGTCCGTCGTACAGCGGAGCGCCGGTTTGCAGTTTGCAGGCCGGCGTTTTTGTTTTTTGAAAAATCCCGCTGTAATTTCATGCAATTTCCATCCCACTTGCATCTATGTCCTGTAAGTTTGCAAGACCGGGATAATAATTACCTGAAAAGTGGCTTTACCTGAAAATCAGACACATCGAGTATAGAAAGAACTCCGACAAATACGCTAACCAATCACAATTCAAGATGACCAATCACCGAATCTCCCCAATCCCCAATTCCCAATCCCTGATCACCATCGTTCTTCTGCTCTTTTTTGCCTGCAAATACGCCGCACAAAAAGACCAGCCCACCGCATCCATCAAAGACAAACCGACTACGGAAATGCCCACGCCCTTACCCACGCCCGGCGACTACGCTCCCGAGTGGAAAATCGTGGACAGCCTCGAACGACGAGGACTGTTCAAAAGCGCCCTGGAAAAAACCGAGGCCATTCAGGTCAAAGCCGCCAAAGACAAAAACAGTCCGCAGGTCATCAAAGCCCTGCTGTACCGGGGCAAATACACGGCCCAACTGGAAGAAGACGGTTTTGTGACAGCCGTGCAATTGTTTGAAAAAGAGGAAAAAACAGCTTCCTTGCCCGAAAAGGCGGTGTTGCAAAGCATCCTCGGTCAACTCTACGCCACCTACCTGAGCAACCAGGGTTGGCGCATCAACGAGCGCACTCCGATCCCCGACGGCGAAGGCGGCGATATCCTCACCTGGTCGGCGGCGCAAATCGAAAAACGCGCCATCGCGCTCTATTCCGCCTCGGTAGAGCCGGAGGGTATTTTGAAAGACACCCCCGTCGAATCGTTCCGCGATATCCTGACCCCCGGATTGGGCGATACGGTGGCCGGGCAGCCGCTCCGTCCCACGCTCTACGATCTGCTTGCGCACCGGGCGCTGGAGCATTTTGCCAACGAACGCAGTTGGCTGACCGAGCCGGCATATGCCTTTTCGCTGGATCAGGCCGAGGCTTTCGCCCCTGCGGGCGAATTTTCCAAAGCAAAATTCGAATCGAAAGACTCCACATCCGGCAAATGGCTGGCTGTAGGGCTTTATCAAAAAGTATTGGCTTCGCATCCCACTTCTTCAGGAGCGGCCATCGGCGCCGATTTGCTCCGCCTCCAGTTCGCATTCAACAATTCGGTGCGTGAAGAAAAAGACAGCCTTTACCGCAGCGCCCTGGAAGCCTTGCTCAAACAACACGCCGACCACCCCATGCAGGGTGAAATCGCCTATCAACTTGCCTCGCACATGTATTCCCACGGAGCAGGCGACCCAATCCAACGTGGCCGGAATGCCCGTAGTGCTGTAGCCCTTTGCGAAGAAGCCATCCGGCGCCATCCGGGTACGTTCGGTGCGCAACAATGCCAGGTTTTGCTGGAAAATATTCGCGCCGGGTTCCTGAATATCAACGTTGAAAATGTTTATTTGCCTCAAAAGCCCGCGCTCGCGAAGGTGCAATTCCGCAACATGGACAAGGTGTTCGTCAAGGTCGTAAAAGGCACGCATGAACCTGATTATTGGGAAAATATACCTTGGGATAAAAAATTCGATTTTCTGAACAACCTGCCACCCGTGCAGCGCCGCGAATGGAATATCAAAGCGCCGGAGGATTTTCAACAGCACAGCACCGAAATCGCGTTGGACGGACTGCCGTTTGGGTTCTACTGGATGCTGGCATCCGAAAGCGCCGATTTTGACCCGAAAAAAGGCCATGTGACGTATGCGCAGTTCACGGTATCCAACCTTGCCGGTATCTCGTTTCAGGAAAACTACCGGTCCAGTTTCGTTGTCGCTCACCGCGAGAGCGGGGCGCCATTGGCCGGGGTGAAACTCGAACTGTTCTCCAACCGGCATCAGCGCAAAGAAAACGTGACTGCGCTCCAAACCATCATCACCGACCAGAACGGCGTGGCAAAACCGGTGTTAGAAGAAGGCAAAAGCACTGAAGTTCGGGCTTCGCTCGCAGGCGACACCTTGTGGATCGGCAGTTTTTACAACTACCGCAGCTACGGTGAAAACGAACAGCGTTCGCGGGCACATTTTTTTACCGACCGCTCTATGTACCGTCCGGGCCAAACGGTTTATTTCAAAGGCATTTTATTCAAAAACGACAAAGACCGGAAGCCGCAAATACTTCCCAATCAACCGGTTAGCGTCAGGTTTTATGACGTAAACGATCAGGAAAAAGGAACGCTGCAACTCCGTTCCAACGAGTTCGGCACTTTCAACGGCGCTTTCACCGCACCCGCAAACGGCCTTACCGGACAGATGCACATCCGGTGCGAAGAGGCCGACGGCGTCGCGTATTTCAACGTGGAAGAATACAAACGCCCAAAATTCGAAGTCACGTTCGAGCCGGTAAAGGAAGCGTTCCGCCTCGGCGAAAGTGTGGCCATGAAGGGCGCAGCCAAAGCCTACGCAGGCAGCAATGTGGATGGCGCGCAGGTGCGTTACCGCGTGGTGCGGCAAGCGCGTTTCCCGTTCTGGAACTGGGGTTGGAAAAGAGGCATTTACCCGCCCTGGCGCACCGACGAAATGGAGATCACCAACGGCACGACAACGACCGATGCCGAAGGCAAATTTGAAGTCAAATTCACGGCCATTCCCGACCGCGATATTCCGAAAAAGGACCGCCCCCTGTTCGACTACACCGTGTATGCCGACGTGACCGACATCACCGGCGAAACACGCAGCAGTCAACAAAGCATCAGCGCCGGCTACGTCGCCATGCAGGTCGATTGGGGGCTTGGTACCGAAGTGGAACTGAGCACGTTGGACAGTATTTCGCTGGAAACCAGGAACTTAGCCGGTCAGTCGCAACCCGCAACCGGACAAATAACATTGCAGCCGCTCCGCCATCCCGGTAAGTTTTTTACCGAACGTTATTGGGAAAAACCCGATGTGACGACCATTTCAAAAGAAGAATGGCAGCGTCTGTTCCCTGCTTACGCCTGGAAAGACGAGGATGATCCCGGTAAGTGGGAGCGGGAAGATTATGTGCTCCCGTTTGAATTCAATTCTGCAACAGCCAAAACGGTCAACCTGCAAAAAGGCGTGGGTACCGGGTATTACCTGGCCCGGTTGACGACAAAAGACGCTTATGGCGAACCCATCGAGATTGAAAAAATTGTGCGGGTTTGGGACAAAAAGAACCGCGCCACGCAGTTTGAAAAACCCGGCGCCGCCGTCGAAAAAACCAGCCTCGAACCGGGCGAAACTGCCCGTATCTGGCTGGGCGGACAAGCATCGGCACTCCACTTTTTCTTCGCCCGGGAACAGGACGGCAAACTGCAAAACCTGCGCTGGTTACAGGCCGACGGCGCAGCGAATGTCGAAATCCCGGTGACGGAGAACGACCGGGGCGGCATTGCAACGCATTGGTTTACAATAAAAAACAACCGTTATTACGGCGGCCCGACCGGCTATATCAGCGTTCCGTGGAGCAACAAAGACCTGAAAATCAGTTTCGAAACCTTCCGGGACAAACTCGCGCCGGGTCAAAAAGAAGAATGGCGCATCAAAATCGCCGGCCCGAAAAAGGAAAAAGTCGCCGCTGAAATGGTCGCTGCCATGTACGATGCTTCGCTCGACCAATTTCTGCCGCATTCCTGGGGGATCATCGGTTATCCTTCGCACTACGCCCGGGTCAATTTCGACGACCGCACTTTCGGTCAGCGCGGCGGCAACATCCGATATGACGGCTCCGGCGGCATACAATACCCCATTCGAAATTACCGGGAGTTGAACTGGTTTGACTTCCCGCTGTGGGGAAGGAGTTTTTATGGCAAAGCGATGATGCGGGACGGCGCAGATATGGAAGTCGCTATGCAGGCGGCACCTGCTCCCCCCGGCGCCGCAGAAGAGGTACTCATGGAAGTAAGTGCAGACGTTGGCACTGAATCCAAAACAGGCGATGACGAAGCGCCACCTGCAATAGACGAGTGGACCGACGGACAACAAAAGCAACAACCTGCCGCTGCCCCGCCTGCCGCCATCCGCCGCAACCTGAACGAGACCGTCTTTTTCTTCCCCGAAATGCGCACGGACAAAGACGGCAATGTCATCCTGAAATTCACGATGAACGAGGCGCTCACCCGCTGGAAATTGCTGACGTATGCCCATACGAAGGAATTGCAACAGGCGATTGCTGTGAAAGAAGTGGTGACGCAAAAAGAACTTATGGTGCTCGCCAACCCGCCGCGTTTCCTCCGCGCCGGCGACCAGTTCGAGTTTTCGGCCAAAGTCAGCAACCTCTCGCAGGAAACACTCAATGGAACAGCAACACTTGCTTTGCTGGATGCTATCACTTTACAGCCGGTTGAAACAGCATTTGGAATGGCGACTAACCGCGCGGTGAATTTCTCTACCGCCCCCGGCCAGTCCGCGCCCTTGTTCTGGAAAATCAAAGTGCCGGATGATTTTACCGGCGCCGTCACCTGGCAGATTTTTGCCGACAGTAAAAAGTTCAGAGACGGCGAAGAAAGCACCCTGCCGGTAGTGACCAACCGGATGCTCGTGACCGAGACCCTGCCCATCACCGTGCGCGGCAACCAGACGAAAAGTTTTGTTTTTGAAAACCTGAAAAATGCCGGTAGCAGTTCGTCGCTCAAAACACAGAAATACACGTTAGAATTCACCTCCAACCCGGTATGGTATGCGGTTCAGGCCCTGCCCTATCTCATGGAATTCCCCCACGAGTGCAGCGAGCAGATTTTCAGCCGCTTTTATGCCAATACATTGGCTTCCAGCGTAGTGGAGAAGATGCCGCAGATCAGGCGTGTGTATGATCGCTGGAAAGGCACCGATGCTATGAAGTCCAATCTGGCAAAAAACCAGGAATTGAAATACGCCTTGCTGGAAGAAACGCCCTGGGTACTCGACGCTCAAAGCGAAGAACAACAAAAGCAAAATATCGCGCTGCTGTTCGACATGAACCGCATGGCCGACGAACGCGAACGGGCCGTCAATACCCTCGCCGAACGCCAGATGGAAAACGGCGGCTGGGCGTGGTTCCCCGGCGGAAAAGACAGTTGGTATATCACGCAACACATCGTCAGCGGTTTCGGGCATTTGAAACAATTGGGTGCTTTCGATGCTGAAAAAGACCCGAAGTCGGTCCAAATGCTCGACAAGGCGCTTGTTTACTGCGATGCAAAACTGGCCGAACAATACCGCGAACTTGAAAAACTCGTCCAGCAAGGCAAAGCCAACTGGGACGACGACCACTTGGACGGTATGGCGATCCAGTATCTCTATGCCCGCTCGTTTTTCCCGCCGGCTTCCGACCCGCAACAAGGCGGCGCCAAGCCCGGTCGCGAGCACTCCTATTACCTCGGTCAGGCCGAAAAGTACTGGCTGAAGAAAGGAATATACCAGGAAGGCATGCTCGCCCTGGCGCTGCACCGCAACGGGCGCAGCGCCGCCGCCTCAGGCATCGTCGCCAGCCTGCGCGAACGCGCCACTGTAAAAGAAGAACTCGGCATGTTCTGGCCGGTGGACCGGGGTTTTTACTGGTACCAGTTGCCCGTGGAGACACAGGCGCTCATGGTCGAGGTGTTCGATGAAGTTGGCCAAGACAAAAAAGCCGTGGAGGAACTGCGTATCTGGCTCTTGAAAAACAAACAGACCAACCGCTGGGAAAGCACCAAGGCAACTGCCGAAGCGGTCTACGCCCTGCTACTGCACGGCGACAACTGGCTCGACAACGCCAAACCTGTGCAGGTATCGCTCGGTGGAAAAACCCTTAAACCCGCCGAGACCGAAGCCGGCACGGGCTATTTCAAACAAGCCTGGAACGCCGCGGAAGTCAAAAATTCGTGGAGCACGATCAAGGTCGAAAACCCGAACTCCAACATCGTGTGGGGCGCGGCGTACTGGCAGTATTTTGAAGACCTCGACAAGATCAGGGACTTTCAAAAAACGCCACTGACCATTGTAAAACAACTCTTTACGGAGGAAAACTCGCCTACCGGCCCAGTGCTCAAACCTGTCGCAGAGGGCGCGACCCTGAAGCGCGGCGACAAGGTGAAAGTTCGTATCGAAATCCGCGTGGACCGGGCCATGGAGTTCGTCCACCTGAAAGATATGCGGGCGGCAGGTTTCGAGCCGGTCAACGTGCTCAGCGGCTACCGCTGGCAGGATGGGCTGGGCTACTACGAAAGCACCAAAGATCTGGCCACCCACTTTTTCATCGACTACCTGCCGCGCGGCACCTTCGTATTCGAGTACCCGCTCGTGGTCAACCACCGCGGCAACATGAGCAACGGCGTGACGACGATGCAGTGCATGTACGCACCGGAGTTTACGAGTCATTCGAAGGGAGTAAGGGTAAGGGTTGAATAGTAGGAATTGGGGATTTGTGAGAGGCTATATCATAAGCCCCTTTTTAAAAAGCGTAGCCAAATTTTGTTTGTTTCGCTGCCCGAAACTTTCCAGGTTTTCAAAACCTGACGTGCGCCATAAAGTTTTAGCCCCATATCGGTCATAAAG
>CXWJ01000008.1_pt3 | contig 34380 bp, 29 predicted proteins | sample 590841 | NCBI WGS metagenome assembly CXWJ01 (sample SAMEA3498367, study PRJEB10139) | wastewater metagenome | biome: wastewater treatment plant; material: activated sludge | place: Austria | collected 2015-01-21 | reverse complement strand
AATCAGGCATAGGAGCGGTATTTTACATGATGCTTGCAGAAATGTCCAGAAAATTTACGGCTTGGCGGTGACCAGCACAAAGTACCCGCCGAGCAAACTATCGGGGGAGGAAACATATGCCACACCGAAATCAGTAACATTTGTGCTGAGAATTTGGACGCGTTGTTCAGGATCGTTGATCCACCAGTTGAATGCGGCTAGCGGGGTGCCTCCGTTGGCGGGGGCGAGGGCAAAAAGATGTTCGAACACGAACGTGGCGGTGTATCCCTGTGCTTTGACGCGCGTCTCTGGCGTGGAACCGTTCATGCCGTTGTGACTGTAATATTCGTTACAGATCATATCCACAGCGTGGGCTTTTGCGGCATTAACCAATTTTTGATTCACGCTCAAGGCAGGCAACCCGTTGGCGGCGCGTTCGGTGTTGACGAGATTCCCCACTTCACTCACGAACGACGCGCTTTCAGTGAACGAGCATTGTCCCTGTACGATTGGCGTGCCCGTGACCGAGACGCCAGCGGGTCGCGTGACAGTTGCTATCGGCTGGCCGGGAACGGTGGGGGTAATGGGCGTGCTTGTCGGAGGCAGGGTCGGTGTGGCGGTGATCAGGTTGATGGGCACGACGAGTAATTGCCCGGCGAAAAGAGAATTGGCATTTTCGATATCGTTCGCTTCCATAATTCCCGTTTCCGTGCTGTTGAACTTCGCGGCAATGCCGGCAAGCGTATCGCCGAGTTCGACCACGTAATTGATCTCAGTCCCACGCGGGAGGTCCGGTGGGATGGGGGTCGCCGTGGGCACGGGCATGCCCGGGTAGGGTAATCGCAGTACCAGTCCGGGATATACGATATGAGTGGTAGGGTCTACGCCAGCGCCGGTTTCGGGATTGAACGGATTCAACAAGAGAATCAACTTGATGCCGGTCTCCCCCAATCCAAATTTATCGACGATGACAGCCAGTGAGTCGCCTTCCACGACTGTATAAGGGAAAGGCTCCGAGGGAGTGGGGGTGAAAGTGATCGTTGCGGTTTCTGTGACCGTGGCAGTGATCGTCGGGGTGGAGGTGTTGGTAGGAGTGTAAGTCAACGTTGGGGTTGGGGTATCCGTTGCAAATATCCCGCGGAGGGGAGCGTTCGATCCGCTTGTGAGCCAGATGATGAGAACGATCAATCCCAACGCTACCAGCCCGATGGATCCGTATCGAATCAGGATATCGCGCTGTTGCCGCTTCTTGCGGAAGGAACTGAGTACGTCCGAAGTGTTGCCGGAGGGGGGTCGGTTGAGCATAGGGTTTCCTTTTAATGGCGCGTGCGAGTGAGCAGTCCCACCTGACGCGGTGCAATAATTCTACCTGAAAAAAGAGGAAAGCGTACACACGAAAACAAGGAGGGTGCGCTAAAAGTATGTTGATGGGTTTCACAACAGGCAGGAAACCCTCCTAACCACTGAGACTCGGAAACACTCCGTGACTCGGTGTCTCCGTGGTTAGTCTGTTGAGCTACCTACAACCTTTGAGCGCTCCCAACAAGGAATGACGTAAACGAGGAAACACGCACACAAGGAAACATGCGATTACGAAAACCTTTCTACCTGCCTACCTACCCACATGCTCCCGCAAATATTTCCCCGTGTATGACCCTTTGACTTTCATGACCTGGTCAGGCGCGCCTTCGGCGATGAGTTCGCCGCCACGGTCGCCGCCCTCCGGCCCGAGATCGATCAACCAGTCAGCAACTTTAATGATATCAAGATTGTGTTCGATGATCAGCACCGAGTTGCCCGAATCGACCAGCCTCTGCAACACCTCGATCAACTTATGCACATCTGCGGCATGCAAACCGACAGATGGCTCGTCCAGCACGTAGAGCGTGCGCCCCGTTGCGCGACGCGACAATTCTTTCGACAATTTCACACGTTGCGCCTCGCCGCCCGAAAGCGTTGTGGCAGGTTGACCAACACGCACGTACCCCAAACCAACCTCTTGCAGTAGTTTTAATTTGCTCAGCATGGGCGGATAATTCTTGAATTCCCCGAGCGCGTGATCTACGGTCATATCCAGCACATCGGAGATCGAATACTGGTCGCGGAACAGCACTTGCAAGGTCTCGCGGTTGAACCGTTTGCCATGACAGATATCGCACGGCACATACACATCCGGTAAAAACTGCATTTCGATGCGCAGTTCGCCCTGTCCCTGGCAGGCTTCGCATCGCCCGCCATGCACATTGAAGGAGAATCTACCGGGTTTGTATCCACGCACTTTTGATTCGGGCAGTTCTGCAAATAGCTTGCGGATCTCGTCGAACAAGCCGGTATACGTGCCGGGGTTCGAGCGCGGCGTGCGCCCGATCGGCGCCTGGTCGATGTTGATGATCTTGTCGAGATGTTCGATGCCCTGAATCTTTTGATATTCACCGGCTTGCGTCCTTGCGCCCATTAACTTCGAGGCAAGCGCGTTGTACAAAATATCGCTCATCAATGTAGACTTGCCCGACCCCGAAACGCCGGTGATGCAAACTAACTTCCCAAGCGGGATGGACACGTCAATATTCTTCAGATTATTTGCGGACGCGCCCACAATCTTGAGACTCTTCCCGTTCCCCTCCCGCCTCTTTTTCGGGACCTCGATCTGCTTCCGCCCTGAGAGATATTGCCCCGTCAGCGACTTGGGGTGCGCGAGGATTTGCTTCGGCGTTCCCTTGGCGATCACCTCGCCGCCATGTTCTCCCGCGGCGGGACCGAGATCGATGATCCAATCTGCCTCGCGGATGGTCTCATCATCGTGTTCGACAACCAACACAGTGTTGCCCAAGTCGCGCAAGCCTTTGAGGGTTTCCAACAAGCGGGCGTTGTCGCGCGGGTGTAATCCTATGGATGGTTCATCCAGTACATATAATACGCCCACGAGTCTCGATCCAACTTGCGTGGCCAGTCTGATCCGTTGCGCTTCTCCACCGGAGAGGGTGACCGCGGAACGGTTCAGTGTCAGGTAATCCAGCCCGACGTTGACGAGAAAGTTCAAGCGCTCATGAATCTCCTTGAGCACGCGCTCGGCGATGGCTTTTTGTTTTGAGGTCAGCGATGAGTTCCTGCTCATCAACTTTTTCACCCACTCCAACGTTTGCAGCACTGCCCACGAAGTGGCTTCAATGATGTTCACATCGTCCACGGTGACAGCCAGCGCGCCGGCGTTGAGTCGCTTCCCTTTGCATGTCGGGCATGGGCGGTCAGACATGAACTCGGAAATCTTCTCGCGAATATAATCGGAGTTGGTCTCTTTGTAGCGGCGTTCCAGATTTGTAATGACGCCTTCAAACGCGCGCGAGAACTTGAACTCATTCCCGTTCGCGCTCTGGTACGTCATGGCGATTTGTTTATCGCCTGTGCCATACAGAACGATTTTGAGTTGTTCTTTTGACAATTCTTGTACCGGCGTATCCAAATCGATTTTGTATACCTTCGCCGCGTTGATCAGGCTTTGCCAATAGAAGCCGCCTTCCACTTTCGGTCCGCTCCATTCCATGCTGGCGATGGCTCCGTCGTTGAGAGACAGGTCGCGGTCCGGGATGATGCGGTCCGGGTCGATTTCCAGTTTTGAGCCAAGTCCCTGGCAATCTGGGCATGCGCCCTGGGGCGTGTTGAACGAAAACGTGCGCGGCTCCACTTCCTGAATCACCGTGCCATGCTCGGGACAGGCAAGATGCTCGGAGAATTGGATATCTTCTTTTTTATCCACGAGGTTGACCGTAATGTAGCCCTCGCCAAATTTGAGGGCGGTTTCCACAGAGTCGGTCAGGCGGGTGAGCGCGGCTTTTTTATCTTCCCTCGATCCGCTTTGCGAAATGACGAGACGATCCACAACCGCTTCGATGGTGTGTTGTTTGTAACGGTCAAGTTCGATCTCGTCATCCAATGAATGGACCGCGCCATCCACACGGGCGCGCGCAAAACCCGCCTTGCGGATCTCCTCGAACACGGCTTGATACGTTCCCTTGCGGGCGCGCACAAGCGGCGAAAGAATCAAGACGCGCGCGCCGTCGTCGAGTTGCTGGATGCGGTCGACAATTTCCTGCGCCGATTGCCTGACGACAACGCGCCCGCAAAACGGACAATGCGGTATGCCGGCGCGAGCGAACAATAAACGCATGTAGTCGTAAATTTCGGTGACCGTTCCAACGGTCGAACGCGGATTGTGGCTGGTGGATTTTTGGTCGATCGATACGGCGGGGGAAAGCCCTTCAATGTAGTCCACATCGGGCTTATCCATCTGCCCGATGAACTGCCGCGCGTACGCCGAAAGCGATTCGACGTAACGGCGCTGACCCTCAGCGAAGATTGTGTCGAACGCCAGGGATGATTTCCCAGAACCCGATAAACCGGTGATCACCACGAATTTATCGCGCGGGATTTCGACAGTGATGTTTTTCAGGTTGTGCACGCGCGCGCCAACCACACGGATGATATTAGAAGACATGTTGCTCCTCAAAGGATTTCGATTCTAGCACAAGTGTTCCATTTGTTCAAATAAATCGGACAGCGATGCAACATTTCATTATACCAACCGGTATCCATCAGCCCTTCAATGCAATTGAAATGTTGCATGTTATACTCCCTGCAACTTCTAAAACCCGGTGGTGTTACTTGATTCAACTCCGCCGGTAGGAATTTTTCTTGGCGGATCTTGACTTCAACGAAGATGACACCCTGACCCGCGCCTCGACAGGCGATCGCGACGCATTCGGTCGCCTGTACGAACAATACGTGGATCGCATCTTCAATTATGTGTATTACCGAACCGGTAATCTCCATGATGCGGAGGATCTGACTGCCCGCGTGTTTCAGCGGGCGATGAACCACATCAAAAATTACACGGACCGCGGCGTCCCTTTTTCGGCATGGTTGTATCGGATCGCCCATAATCTAGTGGCGAACTGGCATCGTGACCGAAGCCGACGGCAGGAAATTCCACTGGATGAATTGCCCATCCTGCCCGCAAAAGGCGACCACCCCGAACGCAACCTCGTCCGCTCGCAGGAGCAGGGAGCGCTTCTTCGTCTCATCCGCCGCCTGCCTCCCGAACGCCAGACGCTTCTCATCCTCAAGTTTGTGGAGAACATGTCGAATGCGGAGATCGGCGGGATTATGGGACGAAGCGAGGGCGCGGTCAAAAGTTTATACCATCGCACCCTGCTGTCGCTCCGCGATCAGTTGGGAGACCAAAATATCAATTTGGAAGGAGAGTAAACCATGTTGCGGATCGTAACCGACGGAGCAGGCGATATCATCCCCTCCTGGGGAAAAGAATATGGCATCGACGTAATCCCGGTAAATATTTTGTTCGGTGAAAAATCCTATCTTCAAGGGGTGGAATTGGACAACGAAGGCTTTTACAAATTAGTTGAGGAGAGCAGAAGGATTCCGAAGACATCCCAGCCTTCACCGCATCAATTTGTGGAGTTCTACAAGAAGATCGCACAAAAGGGAGACACGATCCTTTCGATTCACATCACGTCAAAACTATCAGGCACATACGCCTCCTGTATTGCCGCCGCTGAAGAGGTCAAGGATGATTTCAAAGTAATCCCGATCGATTCGGCGCTCGGCTCGCTGGGCATTGGCATCCTATGCCGCGAAGCGCGAAAGATGGAACGCGCCGGCAAGAGTATCGAAGAGATCGTGAAGCGCATCGAAGATGTGAAGAAACGTTCGCGCGTCATCCTCACGCTCGATACGCTCGAATACGCCAAAATGTCCGGGCGGGTGAAAACTTTGCAAGCGGCGTTGGCGTCGGTGTTGAACGTCAAGCCGATTGCGGTCTTGCGAGACGGCGACCTAAAAATGGAAGAACGTGTGCGCACGCGCAAAGCCGCTCTCGACCGCGTGGTTGAAATGGCGAAGAACGAATACGGCGATACGCCGGTCATCCTTGCCGTCGTGCACGCGCGTGATCCCAAATCCGGCGAAGGATTACTTGAAGAGGCGAAGAAGCACTTCAACCACACCGAAGCGCTGATGGGCGAATTAGGCATTTCGATTGCCGCCAACCTCGGGCCGGGGACTGTCGGTTTGATCATCATTCCCGCCGCTTAACCGTTGTTTGCGATTGGACAGGCGCGCACTATGACGATGAATTTGCAAGATGATTTTGACACTCTCGAAGAGCGCCTCGCAGGGACATTAAAGCCGGTCTCTCCTCCACGCGACCTGGTCCAACGCCTGCGCGAGCGGATTCGCTTCCCCGCGCGGGCAGAGATCGTATTGCGCTTTCAAGACTGGCGCCGGTTATTTCTTATCTTTGGGGGCGTGATGTCTGGCTTGCTGGTGATTATCACGATTGCCCGCGCTTTCTTCCACTTGACGCGCAAACAGATATAACAACAATACGACTTGCGCAGTTGGCGGGCAGTACAACTGCGTAACTCCTACCTACACAAGCGACATAAAAAGACCCTGAAAAAAAGTTCAGGGTCTTTTTATGTCTAAGAGAGTGTTTCTTAAGTCCTGTGCGGTCTACTTTTGTACACAGATACTTAGACACGGTGAGCGAAAGACGAACCATCAGTACAAGTTTCACGGACATCACGGAGAAAACCTTTTTTTGAATGCTCTTTTCCGTGAATTTCAGTGTAATCCGTGCAGTCCGCGTCAAAAAAAGTAGTTAAGAAACACTTTCTAATATTACAACGCAAAGTCGCTATCGAGGCTCATAGCGCCCCAAACCATCCACGAATAAAAACCACGAATACTCGAATTCGCGCCGGGCATTCGCGCGCTTGTGTTGAGTCTATCGAGGCATTCGNNTATTCGTGAATATTCGTGGACGGTTTACCCATACAACAGATTAACCTTGCGCTGTAATACTAACCACCTGACACTTTCCTTTTTGGACGCTGATGAACGCTGAAAATTTTTTCCGCCTAGTTGTTGAAAAATCAGCGTTCATCAGCGTTTTCTGCCTCCCGTTTTTAAAACTGTCAGGTAGGTAGTTTTATTTCAACAGTTCTTCACAGAACTCTTTCGCCTCCGCGATCAGGTCTATCTTCACAGGAAGTTTGAATTCTTTATTCACGCGCAAGGTCAAATGATTCGCGATCAATTTTAGGTCGGGGGAGAGGAGCGGGTCGTCTTTGATTAAATTCAACAGGTCAATCGCGCTGGGGCTGAGCGCCGGGGTTCCTTTGCGTTTCAAATGTTCCCGCACAGCGATGCCCGCCGCCCGCCTCGCGCAGACGCGCGCCTGCCCCTCATTGCCGCGCTGGCGGGCTTGCTGTGCCCTGATAATTTCCCTATCGATCTCTATTGTATAGTTCACAAGACGAATTATACCCTTCCTGTTTTTACAGCGTGAACGCGGCGCTACAAAATGTAAGACGCTCACCGGTTCGCGTTATCGCACTACTCCACGAACCGGTATTTCAACAACGTCCACACCGCTTCGAACGCGTCCCTCAGTTTGATCTTCTTCCCCTGCGAGTAGTCTCGCGGGTTGAACGAGATTGGCACCTCGAAGATGCGATAATTCCGTTTGAGCGCTTTCGCAGTGAACTCCGGCTCAAAGTCGAACCGTTTGGCGCGGAGATTCATATCCTCGATCACCTTGCGGCGGAAAACTTTATAGCCGGTTTCCATATCGGTCAGAATGGTGTTGTAGAGGATGTTGGTCATCAGAGTGAGCAATTTGTTGGCGACAAGATGCCAGAACATCGTCACCCGGTGCGGACTGCCAAGAAACCGCGAGCCATATACCACGTCGGCTACGCCCTCGTGGATGGGTTGGAGGAGCGCCGGGTAATCGCGTGGATCGTATTCCAGGTCGGCATCCTGGATCAGAAGCACGTCTCCCTTTGCCGCATTTAACCCGGTGACGACCGCCGCGCCCTTGCCTTTGTTGCGCTCATGCAGAATGACACGGATTTTCCCCTTTCCATCCATTTTTTTCAGGATTTCCCTGGTTCCATCCTGCGAGCCATCATCCACCACAACGATTTCCTTCGCCAGTTTGGTTGCCTGCACGCGCCGCAAGATCTCGCGGATATTGTGCTCTTCATTGTAGACCGGGATCACAACAGAAAGATTCATAACGGGGATTATAACGTCGCGCAAGTATGACGTTGCTCCTTCAATGCAGATGCAATATTGATTTTCATGGCGCTCGTCATTCGGCAGTATAATTTAGCCGCGCGCTCCATAAAAAATCTTGACCACATCTCAATGTGGGAGGCAGAATGACGAATCCGCTAGGAAAAACCAACATGGGTACCGGGCTGTTTTCTCCGCCCCCGATCAACTCAGTGGAAGACACGGGTCTCTCCGCGCTTTGGTTGCAGGACCTGACCCTGAAAATTCTCTATTCGCAGGGATTTTTAAGCGGCTTCAAGATTGCCGAAACGATCGCATTACCGTTTGCCGGGGTGACCGACAATATTTTGGAATTGTTGAAACGCGAGAAATTGATCGAGGTCAAATCGTCGCAAGGGGGCTTGGGCGAAGGCTCGTACACCTACGGGATTACCCAGGCGGGGGTGGCGCGCGCGCGCGAGGCGTTGGAGCGCAGTCAATATTCAGGTCCCGCGCCGGTGCCGTTCGAGGTATACAACGAAGCGATCCGACGTCAGCGTTCCGGCAGGCTCACGGTCACCATGCGAACGATGCGCCAAATCCTTTCACAACTGATCATCTCTGAAAAAACTTTTCAAAAATTGGGTCCCGCGCTCAACTCCGGCTCGTCGATTTTCCTATACGGACCTCCCGGCAACGGGAAGACGAGTGTGGCGCGCGCATTTGGCAACCTTGCGTTGAGCCAGGTCTTATATGTGCCATACGCCCTGTATCTAGACGGGCAAGTGATCAAAGTGTACGACCAGGTTAGTCACCGCCTCGTGCCGGAAGGGGAGGGCGGCTCCTCCTCGGGAACGGGGAGCACGGGCAACCTGCGCACCAGCCAGCGACGCGACCCGCGTTGGGTGAAGATTCGCAGACCCTTCGTGGTGGTCGGCGGCGAATTAACACTCGAAGGCTTGGACTTGGTATACGACGACGTGCACAAATATTACGAAGCGCCGTTTCAAGTGAAAGCCAATGGCGGCATCCTCTTGATCGACGACTTCGGGCGGCAACAAGTGCGCCCGCGCGACCTGCTCAACCGCTGGATCGTCCCTCTCGAAAACAGGGTGGATTTTCTCACGCTTCACAACGGACGCAAAGTAGAAGTGCCCTTCGATGTGACCATCGTCTTCTCGACGAACCTGCCTCCCAAAGACCTTGTGGACGAAGCCTTCCTGCGCCGCCTGCGCCACAAGATCGAGATCGGCGACCCGAGTTACGAAGAGTATCGCGAGATCTTCAAGCGCGTCGCTTCTGATAAGCGCGTGGAATACAACGACCAGGGACTCGCGTACCTGTTGCAGGAATGGTACATCAAACGCAATCGCAAACTGCGCGCGTCGCATCCGCGCGACCTGTGCGACCAGATCCTCGATATTTCTAGTTACCTGGGCGTGCCGCCAGCCATGTCGCGCGACATGCTCGATCGCGCGGCAAGCGCCTATTTTGTGGATATTTAACCGAAACCTCTCTCGCGCTTTTACGGATTACGCTTCGTAGTATCCTTTGCGTAATCCGTAAATTTTTTTATGATGATCGAATCGCTTCCCCAACCCGTCATTTTTGCCCATCGCGGCGCCGCCGTCTACGCGCCGGAGAACACCCTCGCGGCATTCGAGCTTGCCCTCACGCAAGGGGCAGATGCGATTGAGTTGGATGTGAAATTATCCGCCGAGGGATGCGCGGTTGTCATCCACGATGACACTGTGGATCGGACAACGAACGGCGCGGGGCGGGTAAAGAATTTGACGCTGGCTGACCTTCGCTCGCTTGATGCGGGCAGCGCATTCTCAGAAAAATATAGCGGCGAGAAAATTCCACTGTTGGAGGAAGTATTCGAAGCGGTCGGCGGGCGCGCGTTGATCAACGTGGAATTGACCAATTACGACAACAAAGACGATCATCTCGTTGAAACGGTGTGCATGCTCGTCAAGAAATTCAACATTCAGAAACAGATTCTCTTTTCTTCCTTTGACGCAAGGAACCTGACCAAAGCCTCTGGCTTACTGCCGGGCGTGCCCCGCGGCTTGCTTGCAGTCAACGATATTCGAGGGGTGTGGCAACGTTCGTTCATGTTCGCGTTTGGGAATTACCAGGCGTTACATCCGCATGCGCAGAATACTTCGCCCCAGCAGGTGCGCCGCGTCCATCGCATGAAGCGGAGAGTCCATGTGTGGACGGTCAACGCGGAGGAGGAGATGCGCCGCCTGTTCCGTTGGGGTGTGGATGGAATTTTTACAGACGACCCGTTGCTGGCGCTCAAGGTTCGAGGAGAGTTGTGATGCGCGCGAGGAAAACGCGGCAGGTGGCGGATCAGCAACGCTTGGGAAAAAGAGCTCTAACGTTTTTGACGGGAAACACTTTTTCAAACACGAAGGGCACGACGGTCACAAAGGAAAAAACCAAGGAATCCAGACTTTTCCCCTCCTTTGTGTCCTTCGTGGTGAAGCTCTGTCCTGTTAATTACGGGAGACCCGGAAAAAGAAGCGGGGTTTCGTCATGAAGTCAAGGCGGTTCATCCATTTTGTTTTGGCGGTGCTTCTGTTTGCGTCCATGCTTTGGCGCGCGCCGGTGGCGTATGCCCAGTCGCAGGTGCAAGCCATCTTGAATTCAATGTCGCCCCAGGAGCGCGTGGGGCAATTGTTTCTTGTCACTTTTCGGGGGACGAGCGTCGCGCCAGATTCGAAAATCTACGATTTGATCGTCAACCGCCATATCGGGGGAGTTGTGCTGTTGGCGGAGAACGATAATTTTGTCGACGCGCCGGAAACGATTCTCAGCGCCTATCAATTGACCAGCGATCTGCAAAACCTTGAGTGGGAGGCAACCCATTCGCTCTCGCCCGCCGAATCGACGAATGAGTATGTTCCATTGTTTGTTGGGATTTCGCAGGATGGGGATGGCGCAAGGCACGATCAAATCTTGAGCGGGCTGACGCCCACGCCTTCCTTGATGGCTGTTGGCGCAACGTGGAATGTGTCTCAATCGGAACAGGTCGGGACTGTGTTGGGTTCTGAGTTGTCTGCCATTGGCTTCAATTTGATCGTTGGTCCGTCGCTTGATGTGGTGGAATCGCCCAACCCGTCTGCGTTGAGCGATCTTGGCACAAGCGTGTTCGGCGGCGATCCATTCTGGGTGGCAAAGATGGGCGGCGCGTTCATCAAAGGCATTCATGAGGGTAGCAAGAACCGCATGGTGGTGATTACGAAGCACTTCCCCGGGCGCGGTGATTCGGATCGACAACTCGGGGAAGAGGTGGCAACGGTGCGGAAGTCGCTGGAGGCATTGAAGCAGGTTGAATTGTTCCCGTTTTTTGCAGTGGCAAGCGCGACCGATCCCGCTCTCAATGCGGATGGTTTTTTGGTCTCTCATATTCGGTATCAGGGATTTCAAGGGAACATTCGGGCAACGACGCGCCCAGTCAGTTTGGATTCGTCTGCCCTGCCTGCCATCCTTGCCTTGCCGGAATTTCAAGGCTGGAGGGCGAACGGCGGCTTGGTGGTAAGCGATGCCTTGGGGAGCAACGCGGTGCGGGCTTTTTATTCGCAAGGCGGCGAGAATTTTTCATTGCGCTCAGTGGCGCGCGATGCTTTTCAGGCGGGCAACGACTTAATGTATCTTGGGAACATCAAATCGGATCTTGGTACCGATATCACCTACGAATCTACGGCGGAGATCCTCGATTTCTTCTCACAGGAATATGTCAGCGATCCCGCCTTTGCCCAGCGTGTGGACGCGGCAGTTACGCGCATCCTCGCGAAAAAATTGGGGTTGTACGGCGGTAATTTTTCAGTTTCCAATGTGATTTCGTCCATCCTGGGTCTTGGTTTTACCGGCGAATCGCAACAGGTGAAGTTCGAGGTGGCGAGCAACGCCGCCACGCTGATCAGCCCCGACCCGCAGGAATTGAACGCGCTCTTGCCGGCTCCGCCAAACCCAAGCGATCGAATTGTGTTTCTCACAGACGCCTCCACGGCGCAACAGTGCAGTACCTGCGTCTCGAAGGATGCGCTGGCGGCAGATGCTCTTCAAAAAGCGGTTGACCGGTTGTACGGGCAAGGGGGGAGCGGGCAGGTATTCAACAGCCGCATGAGTTCGTTCTCGTTCCGTGAAGTGGAATTATTCCTCAATGGCGAGAGCGAAACCAACATCGAAAGCGCGTTGGAACGGGCAACCTGGGTGGTCGTCTCGCTTGCGGATGTGAACAATAACCAGTTGTCGCTGTTGCGGCGGTTTTTTTCCGAACGCCCAAACCTGATCCGTAACAAGAACGTCATTTTGTTTTCATTCACGGCTCCGTATTATCTCGATGCCACCGATATTTCCAAGTTGACGGCCTATTACGCTCTATATAGTAAACAACCCGCGTTCGTCGATGTCGCCGCGCGGTTGTTGTTTCAACAGATCGCGCCGGGAGCGTCGCCGGTCTCCATCCCCGCCGTGGGATACGATTTGATCGCCGCCCTCTCGCCGGAGCCTTCGCAAGTGATACCCCTCGCGCTGGATATTTCGGCGCCGGAGTTGACTGCCACCCCCGATCTTCTCGCGCTACCGGCGACGGCATTACCTCTGTTCAAGATCGGAGATTCGATCGCGGTTCGCGCCGGACCCATTCTGGATACCAATGGGCGACTCGTGCCCGACGGGACGATTGCCCGCTTCACCATGTCTACGCGGGAGTCTGGGGGCGGGGTGTTACAGCAAGTGGACGCGCCCACTGTGGATGGTATCGCGCGCGCTTTGTTCGTGATCGACAAGCCGGGCTTTGTGGAAATCCGCGTGATGAGCGAGCCGGCGTTGGTCTCCGATGCGCTTCAATTCGACGCGTCGGCGGCGGGCGTGGCTGTGACGGTTATTGCTCCCACGACGATTGTGACGCCAACAACGACCGCCCCATCGCCCACACCGACGATCGAGAACGATCTTGTTACGCCGGAAGGGTATCCGCGCCTCGGCGGGTGGATGCTAGCCGTGCTGGCTCTTGCGGGAGGCGCCGTGCTGGTGTTCTGGGCGGCTAACATCCTCGTCGCTACGCGTTGGGCGCTACGCTTCACTTTGTGCGCGGTAATTGGCGGGTTGATATCCTACAATTATCTCGCGCTCGGTTTTCCTGGCGCGGCGGCGTGGATCGCCTCCGGGGGCGGCACGTTTGGGGTATTGATCTTGATCTTTAGCGGTGAGGTGTTGGGGATATGCGCCGCTTGGGCGTGGATGCGCGCTGGGTTAGCGGGCAAGGGTCGCGAGTAAGCTGACCAGAAATAATACAGCCGCGCTCCATGCAAGCGTGGTTTCGGTTGGATTGCCAAGATAATCTGAAACGGTTTCCGGGCGCGGGCGGCGCGAAGGCAGGGGACTGCTCGGTGATTCGCTGAACCCAAGCAGGGCTTTGCGGAACTCGTCCACCAATGGCGGGCGTTCATCGGGGTGAAGCGACATTGCCCACAGGATGGCTTTCTCGGTTTTCTGCGACACGTGTGAGTTGATCTCCCGAATGGGAATCAGGCTTTCAGGGGAGAGGAAGCGTTTACGCGCGTCCGCTGGCGATTCGTTCGTCAGCAGGTGATACAAGGTGGCGCCGAACGCGTAAATATCCGAACGAATATCCGTGTGCACATCGCTTCCGCCGTATTGTTCGAGCGGGGTATACAACGCGGTGCCTTGTCCCTGAATGATGGTGATGGTCACTTCTTCGGGCGCGAGAATTTTCACCAAACCGAAATCCACAAGTTTGATCAAGCCGTAGGGCATGAGTTTGAGGTTGCTGGGTTTGATGTCGCGGTGAACGATGGATGGTTCCTGTCCGTGCAGGTAGGTGAGGGCGCTGGCAATTTGTTCCGCCCAAGCAAGCACTTCTTTCTCAGGAAGGAAGTGGTTTTTGCGACGCGCCTCGATCATCATGTGGCGCAAATCGTTGCCGGGCACGTAATCCATAACCAGATAATCACGCGGACCGTTCGAGAAAAAGTCGGAGACCTTTGGCAAGTTTGGGTGATCGAGACGCGCCAATATGGTTGCCTCGCGCAAAAATTGTTCGCGGGCTTCTTCGCGTATTTTCTCGGGGAGCGCGCGGTCGTACTCGACCTCTTTCAACGCGCACTCGCGCCCTTTCAGGCGTGTATCGTCGGCGAGGTAGATCGAGCCCATGCCGCCTTGTCCGATTCGTTCACGGACTTTGTAGCGACTGCGCAAGACCTCCCCGCTCTTCAGGGGTGGGAGCAATCTTTCTCCTCGAAGTTGTTCGCTTGTTGACCTCGCTGTTCAATTGCGGAATCAACAGGGTTGTGTGGAAGGAACATCTCTCGCAGAGTCAATTCGGCGTTGGTTCTGCACAGAAACGCTTGTTTATGCTATATTCCAGACGGGCGCTGGCTCAATGGCTCGAACCAGATCGAAGCGTATTATAAACTCGATTCATTTATGTCGTCTCTCGAAAATATTGATCAGACTGCGCTTGTTACGCCAGCAGTTGCACTGCTGGCGGGCGGCAGTACAACTGCCGCCGGAACTGGCGGTTCATCACGGCAACTCGTAAAGACCCAAAATATTGATCAGACTACGCTGCTTACTTGACATCCAACGTCAATAAAAGTTTCATGAAAAAAACAGAAGAGTATCCATTATTGATCGCCGAGGAGGGACCGCTCAAGGGCAAACGCTGGCAAGTGAGTCAGACGCTTGTGCTGGGGCGCGAATCCACGTGTGATGTGGTCGTTTCTGACCGGCAAATCTCGCGCTTCCATGCCCGCCTGACGCCAACGAACGAAGGCGTGATGTTCGAAGACTTGGGGAGCAAGAATGGAACGTATCACAACAGCATGATGCTCTCGGCTCCGGTGATATTGCAGGATGGCGACCGCCTGGCGGTGGGAATTGCCCAACAATTCACCTACCTCACCTCCGACGCCACCATGCCGCTACTCGAGGGCGGCAAGCCGGGCAGGCTGATGATCGATCAAAAATCCCGCCGCGTGTGGGTGAAGCAACAGCAACTCGACCCGCCGCTGTCGGCGCAACAGTTCCGGTTGTTATGGCTCTTGTACGACAATCAAGGACAAGTGGTCAGCCGCCCCGATCTTGTGACGGCGGTGTGGGGCGACGATCAATCCATCGGGGTGACTGATCAGGCGTTGGATGCCTTGATCCGGCGCCTGCGCGATAGACTCGCCGCGCTCGACCCCTCACATCAATACATCCACACCATACGGGGGCATGGCGTCAGCCTTGATAATCTACCGTCGTGATTTTCGCATATCGCGCGTATCGAGATTCCTGTGATTGGTTTCAATCGCGGGAATTTTTTATCGGTTTCCTTGTCATCTGCTATAAAATAGAGTACATTAACTCACAGCACGTTCGTTCTACATTATTTGAAAAGTTGGGATCATGTCATTCTGAATACTATGAAGTTGTCAAGGTTTTTTGAAAAACCAAGGGATTGACAGAGACATAGTTGGCAATGTACGGTTGTTGAGGAGCGGAGCGACGAAGAATCTCTACCCTCCCCGAGAAAGCTTTCCGCGCGAGGAGAGATGCTTCGCAAAGTTTATCCTGAGCGAGGTCGAAGGGCTCAGCATGACATAAAATTAGGAGACATTGAATGGCAGACTCAAATTTTTACCTCGGACGCGAGTACGATCCGAAAACTCAAAAAGTAATCGCGAAGAATATCAATTACGATCCCGCCGACCTCACCACTCATGCTGTGGTAACCGGCATGACGGGTTCAGGCAAGACCGGTTTATGCGTTGCCCTGCTCGAAGAAGCCGCGTTGCAGGGAATCCCCGCCATCATCATTGACCCGAAGGGCGACCTCACAAATTTAATTTTGCACTTTCCCGAACTTAATCCGCAAGATTTTCAGCCTTGGATAGACGCAGACCTTGCGCGTCGCTCTGGCAAGACTCTCGAACAGGTCGCAACGGATGCTTCCATGTCGTGGCGAAACGGTTTGCAAGAGTGGGGGATGACACCAGAACGCGTGCTTGCCCTCAAGAACTCTGTGCAGTTTGCAGTGTTCACGCCCGGCTCCGATTCAGGAATACCCGTCAGCGTGTTATCGTCGCTTGCCGCGCCTGAAATTTCATGGCAGGACAATCGCGAAAGTCTGCGTGAACGAATCTCAAGCACGGTCACAGCATTATTAGGACTGGTCGGCATCAACGATATTGACCCGATTCGGTCACGCGAACATATTTTGCTTTCCAACATTTTCGAAAACGCGTGGAGTCAAGGCAAAGACGTTGAACTCACCGAGTTGATCTTGCAAACGCAAACTCCGCCGTTCGATAAACTTGGCGCGTTCTCGGTAGACACCTTCTTCCCCGCCAAAGACCGCATGGAATTGGCGATGGTGTTGAACAACATCCTCGCCTCGCCCGCGTTCGAATCCTGGCGCGAAGGTCAATCGCTTGATGTCGCATCCTTGCTGTACACTCCCGAAGGAAAACCGCGTCACAGCATCTTTTATCTTGCGCATCTATCCGACGCCGAGCGCATGTTCTTCGTCACACTGTTGTTCTCCGCCGTCGAAACATGGATGCGCGCGCAAAGCGGCGCAACCTCCCTGCGCGCGCTCCTCTACATGGACGAAATCTTCGGCTACCTTCCGCCGCTGGGCAACCCGCCTTCCAAAGAACCTTTGCTTCGCATGTTGAAACAAGCGCGCGCCTTCGGCTTGGGTTTATTGCTCGCCACACAAAACCCGGTGGACGTGGATTACAAAGGATTGTCCAACGCCGGCACATGGTTTATCGGCAAACTGCAAACCGACCAGGACAAAAACCGCTTGCTCGACGGGCTCGAAAGCGCGGCGGGCGGCGTCTCGCGCGGCGTGTTCGATAAATTAATTTCATCGCTCGGCAAACGCGTTTTTGTTTTGCACAACGTCCACTCGAAGGCGCCGCAGTTATTGCAAACGCGCTGGGTGATGAACTTCCTCGCCGGTCCCATCACGCGGACTCAGATCCCCGCGCTGAATCAACTCGCCAATGCGGATGCTTCGCTTCCGACTCAGGGTCAGCCTGCTTCGCCCTCCTCAACATTTTCCACGCCTCAACCTTCTTTCATGGCGTCTGCGCCGCGAACTCAGTCTCCAGTCTCCAGTCCCCAGTCTCCAATTCCCCAAACCTCCAATTCTCTTTTCTCAACTACAAAGCCTTCCCTTCCTCCCGCCATCCGCGAATATTTCCTCCCGCAAAACCTCAGCCTGCCCGAAGCCTTCAAAGCCGCGAATCAACCCGCGCCCTCCGAAGCGATGATCGAAAGCATCGTGTACAAGCCGGCGTTGCTGGCATCCGCCCAAATCCGCATCCTCGACCGCAAACTCGGCGTGGATAGCGAGATCGCGCGCACGGCGGTTGTCGCGTCGCCTGAAAAGCGCGGCACAGTTCGCTGGGAGGATTATGTCGCCACCGGCAAACCTATGGATAACGTGGACACCTCTCCCGCGCCCTCTACCAAATTTGGCGCGTTAGACGCGCCGTTGAACGATTCGAAATTGATGACCGCCTTGCAAAAAGACTTCACCGATTGGGTCTTCCGCAATTCCTCCATCACCGCGCGGGCGAATCAGGCGTTGAAAGTGTTCGCCGGTCCCGACGTGACGCAAGCGGAATTTATGACCGCCTGCTCCGACGCGGCGCGTTCCCTGCGCGATGCCGAACTCGAAAAGAAAACCGCCGCCATCGACAAGAAGATCAAATCCATCGAAGACAAAATCTATCGGGAAGAACGCGAACTCCGACAGGATCAGGAAGATGCGAGGAACCGTAACATCGAAGCCGGGCTGAATGGGGTGGAGGCAGTGGCCGGCTTGTTTGGGCTGGGACGCAAGAAGAGTCTCTCCACGCCGGTGTCCAAGTTCCGCATGGCGAAGAATGCAAAAGAAGATGTGCGCGAATCGGAAGAAGCCATCCAGCAATTTAAAAACGATATTGACGATCTTCAAAGACAGCGTGAACAGATCGCGGCGGAGATCACCGAGCGCTGGGGCAGAGCCGCCAGCGAAACGACCGAGGTGACCGTGAACCCCAAGAAGACCGATGTATATGTAAATTTATTCGGCGTGGGCTGGATGCCTTATTATCTCGTGAAATCGGGCGGCGCCTCGCTTGAACTCCCCGCATTCGGAGTGGAGTAATCTTCGCAATTAACCACCCCTGCAACGGGAGAGACATGTTCTGGATCATATTCGCAGTCGCATTTTGGGGATTCTTTCACTCGTTCAACTCGTCTTATGCGGTCAAGGAATTTGTCCGCCGCGCGTTGGGTGATGGTTTCATGAAATTCTACCGCCTCGCCTTTAACGTCTTTGCGGTGTTGACCTTTTTGCCGATTCCCCTCCTGTTGGTTGCGCTTCCCAGCCGATTGCTATATCGCGCCCCGTTCCCATTTGGGCAGATGATGATCGCCGGGCAGGTGTTCTTCGCCGCTTGTTTATTCACCGCCTTTTATCATTATGGGATTCTGTATTTCATTGGCGTGCGGCAGTTGGATGAACATTCCGGCGAACGCAATTTGGTTGTGAGCGGCTCGTACGCGGTTGTGCGGCATCCCTTTTATACGTATTTCCTTTTTTTTCTCTGGCTGACCCCGTTGATGACGGTCAACTTGTTGATCGTATATCTTTCGCTGACTATCTATATCCATGTCGGTATTTATTTCGAGGAGCGAAAGTTACTCTGCGAGTTCGGCGAACAGTATGCAAAATACCGGGCGAATACGCCGATGCTTATCCCCGGTTTGAAATTTGGCGGGAACAAACCGCGTTCCTCACTCGTTCTAGAACCGCAATCGACGGACAAGGCATAACTCGTTTTCTTAGTTGAGACTTAAGTTTGCCTGACCGGTGAAGGTATAATTTTTCACCTATGGCTTCCATTTCCAAACCCTATCAACCCACCCCTGCGGTACCGCAAATCCTTGCCGCGCTGGTGACCGGCGCGACGTTATTCCTCGGTATCATCGTCGTATGGACGCTGGGCTACCAACTCTTATATGCCGGGCGCATCTTCCCCGGCGTTTCGGTTGCCGGCGTGAGCCTCTCCGGGCTCACGCGCGATGAAGCCGCGCTGAAGTTAAGCCAAACGCTGTCGTACCCGATCACGGGGAAGATTCTTTTCCGGGATGGCGAAAAAGTTTGGGTCGCGTCGCCAGCGGAATTAGGCATGGTGTTCGATCCCTCCTCCACAGCCGGAGCCGCCTTCCAGTTGGGAAGAAGCGGCGGGTTATTCGGTTCGTTGTCCGGTCAAATTCAGGCGCGTAGCGCGGGCGTCGATGTGCCGGCGGTCATCCTGTTCGACCAGCGCGTGGCGACTCAGTATTTGAGTCAGATCAGCGCGCAGATCGATCAACCGCTGGCAGAGGCGAGCCTCGAACTCGAAGGGACGAATGTGGTTGCCAAAGCGGGGCAGGTGGGGCGCGAATTGAAGATCGAAGCGACGATGGTGTATCTCGGCGCGCAATTGCAGACTTTTACAGACGGCGAAGTATCGCTGGTGGTGCAAGAGATTCAGCCCCAGATTCTGGATGTGAGCGCGCAAGCCGATGCGGCGCGACAGGTGTTGAGCCAGCCGCTTACGTTGTCGATTCAAAATTCAACGGACGGCGACCCCGGCCCCTATGTGTATGACGCGCAAGTGTTGGCAAGTTTGCTCGGCGTGCAACGCGCGCAAAACGGAACGCAAACTGAGGCGCATGTAGTTTTAAACTCAGAGGGTTTGCGCAACCTGCTCAACCCGATCAAAGCAGAAGTGGATCGCGCGCCCTCCAATGCCAAATTCATCTTCAACGACGATACGAAACAATTGGACTTGATGGAAGATTCAAAAACAGGCAGGGCAATGGATGTGAACGCCAGCATTGCAACCATTAACGACGCGTTGTTTCGCGGCGAGCACACAGTTTCGCTGGTGATCAACGAAGCGCAGCCGAAAATCCCCGGCGCGGCAACGGGGCAGGAATTGGGGATCACCGAATTGATCGCCTCTGAGACATCGTACTTTTATGGCTCAAGCCAGGAACGCATTCAAAATATCAAAGCCGCCGCGGAACGCTTTCACGGCGTCATGATCGCGCCGGGCGAAATCTTTTCGATGGGCGCGGCGATGGGCGATGTGAGCCTCGAAAACGGATTCGCCGAAGCGCTCATCATTTTTGGCGGGCGCACCATCAAGGGCGTGGGCGGCGGGGTGTGTCAGGTCAGCACCACGTTGTTCCGCGCGGTGTTCAATGCCGGCTTCCCGGTGGTGGAGCGCTATTCGCACGCGTATCGCGTATCCTATTATGAAATGACCGCCAGCGGCGCGGTTGACCCCGATCTGGCAGGGTTGGACGCCACTGTGTATTTTCCGCTTGTGGATTTTAAATTCAAGAACGATTCGCCGTATTGGATCTTGATGGAAACCTACGTGAACGAAAGCGGTCGTTCGCTGACGTGGAAAATGTATTCCACCTCCACAGGACGTACGGTTTCGTGGAACACGACAGGACCGGTCAATATTGTCCCTGCGCCACCGCCCTTGCTTGAGGAGAACCCTGAACTCAAAAAGAACGAAATGAAACAGGTGGATTACGCCGCAAACGGCGCGGATGTCACCGTCACGCGCACCGTATCTCAGGATGGCGCGGTGTTGTTTCAGGATCAATTCGTCACACACTATGAACCGTGGCAGGCGATTTGTGAATTCGGACCCGATTCGAGGAATCCCGAAAAACTGGCGGCAGAGAAAAAATTATGCCGCAACCCATCCACCTAGGCGGTGGTAGAATTGCCCGCCACCAAGAAATGAGACGCGATGATTGATACTACTTTGAAAGAAATTTTGCGATGCCCAAATTGTGTCCGCGCCACTGGCGGCGAACTCACCCTGCACAAGGATACATGGTTCATTTGCAAAGATTGCGGCCGCAAATACCCCGTTGTCGATGACATCCCCGTCATGTTGATTGAAGAAGGGGATAAGTGGGTTGGCACAGCAGAAAGCGCCCTGCCGATCCCGCCTCCCTCGAAATAACGTGAGCGCGTTGCAAGACTTCCTGAACGACCTCACCAGCGGAGACGAAACGAGGGCAGAAAAATCCGTTTCAGCGCTTGCCGAACTGGGCGAGAATGCAATTCCTGCACTATTGGACTTAACCGCTTCTGCGGATGTGGACACCCGTTGGTGGGCGGTTCGCGCGCTGTCGCAATCGCCTCATGTTTCGACGGGACAGTTGATCCCGTTCCTCAACGACGCCGCCCCTGAGGTACGCCAATGCGCGGCGCTGGGGCTGGCGGCAAAGCCGGACGGAAGCGCGACCCAGCCTCTCGTCCGCGCGTTGAACGATGTTGACTCGCTGGTCTGCAATCTCGCGGCTCATGCGTTGGTCAAAATTGGCAAACCCGCTGTCCCGTCGCTGATCGAAGCGGTGGATCACGAATCGCAGGCGGTGAGGATTCGCGCCATCCGCGCGTTGGCAGAAATCCGAGATTACCGCGCGATCCCCGCGTTGATGCGGGTGATCGAAGAAGATTCGGCGGCGCTTGGATATTGGGCAAAGGAAGGTTTGGAACGACTTGGATTGGACATGGTGTATTTGAAACCGGTGTAATGAAAATGAACTTTCTAAAAAACATGAAACGCCCCTCGATTGGGGCAATGATTTTCTGGGTTGTAACGGCTGGTTTGGCAATCGGCGCTTTTGTGGCTGTCAAGAACCTGACCACTTGTTGGGTGGTGACCCCGCTCCCCGGCTGGGCTCCCTCCGAATGCAAAACCGTGCAGAGCGGCGCGGATGGACCCACCCTTACGAACAGCGAAGGCGCGCCCGTGCCGGGACCGGAGACTTTACCCGACCCGGTCATCATCCCTGCCAGCGACTTGCCGCCTGCCTGGGATGGCGCAAGCCGTATCACTGTGTTGATCATTGGGTTGGACGCGCGCGATACCGATACCAGCGCGCCGCGCTCCGATACGATGATCCTTCTCACGATCGACCCGTTAACGAAAACGGCGGGTATGTTATCCGTTCCGCGCGATATGTGGGTGAACATTCCGGGCTTTGGGTATAGCCGCATCAATACCGCTTATTCCTCCGGTGAAGGCAATAAATTGCCGGGCGGCGGACCAGAACTTGCGCGAAAAACGGTGGAACAATTTATCGGCGTGCCGGTGCAGTATTATGCGCAGGTCGATTTCAATACGTTTGTTCAATTCATTGACCGTATTGGCGGTGTCGATATTAACAACGAGGAAGATCTGCGGTTGGACCCGGTTGGCGGCGGCACGGATAAAATTCGGCTTACCTGTTGTGGGATGCGTCATTTGGCTGGAACCACGGCGCTTGCTTATGCCCGTCATCGCAAAACCGGTGAGGGCGATTTCTCCCGCGCGCAGCGCCAGCAAAAATTGATCCTTGCGATCCGCGATAAAGTGCTCGACCCGGCGAACTTCCCCACGTTGATCACCCAGGCAGACGATTTCTACAACGAGTTTTCGTCCGGCATCCGCACCAACATGCCGCTCGATGTGGCGATCCAACTGGCAGTGCTTGCCAAGGATATTCCCGCTGAAAGCATCGAACAAGGCGCCATCGATACCACCATGGTGGCGTTCGATAACGTCATCCTGGGCGGGCAGGATGCCAGCATCATGAAACCGTTGCCGGACAAGATCCGCATCCTGCGCGATGAGATTTTCACATCGGCTGGAGCGCTCAGCCCGCTGGCTCCGCAAGACGACCTGACCGCGTTGATGCGCCTCGATCTTGCCCGCGTCCGCGTGTTGAACGGTTCGTTCACGCCGGGGCTTGAAACCAATACCGGTAATTATTTCCTCGCCCAGGGGATGCAGGTGACGGAAGTTGGTTCTGCCGACCGGGCGTATGACCGCACGGTGATCGTGTTGTATGCGCCAAAACTTTACACGCTCAAATACTTGCAGATGGTGTTCGGTATTGCCGAGAATGCGCTGATACAGATCAAACCAGACCCGGCGCAAAATGTGGATGTGGAGATCCGCATCGGCAACGATTGGGCGAATAACAACCCCATGCCATGACAAAACTCCCTCTTGAAAAAGAGGGAGTTTTTATTTTGGTTGTTGGAAGGTGAGTTTGAACCCGCCGGAATAATGTTCGCCTGAGGAGGTCTGGCAGGCGGGGGCGATCAACCCGGAGGCCACGTCGCTCCCTTGCGCGAGTTGCACAGAGTAAGCGATGTTTGGAGTCATCAGGAAGTCGGCATAGCCGTTTCCCAATTCGGGTTTCAGGCCGGTGAAGAAGCGATCCTCGTTCGTTTCCCACGTGATTCTGATTCCCATGCCCGGCATTTGTCTGCGGTTTGAATTAAGCACAAGCACCTGCAATAAGCCGTCCGGCAGGTTTGAATCGCACAGCGATTCTTGCGCGATCAACTTGAACGAGACGCCAATGGTTGGAATTGGAGTTTGTGTTGGGCGGGGTGTTGCCGCGACAGCAAAGGTTTGAGTTGGAGTTACTTCCGGCGTGGAGGTAAAAATTTCCTGTGTAGGCGATGTTGGGATCGGCGAGAGTGTGCTTGGCGGCAGGCTGGGTTGTATATCCGCAGGTTGCATGCTTGGCGTTGATGGCGGTGGGACGAGGGCAATGCCGTTTCCCTGTAATGCCGCAGACAAAAGCACGACCTGATCGGCGCTTTGAAATTCTCCGTTGGCAAGCAGGCGTTGCGCCTGGGCGTTCAACGCTTCAATGGAATTGGTGTCGCCAAGCAGGGCAAGGCGGGCTTGGGCGCGTTCTATATTTCCGGCGCCGGCATACGCGGCGGCAATCGCGGAACGGTATTGATCTTTGAAATCGTCTCGCAGGGCGCTGGGGACCGCGTCGACGACTTGAAGCGGCGAGATCACCCAGGCGTAGGCGAGCCCGGCTCCAAATCCGAGAAGAAGCGCAAGGAAGACGCCCCAGGGGAAGCGGCTCATGGAATCCCGCTCCAGGCTTGCAGGGCAGTGACGAGCTCTTGAATCAATGCAAGGTCCGGCTCGGCGAATTGGTTTGCGCGCGCATAGGTCCACCCTTGCGATGCGATGGATGTGGGGGATTGAGAGCCAAAGATGGCGAGTTGCCGGGCAGAGAGGCCGGGGTCGCGGTGCGAATGATACGCCTCGGCGACCATCAACACATAATCAGCTTTGAAGTCGGCGCGCAGGGTGTCGGGTGTGAGGTTGAAGAAATCGACGGGATCGATGATCCACCCATACACAATGCCCGCGCCAATTCCGATGAAGAGAGCAAGAACGACAAACAGCCAGCGATGTATTTTCATGAATAAATATCCGGGCAGGTGATCGGCGGCGCCCAGAAACGCTTCCTTACCGTTGCTGTCTTTCGACCCTGGCGGGGTTCGAAAGGTTCTGCCGCGCCGAGCCTGCCCGGACGGGCGAAGGATACCCGATGTGGGGAGGGGTGTCAATTAGGATGGTGAGGAAATTAAATACGAACAGCCAGCGAGCAATCAGCGCTGGCTGTTCGTTCTTGTCATTATCCATTTAAATGCGCTTGCGTATTCCAGCCGAGCCAGTAATGCAGGAGGTCGTTCATGAGTTGCTTGAATTCGGGGTAGCCGACCGGTTTTACCAGATAACTATTTGCGTGGTTGTAGTAGGCTCTGGATACATCTTTTTCCGCTTCCGAGGTGGTGAGGATGATCACCGGAATCGCTTTCAGCGTTTCATCTTCTTTGATGGTTTTCAGCACATCGATCCCGTCCACCTTGGGCAGGCGCAGGTCGAGCAAAATGATCTGGGGGCGCGTTTTGTTTTCGGGGTTGGAATAGTCGCCTCGATGTTGAAGAAAATCAAGCGCCGATTGTCCATCGAAAAAGTGCTGGACTTCGTTCGCGATACGATGCTCTTCGAGGGTGCGGATGACAAGTTCGGCGTGGTCCGCATTATCTTCCACGAGCATCACAAGGTAGGGTCTCCCGGTAGTTTTCATCATAATATCTTGTTGCGGAACATTCTAACTCATTTTCAGTTTTTGGCGTCGCCTAAATTTCCGGCGCTAGCGTTTTTGACGGGAAATGCTTTTTCAAACACAAAGGCTTGCATTGACGGTTCGTCTTTCGCTCACCGTGTCGAAATGGCACGACGGTCACAAAGGAAAAAACCAAGGAATCCAGACTTTTTTCCCCTTTGTGTACTTTGTGTCCTTCGTGGTGAAGCTCTGTCCCGTTAATTACGGGAGACCTAAATTTCCCATAGTCCAAAATAAAACCGACACTACAGACGTGTTATAATTTTGGGAGCAAATAACGCTCAGTCAACCTGGAGGATGTATCATGGAAATTACGACTCAGGAATTCAAACATTGTGAAATGATCAAAGTCAAGGGCCGGGTGGATAGCGCGACGGCTCCGCAACTTGCGCAGACTCTCGAGAAAGCAAACGAGGATGGTAAATACAAGTTGGTGATGGATATGAGCGAACTGGAATACATGTCCAGCGCGGGGTTCCGCGCCTTGCTTGCCGCTCAACGCAACGCAAAGAAATATAACCGCGGTGAAGTTGTGCTCGTTGGCGTGCCCGACCGGATCCGTGAAGCGCTTGAACTTGCGGGTTTTACTGAACTTTTCAAAACGTTTGACGATCCCCTTCAGGCTGTCGGGCATTTCTAAGTAACGGAGCTCCTTTCAGGTTGGAGAAAGAGATGAAGGCAACGAAAGAGAAGCCGCCCTCAGCCACCGGTTGAGGCGGCTTCGGTTTTATCGGATGCAAACGGTCCAATTCCCGGCAAAGTTCGAATTCCTCGACGAGATCCGTGAATTTGTGGGAAACATCGCCCGCGAAAACGGATTCAACGACAAGGCTGTTTACAACATCCAGCTTGCCGCGGACGAAGCCGCATCGAACGCGATCGAACATGCTTACAATGGAATCACAGACGGGATGCTCGAGATCTCCTGCGGAATGGATGCGAACAACCTGACCATTCTATTGGTCGATCACGGCAAATCCTTTGCTCTATCGGACGTGCCGGCGCCGGACATCCATGCTGATCTGGGCGATCGAAAGATCGGGGGGTTGGGAATATTTCTCATGCGTAAGTTAATGGACGAAGTTGAGTACCATTCCACCGCGCGCGCCGGCAATACCCTGAAAATGACCAAACGAAAGGCATAAGCATGAAGCAGGCGTCATCGTCAGATTGGCGCGACCTTGCCCGTTTGGGGGAGCAACTGCTCAGCGCCGCCTCACTTGCCCAGCAACGCGCTCACGTTGTGAATATGGCATCGCGCCTGTTGGGCGGTGAAGCGGAGTTGTGGCTGTACGAATCCACCTTTCGATTACCGAACACGAAATATGCTTCGATCTTTGCTGTTGAACCGACAACCAAGGGTATGCAGCGCGCCATTGCAAGCGGCAGGATCGTTACGGGGAATAAAGGCGGGAAGAAGAATGGCGCGGCGCGTCCTGCGTGGGCGTCGATACCCTTGATCGATCGCGGCGCCACTTTGGGGGCGATTCAAATTATTCGCCCCAATGGGCCTGTCTTCAAAAAGGACGATATCAACCTACTCGAAGGACTGGCAGGCGTTGTCTCTGTGAGTCTTACCGCCTCGCACCGGATCTCGGTGGAACAATTTCGATTGAACCAGTTGAATCTGGTGAGCCAGGTGAGCGCGCAGATCGCAAATGTGCTGGATGTTAATGAACTTTCGGAGCGCGTCACACAGCTGATCCAGGAAACATTCCATTTTTATTATGTTGCGATTTTTACCGTCCGTGAAAATTCTTCCGCTAATCTTCGGTTCCGTTCGAGCGCCATGGCGCAACACAAGGGGAAGTCAAAAGTGAAGGTCGCGCTGGAGGTGAAGATCGGGCAGGGGTTGATCGGGCAAGCCGCGGCGGAGGGGGAACGGATCGTTGTCCCGAACGTGAAAAAGGACCCGCGCTATCGGCTCATCAAAGCGTTGCCAGAAACACGTTCGGAGGTGGTCATTCCGCTCAAGATTGAAGGGCGGGTGCTTGGCGCGTTGGACGTGCAAAGCGACCTGGTGAACGCCTTCCACGCGAATGACTTATTGATCCTCAACGCGCTGGCAGACACTATCGCTCGCGCCATCGAAAGCGCGCGACTCTATCGCGACCTGCGCCGCCATTCGGACCATCTGGCTTTGATCGCCGATGTGGGGAAGAGCGTGAGCGCCTCGTTGGAATTAAATACGCTCATGAAGAATGTGTCCGACCTCATCCACGAGCGATTTAAGTTCCCGCACGTGCATTTGTTTACCGTGCACCGCAACCGCCGCGTGATCGCGTATCAGGCGGGGAGCGGCGAGCGCGACGCGGGCTCGGAGGGATTCACGATCTCGATGGATGATTCGCTGGGCATCATTCCCTGGGTGGCGCGCGAAGGCAAAACGGTAGTTGCCAACGATGTGCGAAAGGATAAACGATACGTGCCCTCGCCGTTTCCGCCGCAGAATGTCAAATCGGAGATCTGCGTGCCTCTTTTGTACGATGGCGAAATCGTCGGGTTGCTCGATATTCAAGCGGATCGCTACAACGCCTTCACCGCAGAGGATAAATTCATGTTCGAGGCGGTGGCAGACCATATTGCTGTTGCCATCCACAATGCCGCGCTGTTTCGCTCGGAGCAATGGAGGCGGCGCGTGGCAGACAGCCTGCGCGAGGTGGCGGGCTTGATCTCGGCGGATGAAGACGTGGATGACGTGTTGGATGTGATCCTTGCAGAATTGGAGCGCAATTTGCCGGTCGATGTGTCTGCGATCTGGCTGTTGGAAGACGAGCAGTTGTATCTTGCCGCGAGCCGCAATATCGATGAAAACCTGCTGGAGAGCGTGCTGTACGGCTCTGTGGAAGCGTACGATGGGCTGATGCAAGCCGTACATTCGCAGGGCGTCGAGATCCGCAAGCCAAGCGACCCACTTTGGGTCTCGGGCCTGGCGGCGGGCTTCGACCAGAATTATTCCGCCCTGGCTGTCTCATTGCGCGTGGGTGACCAGCCTTTCGGCGTGATTACCCTCGCGCATAACGCGGCGGGTCGATATGGGCGCGAGGCGCAGGCGATTGCGACCACGTTTGCAAGTTACGCGGCTGTCGCCATCGAGAATACCCGGCTGTACGATATTGCGCAAGAACAGGCGTACGCGTCGGCGGCATTGTTGCAGGTGGCGCAGGCGATCGTCAGCCTGAACGATCTCGATGAAATCCTCGGCACCATCATCCGCATTATGCCGATCCTCACCGGCGTGCAACGCGCCGCTTTGTATCAATGGGATGCTTCCGACGAGCAATTTGTGCCCACGCAAAATTACGGGCTGAGCGTTGAAGATGAAAGACAATTTTGGGAACGGTCATTTTCAGCGGGCGATTTTCCATTCCTCGATTCATGCCGCGCCGCCATGGGGATGCTGGCGTGTCCGCTTGGGGGGCAGGGAGGGTTGCAGGAGTGGCTGCCAGCCAGCCCGTCGGAGGAGGCGAATCTTGCCAACCCGAACGCCTTGCTGTTCGCCGTCCCAATTGCGGTCAAGGATGCGTTGTACGGCGTGATGCTCATCGAAGAAGCGGAAGGGGGGTTGCGGTTCCGCGCGCGGCGGTTGGAGATTATTACGGGGATCGCGCAACAAGCCGCGCTGGCGATCCAGAACGATCTCCTCCAAAAGGAGATGGTGGTGCGCGAACGCCTCGAAACGGAAGTGCAGTTGGCTCGCCAAATCCAGCAGACGTTTCTGCCTGACGCGCTCCCGCAAGTGGATGGCTGGGATTTTTCAGCCCGCTGGAAAACGGCGCGTCAGGTGGGCGGCGATTTCTACGATGTGTTCGACTTGCCCAATGGGCGCATCGGTTTGTTCATCGCCGATGTGGCAGACAAGGGTGTGCCTGCGGCGTTGTTCATGGCGCTCACACGGACGTTGGTGCGCGCCGCGGTGCTCGAAACCGAGTCGCCGGCTGTGGCGTTGGCGCGGGTCAATGAACTGTTGATTCCCGATACGCGCCAGGGGATGTTCGTTACGGGGGTCTACGCGGTGCTGGATACCGGAAGCGGCGAGTTGACTTACGTGAATGCGGGGCACAACCCTCCGATCTGGGTGAAACCCGATGGCTCGTTGGAAAAACTCACCCGCACTGCCATTGCCCTCGGCGTTTCTGCGGACCACGCTGTGGAGCAGAAGACGATCGAGTTGTCTACAGGTGATAATATTCTTTTCTACACCGACGGCTTGACCGAATCGTTCAATAGTGAGGATGATTTCTATGGGGAGGCGCGCCTGATCGATGCGTTGTTGACGAATACCCGCGCGTCGGCATCTGAGTTGATCGATGTGGTGGAAAAATCCCTGCTCGATTTTATTCAGGATATGCCTCCCGCTGATGATTTGACGATGCTGGCGGTGCGGCGGATGTGAAGCGACGCGCGGGCGATTGCGCTTCCTGTTTGTTATTATAAAAACTCACTAGCGTACATTTGCACCGCAAAGACCGCAAAGAATGCTAAGAATCCTTTTTAACTGGGCAATCGTAGCGTGTTTGGCGGTAAAAAACCCTCATGTACGGTAGAGAATTAAAAAAACTCGCTTCCAACACGAAGCGAGTTTTCGAGTTAACCGTTCGAATCAGATTTTATCCTTCTGCTTTGACTTCCTCCGCGTTTTCATCTTGTAATTTCAACCCGCGCAGGGCAGCGTCTAAACTTGCCGCGTCGCGGCGCGTGCCGGCGGCGGAGGTCCCGCAGTAGGGGCAGATATTCCACGGCAGTTCCATCAGTTTGTTGCAGTTCTCGCAGTTCTTCTTCAACTTTGTATGGCAGTTCGGGCACACCTGCCAGTCGTCTTTGACGCGCCGTTCACAGCCGGGGCAGAGCGGTAAGTCTTCGAGAGCCTGGAGCAAGGCTTCTTCTTCAAGAGTCTTTTGGTAATCTTCTTCGAGAGTCTTCGACGGGCGGAGGATCAAATAGACGAGAATGCCGGGCAGGCTTAACACGGCGACAAGGAGCGTTGCCAGCGTCTGTACGAGAGGGTCGCGCGCGCGCGCGCGGATATCGCGATACGTCCAAATGACGAGCGCGATCCACAACGCGGCGACAAAGGCGGCGCCGAAACCTGTCAAGACGAGGATGATGTTGCTGAGAAATGAAGGGTCGAGATTCATACGCTGTCGATATTTTATCTCATATTACGGCAGGCGGGAAAATTGGGATGGGCGAATGTAGTGTGTAAAAATCCTCTTTGCCACAGAGAACACCGAGACCGCAGAGAGAAAATCTCAAAATCTCTGTGTGCTCTGTGGCTGTACACACTAGAATAGTCACTCCCGGAAAATTCAACTTCAATGCGAATTCAGGTTCGGGTATACTTTGCCGCATTCAATTTATAGGAGTCTTACATGGAATGGCTTACCCAACCCGCAACCTGGATCGCTTTGATCACGTTGATCGCGCTCGAACTCGTCCTCGGCGTGGATAATATTATCTTTATTTCGATTCTGGCGGGCAAACTGCCTCTTGCGCAACAAGCGCGCGCGCGCACCACAGGCATTGCCCTTGCGGTGATCACGAGGTTGTTATTATTGCTTTCGCTCTCATGGATCATCCAGCTCACAGACCCGGTACTGACTGTGAGGGGTTTCTCCCTTTCTGAGCGCGATATGATCCTGCTGGTGGGTGGCGTTTTCCTCATCTGGAAAGCCACGCACGAAATTCACGAGAAACTTGAAGGCACGGAAGGACACGCGTCTGCCAAAGTTCATGCCTCATTTTGGAGTGTGATCGTTCAGATCATGCTGTTGGATATCGTCTTCTCCCTCGACTCGGTCATCACCGCGGTTGGCATGGTGGATGAACTGCCGATCATGATCGCGGCGGTCATCATTGCCGCTTTGGCAATGATCTTTCTGGCGGCTCCTCTCAGCGCTTTTGTCGAGGGGCATCCTACGATCAAGATTCTGGCGCTCAGTTTCTTGTTGCTGATCGGCTTCACGCTTGTCGTCGAAGGTCTCCATGTTCATATTCCGAAGGGATACATTTACTTTGCCATGGGCTTCTCTGTGATGGTGGAAGTATTGAATCTGCGCTTGCGCCAGCGCCCTGCCGAACCGATCCAATTGCGCAGCGCGTATCAAGCCGGCGAGCTTGCTCCTGCGATGGCGGCGTCGACCGCAAAGCCTGGTAGTATAAAAGCGACACCAAAAAAGAAAGCCGCAAAGAAGCGTAAATAACTTCGAATGAAAAGGACTTCCGCATTTCTCGGAAGTCCTTTTTGATTCACACTCTCACTGCTCACTGNNTTCATAAACCCCACAAACAACGGATGCGGCTTCATTGGGCGCGATAAAAACTCAGGGTGGAATTGACTCGCCACCATGAAGGGGTGATCTTCGATCTCGGCGATCTCGACTAGCTTGCCGTCGGGCGACATGCCAGAGAAAACCATGCCTCCCTTTTCAAAATCTTTTTTGTAATGGTTGTTGAACTCAAAACGGTGACGGTGACGTTCCTCCACCTTTTTCTCGCCGTAGGCTTTTGCGGCTTTTGAGCCTTCCTGCAATTCGCATGGATACAAGCCGAGTCGCATCGTCCCGCCCATGTCTGTGATCGCGCGTTGGTCGAGCATCAGGTCAATGACGGGGTATTCGCTCCCCCTGTCAAATTCCGACGAATTTGCATCTTCGTGATTCAACACGCCGCGCGCAAAGTCAATACACATCACCTGCATCCCCAAACACAGACCGAGATACGGAACTTTCTTCTCGCGCGCATACCGCGCCGCCAAAATTTTCCCTTCGATGCCGCGCGAGCCGAATCCGCCAGGGACGAGGATGCCGTCCGCGTTTTGCACAACATCCCAGCCTTTATCTTTTTCGAGATCTGCCGCATGCACCCAGCTGATCTCCACTTCCACATCGTTGGCGAGCGCGGCATGTTTCAATGCCTCGCGGACGGACATGTATGCGTCTTGCAGTTCAACATATTTGCCAACTAATGCAACCTTGACGGTTGGCTTTGGCTCTCTCACATGTTCTACAAGTTTTTCCCACGGCTTCATATCTGCCCTGCGTGTGGATTTCATGTTCAACTTCTCAACTAGATAATCGTCAACGCCCGCTTGCTCCAGCAATAACGGAACCTCATACAATACGTCGCTTGTAATCATCGGGATCACGGCTTGCTTTTCCACATCGCAGAACAACGCGATCTTGTCGCAAATATCCGGGTCAACGGGATAATCCGAGCGCGCGATGATCATATTTGGAGAAATACCGATCGAGCGCAACGCCGCGACGGAATGTTGCGTGGGCTTGGTCTTGATCTCGCCCGTCGCTTTGATGTACGGCAGCCACGTCACATGGATGAAAAACACGTTCTCGCGCCCGACCTCGTTGCGGAGTTGCCTCAACACTTCGAGAAACGGTTGCGACTCGATGTCTCCAACTGTGCCTCCCACTTCGACCAGCACAACATCGGCATTGGTCTCTTTGCCAATGGATGCGACTCGTCTCTTGATCTCGTTCGTGATGTGCGGGATGACTTGAATCGTCCCGCCGAGAAAGTCTCCGCGCCGTTCTTTGCTGATGATCTCCGCGTANNTCGAGGTCCGTTTCTGCGCCGTCGTCGAGGACGTACACTTCTCCGTGTTGGTAGGGACTCATCGTGCCAGGGTCCACATTAATGTACGGATCCAATTTCTGCACCGCCACATTGAATCCGCGCTCTTTGAGCAAAAGCCCCGTCGCCGCGGCAGTCACGCCTTTCCCAACCGAAGAAACAACCCCGCCCGTGAAAAATAAATATTTTGTCGTCATCGAATAATTCTCCAATTCTCTAATTCTCCAGTCTCCAATCTCTTTTCTTCAACGGGAGATTGCTTCGCTCCGCTCGCAACGACATGATTAAACGAAAAGGGGAGGGCGTTTCAGCCCTCCCCATCGGGGATTGCAATTCCTGTGAGTTTCTGGCTTTTCTTCGATTTCATCCGACCAGTTTCACAATATCCTCGGAAGCGCGTCGCATCTCAAGGAAGATCAAACCAAGTTTCGCTTCGTGCCGCGCCATGGCGGTCAGAACCGCCTCCTGCCCGATGGACGTCAGCACGATCGATCCCGCATCGCCTTTGATATAGACCTGCTCCAACCCGCCGCGCCCCAACTCGGTCGAAATCCGTTCGCCGAGCGAAAGCATCGCCGCCGACATCGCCGACACGCGATCTTCCTCCACGCCTTGTTGCAACGCCGAAGCCATGATCAACCCGTCCACTGAAACAACCGCCGAAGCCTCGATATCGGGCGCGGCGGCTTGCATGTTGCGCAGGCGTTCAACCATTTGGTCGGAGCGGGATTTTGTCATAACGATTCTCCTAAAATTATCTGCCACAGTTTACCATAAAAAATCATGTCATTGCGAGGAGCGCGCTTGCTTTTCGCGACGAAGCAATCTCCAACACGGCGAGGAGATTGCTTCGCCTTCGGCTCGCACGACATGGATTTGTTGACCCTCATTTCTCTTCGTGTTAAACTTGAACGTTCGACTGATGAAAACCCGCCTCTTTCTCCCCTTCGTTTTGTTCCTCCTCGCCGCGCAAGATTCGCCGCCCGTCGCGATCACCTCGCCCGCGTCAGGCGAAATTTTACGCGGCGAAATAACGATCATCGGCTCGACGGATATTCCCAACTTCGCCTCCGCTCAACTGGATTTCAAATACGCTTCAGACGACGGGGATAGCTGGTTCCCCCTCGCGGCGTTATCTCAGCCCGCGCTTGACTCGCCTCTCTACCTCTGGAACACCGCCTCCATCACAGACGGCGATTACATCCTGCGCCTGCGCGTTACTCTCACCGATGGTACATTTCAAGAAGTGACCGTCCCCATCACCATCCAAAACGACGCGCCGATATTAACTCCAACACCTGCTGTTACCTCAACTCCCGCATCCATCGGAGTCCAAATCCCAACCGCATTCCTCCTCGCCGCCTCCCCGACTCCCACCGAAGTCCCGCGTCCCACACCGACTCCCTTGCCGCCCAACCCCGCCTCGTTGACTCAATCCACCATCCTCACCAGCCTTGGTCGCGGAGCAATCGTCATCATCGGCTTATTTATTTTTTCCTTCATCCTCCTCCGCCTCCGTCAACCCTAATCCTCAATTCTCCAATCCTCTAATCCTCTAATCCTCTAATCCTCCAATCATCTAATTCTCTAATCCTCTAATTCTCTAATTCTCTGAATCTCCAGTCTCCAGTCTCCAATTACCACTTACCAATTACTCCCAACGGAATCCTCCATGACACCAGAACCCTTCCTCCTCATCGG
>CXWJ01002686.1_pt1 | contig 34437 bp, 35 predicted proteins | sample 590841 | NCBI WGS metagenome assembly CXWJ01 (sample SAMEA3498367, study PRJEB10139) | wastewater metagenome | biome: wastewater treatment plant; material: activated sludge | place: Austria | collected 2015-01-21 | reverse complement strand
ACTCCGCACCGCGCTCGACCGAGCGGCGCAAGGCAGCACTGAGAGGCGCGTGCTGGCGGCGAAGTTCGGCAGCGAAGAGGCGCTTGCCGATTTGGAGGAAATCGCGTCGCTGCTGATGGGGGCGAATGACCTGGCGCCTCTGCGCGGGCTGCTGCCGCGCCGCATCGATACGTTGACCGAGCAGCATTCGGCCTTTGTGCGCGACATCTACGATCAGTTGACGGCGCGGAAGTCCGACTTGAGCCCCTATGTCGGGTTGCTCGTTCTTGCACGCCTGAAGCGGCCGTGGGAGGCGCTGAGGCTTGCCAGCATCGTGTCTCGGCGGACGAACGATGCGCTGTTCAGCGCGTCGGATATGGGCATTGTCGGCGACGTCCTGTTAGCCGACATGGAGAACCTGGCGCTGGATATTGCATCGGCGCGTCCGGACAATATCGACGCCGACGTGCTGCTGACGAAGCTCGACCGGTTCGTGCAGATGTCGGGCGGGCTTGTGCGCGAAATCGGCGTCAAGCGCGAGGGCAAGTGGGGGCAAAGGCTGATCAAGATCCGTCAGCTCGCGTCCGATGCCATGGATTCACTGATCGTGCGGGCGCCACGCGAAATCACGGCGGCATTGCCGGTGCAGCGGCTGGGTGCGTTCGGCGGCCGCGGGCCGCGACGACCGGACTTGTCGCGCGATCCAGACGGCGTTCGGTGCGAACGTGCGTTGATGTGGGGCCGTCTGCTTGCGGGTTCGACGCCGTATGCCGGCGGTGGCGCCTTCTATGCTGCACACAAAGATGCGTTCGAAGAGGTGTCGCAATACTTGCGCACGTATACCGAAAGCATGATGGCCGAATTACGCACACTCGAGTTCGACAAGCGGCCGCGCGCGATGGCCTTTCAGCAACAGGCCGAGGCCTTGTCCGACGTCATCCTTGGGCTCGAGGAGACCGAGCAGATTCGCCGCCGTGCAGCGGCGGCCACACCGCGCTAGACGGCGCCCGAAGCCCTAAGATCTTCGATTTCGGCCGCCGACAATCCGAGTTCGTGCAGGATTTCATCCGTGTGCTCGCCCAGCATCGGCGGTGGGGCGGTGATGCGCCCCGGCGTCTCCGAGAGGACGATGGGTGTCGCCATGATCGGTATCGGTTGGGGAAGACCTGGGAACATGATCTTCGTGAGGTAGCGGGCGGCTTCCACGTGCGGGTCGTCGAGCAGTTGCTGGGGTGAGAGGACAGGACCGGCGGGAACCTTCGCACGCTCCAGTTCTGCGAGCGCGTCGGCGACGGTCCGCGCCGCGCACCAACGGGCGGCGCGTTCGCTCAGGCGTTCGCCGTTGTCACCACGAGCTTCGTCGGTGGCGAAGCGGGGGTCGGTGACCAGTTGTTCCTCGCCGATCATTTTCGCCCAGCGCTTGAACAGCGGATTGCCGTTGATAAGCACGGTGATCCAGCCGTCCTTGCAACGCAGGATGTCCGACGGGCCTGCCGTCTGGCCCCGGTTCAGCGTGGCAACGCGGTCCTTCTTGAGTGCGGCCTGTTCGACCAAGGTTTGAGCCATGAATGTCACGGCGGTTCGTAGCAAGGCCCCCTCGACATGCTGACCGCGACCGGTCTTCTCGCGCGCGAACAGCGCGGCCATCGTGCCGAAGGCCGCGAGCGAGGCCGTGCCGAAGTCGACCCACGACGCGGCCGCGCGCACGGGCTGCTCAGGCGTGCCAGACATATAGACGGCACCAGACATCGCCTGAGCGACGCCATCGAAGCCAAGGCGCTCCTCGTAGGGTCCGCCAGAGCCAAAGGCCGACGCCGTGGTCAGTACGGTGCGCGGGTTCAGTGCGTGCACGCTCGGCCAATCGAGGTTGAGGCTTCGAAGTGTTTGCGGCGGCAGGTTTACGACGACGACGTCCGCCGTTTTGATCAGACGCTTGACGACGTCGCGACCCTTGTGGTGGGCGGGATCGAGCGTGATGCCCTTTTTGTTCCGGTTCATTTGCAGGAACAGCGCCCCTTCACCCGGGGAGCCGTCGGCATTGTGCGTCAGGGGGATCAGCGCGCGGTCCTCGGAACCGTCACGTTTTTCAATGCGGATCACTTCGGCGCCCATGTCGCCGAGCAGGGCTGCGCAATAGGGGCCGGCAATGTAGCGGCCGAAGTCGAGGACGCGGATTCCTTCGAGTGCGGATTTCATGGTCAGCGCGGCTGGGCGGGCCGGCAGCAGCCGGCGATGGTGTGGATACCTGAGATTAAAGCGATGGCGGAGTAGGGATAATTCGTATCCGACATGCCGTCACTGCAGCTTTCGTGACGAACGATGAGCGACATGCTGGCCGCTCGTGACGCGGCCCTAATGTGCGCAATGTCGGTGCGATTCATCGCCTGCTGGAAGCGTGTGATGCGCAAGAGGTACCGCCTCTCGGCGAACATAAGGTCGGCGCGCGCGTAACCGGGTGTGAGCTGAATCGACCAAAACGGCTCTGTGCCCGTGCAGTCGAGAAATGCCGGTATCTCGTAGCGTCCCGAAGCGAGGCCTAGAAACCGCGCGTTCACCCAGCCGCGCCGGCGCTGGTAGGTAACTTCGGCCCAATCGCCGGCCGAACGGCGTCCGGTCAGCACGATACCCGTTGCGTCGTGCGGGATCGTCAGAACAACCGGCGCGTTTGGGTGCGGCTGCGTACGCATGTTGAGCACGTCGCCGGGGCGGACGTTGACCACGCTGTAGGCTACGGCGGCGAACGACATGGTCGCAGCAAGCAGGCTTGCGAGAAAGAGAAGCGTCAGGCGCAAGAGGGATCCTCCGCAGGAGTGCTTAAGAATGGCATACCGTGCGCTGTTGCACCATCGGGTGCTGAACGCGCTATAGATGCGTCAACCGGATCGGGATGGCTGACGATGGATGCAGGCGGCTTCGTGTTGGATGCGCGGCTGGCGGCGGATACCGCCTGGATTTGCGATTGGCCGCTGTCCACGGTCCTGCTTATAAACGACCGCCGGTACCCTTGGCTGGTGCTGGTTCCGAAACAGCCGAATCTTGTCGAGCCGTTCGACCTGTCGCCTGCGGAACAGGTGCAGCTCTGGCGCGAGGTGGGGCACGCGGGTTCGCTGCTGAAGGCATCGACCCGCTGCCGCAAGGTGAACGTCGGTGCCCTTGGCAACATCGTCGCGCAACTCCACGTCCACGTCATCGCGCGAAACGAAGGTGATGCGGCATGGCCGGGGCCGGTGTGGGGTAAGGGCGCCGCGGAGCGGTTCGGTACCGCAGAGCTTGCGCGCGAGATCGATCGGTATCGCGCACTGTTGGCGCCGCCGCCTGTCTAGCGCAGCGGCCAAAGGTCGCCCCAGGCGGCATCCCTGGCGTCGCGATACAGTTCCTTATCGCTACGCGCGATCGTCACGCGTTTTAGAGTGCCGGCCGTGCAGAGGTCTAGGTGCACGTGGCCCGCGTTGCGGATCGGCTTGCGAACGATTCGGGCGGGTGCAATTCGGCGCGGCGGTTCGCGCGTGATGATGATGTAGCTGAACTTCTCGTCTTCGAACGGCAACGCGGCAAGCTTGGCTGCGCGGTGGCTGGAAGAGCGCGCCACGCGGACAGGCTGGTGACACCAGTCGGTGCCCGTCATGGGACATGCGTCGTTGTGCGTGCAAGGCGCCGCTGCGTGCCCACCTACCTCCGTGGCGCTAGCCCGCACTGCCTCGGTGATAGCAAAACCCCTTGGCGTGCCGGGCTCGACAACAACCAGCGCCTTGCGCGCGGCGCTCCATAGTTCGCTGGCGGCACGCGTCCGTTCGCTTGCGCCGAGTTCGTTGAGGGCGTACGCGGCTATGACAATGTCGTGTTGATCGAACCGCTGGGGTAAGGCAGCTGCTTGGAATGTGGCGTGGATGCCGGCCGCGTCCGCCAATCGCTCGGCGACACCGCGCCAGCCGACGTCTCGTTCTGCCTGAAGGACCCGGGCAGCGGTAAGCGTATCTGCAACGGCAAGCGATGCTGTACCAGGGCCTGCGCCTACATCGAGAACGGTCTCCGTGCCGCTGAGTTCGAGTATCTGCGCGAGTTGATTCCATACGACGACTGCACTGGCAAAGGTTGACGGAAACCTAACGGCAAGGTAGGCCGCACGCTCGACCGGGGACAGGGCGCGCGCAATGCCAACTTGGCCACGATAGGACCGGGACAGAGCCTCCGCAGCGTTGCGAATTGCGATTGGGTCGTGCTGCCGTAGTTCGGCCTCGACGGCTTTTGACAGTGCTTCGGGTAGTGCGATCATAACGGCGCTTTAACCATGCGGACCTAACGTTGCCGCATGTCCGCCAAACCTCCTAGCGGAAAAACTGCTTTCACCGACCGCGAGCGCTTCCAAGAGATGCAAGCGCTGCTGGCCGATCGTGCGGCCGCGCGCCGATCGTTGGGCGTGCGCCATCTGGCTGTAGAAATCGCGGCCGACGGTCTCGACTCGGCGGAACGTGCCTATTTGGAAACACTGTTGAAGCAATTGGCGGGCGATGCGGAACTGGTTGTGCGCGTTGCGCTGGCCGCAGCGGTGCGCCGCTCGGGCAATGTCCCGCGCGATGTGGCGCTCACACTTGCCGACGATGTCAGCGCCGTCGCGCAGCCGATCTTGGAGGAATCGCCGGTACTCAATGATCGCGACCTGCTGAAAATTCTTGGTGAGTGCGACGGGCGCAAACAGGTGTGCATTGCGCGGCGTCACGCGATCAGCGGCGCCGTAGCGGCGTGCGTTGTCGATGCGGGCAATGCGGCGGCGGTGACGGCACTTGTCGAGAACGATAGCGCGCCGCTCGATCCGGATTTGCTTTTGCGGATCTTCGATCGATACGGGAGTTTCGAGACAGTCAAGTCGGCAATGGCACGGCGCGGTCATGTGTCTGGAGCGCCATACGAGCGGCTGCACGGCCAAGTGCGGCGCCCCGAACCCATGCCGGAGCAGCACCCAGTCGAGACTCGAGGTTCGGCGACCACTCGCGTTCAGGTCGCGAAGCTGCACGCGGACGGTCAGTTGACGCCTGCGCGCGTGTTGGACGCGCTGTGCGGCGGCGATGTCCGTTTTGTNNGTCAATTGACGCCTGCGCGCGTGTTGGACGCGCTGTGCGGCGGCGATGTCCGTTTTGTCGAAGATGCGATGGCAGAAATCGCGGGGGTCAGCGCCGAAAAGGCGGGACTCCTGTTGCACGATGCCAGTCCGTTCGGGCTCAAGGCGATCTACCGTCAGTGCGGCTTTCCGGAGCAGTTGTTTGCCGCGTTCCGCGTCGCGATCGACATGGTGCAGGAGCGCGAACTGGACGCGGACGCGAGAGACGACGCCGCGTTCACGGATCGCGTGGTGGAGTGCATTCTGAGCAAGTACCGCGAACTTGAGGCTGAGGACCTCGACTACGTGCTCGCGCAGCTGCGGCGGCCTAAGGCCGCTTAGCCTGCAGGCTTTGCCTGTGCCTTGTAGTCAGCGATGTCGGCTTCGAGGTCTTCGACCTCCTCGCAGTTCGTTCCGCAGATGCCTTTGAGGATGGCGAGCTGGGCTTCGGCCTTCGGCAAGTCGTTCATCATCAGGTAGAGTTCGCCGAGATATTCGTTCGCGCCTTTGTGCTTCGGATCCAACGCAAGTGCCTTTTGGTAGTAGCCGAGCGCCTCTTCCTTCTTGCCGAGTTTGCGGCTCGCGAAGCCGAGATAGTTCCAGGCGTCCGCATCGCGCGGATTGTCGGCGACGACCTTTTGCAGCAGCGGAATCGCTTCAGCGTATTGCTCTCCCTTGACCATGTATTCCGCCTTTTGGAAGTCCGTTTCGCGCTGCTCCTCCTTTTTCGACGACGGGGACGGGCGCGGCGCTTCGATCCGCGGCACCGACCCGCCACCAGGGTTGGCTAGGGCGGTCGTCGAGACGACGATCAAAGCCGCCACGGCGGCGAGCGAAGGGGCGATGCGATGGGACTTCATAAGACCGACCTTTTTTGGAGTTTCACATCTAGCATGCGCCGTTAACGTTGGTGCGGCAAGCGCGGTTGACGGGCGATTTTCCCGGCAAAGTTGACTTGCGTGCCGAGGGGTCTCAAGCATGTTCCTATGAGCCAGTCCTCAGTCGATACGCCGAATGCGGGCCCGCGGGGTGCAAAGCGGCGTCTGGAAAGCCGGAAGCGGCTGCTTGCGGCTGCGCGTAAACTTTTTGTGAGCCGCGGCTACCACGCGACCAGGCCGCAGGATATCTCGAAGGCGGCCGGGCTCGGGCACGGCACTTTCTATCTGCACTTCAAGGACAAGCGCGAGTGCTTCCTTGCCTTCGTCGAGGAGGCACGGGCCGAGATCGATGCTGCGGTCGTCGCGCGGGCGCAGAATGCCAAGACCTTGTCCGAGTTCGTCGAGGCAGCGCTGATGGCGATCTATGACTATGCGGAAAAACACGCGGGCGTGTTGGCGACGGCGCTATCCGACGAGGCTGTTATTGCGTCGGGTAGCGGCGCGGTCGAAGAAGACACGCTGTTGCATCGGTGGGGCGCTGAATGGGCCGAGTTGCTCAAGATGCAGGCGAAGGACGGCCTCGTCGCTAAAGACTTCGACTTTCAATTGCTTGGCCAGGCGATCGTCGGGGCCATCCATCAGGCATCGAGCTTTAGCTTCCGTAGCGGGCGTTCGCGGGCGGCTCTCGTCAAAACGCTGACACAGTTCATCGTTCGGGCGCTTTCGCCGCGAAAATAGCGAGCGGCGCGAAGTGAATTGACTTCGTTCCACACCTGACAAATTATCAGTTTCCCGTTGTTTCAGGAGACTTAGAATGGCGCGCCTCGTGTTTTCCCGCGAAGAGATCATGGCCGAGCACGCTTATGCGAAGCCGCAGGTCGAGGCTGGGTACAGGTTGCATGGCGGGTTCGACTCGGCGGGCACGTATGTCTCGCCCCGAACGCTCAATCGGTGGCCTGCGGTTGAGGCTTGGCAAGCGCAACTGACGACGCGTGGCTTTCCGCTGATAGATGCATCGACGCGGCTGTTGAAGCGCGGTGCTTATCCGAGCATCGACCAGCAAAAGCTGCTCTTGGGCAACGGCTTCGGCGAGACACTTTGGAACGCACTCACGATCACGGGCATCATCGAGGCGCGTGGACGCGCGCTTTGCGAGGTGCAAGCGCCCGACTTTCAGGCGATCATTGAGGAAGACGTTTCGGCGATGGCGGTCGGACATCTGAACAAGGGCTTGCTTTACGCCCACGGGTTGGATGAGGGCGGCAATCCGGATGAGGGTCAAGGCGGCCACGACGATATGTGGTTCGCTGTTCGCGACGCGTTGTTTGGCAAGGGCGCCTATCCAATTCCGGATGTTCCGGCCAGCATCGCAAGGCCCGAGATTGGTCGATTGATGCCGCAGATCGACAAGGTTTACGAGGATTGGATTCTGCTTCTCATGAACGTGTTGATGATCGAGGTGCGGGCGGAGTCGTTCTTCTCTTTCTGCATGGACTTGATGCGTTCGCCGGACGTCTTCCGCGACCGGCGCGAAGCGGCGACGCATGCGGCCGAGCTCGTTGGGCGCATCCGCACGGATGAGGCCATCCATGTCGCCTACCTGCAGACCTTCGTTTCGGAGATGCGCAGCGTTACGATTAAGTGCTCTAACGGCGATCGGATCAAGGGAGCGCAGATGATCGACCCGATTTGGGAAGGCATGATCCACTGGCATTCCGTGACGCAGGCCGATTTTTCGCGCGAACAGTCGCGGGCCGCCATCGTGGAGCGACTCAACAAACATGACAACGGACGTGCGCTGGTGGCGCAGTTCGATGGGCTTGAGCAGAAAGCTGCCGCCTGATGAAGGATTTGCAGGACAAAGTCGCGTTCATCACAGGCGGCGCGAGCGGCCTTGGGCTCGGCATGGCCAAGGCCTTCGGCCGCGAAGGCATGAAGGTGATGATCGCCGACATCGAACAGGCGGCGCTTTCGCGAGCCGTGCAGGAATTGAAGGACCTTCAGGTGCGCGCCGAGGGCGTGCTTTGCGACGTCGGATCGCGAGGGTCGTTGCGGGAGGCGGCGCTGAAGACGATCGCGACCTTCGGAAAGGTTCACGTCGTCTGCAACAATGCCGGCGTTGCGGTCGGCGGACCGGTAGGCACGATCGCCGAGCGGGACTGGGACTGGATCATGGACGTGAATCTGATGGGGGTCGTCTATGGGACCGAGGTGTTCACGCCGCTGATCGAGAGCCACGGCGAGGGCGGACACTTCGTTAACACCGCTTCGATGGCGGGCATGCTCGGGTTTCCGAATGCGGAGCCCTATTGCGCGACGAAATTCGCCGTCGTTGCGATGTCCGAGGGGTGGCATGCGCAGTTGGCGGCGAAGAACATCGGTGTTTCAGTGCTATGCCCGGGCTTCGTGCAGACGCGGATCTACGACAGCTTCCGCAATAAGCCGGCGCGCTATGGCGCACCGGATCCCTCGCCGATCGGTATCGGCCAGACGCTTGCCGACACTGAGACGATGGTGAAGGCGGGCATCCCGACCGAGCCTGTTGGGCTGCGCGTAGTCGAGGCAATCAAGGACAACGACCTCTACATCTTTACGCATGTTGAGTTCCGCGCGGCAGTGGAAACGCGGTTTGCGGCCATCAAGGCCGCTTTCGACAAGAGCGAAAAGAGCAGGGCGCTCGCGGCGCTGCCGACGCGGGAAATGACCGCGATTCCCGGTCGCCAGGCCGACTAGCCCTTACCGAAACACGCAGATCGACAGATCTTGCTTGGGGAGGCCGCCAGGGCCACTTAGAAGGGGCTTGGGCGACCCATGCTAAGGTGTTGGCTATCGAGTCGGAGGAGGCTTCATGGAAGGCTACGGTTTATGGATCGTGTTGGGCGCAATTGCGCTCCTCGTGGTCTGGGTGATTTCGATCTACAACGGTCTTGTTGCCATGCGGCAACGGACCAACCAGGCATTCGCCGACATCGACGTGCAGCTGAAGCAGCGGCACGATCTGATACCGAATTTGGTCGAGACCGTTAAAGGCTACGCCTCGCACGAGAAGACGACCCTGGATGCGGTCGTGCAGGCGCGCAACGCGGCGGTTGGCGCGCATGGCCCTGCGGCGCAGGCGCAAGCGGAGAACATGCTCTCGGGGGCCTTGCGGCAGCTGTTTGCCTTGTCGGAGGCGTATCCCGACTTGAAGGCCAGCGCGAATTTCCAGCAGCTGCAGCGCGATTTGGGCGATGTCGAGAACAAATTGTCCGCGGCACGGCGCTTCTTCAACAATGCGGTGTCGGAGTTCAATGCTGGCATCCAACAGTTTCCGGCCGTGTTGTTCGCGGGCGCGTTGGGTTTCGGTCAGCGCGAGTTCTTCGATGTGGGCGACGATCAGCGCAAGACGCTGGACGTAGCGCCGCAAGTGAAGTTCTAGGCGGAGGTCTCGGCGCCACGCGATGAGCGAAGCGTACGGACTTTATTCGCACATACAGACGAACCGGTACCGCTCGGCGATCCTGATCGCCGGGCTATTCCTGCTTGTCTATCTGCTCGTGTTCGCGTTCACGCTGGCCGTCAACGGTTTCGTCATAGGCGACGAGTCGCTCGGGACCATTCTCGACGAGTCGATGTCGCAGTTTGTTTGGCTTCTCCCGTGGGCCACGCTGGCGACGGGATTGTGGGTGCTCATCGGGTACAGGTTCCACCAAGGGATGATCGACCGCTCGACTGGAGCGAAGGACGTCACGCGGGAGGAGGAGCCGAGGCTCTACAATTTGCTCGAAAACCTCTGCATCTCACGCGGCATTACGATGCCGAAGCTGCAGATCATCGAGACCGACGTCATGAACGCCTATGCGTCAGGCATGAACGAGAAGCAGTACCGGATCGCTGTGACGCGGGGCCTCTTGAACGCGCTCGACGATCAGGAAATGGAGGCGGTGCTAGGGCACGAGCTCACGCATATCCGCAACGGCGACGTGAAGATCATGGTCGTGGCCGTGATCATTGCCGGCGTCGTTACGTTCGTCGGCGAGATGGTGTTCCGCGGGTTGTTCGACAACAGCGGTCACGGTTTTCGCTCGACCCGTTGGCGCACGAGCAGCGGCTCATCCGGAGGCAGCGGCAAGGGAAAAGGCGGTGGGGCGATCGCGATTTTGATAGCGGTGGTGATTATCGCGATCGCATGGTTTCTGTCGCTCGTCATCCGCTTCGCACTGTCGCGCTCGCGAGAGTATCTCGCCGACGCGGGTTCGGTCGAGCTTACGAAGAATCCGGACGCGATGATCAGCGCTTTGCGCAAGATCGAAGGCAAATCCGAGATGCCAGCTGTGCCGTCCGGAATTATGGAGATGTGCATCGAGAACAAGCGCAATACGATTGCAGACTTGTTCTCGAGCCATCCGTCGGTTCAGCGCCGCGTCGACAAGCTCGTCGCCGTCGCCGGCGGGCAGGACGCGGCGCCGCCGGCGGCTGACTAGTCGTCGTGGCCTGCGATCTGCTTCGAGATGTAGCCAAACGCATAGACGAAGAGCGCGAGGAGCGCGTATGCAAGTAAATGCTTATCGATGGGCAGGCCCAGCTTGCCGATCTGGTTGACCAGGATCTGCCAGTAGAATGAGATGATGCTCATATCAGACATATCGGGGCCTCCTTGACGCCCTCAGGATGCGTGCAGTGTGATGCCCTCACATCAACAGGGGTTCAACGCAGGGCGGCGGAATTTGGGCAAATTGTACCGGCGGCTCAGGGCGGCCAAAAAATACTCCCACTCCACGGTAGTTGGATAAGCGGGTGGTTGATCCAATGCATCCAATCGTGAACTAGGAACTGGGACACGTAGATTTCAGCTACAAGGCCAAACCAAACGGCAAGCATGACGGCGCTCGCGGCCGTGCCGGCGAGGAGCGAACCGGATCCCACGACAAGTTTAGTCAGATTGCTCTGGCTTTTTGCGCGTACGCGATCGAGTTCCAGGCGCTCCAAGAGCGCGCGCTCGCGAGGTGTGAAGCCTGCTGTGCCGGCTTTTTGCGCGAGTCGAGTTGCGGCGCGCGCGTAGACGCGCGCGGCAAGTATTCGTAGGCCCACATAAAGCGGGAACAACACTGCCGCGACGGCCAAAGGATAGGCCTTCGCCATTTGCAGGGCTTGCTCAGGCGTTGCCGCCGCGTTGCCGATGCCTAGCGGTGCGGTCTTCAGAACGGCGATGACGAATCCCGCGGTCGCGAAGGCTATTGCCAGGCCGATTAAGCCGACGCGCGCCTCGCGGGCGGCCCGGCGAAGGAAGCTCAAATCGAAGAATGCGCGCCATGAGCGGTTGACTGCATGGCGAACTTCGGCGAGCGGCAGTAGTGTCATGACGACGACGAAATACAAGACACCCGAAATGGCGACGGTTGGGCCGACCCACGACTGTTCGTAGCCCTTGTTGAACGAGTTGTCCCATCCCGCCCACCACGAAAACATGAGCAGCGCGCCGGCGGGTGCCACAACGATCGCAATCGGAAGAAGCGCGCGTATGCCCAGCGATGCGTTCAGCCACAGCGAACCGAACAGTGCGCGGACGAGAAGCGCGAGCCCGCGCCGGGGACCCGATGCGCGCGCCTCGCGTAAGAGTTCGCCCGCGTTGTCGGCCATAATCCAGCGAGGCCAGTGCGCAAGTGTAGCGGTGTCGTGGTCGGCGGCTGCGAACGCGGCGAAGTCGGCGCGGTTTCCGTTCGCCTTGGCATGCCATCTCTTGGCCACGGTGCGGGCGGCGGCGCGCTGGGTCCAGCCGACAACGAGTACCGCGCCGATCGGTGTCAGCGTGAACAGCACGCCGAGCGTGTAGCGCCAGATGAAAGCGAGTAGCGTCATCATCAGAGCATCTCCTCAAGCGCGGGCGCTTCGGCCGATTTTGTGTCGAAGCGCATGATCTGGCCGACGGTCCGGGCGATGGCGGTTTGTTCGACAACTTTGTCCACAACAGCTCCGCGCGTAACGCCGCGACCGAAGGCGAAGGCCCAGACTTCGTGCGCGGCGCGAGAATTGAAGTGGTGCTGGTATGGTATGGGCATCAACGGGTTGTCGTCGCGGCCGCAGTCGGGGGTTACGATAAACACGGTGTTATCGCGGTAGTGCGGGTCGATCGCAGCGGCCTCGATGATCTGGCGGATGCCGTCATCAATGATCGCGATCGCGCGGGTGTAGTGGGAGGCGTTGCCCCAGTGTACGTAGTCGGGGTCCTGGTAGTTGACGAGCATCAGCTTCGGCTTGAGCTCTTTCATCGCGCGCAGACTGAGGGCGGTCAGCAGCCGGTCGCCGCGGGCATTGATTAGACCGCTATCGCCGTAGTCCCGACGCCAGCTTTCCCAGAAGGTTTCGAGTGGCGGCGACGGGCGAACGATTTCGCGATCGAGGTCGGAGGATTCGAGGGTGCGCAGCTGGAGCTGGGCCGTCGTTCGGTCCTTGCCTTGAAGCGCATCGCCGGCAAGCCGCTTTCGTAAGAGGTGTGCTTTGAACTGCGTGAGGCTGATTACGGATGAGTGATAGCGGATGCCGTAGTGCGGATCGGTCGAGTAGACGAGGATGTCCTCGTCGGGCCTGTTCTCGCCATTGACGATCAGCGTCTGGTGCGCCGGGACGTCGTAGGTGGCGCGCAGGTATTCGAAAAGCGTCGGAGCCTTGGCCTCGAACGATTCCTGGCCCAAGCGGCGCGAAATATTCTCGTAGCGATCGTAACGGCCGGTGAGGATATTCAGCGTGCCCTGCGCGTGGCTTGTGATGATACCCTCGCGCCCCTCGATACGCATCAGCGGGTAGAGCGTTCCCAGCGGGAGCAAGTTTTTCGCGAGGTAGGGGCTATAGGAGTATTGCGGGTCGATCGTCTCGCGACGGCGGACGCCGCCGCCATAGCGGATGATGATGACGTTGGGGCCTTGGTAGGGCCGCGCGGGCGCCTGGGCGAAGCTTTTGTGAGGGAGGACAGTGGCGGCGGCGAGGCCGAGCGTCGCGCGCGCAAGGTCGCGGCGGGAGAGTTCGATCGTCATCAGCACACCTCTTATGGGGGTGAAGGGCGAATGAGATCGACAAGTATTGCCGGGAATTGCACCAAGCGCCGAACACGGAGCTGTGATGGTGGCTCTTGCAGTCGCGGAGGCGGTTGCCGAATTCGGCTAGCCGCGCGCCGGTACCGGCGGTCCGATCCGCTTGGTGGTGGGTTTGCGCTTGGGCGACGGCTTGCGCCCCAGGCGGGTGATCTTGCGCAGGGCTGCGCTGGCGATGCCACTCCAGCTGCTCAGGCGACGCTCCAGGTGCTGCACATGCATGCGCTCGAAGCGCAGATCCTCTTCAACCCGCCGGGCGCGGGATTCGAGGTCGCCATGGGCAATAGGGCCTTGCTTCGCCGTGGTCGCGGGCTGCGGGGCTGAGCCGGTCTGGTTCCAGGCGTCGGTCAGCTCCGCGCGCAATTCGGCGGTCTCCGCCAGGATATCGCGCTCGTTCGCCTCGAGTTCGGCGATGCGTTCGCGCGCGGCCATCAGAGCCTCCTGGTGCTGGCGCGCCTCCGCTTGCGCTTTGATCGCGCGTGTTTCGTGCGTGTGGATTTGTTCCTTGGCGGCGGCGAGCTGCTTGCTCAAGTCCATGGCGTTGGCGAGCGCGGTGACGGCACGGCTGCGGGCCTCTTCCATTTCGGCGTGGGCCTTGTCGCTCTTCTTGATCTGCGCCTTGAGTTGCGTCTCGATCGCGTCCGTCCGCTCGCTGAGGTGTTTGGCGAGCGTCTGAAGTTCCTTCGCGTCGGCAACAGCTTTTTTAACCGTCTCTTGGGCTTGGATCCGCTTCTTCTCAAGATCGGCGATCTCTGTCATCAGCGCGGTGACTTTTTGCACGGAGATTTCCGAGCGGCGCTGGTGTTCGTCGGCGGCAGTCGAAGCCTCTTTGGCTTCGCTCTTCACTTGGCCGAGTGCCGTCTCCAGATCCAGGCCCATCTTTTCGAATTCGGCGCAGCGGGCGCGGGCGGCGTTCAACTCGCTTTCCATCGCCTTAACGCGCTTGTTCGCTTCGGCCTTCTCTTCGCGGGCTTTGGCGAGGTCGGCCTTCAGGGCGTCCGCTTTCGCGCCGCGCGCGTTCGCTTCGGCGACGTCTTTCTCGGCCTTGCTCAACGCTTCGGTTTGTGCAAAGGCAACGACACCAAACAACCGCGAACTTTCAGCAAAGGCGGCCCGCATGCGGTCGAGCTCGCGTTTCGGCTCGGCGGCTTTCGGCTCGTCGCACAGCAGTGTCAGCGCGCGGTAAGCCGTCTTGACCCAATGCGGGACTTCGGTGTGGGCGTCGAGTTCCGAAAGCGTTGCGCGATGGTTGTGCAGTTCGATGTCCAAGAACTCGCGTACGTCGCTTGCGGCGTCGTTCGGCTGGCGTGGCCATTGCACGCCCATGCGCGCGCCGGACTGTACCGCCAGAAGCTTCCAGTCTTCGAGCAGCGCGTCGAGCGTTACGATGTTGCGCGGCAGATGGCGCGTTTCGTACTCGGCATCGAGATAGTGGCGCAGCCACAAGAGCATCGCCTTCTCGAACGGGATGCCGTCGCGTTCGCGCAGCGATTCAGCGACCTCAAGCGGGTTGCGGATGATCAGCAGCGGCGCCGAGCGGATGCCCGACTTTTCCAAGATCGACATCCAGTAGGGCAAGGTACGGCACATGCGCGGGTCTTTGAGCACGATGAGGTTCGCGTTGGCGAATTCCTCGTCGATCGCCATGCGAATCTTGCTCGCGAAGCTGTTCGCAAGCTCACCGTCCTTCCAGCGGGCGGGCGGCGCGCGCCAGTCGTCCCAAGAGGAGCCCAGTTCGGCGAGCATTTCCTCATGCAGTGCGACGAGCGGTGCAGACTCCCAATAGCCGCGTGGGTTCCACTCGTTCGCGGGAACGAGATGGCGCGGCATGGCGGCGCCAAGGAAGTTCACGATGCGCGCGAGCGCCGACGTGCCGCTCCGCTGCATCCCGAGAACGAGGACGGCGGTGCGATAAGGCGGCGGCGATCTGTCAGGCTTCTTGGCCATTGTTGCGCGATTTCACTCCGCGTCGTCTCGCAAATCTACCCAAGGACGTCCCCCCGGCCGTCTTACGCACGAATCGCTTCCCGAATATGACCTATCGGACCGCGCTCTGCTTGGGGTTAGCGTTGCTTTGGCAAGCCGGTGTGGTCAAGGGCGCACGGTGGGAGATGGAGGAAGATTCACGTGGGTTCGCCCGACGGCGGTTGCGGGGCGAAGCTCGCGCTGGAAATCAAGTTGTAGCCTCCAACTGGCGGTTGCGTAGTTTCCGCGAGTTGACGGCCGGGCTCGAGCGGCGGAAAGTTCGAGGTATGCTTGCCCTCACCCGGACTAAAGTCGCGCTGGCGACAGCGACAGTGTTGTCGCTGATGGGCATCGGCTCGCTCGCATGGGGCCCCCACCAGGATGGACCGGTCGAATGGCCGGCGGTGATGGCGCAACGGCCGCTTTGGGTGCCGGTCGAAGGCATTGGGGTCAACAAGCTCAGAGATTCATTTGGCGCGGCCCGGTCGGGCGGGCGCAAGCACAAGGGGATCGACATCTTTGCGCGGCAGGGCACGCAGGTGCGCGCGGCTGCGGCCGGAACGATCGTTGGGCGCCACTTGGTGGGGAAGGGTGGGATCGCGCTCTGGCAACTCGATGAGTCGGGCAAATTTGTCTACTACTATGCGCACCTCAACGGCTTTGCGTCCGACGTTAAGAAGGGGATGAAGGTCGAGCAAGGGCAGATCATCGGCTATGTCGGCACGACCGGTAACGCGGAGAAGACGCCGCCGCACCTGCACTTCCAGATACAGCATGTGATGCCGGGACAGCCGTGGTGGCGAGGGCCTCCCGTCAATCCCTACAACGCCCTGCTGGCCGGGCGCGTCGAGGAGTTGCCTCCACAGCCGACGCCGGTGGTTGCCGCGGCGAAATCAAAGGGGACTCGGGTAGCGTCCATGACGCCGCGTTCGACCAAGAAGGTGCAGCCCGCCGCTGGGGTGAAGACACCTACGCGAAAGCCATGTACTGACAACTGCAAGACTCAGCGGCGAGAAGTTTCCGCGTCACTGGCGCGGTAGGTCGGATGGCGTGCATTTGGCGTCGATAATGATCGGCTCGACGAGCAACGTCCGACCGATTAGGGGCACGAAGCGCGGCACGCGGACGTACCAGCCGTAGGTACCGAAGTCGCACGTGCCGACGACGGGCACTTGTGCAAACGTCAGGTCCGGCGTCCAGTTCCAGTAGACCCAACTGTCCGTGATGTTGAACGCCATGTTCTCCTTGTTGCCTTCGGCGTCCGTATAGTCGCCGAATACAAGGTAGCGATCCTCGTCGATGATTTGCTTGAATGTGATGTGCACGCTGTGAAACGTGCGCGTGGTGCCGAGGACGTAGTAGATCTTGAAGAATGGCCAGGCGACCATGAAGACGACGGCCGCGATTAGTAGGCGGCCGATCAACGTGAGCTTGCGCGCGCCGGTCTTGTCGGTCTTGGTCGAGACGGCGACGATCACGGGCCAGACGTAGGCTACGAACTGGTGTTCCAAGAAGAACACGGCTGAGGCCACGCGTGCGGATGTGCGCGGCATGTGTTTTGTGAAAAAGGTGCCAATCGCTGTGAGCGGGCCTGCGAAGCTTTGGCCGAAGGTGCGGATGCGGCGCCAGAGGCGGCCGTGCCACCCTAGCGCGCGTTCCGCTTCGGCTTGGCGCTTCTTTTCTTCTTCTTGGCGTCGACGTTCTTGCTCATCGAGCGCGCGGCGCGCGGCACGGGCGTGTGCTTCCGCGCGTTCCGTCGGGTCGTCTGAGAGATCTTGCAGCGTGTCGTCCGCGTTCAGGATCTCACGCTTCGGGTCGTCGGGTTTGTCGCCGCCGCTCATCGGTCGCTGTTCAGGTCGAGCGTGTCGAGCTTCATTGTCTTGGGCTCGACGGCCGCGGAGAAGAGGCCAGCAGCGGCCGGTTTGAACGTTGCGGTGAACTCGTCTTTCGCCTCGTCGAACGCAATTGCGATTTTGCCGCCGCGCGAGGCCTTGGCGCTGGCCTTCACGCGTTTCAGCTCTTCGTCGAGGATGATTTCGCTGACGAGTTTTTTGATGAACTTGGCGAAGAGGTTGTTGATGGGCCTTGCGCCATAGCGCGGGTTCATTACGCGGTTGACGGCGTGGCGCAGGTCGTCGTCGGCGAACTCGACGGTTACGTCTTTGCCTTCGAGCATCTTGTTCACGCCGCCGAGGTTCTTTTTGCCGATCTTGAACAGGAGGTCGGCGTCGAGGCGTTTGAAGAACTGGATATCGGTGAAGCGGCCCAAGAGCTCCGGTTTGAAGAAAGCTTTGACCTCGGTGTGTGCTCTGACAACCGCCTCGTCATAGGTCAGGGCGTCGTCCACGAAGTTGCGCGAGCCGACGTTCGAGGTTGCAATAATCGTGCACTGGCTGAAGTCTATGAGGCGGCCCTTGCCGTCGGTCAGGCGGCCTGCACTCAAGATCTGCAGTAGGATGTTGAAGACGTCGGGGTGCGCCTTCTCGATCTCGTCGAAGAGGACAATCGAGTTCGGCTTCTTGCGGACTTCGTTGGCGAGGACGCCGCCTTCCTCGTAGCCGGCATAACCCGGCGGGGCGCCCATGATCTTCGAGACCGTATGCTTTTCGCCGTATTCCGACATGTCGAGGCGGATCGGCTCGGCGTCGGCCTTACCCTCCGTGTAGGCGGCGAGCGCGCGGGCGAGTTCGGTTTTGCCGACGCCGGAGGGGCCGATGAAGAAGTAGGCGCCTGCGGGCGAGTTCGGGTCCTTGAGTCCGGCGGCGGCATTCTTGACGGCGGCGGCGATGGAGCTGATCGCGCGGTCTTGTCCGTAGATGCGTTCCTTCAGCGCCTCTTCCATCTTGATGACGCGCTCAAGCTCGCTTTCGCCGAGGGTCGCGACCGGGATGCCGGTGCGTTTCGAGAATGTGCGCCGGATGCGCTCAGGCGTGAGTTTGTGGTCCTTCGGCATGCCGACGTTGAGGTCGGCAAGCTTTTGATTGATGCCGGCAAGTGCCGCACGGTACTTGTCCGCCAGTTCCTCGTTCTGGCGCGCGATCTCGCTGGGGCGGCCTTCGCGCTTGGCCGTCTCGGTTTCGACGTCGAGTTTTTGTAGTTCGGTAGCGTAGTTGCGCTTCTGGTCGAGCAGCGCCTTCACGCCGTCGGTCTTCTTGAGCCAGTCCCTTGAGAGCTCGTGCTCTTTCGCCTCAAGCCTGGCGATTTCACCGCGCAGCTTCTCGACGCCATCCGCACCGTCGGCGCGTTCGATGGCGGCGAGTTGATTGCGCAGGTTCACGAGCTGCTCTTCGATGCGGTCGAGTTCGGCCGGTTTGCTCATGATGTCGGCGCGGAACTCGGCCGAGGCTAGATCGAGCAGGCGCAAGGGCACGCGCGGCAACGACTGGTCGTCGAACGAGCCTTTGAACTTTGTCGTGAGTTGGACGACCGTCTGGAGGGCATCGTCGCCGATGACTATGCCGTGCATCGTTTCGAAGACATGGCGCAGGCCGCGTAGGATGCTCAATACCTGTTCGGTGTCCGGTTCCCTCAGGTCGATCACCGAAAAGAACTCGCGGAAGCCGGGGTGTTGGTCGAAGACCTTCGCCTTTTGGCTGTCCGATACGGCGATGATGCATTGCGTTCGGCGCGTGCGGATCGCGGCCATCAAGCTGTTCAGGACGCCGTGTGCGCCCTTAGCTTCAAGGCCGTGGATGAAGTTCGGAAAGTTGTCGATGACGAGGACGCTGTATTGCGCGTCTTCGAGGTGATCGACGATCTTCAGGAAGTCCTTGTTGATTTGCGCCGGGTCGTCGGCCGCAAGCAGGCTTTCGCTGTCGAGGCGGAAGAAGCGGCGTTTGATGACATCTTGCGAGATGTCGGCTTTCCGGCGTCGTTCTTCGATGCCGTAGATCAGCGCCGTCTTGCCGACACCCGTTGGTCCGGTCAGCATCACGTTGCGGCTGCCGCGGAGAGTCAGCACCTCGCCGATCTGGCGGATCTCTGAATCGCGACCGATTAGCGTAAAGTCTTCGTCCAGGTCGCGGTCGAGTTCGTAGAGATGCGGGAGAACGCACCCCTTATCGGCCGGCTTTTCAACGGGCTTTTGCATCCTAGTTGTCAAAGAGCGCGTCGATGCCTTTCTTCGGCGCGGCGCCGCGATCCTTCGACGGTGTCGTGGAAGCGGCCGGCGCGTCTTTCTGGGCGTCGAGTTCGGCGCGGGTGGACTTGAGCGTGATCTTGTTCAACTCCTCCGCCGACTTTTGGACTTCATCGGCCAGGGTCCGCGTCTGCTTCAACACGTCGATCAACGTGGTGGTGGTTTCGCTCACAGCTTCGCTCAGGTCTTCGATGTCGGTGATCTGGCCTTCGAGGGCACCGCGGCGCTTCTTGAGCAGTTCGGGCGTCGCGCGGATTTCGTCGGTCAGGACCATGCTCGCCTCTTGGCTCATGTGATCCAACGCGTCTTCGATCAAGCTCGCCTTTTCGGTGAGCACGGTGTTGACGATTGCGTTCAGGAGCGTGACGACGCGGGTTGAGGTCGTGGCGATCGTCTGCGAGCGGATGCTCATCGCGTAGTTGATGGCGGAGGAGTTCTTGCGCTCAAGGTCGGTGATGACGGCGCCTTGTTGCGACATCTCACCGACGGAGCGCGTCAGGTTGATGTCGAGATCGCCGAGGCGCGCGAGGAACCGGTTCATGTTCTGGATGCGGTTGCGCGCCTTCGTGCGTTCGATTTCCGCGGTCAGATCTTCGGTGGAGCCTTCGGCAGGCTTTGGGGCCGATGCGTCGGGGTCGCCAAACTGGGCGATGAGGCCACCCACGACTTCCTTGTTTTGCTTGGTCGCGATCTCAAGCGCCTTGTTCATGACTGCCAAGAGCACCGCGATCTTGTTGTTCGTGTAGTTCAGGTTGAGGATGTTTTCGCGAACCTTCGTGAAACCCTCGATCGACGTGCCGATGCGCTCCTCGGCCGCTTTGATAAACGAGACGCCGCTTTCGGCCGCGCTCTTCATGTTCTTGCCAAAGAGTTCGCCGCCGATGTCGAGGACCTTCAGGATCTCCGGATTCTGCTTTTCCATATCCAAGATCTTTTGGTCGATCGGATCGTTCGTGCCGGGCTTGAACAGCGGGGCGGCGCGCAGGTCGGCGATCTTTGCCTGCTGTGCCGCTTCGGTCTGTGCGAGTGCCGCAATCTCGTCCTTGCCTTGCTTGATTTGACCCGAGCGCAACAGGCGACCGAAGAACGTGTCGTTTTGCTTCAGCCACGCTTCCCACTTCGCGCGGCTGGTGCGCGCCGTGTTCAGCGTGTTCGTCAAGTTCGCGACCGCTTCCTCGCGCTGCCGGCGGGATTCCTTCAACATCTTCTGCTGCTGGAAGGCGTCGTTGATCTGTTCGATGATCGACTTCTTGCCGGGGCCTTCGGTCGAACGAAACTTCTTCAGGATGCTCAGGATTTCATCCAGCGGCATGATCGAGTTCTTGAACGTGTTCAAGCCCTCGAAAACGCTGTCCATGTTCTGCTTGAACGTGGCGTAGGCCTGGTCGCTGACCGTCGTGATTTGGCCGAGCGCCATGTTACGACGCTGCAGCTGCACGTACTCGAAGAACTCGGCCAGGATCTCGATCTTCTTGTCGTTGTCAGGTTCGGCCGGGTCGAACTCGAGTAGGCGTGCGATCTCCCTGATCTTTTGCTCTTGGCTAAGCTCGCGGCTTTCGAAGACCTTGAAGATCGGGTTCTCGTGTTCAACGCGTCCAATGAGTTGCTGTTTGTCTTCTTCGGTGAGCGCGACTTGTGTCTCGGCGACTTCGCCAAAGCGGCGAGCACGTCTGGCAGCTTTGCGTTCTTCGAGGGAGGCTTCGGTAACCGGAGTCGACATTCAAGTGGACCCTTCTGTTCAACCGCGCAATTGCGCATATGGGACGTACCTACCCGTTTTGTAGCCTGCGTGGGCGGGCAAGGCAGCAGAATTTATTGGGTCTGGGCAAGGCCGTCCCTCTTGATTCCTGGTGGCAGCCTCCCTTCGGGGCCGTTAAGACTTAGCCGATGTGCGGGCGATACGTCCTTCGGGTTGTCTTGAGGAACTTCCGGCGCGACTTCGAGCTGGGGTTCGACGTCGACGACAGCGACGTGCCAATGGAGGTGCGGCCGCGCTACAACGTTGCGCCCACCCACATGGTTCCGGTTATACGCGTGGTGAACGGCAAGCGGTGGCTGTCGCTTGTCCGATGGGGCCTGATCCCGCATTGGGCGAAGGAGATCAAGAAGCCGCAGATCAACGCGCGTGGCGAGACGATCTTCGAGAAGCCCATGTTTCGGGACGCGGCGCGGCGGCGGCGTTGTCTGATGCTGGCCGACGGGTTCTACGAGTGGAAGCGCGACCAGAACGACAAGCCGTTGCAGGCCTACTTCGTCGAGCGGGCGGACGTGAAACCGTTCGCCATGGCAGGCATCTGGGANNTGACGGGAGGCCGTTTGCAATGGGAGGCATATGGGACACGTGGATCAGTCCTGACGGCGAAATCATCGATTCTGTTGCGATCGTGACGACGGATGCCAACGCGGATGTCGCGCCGATCCATGACCGGATGCCGGTCATCCTCGACAAGCGGGACTACCTGACTTGGATCGAGTCGGATCGGGTGTCGGTCGAGGAGGCAAAGGCACTCATCAAGTCTGCGCCCGACGGCACACTGGCACCGCGGCCGGTGTCGAACCGCGTGAACGCCGTGAAGAACGACGATGCTGCGAACTTGAGTCCGCTCGATCCGGCTAGCGCACCCGCTGTACCGCCGCGAAAGGGTGACCCGCGGCAAGGGGACCTGTTTTAGGGTGGCGCTGTTGCGTCCTTTGCAGGCGCGTTGCTTTCGGCGAAGGCGGCGCGCATGAACGTGATAATCTTCCACATCTCGCCGGGCGTCATATCGTTCTTGAATGCCGGCATGTCAGTGTTGAATTGGGCGCCGCCTTCCGCAATGCTCCAGTAGAAGAAGTCGTCGCGATAAAGCGGTTCGCCGAGACTGCGACCGAGATCGGCTGGGGGGATGTCGAGCTTTTCACCCGCCTCGCCGTCGCCGATGCCCATCATGCCATGGCAGATGCCGCAGCGTAGATCGTAGAGACGGGCGCCTTCGACGACATTGCCGATCGTTGTATTGTAAGGGTTGCGCATACCGCGGTAAGCGAGGGGGGCTTTGTTGCGGACGTAGTAGTCATGACGGGCAGGGCTCTTTAGCGTCATTGCGAGCGATGTGCCCGCTGTGCTGCAGGACTTGCGGCCCAGCAAAATCTCGCACCCGCCGCCGACGAAGATTGCAATGATCAGCCCCGCGATCAGGGCTCCCGAAATGACGGCTTTCCACATTGGCGTTTGGTTCCCGGACGAATCGCGAGTAATCGTGAGGCAGACGGTCAGATGGCGCCTTGCGCTACGTCAAAGCCTTAGCTGATCATCGGCGGCATGATGACAATAGGTCCAAGCAAGGGTGACTGAATGTTACGGCGGATTCTGTGTGCGGCGGCAGTTGCGGCGGTTCTTGGCGGGTGTGTCGACGACGGGTCGCCCATCATTCAGACCAGCCGACCGGATGCCGAGGAAGAGGCGGCGCTGATCGAAGATGGCCAAACGGTCGCCGAGCGGAACTGCGCGCAGTGTCACGCGATAGGAAAGGCGGGTGCGAGTCCGATGCCTTCGGCGCCGGTCTTTCGTTCGGTCTTGCGCCGGTATAACGCGGACGTGCTTGAGACCGAACTCTCGCTCGGCATGCGGGTGGCCCACGGGCCGATGCCCGAGTTTCAGTTCAAGCCCGAAGCGGTGAGCGCGCTCATCGCCTATTTGCGCTCCGTTCAGACGCGCGACCCGAGCGTGGCCCTGGTCGAGCAGCGGTGCGCGCGATGCCATGCGATTGCCGCGACGGATACGAGCCCGTATCCGGGTGCGCAGCCGTTTCGAGCATTCGGGCGGCGCTGGTCACGCGACCAGCTGCGGGCGGCGTTGCGCGTCGGGATTTTGGCCGAACATGATCGGGCGGAAGCTCGCTTGCCGCCGATGAAGCTGACGGACCGGGAGATTGACTTGCTGTTAAGCTATCTCGACTCTATCGAAACGGCGGAGAATCCATCACCGAAGTAGGCTACTCGGTGGCCGTGTATTTGATCTCGCACGAGTAAGTAAATTCCCATTTCGGCTTGCGCACAAGAGTCGCGGTGTCGGCTGCGCACTTGCGGCCGTTGCTTGTCAGATAGGCAGCCACAGCCGCTTCCATCGACGACTTCGGTACAGCATTGCCATACGCGCCGAACGTCACTTTGCGGATCAGCGAGTCGCTCATGGCGTTCGCCACACTCGGCGTGACGACCAGCTTTCCGGCGCTCGGTTTATCGAAAATGCGGTAAGTGTTGCCTTCGAAATTGAAGGTCGTGCGCGGAACGTTGCGGTATTCGTCGGCGACGTGCATCGGCGCCGAGCAGGCGGTCAGCGAAAATGCGAGGGCGACGACAAGTTGGCGTTGCATGATTTGGCCCTACGGCGCGAACGTGTAGCGCACACCAATCGTCAGCGCGTGCTTCGAGAAGGCCTCGAAGTTCGCTTCGATCGTTGTTGCCGGAATTCGGTCTTCAAATTCCGGGTCAAGCACGTGCAAATAGCGGTAGCCCAGCGTGAGTTCGGTGTCGGGCGAAAGTGCATAGTTCAACTGAACGATGCCCTGAAATGCGAAGTTCAGGTCGTTGTCGTCGATGTTGGGGATGTCGAGCATGGCGTGGTCGAGTCCGCCACCGCCGCCGAGAGCCAAGCCGACGCCCTGCCCAAGCGGCAGCTGATACGTCATGTTGTACATGATCGTGAGTTCGTCGAGGCTGCCGGTTGACGGTCCACCGACGATGAATTGTTCTTTGTCGTTCGAGCGCCAGGCAACTTCACCTTCGATGCGCCAGTTCTGCAGCGCATAACCGACGGCGGCGACCAGCGCCCAGCCGTTGTCGAACGTGCCCTCCGTCGGCAGGGTGAATGCGAGGCCCGGCTCGCGATAGACGGCATCGGTGTCGGCGACCCAATTGGCGCCGGCTTCGAGGCTAACGTACCAGCCACGTGCCTCCACGGTTCCGGTCAAGGCAACCGCGGCGCTTGCGCCGAGCAGCAACGTCTTCAACATAACTCACCCCTTGTGCCCCGCGCAGTTGATTCGCGCCAATCAATTTTCGTCTGTGGGCGTCGGCTTTTGTGCAACAGGCGGGGTCAAACAGGTGCCGGTGCATACCGCAATCGCGTGATTGCGAGGCGCGGCGCTCACGAGATACGGTTCCGGTTCCAGCAATTTGCCGGTGCGCCGCGTATCGAAAGTGAGGTGAGATGAGCGAGCAGAAAGACAGCATCTTCCGTGTGCCGACAAATGCGCAGGAGTACTCGGCGCTGGGGCTCGCGCTGCTAGCGGTTCTTGTGATCGTGCAGTTCGGCGCGCCGATCGTGCGGGAGTTCGAGTTCCTCGACCAAAAGATCCGCGACTTCTTCATCGGCGGTGCGTTCGCGGCATTTCCGATCATTCATCGCGGCGCCAAGAACGCTATGGGCGGGTTCAAAGCCCCGCCGGTGCGGCCGGAGCTTTCACCGTGGTTCGTTGCCGGAGCGTTTGCAGCCACGCTGCTGTTTGCGTGGAACACGTTCGTGGCGTTCATTGCGGGGCTTTCGATCGGCACGTTTGCGGGCGCCGTTGGCGTGTCGCCGGAAACCACGGCCGAAGTGGCCGACAGCGCGATGCTCGCGAGCATCCTGCTGATCGGGCTGCCGTTGACGGCGTTGGCTTCAGTTTACGCCGGCATGTTGCTCTATCGGAATACGCGATCTCACGTGATCTTGGCGCTCGCGTTCGCGGCGCTCCTGTTTATCGTGTTCAACACGTTGGTCACATTGGCGACCAATCCCGCGTTTGTCGCGCAGCAGTGGACCATCGCGGCGCAGAACGGTCCGCTTGGCATTTTCTATTTCTTTGTCGGCATGGGGATGGTCGCCGTTATCGTGTTCGTGTTCGGCGGGATCGGCATCATTGCCTCGCGCTTGATGAGCGAAGCTTCGCTCGGCAAGGTCATGGTGGCGGCGCGCAGGCTCTCGCCCGCCGACCGCGAGGTGCTGGCCGCCGATATCACGAACCGGGTCGAGGCGGCACTTCGGGCGAAAATGGGGGCGCAGATGGGCACGGCTGCGGAGCCTTGATGCCACAAAGCCGCCATGTGACTTTGGCAGTATTTCGGCGCAGAATGGACACAGCTTGAGGAGGCGCGACACATGACCAAGGCGAGCATCATGCGATTGGGAGCGAGCGCGGTTGCGCTTGTGGGTGCGACGAGCGCCGCGCGAGCCGACGTTGCCACACCGTCCTTCATGGGCGACCCGGTCATCGCGATCGGCATTATCGTGGTGTTGATTGCGCTGGTCTGGCTCTTGATCCGCGGCGCACTGAGCATCTCTTCGCGAGACAGGTCTGACGAAGACGAGGCAGGCGTCGGCGTCCTGGAGGGCATCGACGAGGACGACGATAAGCCCAAGCGTCGGTAGGCTTGGGATAAGCTGCGTGCATTACGCGAATCCCAAGCCGCAATGACCCTCAGAAAAACGCCTGAATCCCGGTTTGGGCGCGCCCCAAGATCAGCGCGTGGACGTCGTGTGTGCCTTCGTAGGTGTTGACGGTCTCCAGGTTCATCACGTGGCGGATGACGTGGTATTCGTCGGAGATGCCGTTGCCGCCATGGATGTCGCGGGCTTGGCGGGCGATGTCCAGGGCTTTGCCGCAGTTGTTACGCTTCAGGAGCGAGACGGCGGGTGGGGCGGCCTTTCCGGCTTCGATCAGCCGGCCGAGTTGCAGCACGGCCGTGGTGCCCAGCGTGATCTCGGTTTGCATGTCGGCGAGCTTTTTCTGGATCAGCTGGGTTGCTGCCAGCGGACGGCCGAATTGCTTGCGGTCGAGCGCGTATTCGCGCGCCTTGTGCCAGCAGAACTCAGCGGCGCCCATGACGCCCCAGGCGATGCCGTAGCGCGCGCGGTTCAGGCACGAGAATGGGCCGCCGAGACCACTGGCGTTCGGGAGCTGGTTCGCGGCTGGCACGAAGACGTCTTCGAGCACGATCTGACCGGTGATCGACGCGCGAAGCGAGAACTTGCCTTCGATCTTCGGTGTCGAGAAGCCCTTGAAGCCGCGTTCGACGATGAAGCCGCGGATCTTATCGTCGTCAGTCTTCGCCCAGACGACGGCAATGTCGGCAATCGGTGCGTTTGTGATCCAGTTCTTCGCGCCCTTTAGGATGAACCCGCCGGGTGCGGTTTTTGCGCGCGTGATCATCGAGCTGGGGTCGGAGCCGTGGTCGGGCTCGGTCAAGCCGAAGCAGCCGATCATTTCTCCGGACGCGAGTTTGGGGAGGAAGCGGCGGCGTTGTTCCTCACTACCGAACTTGTAGATCGGATGCATGACGAGCGAGGACTGCACGCTCATTGCCGAGCGGTAGCCTGAGTCAACGCGTTCCACCTCGCGCGCGGCGAGGCCGTATGCGACGTAGCCTAAGCCCGCGCCGCCATAGGTTTCCGGTATCGTGATGCCGAGCAGGCCCATCTCGCCCATCTCGCGCATGATTTCGGGGTGAAAGTGTTCTTTGCGGTTTGCCTCCAGAACGCGCGTCATGAGCTTGGCCTGTGCGTAGTCGTGCGAGGACTTCGCGATCAGACGCTCCTCCTCCGTCAATGCGTCCGCGAGCAGCAGCGGGTCCTCCCAATTGAAGCTGCCGTTATCGATATCGCCTTTGGCTTTGGATGCGGTCGCGGGTTCGGCCATTGTTTCGAGTTCCGTCTTGGTGGCGTGACGCATAGCGCGCCGTGCGCGAAAATGCCAATGCGGCTCGCGCGCCCGGCTCGTATCACAACTTTCGATTTCGCAGCATTGCAGCGCTCGCCCGGCCGGTTAACAACCCGTGGCACGTGATGCCGCACCCGTCCTCTCGTGCGACGGTTAGAACGTCATGTGGTTGGGGAGGTTGCGATCGCCGGTTCCGCGAGGCGGGCGAGTTGGATCACACATTTGTTCGAACGCAGTATGAGAACGTCGGTGGGCGCTGCTCAACAGCGTGCAGCTGCGCTAGCGTTGATGTGCCGCGCGGCGCTCGATGTGCGCGGTGCTGGGGTGTTCTTCGAATGGTGATGGTGTCTTTCGTCGCTGCTGTGACCGGCCTTTTGATTGCCGGCTACACCATGATTTTTGATGCTGCTGCGCATGTGCGCATGTCGGGTGTCGGGCTGATCGGTTTGGCGGGGCTTGTTGTGGGCGGTCTGCTCACAGCGCAGCTGAACGGTGGCCGGCCGTACGGCTACGATCTACCGATTGGGCTCGAACAATGGCGCGGGGCGCCGCACGATGATGGAATGCCTGCGGCAGATCCGGACAAGCGCCAACCGGATCACAGCCACGAGCCGCCGATGGTTTAAACCGGGGCCTGCAGGCTGCAACCAGTAATATGGGCGCGCGGTTTCATTCTTCTGGCGGGTTACTAATCCTGCCGCGTGCGCCGACGCCGCGTTCTGTGTTCAAGCGAGTGGCACAGCCAGAACGTGCCCTGCGCCTGTGCATATGAACCGATCCAGGCGAGTTGGATCACACTTCATTGCAATAGGTTTCAAAACACAATTGCCGATATGTGAGATCGGACTAACGTTCGCGTGCCGCGCACCCCCAACCCCCGCGCGGCATTGGGGGCAACATGATGATGGTTCCCTTCGTGGTTGCCGTGACTCTCCTCTCGGTCACCGGTTTCACGATGCTTCTAGGTCAAACTGTTCGCGAACGGTTCTCGGGTTTCGGCGTGCTGGTCGCCGCGGCCGTGGTCTCCGGTGCTTACTTGAGTGCGAACTTCAATGGTGGGAAGCCCTATGGCTTCGACGTGTCGATCGGGGTCGAGCCCTGGCGGCATGAGTTGCCGGTACAGCCGGTGTCCGCGCCGTCGAAGCCTGCTGAGCGGAAGCCTGTCGAGACCGGCGCGCCGATGGTCTAGCGTAGGCGCTTGGCCGCAGCTTCGAATGGGCGCGCGGCTTTTGCGTAGTCCGACCATGGCTTTGTCTTTTTCAGCAATGCCGGCGCGGTTTGTAGTGTGAACCGCGCCGGATCCAACCCCGGCTTGACCAGACTCCACGTCAGCGGCATCGATACCGGCGCGCCGTCGCGCGCGCGCGGCGAGAGCGCCGCGACTGCGGTCGAGATGTGGTCGTTCCTCAAGTAGTCGAGGAAGATGCGGCCGCCGCGATCCTTCTTCGCCATAGTCGTCAGGTATTTCGCCGGTGCGTCGGCCGTCATACGGCGGCAGATTTCGAGTGCGAAAGCTTTCGCTTCATCCCAAGTCACTTTCGATTTCGCGAACGGCGTCACGACATGGAGCCCCTTTCCGCCGGTTGTCTTGCAGAAGCCGACGAGGCCAACGTCTTTGAGGCGTTCGTTCAGCTCCTGCGCAGCACCGACGACAAGTGCAAACGGCACGTCGGGTGCGGGGTCGAGGTCGAAGACGAGGCGTCCCGGCGTTTCCGGGTCGCCGGACATGCAATTCGTTGGATGAAACTCGACGGCGCCGATTTGGGCGGCGGCGACGAGTGCTTCTATGCTGTCGAATTGCATGTAGGGTTTCTTGTCGCCGCGTACGCTGACCAAGCTGATCGCCTTCGACATGCCGGCCATCTCGTGGCGCTGGAAGAATTTTTGACCATCGATGCCGTCGGGCGCGCGGATGATGGAGCAGGGGCGTCCCTTCACGTAGTCGAGCAGGTGTTCGCCGATCGCTTCGTAGTATTGCGCGAGGTCGAGCTTCGTGACGCCCGGGTCGGGCCAGAGGACTTTGTCGGCGTTGCTGATGGCGATACCAGCGACGCGGGGCGACTTGCTCGCTTGCGAGGAGACGATGACGGCGGGCAGGTCCGGCTTTTCGTCGGCAGGGCGGACGTGCTCGACGATGACCTCGTTCGCGGGCTTGTCTTCACGCAGGCCTTTGTAGGACGCCTGCGTGATGTGTCCATCGCCGCTCCAGCCGGCGAATTCGATCTCGGCGACGAGCGTGGGCTTCGTCCAATGGATTGTGTGGGTCTTCTTTAGGGTCTCGGTGCTGGCGAACGGGCAGGTTGGGGTGACGAGTTCCTTTAGCCGCTTGTGCAGGTTGAGAGCGGTCTTGCCGTCGAAGCCGGTACCGACGCGGCCCAAGTACAGGAGTTTGCCGCCCTTGTGGGCGCCGACGATCAGTGAGCGGAAGCGGTCACCCTCCTCGGTCCAGCCGCCGATCACGACCTCCTGGCCGCCGCGGATCTTCGACTTGAGCCAGGCATCGCTGCGGACGGAGCGGTAGGTCGAGTCCAGGCGCTTCGAGACGATGCCTTCGAGTTTCATCTTGCAAGCGGCCTCGAGGACGGCTTTGCCGTCGTCTTCGATGTGTTCGACGTAGCGGATGCGCGGTGCGGCGTCGGCGATGACGTCGCGCAGGCGTTCCTTGCGTGCGCTCAAGGGAAGCGAGCGCAGGTCTTCCGCGCCGAGGGCCAGAAGGTCGAAGGCGAAGTAGACCAGTGTGTCCGTCTTGCCGTCCGCGATCGCCGCTTGGAGCGCCGAGAAGTGCGGTTGGCCGTCTTTGTCCAGTGCGCAGATTTCGCCGTCGATGATGCAGTCCGGGAGCTTCTCGGCCGCGCGGGCGATGGCTTTGAACTTTCCGGTCCAGTCGAGGCCCTTGCGCGTACGNNTCATGGCCCCAGGCGCCCGCGCGGGGTGGCACATCGACGGGCTTACAGAGCTGCGGCGGGATGAATGTCGGCAGGTGCGTGAGATGCGTGCCATGGGCCGGGGATGCGGGCTTTGGGCGCATCTGGCTTGCGCGTGCAGGCGCGTGCTCGCGGTTTGCGGTGTCGGAGTTCCAGATGGCGTCGGCGGCCGTCGCCGTCGTTAGCATGAAGGGTTTCGGTGCTTTGCCTGTGCCGGCGGCGATCTGCTCAAGCGTGCGGCCGGAGGCGACCGACTTGTCATCGGCCAGGACCTTGTCGCCGTGGCTTGAAACGGCGTGCTCGTCGCGGTGCTTGATCAGCAGCCAATTGTCGTTCTTGTCGGTGTCGCGGCGCTTCAGACGCACGAGCACCCAAGAGCCTTTGAGCTTTTTTCCGTCAACGCGGAACTTGAAGTCGCCTTTGGCAAGCGCTTGCTCGGGGGTGAGATCGCCTTCAATCTCCCAGTAACCCCGGTCCCAGAGCATGACGGTGCCGCCGCCATATTGGCCTTTCGGGATCGTACCTTCGAAGTCGCCGTAGTCGAGTGGGTGGTCTTCGACATAAACGGCCAGGCGCTTGTCGGCGGGGTCGAGCGAGGGCCCGCGCGTCACCGCCCAGGACTTGAACACGCCGTCGAGTTCGAGGCGGAAGTCGTAGTGGAGGCGGGTGGCTGCGTGCTTTTGAACGACGAAGCGCGGGCGTTTCGATTTCGCGACGTGCGCGGCACCTGACGGCTCGGCCGTCTTCGAGAAGTCGCGCTTGGCTTGATAGCGCGCGAGTTTCTTTTTGGTTTCGCCGCGCATGACGCTAACGACCACACCTCTTCCTTCCACTTCTGGAAGGGAAAGGGTGAGGAATTGTGCTCACTGCTTGGCGCGCTTTTTCGGCGCGGGCTTTGTGGGCTTGTCCGCCTTCTTTGCCGGTTTGTCGCCGCCGCCTTTCAGGCTCGCCTTCAGAGCGTCCATCAGGTTGATGACGTTTGACTCCACCGGCTCGTCCTTCTTGCTGATCTTGTGGCCCTTTTGTTTGCGTTCGATCAGTTCGCGCAGCGCGTCTTCGTAGTGGTCCTTGAACTGCGTCGGGTCGAAGTCGGCTTCCTTCTGCGCGATGATTTTGGCGGCGATCGCGATCATCTCCGGGTCGGGGCGGATCGCCGGGATGTCGGCGAAGTAGTCCTTCATAGCGCGGACTTCTTCGTGGCTCCTGAGCGTCGTCGCCACGAGGCCGCGGTCGCGCGGTTCGATGGCGACCAATCGTTCGCGCGACGACATCACGATGCGGCCCAAGGCCACTTGTTCGGCGCGCTCCATCGCCTCGCGGATGACGGCGAACGGTTCGGCGGCCATCTTGCCGTCGGGCACGAGGTAGTAGGGGTTGTCCCAATAGAGATGGTCGATCTCGCTGGCGGGCACGAAGCTGTCGATCTCGATCGTCTTCGTGCTTTCGAGTTTGACGCTGTCGATCTCTTCCTGCGTTACGATCACGTATTCGCCCTTGGCGATCTCGTAGCCTTTGACGAGATTCTTGCGCTCGAGCGGCTCTTCGGTGCCAGCGTCAACGGTGATCATGCGGATGCGGTTGCCCGTCGCCGGATTGATCATGTTGAAATGCACATCGCCCTTGGGGCTGATGGCGTTGTAGAGCGCGACCGGACAGGTCACGAGCGACAGTTTCAGATGTCCCTGCCAGGACGGACGAGCGGCCATAGTCTACCCCGAGTGCCCAAGGGGCGGATCGTCCGACTCTCGCCAGCGCATTTCAAGCGGAAGTTGATTAACGGCGAAGCGTGGGTGCGATCACTTCGCCGTCATGGTTAGGCGTCAACCATAGCGTTCAAACGGCTTCGGTCGCGACGAAGTTCTTCCAGTTGCGCATGTAGTTCACGAATGTATCGCTGAGTCCCTCGCGGTGGAGGTGGTCCGCCGTCACGGGCAATGCGGCGTGCGTGAAGTTCGGGTCCTGTTGGACGCGCAACGGGAAGTCGTGGTGCAGGACCGCGGCGCGGCCGATGACGACGAAGTCGAACCCTGCGGCGAGGCAACGCCTCGCAGCGTCGCCCGAGGTGATCTTGCCGGCGGCGCCGAGGCGGACGCCGTTGCGGTCGAGGTCGGTGAAGTACGAGGCCAGTGTGCGGCCGCGTTTGGCTTCTTCCTCCGGTTCCTTGAAGACGTCCCAGAGCGACATGTCGAGATAGTCGATCGCGCCACCCTGCATCAGGCGTTGGGCAACGACCCTAATCTCGTCGAGCTTCAGGCCGAAGCGCTCGGGGGAGAGGCGGACGCCGACGTTGAAGTTCGAGCGGCAGCGCTTTCGAACCTGCTCGATGATCTCGAACAGGATACGCGCGCGGTTCTCCGGCGAGCCGCCGTAGCGGTCGGTGCGCTGGTTGACCTCGCCGCTGAGGAACTGCGCGAGGATGTAGCCGTGTGCGCCGTGGAGCTCGACGCCGTCGAAGCCCGCGCGTTCGGCGCGGACGGCGGCAGCGGCGAAGTCGTCGATCAGCTGAGCGACCTCGGCTTCGGTGAGGGCGCGGGCGCCGGTTTCGGCGTTGTCGGACGGGCAGAGCGGTGTCGTGCCGATCAGGTCTTTCGGCGAGCGCATCCCGGCGTGGTGCAGCTGCACGACCGCGAAGCTTTGGTTGCGCTTGATCTCGGACGCCAGTCGGGTGAGGCCTTCGATGTGCTGATCGGCAAAGATGCCGAGCTGACCGGGAAAGCCGCGGCCCTGCGCCTGCACGTGCGCGGCGCAGGTCATGGTGAGGCCGAAGCCGCCTTCGGCGCGCATGGTCAACCAACGGAACTCGTCGTCGGACAAGCGGCCGTCGGGGTGGCTTTGGCAGTTCGTGAGCGGTGCCAGGACGAAGCGGTTCTTGAGGCCGTGGCCGTGGCGGAAGGTCAGGGGGGTGAAGAGGTCGGTCATCGATTACTCAAATTTTTCGTCATGGCCGGCCTTGAGCCGGCCACCCAGTGGCCCTGGGTGGCCGGGTCGCGCTGCACTTGCCCGGCCATGACGATGGTTGGCGTAAGTTAGTGATAGACCTCGAACAGGCCCGCGCCGCCCATGCCGCCGCCGATGCACATCGAGACGACGATGTGTTTGGCTTTGCGGCGGCGGCCTTCCATGAGGGCGTGGCCGGTGAGGCGGGCGCCCGTCATGCCGAAGGGGTGGCCGATTGCGATCGAGCCGCCGTTGACGTTGTACTTCGCGGGGTCGATCTCGAGCTTGTCGCGGCAGTAGAGGCACTGGCTCGCAAAGGCTTCGTTCAGCTCCCAAAGGTCGATGTCGGAGACTTTGAGCCCGTGGCGCTTCAGCAAGCGCGGCACCGCGAAGACGGGGCCGATTCCCATCTCGTCGGGCTCGCAGCCGGCGATGGCCCAGCCCTTGAAAGCGCCCAGCGGCTGGAGGCCGCGGCGTTCGGCTTCCTTCGCTTCCATGACGACTACGGCTGCGGCGCCGTCGGAGAGTTGGCTCGCGTTGCCCGCGGTGATGAACTTGCCGGGGCCTTTGACCGGCTCGAGTTTGGCGAGGCCTTCGAGCGTCGTGTCGGGGCGGTTGCACTCATCGCGGTCGACGACGTAGTCGACGAAGCTTTCGGCCTTCGTTGCCTTGTCGACAACCTTCATCTTCGTCTTCACGGGGACGATTTCGTCCTTGAACTTGCCGGCTTGCTGCGCGGCGGCCATGCGGCGTTGCGATTCCAGCGAATATTCGTCCTGGTATTCGCGGCTGATCTTGTAGCGCTGGGCGACGACGTCGGCGGTGTCGATCATCGGCATCCAAAAGGCGGGATACATTTCCGTGAGGCGGTCGTCACGGCCGCCGCCGCCACCGCCTTGATAGCTGATCGAGTCCACGCCGGAGCCGACGACGATGTCGGCGCCTTCGTTCGTGACGTAGTGCGCCGCGTGGGCGATCGCGTTCAGCCCTGAGGAGCAGGCGCGGTTGATCGTCGTGCCGCCGGTCGTGACGGGCAGGCCTGCGAGCAGGGCTGCGGCGCGGGCGACGTTGCCCGAGGCCGCGACGCAGCCGGCGACGACGTCTTCAACCTCTTTCGGTTCGACCTTTGCGCGCTTGACGGCGTGTTCGACCGCATGACCCAAGATGGTCATGTTCGACGTGTTGTTGAACCCGCCGCGGGCGGCCTTGGCGAGGCCGGTGCGGGCGTAGGAAACGATGACGGCTTGGCGCATGGAGTTGGTTCCTGTTGTTTCAATTCTCTTCTGTCAGTCGTCATACCGGGCTTGACCCGGCTACCCAGGGACGCAGCGTGAGCGTTGCCGATCTACGTTCCCTGGGTGGCCGGGTCGCGCTTCGCTTGCCCGGCCATGACGGAATAGGGATGGCGTTACTTCAAATCCTTGAAGCCTTTGCCCTCGGCGACGAGTTTCTCCAGCAGCTTGGACGGTTTGAACTCCGCGCCCATTTGGCCTTCGAACTGCTTCATCTTTTCAAGCACTTTGCTCAAACCGATCGTGTCGCCGTAGAACATCGGGCCGCCGCGGTAGACCGGCCAGCCGTAGCCGTTGATCCAGACGATATCGATGTCGGAGGCGCGGATGGCTTTGCCTTCTTCCAGGATCTTCGCGCCTTCGTTGATCATCGGATAGATGCAGCGTTCAAGGATTTCCTCGTCCGAGATCTTGCGGCGATTGACCCCTTTCTTCGCGGCGAAGTCGAGGATGATCTTCTCGACGACGGGTGAGGGCTTGGCA
>CXWJ01001573.1_pt1 | contig 34584 bp, 17 predicted proteins | sample 590841 | NCBI WGS metagenome assembly CXWJ01 (sample SAMEA3498367, study PRJEB10139) | wastewater metagenome | biome: wastewater treatment plant; material: activated sludge | place: Austria | collected 2015-01-21 | reverse complement strand
CGAGTGATTGAAAGCCTCGCTTTACATACATTTTGTTCATGATTGTAAAAGATTTTAAGTGAATAATGGTGTGATGAAATGATGTTTCGCGTTTCTAAGCAGGGTTGCAGCAGTTTTTTCAACGACCTAAATTTTAAAAAAGCAAAAGCATTGACACTTAGGAACTGCGTCCTGAGTGTCAATGCTTCCAGGTATTTTTAATTCTGAAAAAACTGATGTGGAACTAACTTCATGAGATTAAAAACCAATATAGTTCACGGCAACGCGCCAGAATGTTTCAATGCGATTCAACGAAACGAAACAGGCATGCTCTTCCAGGAGCAAACATGTTTGAATGAAGAAAAGATACCCATGCCCGCTGGCATGTGAAAATCGGATGTGGGAAAATTACTGCGTTGAGGAGAGGAAAGGAAAGAAGAAAAGCCGGGAAATAAGGGCGGGTCTTCAGGCGATCAAACGCCTACCTACTCTCCATGAGATTTAAGCGGATTAAAAGATTAAAAAAAACTGAAAAAGTTTCGGAGCAAAGGTATGGTTGAGAAATCAAAAAATCATGTCGATATCAAATATTTTTTTTCTGAAAATTTCACCCGCTTTATTAAAAAAAACGACTGAATACAAGCACATTATGCATCCTTTCAATCGCCCGCTCCCCGCACAATCCGGGTAATTCGGTTCAATATCCGGAGCACTTCTCAAATTATACCGCCCATTTTCACCCACAACTATTACTCACCCGACATAAAAAAGTGTTCATCCTCCCTGCACCGGCTATTTCAGAAATTACCTGCAAAAATGATTCCAAAAAGGAAATAGCCGGGCGATCCTGAAACAGCCCCTGGCACAAGCACTCAAATGGTTAATTTAATCCTCCAACAAAATCAACACCTCTCCCCTCCCCGGTATCTTTGGGGAAGAAATCCGAAAACCGTACACCCCGGGTCCTGCCAGGGCTTCCGCTCCGATCCGCCATTCGCCGGGTCCTGCCGGGAATGCCGATGTTTTTTCAAAAACGGTTTTGCCTGAAATATCGGCGACGCTCAGGGTCAATTCTGCCGCTTCCGGAAGATAAAACGGCAGCATTGTCTCACTACTGAAGGGATTGGGTTGTGCCGGCATCAAAATAATACCCTCCGGTTGTCGCTGGGGTTGAGCATGATCCGGCCGCAGCGCAACAACGGCAGGCAACGCATCCCCCGCGCGATATGCTTCCGGTGCGACCCGTTGCTTTTCGCAATGCACGACCCATGCAGGCTCGCCGGATACATACGCCTGCAAATACAACGTAAACAACAACGAATCGGTGGGTCTGGTTTGGAGCGCCGCGGCGTGGTCCCAACTGAACGCAAGGCGACCGTCGGGTTTGTAAACCCAGTGGCCGGCGCCGAACAAATCGGGCCGGGCAAATTGTATATCCTGAAACGCGACCTTGCTAAGATCGAATTGCAATTCGAATTGAATACCCTCGAGTTGCTGCCAGTTGTTCAGGAAGAAAGGCACAGCAACCGTTTTTCCTGCCGGCAATATTGTATTCGGTACACTAATATATAAGGTGTCGGTTGGCGCACGCGGGTCGGTGGCATCGGTCGAGTTATTGAGGTCGCCAATTTTGACGCCCGTAAAATCCTGCGCCGTTTGGTCGGCTGACAATATGTTAAATACCTTTTGTTCCGGGAAAACAGCATTGAATGGGTTGGCCGGGTCGGAAAAGGTGTAATCAGTGTTCACAAAACGCCAGGAAGTATTGCCGGGCACCGTATCCGAAATGCCAAGAATGACTTTACGGAACTGGACGATATCGAAGGTCGTCACCGTGCCGGAGCGATTGGCATCGGCGGCAATGTATTTGAACGGCGAATCGAATGTATCCAAACCGAGGATATGTTTGGAGATCAGCACCAGGTCGAAAGTCGTGAGACCGTTCAGCCATTTGGCGTTGTTGGACGGTGTCAGGGTGAAATAATTGTTCGCAGGCACGTCTTCAAAAACGTAATGGCCGTCGGCGCCACATTCGGCGGCGGCAAAAAAGCCGTCCCCTTGCAGCGTCAATGGGATTTCGGCCACCGCGACGCCATGTTCGGTGCGGATCGTACCTTCTATCGAGTACGCAGGCGGCGGTGGCGGCAGGCATGCGCCGCCCGGATCGGTCACCGCCACCACCGCCGAACAGGCAGCAATATTCCCCGCCGTATCGGTCACGGTCAGTGTAATCTGCTGATCGCCAACATCCTGACAAGTGAAACTATCCGGCGCAATTGCAAAAGAAAGACTGCCGGAAGGGGTGCAATAATCGGAAGACCCGTCGTCGAGTATCGCGGCATCGAGTATCATCGTGCCCGTTGAATCGAGCGATACGATCAACCCGCTTTTGCACAGCGCCTTCGGTGGCGTCAGGTCTTGCACCGCAATGGTCAAAGTCTGTTGTGCGGTATTGCCGCAGGCGTCCGTTGCGGTGAAAACGACCTGGTGTACGCCCGGCGGGTAGACGCCCGAAGCGTTGGCGCCCGGATATGGGCCATCGTTGAAAATGGAAACCTGGTTGCTGCAATCGGTGACCGTTGCATCGGCAAGCGCGACCTGTGCCGTACAGTCCGGCAAATCGGCGTTTACCGTCAGATCGGACGGGAGCGCGAGCACAGGCGGCGCATCGTCCACAACATCGATGATCTGCGTCTGTTCCCACACACCCGTAGAATCGTTGTTCGGGTCGTAAATACAAAAATCGATCACTTTCCAGGCGCGGAAAATTCGGTAGCAGGCGGGCGGAAAGACACCGGTAAAAATCTGGTCGGTGTAAGTAACGGACAGCGGCGAGCAGTGCTGACCGGCGGTGACGGGTTCGCCCGTTGCCGGGGGCAGCGTCGCCGAAGGATCGGCGCATACGCTCACCGTCGCGTCGGGCGGAAAAACAACGCTGACGTTGCTGAGGACATTTAACACGATCTGCTGTGCGCAGGTTCTGGTATTCCCGTCGGCGTCCGTAGCCTTCCACATGCGTGTTACGGAACCGGTGTTGCAAGGCCCGATGTAGAAAATATCCACAAAATCAAGGCTTTGCAATGCGCAATTATCCGATGCCGTCGCATAGCCCGTTAGTTGCAGGTCGGTGTGATCCTGCAAACAAGTGAGCGATACGTTGGCGGGGCAACTCAGGTTGGGTTTCAAAAAATCGCGCACGTTCACTTCCGACACACAAAAATTCTCCAGCCCGACGGCGTCGGTCACCTTCAGAGTCAGTAACAGCGGCGGACCGATGTCGGCGCAGGTCACCTGAACGGTGGGCGCAAAAAGTGTATCGTCCCTGCTGATTTCCAGTGTCACAGGGCCGCAGTTGTCGAAACTGCCGCCGTTCACCGAACCGGCATTCACGTACCCCACGCCGGTTGCCGTGAGCGACACCTGCAGAAAGGTTGCGCAGATGGCGGACGGCGGCGCGGCATCGGCCACGGTAACCTGCATGGTTGCAGTCGAGGTGTTGCCGCATGCGTCGGCAGCGGTATAGGTGACGAGGTGTGTGCCTTCCGGTATCCCGATAAACGGCCCGAAACCCGAGCCGTACAGCCAGGCAGGCGTCACCGTCACCGCAGAACAATCGTCGGTCGTTTCCGCCGCAGGCATATCCACCGTGCCGGTACACAAAAAACCGTCGGTGCCTACGGTTATATCCTCCAGGGGTGTCAGCAGCGGCGGCGCTTTGTCTTCCACTTTGATGACCTGGATGCGGTTGGTCACCTGACTTGTGCAAAAATCGATGACCGTCCAGGTGCGGATGACGGAATAGCCCGCCGGCGGACAGATGTTGATGGTTTGATCGGAGTACGTCACGCCGAATTCGCAATCGGGCGAATTGTCGATCGGCACACCCTCCACCGTCGGCTGGCCGGTGACGGAAAGGTCGTTGGGGTCCTGATCGCAGTTGAGCGAAGGATTGAGAATCCCGTCGAGGCTGGGCGGGAAAGTGAGGTTGGCAATCGTGATGTGTTTCAGCCAGATTTTTTGCAGGCATCCATTCGTATTGCCGTACGCGTCGGCGACCGTCCACGTGCGGTCGATGCGTTTGGTCACCTGCTGGCCGTTTTGCATCGTGCCGCAGGGCAGCGACACTACGTCGTCGAAGTAGTTGACCGTCAGTTCGTTGGACGGCGTGCAGTTGTCCGTCAGCGTTGGAAAACCGGTGGCGGCGGGCGATGCGTCGTGGTTGCAAAAAACCAACTTATCCGCGCAGGTGATGGCCGGCGGCAGAAAGTCCTCCACTGTGAGCGTACCCGTGCAGGAATTGCCCGAAGCCGGGTGTTTCACCTGTGCCGTGATGGCCAGCCCGATATGGCTGCAAGTGAGGATATTGTTCGGAATGGGAATACCCTGGGGGGTGAACAATTTAAGTTGGAGCGTGCCGGGGCAATCGTCGAATGCATTGGGCGCGATCAGCGGAATGGTGATCAGCGCCTGCCCGGTGGCATCGAGCGACACTTGCAGACCGTCGTTGCATGTAAGGGTACATTGGGAAAAAACGCCGGCGGCAGGCCAGCATACGGCAAGGCAAAGCGCGCTCATAAACTGGCGCACGCGTTTCGCCGCCGGCAAAGGGAAGCAATCGGAATGGGACATCGGCGGAAGATGATTATATCAGATTAAAAGAGAATAACTTGCTGTCCATGAGGGGAAAATTGGATGAAAGAACAACAAGCGGGGGCAAAATCAGTGCCATAACGGGGAGGGGGGTGGGGAAATTCTGTGGTATTATCGCATTAACAGATCGTATTTCGCAAATACATTTTATGGGTTACCTGGGTGCCGGTTCTTGCCCCGCTTGTTGTTTTCACCAAGCGGGGAGCGTACAGCACAATCAATCGTAACCAAAACCGATTTCATTAAGACAATAGCATCAACACTAGTTCAAAACAAGCAAATACATGTTGGGCCTATTTGATTGATTGATAAAGGTTTATCGTGCTATACGTTTGCACTTGGTGAAAACACCAAGTGCGGCGGGAATATGCTGGATCAAGGTTTCGGACACCTATGGTGTTTTCACCAAGAGCGGCGGGAACCCCGGCGGGAACATGTCACACTATCTCCCCACTCGCCAAAACCTCCATCTCCACCGTTTTCGACGTCGCCGGGTCGAACGAATCGCCGTCGTCGCCGGAAGTGCCGAGCGCGATGGCGATTTCTAATGCACTGTTGATCACGGCGACTGCGCGGTGCAATTTGCCATCCTCTACTCTTGTGTAGGCAATCACTTCGCGATCAATGAGTTGACCTTTTGGATTGAACGTAGCGAGCACGTATTCGTAGTTGAGCAGTTCCGCTTTCCACCACACCAGCGCGATGAATTCCTTCGTGTTGTCGATGGCAAAACAGGGCATGTATTCGGTGAACTCGTCGTCGGGTACCACCTCCTCCGTCGGGTGGATAAACTGCGCGATCAGTTCGTCGGAAAGCGGATCGTTTTCTACGCTGAATACATGGTGGGTGTCCTCGCCGAGCGTGGCGGGCATAGGGACGGGAGGGAATTTGGCGACAAAATCGGGGAAGGTTAATTTGCGTGACATGGATGTTGTTGATAAGAGGACATCTCATAAATAGGAATTTACGATTTTGGATTTACGATTTACGATTATCTCGATCCGAATCAAACAACGATCCGCCATTTTTCGCAATCAAGATAATCGTAAATCGTAAATCCAAAATCGTAAATTTTACTTAAGAAACACCCTCAGTGGGTTCAGATCGCAACATGCTCGCTTTCCACAAACGCTGCAAAGTCGGTCAACTGATTACCTTTCAGCACGCGCGGGATTTTGGCTTGTCCGTTGAATTTGCCGCGTTTGCCCAGCCAGCCGAGGAAGACCTCGTTGGGCAGTAACTGCACTCGTATTTCCCGCAGCACATAAGCCCGCTCTACGGCGTAGTCGTCGTTGAGGCGGCACAGTTCTTCGTCCACGGCGCGAGCGAAAGCATCGGGTGTAACGGATTGGTTTTCAACCGATACATACCACTGATGCGCCCAAAAGGAACCATCCCGGACCCCTGCGACCGTGAATTCGCGCACGCCGGCGTGGAGCATGGTATCGGCGTGATGCACTGCGGCGTTGAGGTTGTCGATGGAAACGTGTTCGCCGCAAACCGAAAGAAATTGTTTGGTGCGGCCCGTAAGTTTGAACTCGCAGCGCCGGAGGTCGGTAAACTGGATCGTATCGCCCAGGAGGTACCGCCAGGCGCCGGCGCTGGTGCTGATGAGCGTGGCGTAATTTTCTCCTTCACGTACCTCGTTGAGGGTCAGGGTTTCGGGAAATGCCGAGCGGAGGTCGCCGTTATCGTCGAAATTCTCTTCGTTGAAGGGCACAAATTCAAAAAACACCCCGCAGTCTGTCAGCATCCGCATATCGCGGGTATCGGGGCGGTTTTGGTAGGAGAAAAAGCCTTCGGAGGCCATGTAACTGTCCACATAATGCACCGGGCGCCCGAACAATTGTTCCAGCGTGGGGCGATATGGTTCGAAAAATACGCCGCCATGTACCAATACCTGGTAGTTCGGCCACAGTTCGTGGATATTACGCAGGCGGTATTTGTCAATAATTTTTTCCAGGATCATTTGCAGCCACATGGGATTGCTCACAGAAAAACCGATATCCCAGGTGGGCGCTTCTTCGGCGATGCGTTCGATGCGCTCGCTCCATTCCGGCAGGTCGGTGATGTGACGACCGGGGCGGTACGAACGGTCGAGCCAAAAGGGTCTGTTCAGCCCGATGATGCCGGAAAGGTCGCCCGTCCAGTGCTGCCCTTCCCGCCTTGGCATGGTACAAGAGCCGACCGCGAGCATTTGTTTGGTAAACTGCTGCGAAGCAAGGCCAAACCGCGTGATGTCGAAAAACAGCCGCCTCGAACCGCGCTTCATATCGCGCAGCATATCCTCCGTAACGGGGATGTACTTCGTAGATGATTGACTCGTCCCGCTCGACAAGGCATAATAGGGGATAACGCCCGGCCAACACACATCGGGCTGGTCTTCTAAGTATGCCTTCGACCACCAACGGTCGTATATACCCTGGTAATCGGTGGCAGGCACCTGCCGCAGGAACGCCAGCAAGGGGTCGACAGAAAGCAACGCCTCCTGAAAGCCGTGGTACCGTCCGAAAGCCGTATTTTTTGCTTTTTGCAGGAGCGTCAGCAATTGCTGGTATTGAAGATCGTAAGGTGTGATTCGGGGTTGTGCAGCAAGTGCGCCCAATTGAGCGCCCGTCCGGATCAATGTGCCAAGGAGCGACATAGGAAACAGGATTTTAAAAACGGCGCAAAAGTATGGTTTTGAACGCAGGTTTGTAAAGTTTATGACATTGTTTGCATACCCTTCGACGAACGGGAGATAATAGGGATTGGGGATTAGGGAGTAGGGATTAAAAAACATAACGATTACTTAAACCTGGGCTAATGACGGTAAACGTTTCTTTGTGCCGAAGTAAATTTTTGGTAAACCCATGTTTTTGAGAGCCTACCGGCACGACGACAAACGGCATCTGCAGCAACTTTTTTTCGAGACGGTCCACACTGTCAACGCACGCGACTACACGCCCGAACAATTGGATGTCTGGGCGCCTGCAGAGAGTGAGCGGGAGATATGGGCCCGTCTTGACCGGCAATTTTGTTTCGTCGTGGAATTTCAAAAAATGCTGGTCGGCTTCATCGGCATGAGCCGCGAAGGTGTAATCGATTTTTTGTACGTACACAAAGATTTTCAGGGAAAAGGTATTGCCTCGGCTTTATACAAGCAGGCGGAACGGCTCGCCAGGAAAAAAGGGATTTGTCATTTGACCACCGAAGCAAGTACAACTGCACGCGGCTTTTTTGAGAAAAACGGCTTTACCGTGCTGGCTGAAAACAGGAAAAATCTCCGCGGGATGGAGTTGCTGAATTTTAAAATGGAAAAACATTTGCCACAGCCCGAAAATGGATGAAAGTCATTGGAGACATCAGATGCGTCATTAAACCGGAGGGACTGTCAGTTCGTTGACTTTTTGTAAAAAGACAGCGTTTATCATGCAACCTTGTATGAGAAATGCGGGTCATTGATGTATTATTTTCAGTTTGAGACCCGCCCGGAAAACCGGCATTCTCACCAAATCTGCTTTCCATTTAATTGTTGCAAGGCTACACCCGCCGGAAGGACAAACGCCGTTTCACTGCGCGAATTTGTCGCTTCACTGTATTGCCGGCCCGATCCACACATTTGTGCTGGCAATCGGTCAGGCAGGGGCATAGTTTTGTCGTGTGGTTGAAAGGAAAACACACCTCAGCATACAAAGAACATAGGAAGTTTAGCATACATAGCAGAGCAATAACACGGAGGTTTTGCAGGCGCCCGACGCAAGTTGGGCGCCTGAATTTTTCATTGCCCGCCGTAGATTTACCGAAGGCGGGTTGTGCACGTGTCAAAGAAAAAATCCCCGATACTTCCGTTGCGAAGTACCGGGGATTTCCCGCGTAATTGGTCCGAAAAGTTACGCCTCGGGTTCGGCCGGCGGGTTTTTCCGTTCGTAAAGATAGGCGCCGAGCAGGCCAAGTCCGCCGAAAATGGCGATCAGTGCGAAGTAGAGGCCGGGGCCTTCCATGTTCATCGCTTTGGAGAGGATGATCGCCAGCAAAAGACCGATCCCTGCGCCAACAAACAACAGGCTGTCTTTCAGCGTTTTGGACGGGTCGAGCCTGCGTCTTTTTTTGTGCTCATTGGGGTCCATGCCACGCTCGATCATCGCCATGTTTTCTTTGTTTTCAAGATAGCGTATCCCCCAGATCATCAGGAAAGTGCTCACCGGCACAACCCCGAAAATGAACATGATTGCCAAACTGTCTTCCATAATGCGTTATTTTTTAGTTGATGTAATAGGTGGTTTGCGTTCGTTGATGCCACCTCTGACAGCACGGCTGAAAAACAGGTTACAGACTTTTTAAAAAAAATGATGCGTCCCCCGGGAAGGTTATCACCAATACGGATTTCTCGGCAGTTTTTTTACCCGGTAGCCTGCTTTGCGGAGCCCGGCAAGGCATGCCGCCGTCGGTTCCTCTTTCAGAATAATGACGGACAACAGTTGGGGACTGGTGAATTTTAAAAAACTCATCAGGTTGAGCACTGCCGTCATGACATCCACCTGAAGTTTTTTGAACGAAAAACCGGTTGCGGAGGCATTCTCCGCGCCATTTGCATGGTAGATATTCAAGCCTTTGAAAGCAATGCAGGGGAAGTTGAGTCCCAGTGCCACTTTTTCCATTTCACGTTCGGAGACCTTATACACGTAATTACCCACGTCCTCGTAAGTATGGCGTTTGATCTCTTGTCCGAAAAGCAGTTTAAGAATACCGGAAGCATTGACGATCAACAAAATGCTTCGAAAAAACGCCTGAAAAAAATTGGTAAAAACGTAATGATCGGCCGGTTCGAGCAGCACCACGCCTTTGCGGGCGACGCGCAACATTTCGTACAGGGCCTTCATCGGACGGGGAAAGTGGTGATACGATTCTTTACATAAAATGAAATCGAACGACTGATCGTCGAACGACAATGCCTCTGCATTCTGCTTGCTGTATTTTGAAATAAAACCCATTTCGGCGCCCTCGCGCAGCAGCGCATCGGAAATATCCGAAGCCGTGGCATCGGCGCCTTTTGAGGAAAGATAATGGGCGTCGCTGCCGTAGCGCCCGTCGCCCACGGTAAGCCAGGCTGCGCCGGGATAGGCATCCAGCAAGGGGTCGGAAACGGCATTCCGTTCCTGTGCCTGAACGAAACCGATCGTGCCTTCCCTGAACCAACTTTGTGCAATTTGTTCGCGGTCGCCCCCTTTGCTGTATTTGTAAAAATGCTGCTCGTGCAACGCGTAACTCTTCTCGAATTGATTGCTCATCCCTGAAAATTTCGATGCGAAGGTATTTAAAGAAAGGCGATTTCAACACTTTTCTGCACCGTCAAAATCAAATCGGCACGCCGCGAAAAAGAAAAACCGGGCTGCCCGTTTGCCATTACAGACACTGTTATGTTTTATTTAACAAATATTTTAAAACCATAGAAACTATTTTATCAAACGCCAACGTTCACATTTTATATCTCCGATACATTAACCACTAAACTTTTCTTCCTATGTCTTACCCCCTCACAGAACGCAATGAGCGCCAGGGCCGTTACCACGCCCTCGTTCTTGCAATCGCCCTTCACCTTGCTCTGGCATCTCTGCTGTACCTCTACACAAGTGAAAAATCCGTCCCGCAACCGAAGATTTACGAACCCGCCAAAATCGAAAAAGGACTTTCTCAGCCGCAAGCTAAAGCCTGAAGCCCTTGTATAACACCCGACCACGAAAGCACAAAAATATCTGCACCGCACCCATCCTACGGGTGCGGTTTTTTTTTGCCCTTTTCAGCGTTTTTCCAGCCACACCCGCATCAGGAAGTTATTTGCCGTGAGGTATAAGGCTTTCCCATCGTTGCCAAAGGCACAGTTGGCCGTCGGCTGCCCGGTATCGATCCGGCCCAACGCAACACCCTCCGCGTTAAAAATCCATACGCCTCCGGGTCCGGTGGCAAACAAAATACCTTGCGGATTAACTTTCAGGCCATCGGGAAGTCCCGGCATTTCGTTCGATACTTTAGCGGTGGCATCGTGGAAAACCCGCCCGTTTTTCAAACTTCCATCGGATTGCATGTCGTAAGCCATCCAGATCGCCCTGGCGGGATCGGAGTTGGCGACGTAGAGTATTTTTTCGTCCGGTGAAAAAGCGATGCCGTTCGGGCGGGTCAGCGAATCGATCAGCAAGTCCACGGCGCCGTCGGGCCGGAGGCGATACACGCCCTGAAAAGGGATTTCTTTGGCCGGGTCGTCAGTTTGTTTTTCCAGACCGTACGGCGGGTCGGTGAAATAAAGATTGCCTTTGCTGTCGAAAACCGCATCGTTGGGACTGTTGAGCCGTTTGCCGTCCCAGCGGTCGGCGAGGGTGACGAATTCCGGTTTGGGTTGGTCGAGCGGCGCGTTCATCCGCGCAACACGCCGGTCGCCGTGTTGACAAAGCACGAGTTGTCCCGACGAATTGAGCAATAAACCATTGGCGCCGGGTTCACCGCCACGGGGCGTCGAACCGGTATAGCCGGAAGGGGTGAGGTATAAACCGGCGCCTTCGCCTTCCTTCCAGCGCATGACGCGGTTGGGCGGGATATCGGTGAACAACAAATAGCCGCCTTCGGCAATCCAGACCGGCCCTTCCGACCATTTAAAGCCATCTGCCAGCACTTCGATTTTGGCATCCGGCGGCACGATGCTGTCGAGTGTCGGATGCAGGTGTTCTATTTTTCCGGCGGTCGGGTAAACGGGAGGTTTGACCATTTCTTCTTTTTTAGAGGAGGTGGGTTGGCAGGAGGTGAGAAGCAGTGGCAGTAGCAGTGGCAGGCTTGCCCGCCATAGCCTTAGCGACGGCGGGAGCAGGCTTGCCCGCCATAGCCTTAGCGACGGCGGGAGCAGGCTTGCCCGCCATAGCCTTAGCGAAGGAGGAAGGGTGTTTTGTTGAAGTGTTTTCATAAAAAACAGGCTTTAGTGTAACAAATTCAAATATATACTATCGTTCCCCAAAAATCAGACTGCCGATCCGCACCATCGTACTTCCTTCCTCCACCGCGATGCGCCAATCGCCGGACATGCCCATTGAAATTTCGCGAAATTCAGGTTTTTCAGCAAAGAACTCCGTTTTTAATTGATCAAAGATACTTTTCAAGTGCCGGAATTCGGCGCGTATCTGCGCCTCGTCGTCGGTAAAGGTCGCCATTCCCATGACGCCGCAGACCCGGATGTTTTTTAAATTCCGGAAGGTTTCGCCGGAAAGCAAAGCGCGGGCTTCGGGTTCGTCGAGGCCGAATTTGGTATCTTCCGCAGCAATATAAAACTGAAGCAGGCAGTCGATGACGCGATTTACTTTAGCAGCCTGTTTGTCGATTTCCTGCAACAATTTCAAACTATCCACCGACTGGATCATGCGCACGAACGGCGCGATGTATTTCACCTTATTTGTCTGCAAATGGCCGATCAGGTGCCATCCGATGTCGGCGGGCAGCGTTGCGTGTTTTTCGAGCATCTCCTGGGCACGGTTTTCGCCGAAAATGCGCTGTCCCTGACGGTAAATATTCATGATCCGCTCAGGCGGGTGTGTTTTGGAAACGGCGACGAGGGTGACGTTTTTCGCGGAAAGTTCGGGAAGGAGTTCAGAAAGCATTTTTTTAACCATGTAAGTGGCGTAAAGGTAAAAAAGCCCGCGTAATACCCGTTTTTATGTGGGTTCCGATGTCCGGGATTTACAACATGACAAATACAAGTGTAAATTTTTTGCTAAGTCAAAACCCTTAACTGTTATCGATGGAATGCGTTGCGGCTTTTTGCCATACCTTAGCCGCCCCATTTCCCGGTACCGTTTTTTTTCAATCAAAATCCCGTGATTTCTTCATCTTTTTTGAAGTTCAGATTTTTCTATGTCATCCCGTTTTCTCTTCCCAATTTTATCAATTTTATTCCTTTTCCCAGCCAATACCGCATTTTCCCAAATCTGGCTGGAGAATTTTAGTGGCGCCAACCAGGGTTGGACCGACAACTTCACCGATTGCGACGGCACCGGCTCCAACGGGGTCAATGCCGGGCGCTACGAAGTAGTGGACATGGAGGGTTCACCATGTTGCCCGGCCGGCACGAGCACCGGCGGCGGGAACAACAACGAATGGATCACCAACGATATCAATATTCAGGGTTTTTGCAACGTTGGCATTTCCGTACAGTACGGCTTTACAGGCACCTTTGAATGCACACCCGGCGGGCCGTTTTTTGCCTGTACCAACGATCCGTTTACCGACAACGGCCACGACCAGATTGTTTTTGAGTATAGTATCAACGGGGGGGCTTGGGTACAGTTCCAGTATGTGTGTGGCGGACAAGCCGGCACCGCAACAGCCACCGGTTTGACCGGCAACACCATCCGGATCCGCATCATGCCGGCCAATAAATCCACCGGAGAACTCTATTGGTTCGACAACGTGACGGTTACCGGCACCGCTGCGCCGACCGTAAATCCGGTAAACGACATTACCGTGTGTTCCGGCCAGCAAGTCATGGTTAATTTCAGCGGCACCGGAACGCCTCCGATCACATATTCCTGGACGAACAGCAACACGGCGATCGGCCTCGGTGCTTCTGGCACCGGAAACCTCAATTTTCCAACCCCGGCAGGACTGGGCGTGCAACAGGTAGCAACGCTGACCGTGACACCCTCTTCGGCAGGATGTCCGGGCACACCTGTAGATTTTACCATCACTGTAAATCCGCCTCCGACGGTAGACGACCCGGCGAACGTGACCGTCTGCCCCGGAGACGCTTTATCCATCGTATTTACCGGCAACGACCCGAATGCCACGTACAACTGGAGCTCCAGTCTGCCCTTACCGGGTGGCGGCGCCAACGGCACAGGCAATATCGATATCCCCGTGATACCGTTTATACCATTCCCTGTTTCTGTGACGGTCACCGTCACTGCATCTGTAAACGGCTGCACCGGACCACCGCAGACATTTACCGTCTCCGGATTTCCAACCCCTGGCGGCAACATGACTTTGACCGGCCCATCGACAATCTGCCAGGGCCAGAACGCCGTGTTTTCGATCTCGATCACCAATGGAAATGCCCCTTTTTCATTTATTTATGCCATCGACGGCGCCCCGCAGGCGCCGGTAAATGCCAATACCAGTCCGTTTACCCTGAACCTGCCGCTTCCCGCAAGCGGCACGGTGAGTTTGGTCAGCGTAACCGCCAGCAATACCTGTGAGGGCAACGGGACGGGCAGTGCGAACATAACCGTCAACCCCACCCCCACTGCTGATCTGACTGCCGGCAGTTCCACCATTTGCAAGGGAGAAACGCAGGACCTGGAAGTTACATTCAACGGACCCGGCCCATATAACCTCGTATACCGCATCAATGGTATCAACCAGCCGCCCGTCGTAGCAACCGGGCCGACGTACACCCTTTCGGTCACACCAACCAACCCCGGCACTTATACTTATACACTCGCCAGTGTTTCGAGCAATGGCTGTACCGGTACCGTCAGCGGTACATATTCGTTGACGGTAAACAATTCGCCGACGGCCACCCTTATCGGCGGGGCAACGGTTTGCGCCGGCCAGACGACCAATCTGACCATCGATTTCACCGGCACTGGGCCGTTTACGGTCAATTATACGGCGAACTTCGACCCGCAGCCTGAAATTGTCACCTCCAACGACCCATTTATTTTCAGTGTAGCGCCTTCTTCCACAACCACTTACGAACTCACAAGTGTATCGGCCAACGGATGCACCGGTACGGTACAGGGCACTGCCACCGTCACCGTCAACCCAAGTCCGACCGCCACGCTTGTCAGCGACACCGTCGCACTATGCAACGGCGAAAGCGACACGTTGAGAATAACGTTTACCGGTCCCGGCCCGTACACTTTCATTTATGCGGTCAACAACCTGAACCAGCCGTCCATCACAACGCCGCTCACGACTTATAACCTCATTGTAACACCCACCGCCACCAGCAATTATACTTTATTCAGCGTCACAGGCGGCGGTTGCGCGGGTTTTACGAGCGGCATTTACAGGATTACGGTAGGAACGCCGCCTTCGGCAACAATCAGCGGCGACACGACGATTTGTCCCGGCGGCATGGCCGCATTGGTTGTCGATTTTACCGGCACGGCACCTTACACATTTGTCTATACGGCAAACGGTCTCAACCAGACAGCCATTACAACTTCGAACGATCCGTATATTCTGAACGTGACACCAGCCTCCGTAACGGCATACGGTTTGGACAGCGTGAGTTCCAACGGCTGTTCGGGCAACACATCAGGCTTAGCGACCGTAAACCTCGGGCCTACCGTGTCGGCAACGATTTCCGGGGGCGGGCAAATCTGTACGGCCGGCAGTGGAACTGAAATCATGATCAGTTTCCTCGGCGTAGGGCCGTATACCTTTATGTATTCAGCCAATAATGTGCCTCAAGGCACCATTACCACCAGCCTCAATCCTTACATTATACCGGTCAATCCACCCATCGGCACAACGTACGAACTGGATAGCGTGAGCAACGGCGTCTGTGGCGGCACCGTTTCAGGAAAAGCGGTGGTTTTTGTGTTTACGCCCCCGACAGCCATATTGACCGGCGACCAGACGTTCTGCGATTCGGCCAACACGACGGTCATGATCGATTTTACCGGTACGGGGCCGTTTTCGGTTTATTATTCCGTCAACGGCGTAGCACAAACACCGGATACGACCTTCGATGATCCGTACCTGATCCCGGTTGTTACGACTGTCACGACTACCGTAATGCTGGACAGCATCAAATCGCCGGGTTGCGACGGTATACCGATGGGCTCGGCAACCGTTACCATTAACTATGCCCCATCGTATACCAACCTGAATCTCAATTGCAACCTTGTTGCGGGCACTTATACCCTTACTTTCGATGTGCTGGGCGCCACTACACCGATGACATTAGTAACGGGGAGCGGCTCTTTCAGCGGGACGACCTTTACCAGTAATCCGATCAGCATCGGCACACCGTACAATTTTGTTTTTCACGATGCCAACGATTGTGGCGATGTGACGGTCAGCGGGCCATCCAATTGCAACTGCACGACCGATGCCGGTACGATGAATTTAACGCCCATCGAAGTGTGTGAGGGGCAAACGGCCACGGCGACGCACAACAACAATTTTGTCAATGACGGCAACGACATCCTGCGGTTTATCCTGCACACCAATGCTGCTTTGCCGATCGGAACCATCCTTGCCTGGAGTACCACGCCGTCGTTCACCTTCGGTCCTGGCATGATGACGGGGGTGACGTATTACATTTCGGCGATTGCCGGCAACAACGACGGTACGGGGAATGTGGATTTGAACGACATCTGCCTCTCCGTTGCACAAGGCACACCGGTGACATTTTTCTCTTTACCGACGGCTGTTTTGGGCCCGGGCGATACGATCTGCCTTGGTAATCAGGCCATTATCCCGGTGACCCTGACCGGTGTTGCACCCTTCACACTTACCTGGGCGATCAACGGAGTCGTACAGCCGGCGGCTACCGGCATTCCCAATTCGACTTATCAACTGGGTATTCAGCCGGTGGCCGATATAACAGTCACTCTAATCTCGGTCGGCGACAGCCGGTGCAACACACCTGTGACCGATACCGCTTACATTGGAGTCAACACACCGCCGCAAGTCACCAATTTGAGCGATACCTGTGATTTCAATACGCAGACGTACAAATTGGTATTCACCGTCACCGGAACACCGCCCATCAACATCAGCGGGGTAACAGTGACCAATAACGGCAATGTTTATACCACCGACCCGATCCCGTCGAGCAGTCCTTACCTGATCACACTCTCCGACGCCAATATGTGCGGACAAACGATCCTGTCGGATTCGGCCGATTGTGATTGCCCGACCTACGCCGGCACCATGAGCCAGACACCGGTGACCGTGTGCGAAAGCGCAACGCTGAATGTGCCGGTCACGACAGGTCAAACATTGGACAGTGACGACCAGTTATTGTACATCCTGCATACAAATCCCGGGACTCCGCCGGGGGTGATCGTTGCCTGGAGCAACACCCCGCAATTCACTTTCCAGCCGGGTATGCTGACCAATACGACGTACTATGTGTCGGCGATTGCAGGCAATCCGGGCAGCCCCGGCCAGATCGACCTTGGAGACCCCTGCGTTTCCATTGCGCAGGGGACGCCGGTACAATTCCACTCCCTGCCAACCGCAGACCTTACCCCCGCCGATACCGCCATTTGTGCCAACAAATTAGTAACGCTCACGGCGAATTTCACGGGGGCAGCACCTTTTTCTTTCAATTATTCGATCGGATCAACCCCACAAACGCCGGTAACGGGCATCAGTACCAACTCCTTCTCTTTTACAAGCACTTTTACCATCAATTCCACGGTATATCTGGTGAACGTCAGCGACCAATACTGCCAGAACGTCCCGGTACAGGATTCCGCAGTCATCACCATCAACAGTATCCCCCAGATCACGAATGTGCAACCCGTTTGCGACAGCACCGGACAAAACTACTTTGTGCACTTCGACATTCTGGGAGGCGAAGCGCCTTACAATGTAACATGCGTCACAGGTAACCTGAGTGGAACCCACTTTGTCAGCAATCCGATTCCATCAGGGAACTCTTACACGCTTTGTCTGAACGACGTGAATGTTTGCGGTGTCACCTTTATCGTCGGCTCGTATTCCTGTGCCTGTACGACCAATTCGGGTACGATGGGCCAGACTCCTCTAACACTCTGTGCGGGTGATACGGCGACCGTCAGCCCTGTAACGGGGGAATTTCTGGACGGGAACGACACATTGGTGTACGTACTTGCTACTGCGCCGAACCCGCCGGCCTGGACGATTCTGGCGACCAACAGCGATCCGGAATTTGGTTTTATTGCCGGTACGATGTCGTACAATACGACCTATTATATTGTGGCGGTTGTTGGTGACGCAATTGCCGGAGGGGTCGATTTCAGCGATATTTGCCTGAAAACAGCAACCGGACCGACGGTCACCTGGCGCGCACCGGTGACGGCAACCTTGAGTGGTCCTTCGGGCATTTGTGCCGGTTCGGTATCCACATTGAGCGTAGCATTTACGGGCGCCGGGCCATTTATTTTTACTTACAACAACGGAACCGCACAGACAGTAAACACTTCACAAAACCCTTACAGTCTGTCGGTTACGCCCGCTGCGAACGCCACAAGTATCAGCCTGGTCAGCGTGACCGGGGCGGGTAGTTGCCCCGGAACGGCCGGCGGCAGCGTTGCGGTGTCGCCCACACCGCAGGCGCTGAACGTGCAAACCATCTGCGATTTTACGACCCAGACTTACCAGTTGCAATTCAACGTCAGCAACGGTGCGGCGCCCAACACCACCTACACCGTAGCAGGCGTGACGGGTACCTGGAGCGACACTACGTTTACCTCCATTGCAATACCGGGAGCGCAACCCTACAACGTGACCATTACCAACCCGACCGGCTGCACTACATCGATTGCAGGTGAGTCCGATTGTATATGCACGACCGATGCCGGCACCCTGACGGAAGTGGAGGCCGACGGTTGCCTGCCTTCGGGCCAGGTATCGGTAACCGTCAGCGGGCAGGTGCTGGAATCGGACGATGTGCTACAATACATTCTTTATCAAGACCCTGCACAACTTCCGCTCGGCATTATTGCTGTCAGCAATACGCCGCAATTCGGATTTCAGGCAGGCATGACCGCCGGCACGACCTACTACGTCTCTGCCATCGCGGGCAATAACAACGGTGCAGGAATTGTAGACACCGGCGACGTTTGCTTGTCCATTTCGACGGGTATCCCGGTGGTGTTCCACGACCCGCCGACCGCTACCCTGTCGGGCAGCGCATCGTTTTGTGCGGGCGGCAATGCAGCCTTCCAGATACAATTTACCGGCACAGCGCCGTTCAAATTCGTGTATGCCATCAACGGCAATGCACAATTTCCCATCACTGCGCCAGGCAATACGTTCAGCATCACTACGAACAATGTACAACAGAACCAGGTATTCACGCTTATTTCGGTAGAGGATAAATTCTGCACCGGCACGGTCAGCGGCCAGGCAACGGTGGACATCATTCCGCCGCCGACGGCCTCGCTCATTGGCGACGCGACCATTTGTGCCGGCAGCACCGCAACTTTGGGAGTCATCCTTACCGGCGGCACTTCTTACGATGTAACTATCAGCGGCGACGCCACTCCCATTGTATTAACCGGTGTGCAGGATGGCGCAACGGTAGACGTAACGCCTTCGGCAACAACCACTTATACCATAACGAACCTTGTGGCTGCCGGCAATGCCTGCCCGGTCAACATCGGCACAGGCGTCACGGTGACGGTTTCCGATCTGTCGGCAACCTCAACCGTATCCAATTACAACGGCTTCGGCGTGAGTTGTCCGAATGGCGACGACGGTTCCATCAGTATTACGCCCGTCGGAGGCATCCCTGAAATCACGGCCGCCTGGAGCAACGGAACCATCGGCCCGAAACAGAACAACCTGCCTCCCGGATCGTACACCGTTACCCTGACCGACCAGATCGGATGTGTGTGGATCGATTCCTTCCAACTCACCGCTCCGCCGGGACTGGCTATCCAGGTCTCGACGACCTCGCCCACCTGTTTTGGCGACAACGACGGCTCGCTCACGGTGGAATCTGTGTTGGGTGGCGCCACACCCTTTACGCTGGCACTCAACGGCGCTTCGCTATCGACTGTCGACACCTTCCCGGTCACGGTCGGTCAGTTGGAAGCGGGCGATTACCTGCTCGAAGTGGCCGACGCCAACGGGTGTATCACCGAAGATTCTATCAGCGTGCCTGCACCGCCGCAGATCACCGTCAATCTTGGCGAAGATCTGACCATCAGTTTCGGCGACAGCGTTCTGCTCCAGGCTTTGGTCAACACGAGCGTGTACGACACCTTCGCCTGGTCGCCGGTGACCTTCCTGCAATCGCCCGATTCTTTGGTTACGATGGTGCGGCCACCGCAAAGTCAGATTTACAACATCATTGTGGTGGACACGACGGGCTGCCAGGCTCGCGATGACATCAAGATCATAGTTCAAAAATCGCAGCGTGTCTTTTTGCCCAATGTCATCAAACCCGAATCCATCGAACTGAACGACTTCTTCACGGTGTTCGCCGGCGCTGAAGTCACGATTGTGCGGTCGATGCGGATTTACGACCGCTGGGGTGAGTTGTTATTTGAAAATGAGGACTTTGCACCCAACCAGCACCAACTCGGCTGGAACGGTCGCTCCCGCGGCGACCAAGTGAACCCCGGCGTATTCATCTACGTCGTGGAAGTGGAATATTTCGACGGATCGACGGAAGTGTTTTCGGGGGATGTGACGGTGGTGCGGTAAGGGGGATTTACGATTTGGGATTTTGGATTTACGATTTTATTCGAGTCGGCTCGGGCTATTGAGGGTGTTTGATAAGTCATTAGGAGTCATCAGGAGTCATTAAAAGTCATTTTTTCGATTCGAAAAACCTTGTTTCATACGGTTTTACAAGTGACTATAAATGACCCTTAATGACTTTTAATGACTTATGTTACTCTGGTATGCCACTAATTCCCCATTTTGATTCACATCGAGTTGCAGGTCTTTTGTTATAGGCTGCGTTTCCGTTATGTCGTCTTTACTATATAAATTTGAACGAAGGATAACCAACATAGCGCGGTCGCGGAGTACCACTTCAGCGCCGGGTTCGATATAAAGCGACCGCACGGTCACATTGCCGGTGATATATGGATTTACGCCTGTGGCAGGGATCACTACGTTGTCCGACTCAGCAGGAACGCGGTGTTTCGACCAGTTGGCGGCTATATGCCAGTCCGCATTGCGACCCGTTTTGCCGCCGCGCCATAAGTTTTCATGCTGTGCACCCAAGAGTGTCGGGAAAAGAAAGGTCGCAGCAAGAACGAATACCAAATACCTTTTTTGCTTTTTCATCGTGCATCAGCGTTTATGTTAGAAAAACCTGGCTCTTTGTACGGTTCATTTTTGATACTGCAATATTGCGCAGAAAAAGCAGGCTATGCCAATAAAGAGGGGGTGAAACTGAATGGATTTTGCTGTGAAATGGGGTAATAATGCAGTAGAGCCGTTTTCCCGCCGGGATTGATGTTTTCCCTCGTTCGGTCATTAAATAAAAAACGGATCGCCCGGGCGAGGCTGTGCCTCGTTCGTACTATCCGTCGGGCTGTGCCCGAAATTATTACCAAGCCCCCGGCCCCTCCTCATAAAACCATTGCCAAACCGGCACAATCTCAATCAACGGCTGATAGGGCTCGACGCGAAAAGGCGCATCGGAAGCGGTTGCGGCATAAAACGGGGCACTGCTGTAGAGCCAATGTTCAGGCAGTTCCACATAACCCGCCCGTACTGCGTTCAGGTGGATATAATCAAGTTTTTGGGAAATGACGTGTTCGCTGTACAATTCAATAGGGTGGTTGTCATGCTGCCAGACTTGGTACGTCTGCTTGTCTTTCTTGCCGACGGCGAAATAACTGAACAGGTAAAGCAACCACTCGCGTCTGCTTTCAGGGTTGTTTTTGTCTTGCAGGTACAGCACGATTTGCCGGGCGGTATGGGCTTTCCAGTCACGCATCACGTCTGACAAACGGTATGGCGACCGGCAACTGGCAATCAGGTGCAAGTGATTGGACATGAAAGTATAAGCATGTACCTGAAATCCTTTGTGCTCCTGGCAAAACCGCCAACTATCCAGCACAATATCCCGATAGGCTTGTCGGCTGAACAAGTCCACCCAACCTGTTATCGAACAAGTCATGTAGTTCAGCCCGTGTTGGTCGCGGATTTTATACTTGACGCTCATCAGTCGTTCATTTTAAATGGTTAAAAAGGCTGGCGCGAGGCTATGTTGACTATGCTGGCGCGAGGCTGTGCCTCGTGACAGGTTTCGTCCGGGCTTTGCCCGGTTGTCATGCACTGCACGTATTGCGGGCACAGCCCGACCGATAACACGCACGATGCACAGCATCGCGCGAGCATTCCGTTATTTATTTTTTGTGTCGTTTCGATTTTGTTGCAGCCAACTGCCACCAGAAATGAGTGTTGCAAATTATGATGTATTGTTGGATATTGTCCCGATTTGAAAGCGGTTTTTATGAAGAGGGGTCGGGGGGGATGAGATGGACGGCTATTGATGGGCAAAGTCCGATAGATGACACACGGGAGACGCAGCCTCAAGCCAGCGAGGGGCACCTAAAATCAACCAAATAACCGCGACTGTTGGTGCGTAGACTCCAGCCTCGCGTGTACTATGCTTTCAGGCTCTGTCCGAACGACAAAATGCGTCAACAACGCTGTAACCCATATATCATGAGATACATCGCTACTTTTTTCACCCTCATCGTCATCCTGCTCTCCGGGCCAGTCACTGCCCAGCAGTGGGAGTCTTTTAACGTGGCAACCGATCCGTTATCCGGGTCAAGCAAACTTCGTACGATACAAAACAAGGTGTACCTCGCAGGCTGGGATGGTCTATATCGTAGTAATGATGGAGGCGATCATTGGCAAAAAATACGCTCCTATCAGTCGCAGGACGGTTTTCAGGTATTCGAGGTGAACCGGAACAACAACCGGTTATACTGGACCGAGGGACTCGACACCATGGGCTTCTGGAAACTATATTCCAGTGCCGATTTAGGCAACACCTGGCAACTCATCGGGAATGCAAAGGCTACGGTGTCGGCTTTTATCGGTGATACCATTTTCGGCTTCGGTTACAATGGAAGCAATTACGACATACGGCGCAAATTTAACAATGGCCCGTGGACACCTTTGCTTAATTGGCCCACAGATACAGTTGGCAATCTCCTGAGAATGTGCTCCGAAGGCTCACACTTATGGATAGCAACAGTAAAGGGCATTTACCATTCGCCAGACGCCGGCTATACATGGGAACTTAGTACCACATTGAACAATGTCCAGGTCACGGTTCACCCAAATGGAATGCCCACGCTTTTGATCGAAGCAGTAAACGGTGAAGTGGTGCTTATAGATGAAATAAAGAACCAGATGCTGCTCACACAAGACCATGGTGCAACCTGGCAGGAAGCGACCTGGACAGGAATGGGGTTACAAAACTCGGGACAACACCTGTATTCAACGGACTCAACCGGCACTCAACTCTGGCGGTTTGAAGGCGGAGACGCGACAAACTGGAAAATAATACCACTCAACGCACAAAATGACATCTTGCTTGATGGAGTGGGTGAATTCGATGGCACAAATTGGTTGGGGTCACAGCGTTTTGGAGTGATCCGCAAAAAGGCTGATTCGGACAAGTGGCTGGTTGCCAACGGAGATATTACGCCATACAGCGGTTACAAATTGCAATTTATGGATGGGGATTTGTTTGCAGACAACCTGATACAGACTTTTTCACCAGACAATGGTACGACCTGGCAACAAGGGCTCCGGTATTCGTCACTTGGAGAGCATTGGCAAAATGGCGATTACAACTACCTGATCCCCAGCGCCGGTTTGCCCCAACTCCCCCTGCTCCGGTGTCCACGCAACGAGAGGTTCGAATGGGATACATTTGCCAACCCGCCATTCGGCTTTTCAAGGGTTGTCAATTCCGGCGATACCGTAATAATAACGGGTGCCGCACCGTATGATTTGCACCGCTCTTACAACAATGGTTTATCTTGGGATACAGTGCCGGGTACCCTGGGCAATGTTGCAATCAGGAGTCACAAAGGGAAGTTTTATGCGTTGAAAGACAAAACATTGTATCGAACGGATGATGTCGGCACTACCTGGCAACCGGTGTATACTTTCCCTAACAATATGAACCGGCTTCACATTTTGCATGACACCATGATTGTGTCGTATGTACCTTCCGACCAGATTTTTTATTCCATAGATGACGGGCAATCTTTCAATATCTTGCCTGCTCCTCAGAACCCGAATACCAGTGTCTATAACTTGCTGTCATACAATGGGCTGCTACTGTTGTACATGAACGACGGGTTGCTTCGGTTGTCGCGAGACGTAGGACAGACCTGGCTCAGCATTGCAGCTCCTCCCGGTGTCAACTTCAACAACATTGTCAATGGAAACTATTGGACCTATGGCAACAACACACTATTTCTGTCCGATAACTGGCGGCTGCGCCTCGACGGGCAGCGACAGATGTCTGGCAAGGTCTTCCTCGACAGCAACGGCAACGGCCAAAAAGACATCGGAGAAACAGGTTTGAACAACTACATCGTGACAGCCACCCAAAGCAATGCGCTGGGTGCGACGTATAACGACGGTGATTTTTCCATGCTGCTCGGTCAAGGGGCGGATGAGTTGTCGGTTGCTAATGTTCCCATACACTATGTCGCCGCACCTGTCACGGTATCTGTGCCGAGCGGTACAGGTAGCATACCGCAAGTTTCGTTCGCCATTCAGCCTCAGGGTACGGTGAACGATGCGAGCGTCACGCTGGTCGCTGCGAGTGCATTTCGCGCCGGGTATGACAATACCTTATATGCCAGTTTAAAAAATGCCGGTACGATACCCAATTCGGGGCAACTGAAATTAGTATTACCTCCTTTATTGAGCATGATTTCGGCGACACCCGCAGCCGATGAAAAAGTCGGCGACACGCTGATTTGGAATTATGACAATCTCTTACCCCTGAAAGAGCGGAAATTCCAGGTGGATGTCAGTACGGCGCTTGTGCCGCCCGGCACGCCGGTGGTAATACAGGCTGAAGTCCTGACTGGATCGGACGTGGACCCAGCGAACAACGAAGCCGCGCTCGACGGGCAGGTCGTTTCTTCCTATGACCCCAACGACAAATCCGTGTCGGCGACACATGTCCCCGTCAACGAAGCGGACGCCGAAGAATTGGTCTATACCATTCGTTTTCAGAATCTTGGCAACGTCGAAACCGATTTCATCACTGTTCGCGACACTTTGTCCGCTTCGCTCGACGCAGCCAGTGTGCGGGTGATAACCGCCAGTCATCCTTTCGAATGGCATATCGAGGAGGGGCGGATACTTGTATTCCGTTTTAACCCGATAAGACTCGCACCGGTGGCACAAGACAGCATGCGTAGCCAGGGGTTTGTGCAATTCGCAGCCCGGCTGAAGCCGGGTTTGCAAGTCGGCGATGAAATTGCCAACACCGCACACATCTACTTCGACTTCAACCCTGCAGTGGTAACCAATACAGTCGTCACGTCTATCGCGGTCGTCGCCACGTTCGAGCCGTCGCAGCGGGAACTCCCGCTCGATGTTTTCCCCAATCCGGCGAGCAGCCGTGTTACGCTACGTTTGCCGGAAGGTGACAATAGCAAAGGAAGAATTGACATTTTTTCAGTCGAAGGGAGGTTGGTTTATTCGGCTACTACGCAGGGCAATACCCAGACAATTGAAGTGCAGGATATTGCGGCGGGGGCATATTGGTGTCGTTGGGTGGTGGCAGGGAAGGTGTTTTGGGGAAAGTTGATAGTTCAGCGGTGATTGCATCTGCGTTTCTAAATAAATTTCAGCCGTGAGTGGTATTCCCCGCTCGAGCGATGCTCCCCAAACCACCCCAAACCTAAAAAATATAACGCGACTGCTCGCGCCGGGGCTGCGCCTCGTGTGTGATATCAAATCGGGCTATGCCCATACCAAACGCACTATCCATTGTAACCTGCACATCATGAGACACATCGCTACTTTTTTCATCCTCATCGCCGTCTTTTTTGCTTCATCCGCCACTGCCCAGCAATGGGAGAATCTCACCCAGCCTCCCAACGACGGCTGGTTCGTTCACGGACTCTATCAGATTGAAAGCACCTTGTTTACAAAGAGATTCGATAAACTGTACCGCAGCCAGGATGGTGGTGATACCTGGACCTACAACCATGCTTTGATTTATTCAGAATTTTCGTGGGTGGAAGTCAACCGGGATAAAAACTACTTATATGTAGCAGGTGAATCCATCGATAGCTCGGGTTTGTTGGCATTATACGAAACGAAGAACCTCGGCAGTACCTGGACATACCTTGGTACTACACCTGGGGTACAGTGGTTTTTCATCGGAGATACGATTTACACATACGAAAATAATAAAATGTTTCGCAGGCTTGGAACGAATGTTTGGCAGGAAATACCTTCATGGCCAAAGGCTGATGTAACGTACATTTCTGAAGTAAGGGCTATCGGCCAGCACATCTATGCGCTCACCTGGAAAGGCATATACCATTCCCCTGACGCGGGTTACACCTGGGAACTCGTTCTCGACGAAGACTTTATCCAAACTTCGACACTTCAATTCATGGAATTGGAAGTGCTGGGTGAGCAGGTATTGGCCCGCGTGTCTTTTCCCGGCCGCATTTACATGACGGATACCAGCAGCGGCGTTTGGCAGACTTTTCAATCTCCGGGACAAGGTCTTTTCAGCAACGGTAAAAATATCTTTTCCATAGATTCAAGCGGCTTCCGATACCTCCTCCGGTACAACGATAGCCCTGAACTCTGGGACAGCATTCCGCTTTATGCAGGCCAGAATATCGAATTAAGAGGCGTGAGTGAACTGCTGGATGGGACCAATTTGATTGGTACAGTCCAATTCGGGCTGGCCCGCAAAACGCCGGTAGCGGCTTTGTGGACGCCCATCGGTAATGAACAGTTGGGTTATTCGCCTTATTCATTGCAGTATTTTGAAGGGCAATTATTTCACGCAACTCCGAACCTTCAATCCGTCTCGCCGGACGACGGTATCTCCTGGAAGCAACGTCTGAACACTTTCGAACCTATTTCCGGCCAAACCTGGAATAATGGCAACTATCATTATATATGGCACGAGGTAAGTTATGACGGTCCCGGGGTCATCTACCGTTGCCCCCGAAACCAACGTTTCGAATGGACGCTTTACCGTGTGTTGCCCGGCTTTACCAGTGACGTGGCAGCAACCGGTGATACCTTGTTAAGCCTGGTGAAGGAAGATTTTTCCCCGAACATTTCGCTGTATCAATCGCTCGATGATGGTTTGTCGTGGAATCTGCTCGTCAGTAATTTTGGCAAACGTCCGATTCGGGGCTGGCAGGAGAGTTTTTACCTGTTGCGGGATTCTGCCTTGTTCCGTTCTGTTGACGCCGGAGTTTCCTGGCAAAAACTGCACTCCTTTACCCACCCGGTTAACGAAAATGTCAGCGCTTTCTTTGTCGTCAATGACACATTCCTTGTCTCCTACCGACCGGCTGACCGGATATATTATTCAGCCGACGGCGGCTTGACTTTAAATCAGTTACCCGCGCCGACCAACTCCAATACCAGTCAGTATGCCCTTCGATTGGATGGACATACGATCATGCTTTCCATGAACGACGGGCCGATTTACCTCTCGCGCGACCTGGGGTTGAGTTGGCTGACCTTCAATCCGCCGCCGGGGTATGATTTTTATTCAAATTTCGGAAATTGCTCAGCGAGCGAAAATACGATTTTTCTGTACAACCCTGCCGGCGACCACTACCGTCTGCGTTTCGATGGTCAAAAACAGGTGGCGGGCAAAGTATTTATGGACGTGAACGGCAACGGTTTGAAAGAAACCGGCGAACCCGGTTTGAATGACATGGTAGTCAACGCCGCCCAAAACAATACCATTGGCATCACTTATAACGATGGCGATTTCGCACTGTTGGTTGCCCCGGATGTGCCGGACACCCTGACCGTCAAAACCGTATCGCCGCGTTATGCAGTTGTGCCGCCTCAACAGATAATATCACCCGGCAGCAATCCCGTGGCTTTGTTCGCATTGCAACCCATAGGCCTTGTAACCGACGATGCAGTCCAATTGGGAGCAGCGGGTTCGTTTCGGGCAGGTTACAAAACCGTCCTGCATACACGGGTGGATAATATCGGTGCCGTACCGGCCAATGGGCAATTGAAATTGGTATTGCCGGATATACTCTCGATGGTTTCGGCTATGCCTTCCCCGGATATTCAAAACGGCAATACGCTGGTGTGGTACTATGACAACCTGTTGCCGTTGAATTCACGGTATTTCAAAATAGTCGCAAAAACAGACATCGTGCCACCCGGTACGCCAGTTAATATAACTGCGCAGGTCGTGGCAGCAGGGGATGCAGATACAACGAATAACACTGTGATGCTGTCGGCTGAGGTGGTCTCCTCTTATGACCCCAATGATAAAACTGTATCGGAAACCCAATTGCCTGTTGACATTTCGGAGGGGCGGGAACTGGTTTATACCATACGTTTCCAGAACCTCGGCAATGTGGCGACCGACTTCGTCACGGTTTGGGATACCTTATCCGATGCGCTCGATCCGGCCAGTGTGCAGGTTTTATTGGCCAGCCACCCTTTTGAATGGAGCATTGAGGAAGGCAGGGTATTAGTGTTTCGATTCAATCCTATTTATCTCTCACCCGCTGCGTCAGACAGCCTGTTGAGTCAGGGGTTTGTGCAGTTTACCGCTGCACTTCGCCCCGGGCTTGTAGCCGGCGACGAGATCGCCAACACCGCGCATATCTATTTCGATTTCAACCCGGCAGTGGTGACCAACACAGTCGTCACATCCATTGCGGTGGTCGCCACTTTCGAACCATCACTGCGGGCACTTCCACTCGATATTTTCCCCAATCCTGCAAACAGCCGAGTTACGCTGCGCCTGCCGGAAGGTATCGGTGAAGAAGGAAGAGTTGAAATATTTTCCGCAAAAGGAAGGATGGTTTATTCGGCTACTACGCAGGGCAATACCCAGAATATTGATATGCTGAATGTTGCGACGGGGACATATTGGTGTCGTTGGGTGGTGGCAGGAAAGGTGTTTTGGGGAAAGTTGGCAGTGCAGCGGTGATTGCCGCCGCGTTTCTAAATAAATTTCAGTCGTGCGTGGTGTCCCCCGAAGCCCAAAAATCCACCACACACACCTTATCCACATAAGGCTTGGCGTACGTATCGACAAATGCCTGGTGGGCCGCACAAGGCAGGTAGGCATCCCGGTCTTTTTCGGAAGCGAAGGTGACCACAAAGCAGTGGGTATAGCCCTGCGCCAATTGTTCCGGACTGTTGTTGAGACCCCACTCAAAATGACGGATAGTAGGAATCTCTTTTTGCAAACCTGCGAACGCCCGTTCGATGGCATGTATCGTATCCGCAGGAAGCCCATCCTTGAATTTGAACAACACGACATGCCGCAGTTCCCGCTCCGGCGTGGCAGCAGGCGCAGCATCCGGTTTAGGTTGTGGTTTTTGACAGGAGTTAGCGAAGAAAAGACTAATAATCAGCAGTAAAGGAATGTTTCGGATCATTGAATTAGATTTGATTTATGAAGTAAGCACCTACCGCATCAACACCATTTTCCCAAACCCGCCTTTAAAATACCCGTCCACACTGTTGTTTTCAAAAAACTCGAAATCCGAACCGTCGGCTTTTTTGGCCACGATGCGGTAGAGGTACACGCCGTTGGCCAACTGGTCGCCGTATTCGTCTTTGCCGTCCCAGCAAAAGTCGCTCTGGTGGGTGCCCGCCCGCAGGGGGCCGAATTCGGCTTCCGTGATCTCGCGCACAACCCGCCCGCTCACCGTCATGATCTGGATTTTAAAATGCACGGGCGTTTCCGCGCCGGTCATGGTGTACACAAAGCAGGTGCGGGTGGAGAAAGGGTTCGGGTAATTCAAAACATTTGAAATTGAAGACTTTGTAACGACTTTAAAGGTCACCGAAAAATCCAGCGCGGCCGATTCGTTGCCTGAAGCGTCGCGGCCGTTCACCAGCAGGCGGTAGTCCCCGTCGAGCGTGAAGGTGGGGCGCCACTCGAAGCGGGCGAGGTTTTTCTTGGGTAAATCGGAAGCATCGGCGGGGAAAAACAACACCGCCGGGTCGTTGAAGGCGATGGGCTGAGAGGAGCCGTCGGGCAATTCGAGCCGGAGTTGGAAGGTGGAGGTATCGGTGATCGCCAGAAAACGGTTGTCGTCTTTGAGCGTGACAATGATCTCGGGTTTGGGAGAAATCAAATCTCCGTCGAGGATGTGCGTCCCGTCGAAGGTCACGTCGAGCAGTGGGTTGCGGTTGTCGCGGCCCACATAAAAATCCTGCACTGCCACGTTGTTAAAATGGTACAATTCAGGCTGCGCATTGTCGGGGTTCACGTCGATGAGCAGGCGTTGTTGCCCATTGAGTGTCAACGTATTGGTTTCAAAATGCGCCAGGAGCGTATCTCCGGCCGGCAGCGGTCTGAATTTTCTGAAAAAATCCGTCCCGGGATTGGTCGCGCCTTCCACCCGAAATTTGACCAGCAAACTATCCATCGGAGCATCGGACACGTTTGCAAAAGCGACGGCGGCCATCATCAGTTCGCCTTGCTGCAAGGTATCGCGGTAAAACTCATACTTCATCACCGGGTGCAAGGCGCCTTCCGGCAAACCCTCGTACAACACGCGCAAATGCAGCGGTTGCGTCACCGAGCGCGTCAGCGTGTCGCCGGTGACGTAGCGGAGTTTCAGGTGCGGGTACTGTGTAGCGGCGATAAAATCGAGTGTCGTATCAAAAGAGTTGGTGGTTTGAAAAAGCAGTTGGTCGTCCTCGCCTTCGCGGACGCCCAGCACCGACAATTGAGCAAAATCGGAAGGATCGTCGAAGGCTTCGCGTTTCCAGTGAATTGATCTCCAGTTTTTTGCAGGACCGATGAGCGGCGTTTCCAATAAACCGCTTGTCCATTTTGTCAAAAAATTCACCCGGATGACGGCAATAGAATCGGCGTTGAACACAATCGTATCCTGCACCGGGAAGGTCGCGTCGTTCTTGCGGAAGATCAGTCCGTAAGGTCTGGGGGCAGTAGGGAATTGCTCCAATTCGCGCACTTTTTTCGCGCCCAGATTTTCCAGAACGGAGAAAAGGTTTTTCCCGTAGGAAACGGAGTCTTTGGCCCAGCGATGCGGCGCATATCCGATCGTATCCCAGGGTCGGCTGAATGCCAGCAGCGCCGCATAGTAGCCGTCGGGGATTTGTGTTTCGAGAAACTGCATCAGTTGCACCCGTTGGAGCGAGTCCCGCGTACTGAACCAGTGCAGGAAGCGGCGTTCCGGCGGATCGAAGGTATTCGTTCCCTGTTCGGGGTTGGGCACAAAACGCCCGTCGTTCGGATTGGTGAGCACGACGACCACGCCGTCGTTCACACCGCGCACATTGAAGCCGTAGTCGCCTAAAAAACCTTCGTAATAGGTGTTTTGAAATCCGGGGTAACGGTTGACGCCCCTGTACGCCACATTCAGAATAATATCCACCGCATTGTCCAGAAACTCCAGTTGCCGCGTCGAATCCAGCGCCTGCAAATTGCCGAAAATGCCGTCGCGGTATTGTCCGAAATCCGATTGGTTCCAACCCGGCTCACTGCCGGGAAGATAGACAAAAGAGCGTGTCCGCCAAACCACCGCACCGTTTACGAGGCTGTCGCGGGCAACACGCCAGTAATACACGGTGCTGTCTGTCAATGCAATGCCGGGTTTCCACTCCAGCAAACCGCCGCGCTGGAACACTTGCCCGCTCTTTTTGAACGGGCTCGCAAATGTTTCCAACGTATCCAGTTCGAACAGGTAGCGCAGCGGTTTCGCGTTGGTATTCAGGGTGGAAGCGCGCAGCGTCACCTCCGGGTTCCGGACGATGCCATAAGCAGGCGGGTAGATCGCCTGCACGTCGTCGGAGTAGAAATACACGTCCACGCCCTTTTCACCCGTTGCGTCGGCGAGTTCGTTGTTCAGTTCGGCGGCGAAAGGTTTTTCTTCGATTTTGTTCTCCGGGTCGAGGGTGATAAAAAAGCGGTTGAACCCGATTTTGCTGCCTGTCACCGGAAGCGCGTATTCGAGGGCGCTGCTGAACGGCGGCGCCATCACGGTATCCGTTATCCGGCTCAAAACCGTGTTGTCGGGGAGCCGTTGTTCGATTTTCAAGGCGATTTGACCACCCGTATACTCACCGATATTCGTCAGATTAAAATTCAGTTTGAACGTATTTTGTTCGAGGCCCACCGGGTTCGGATCGAACTTAACCGTTTGTTGGTCAATCAGATAATCCGGTCCGGGTTGCACGTTGATTGCCACCGCCGGATCGCCTTGCAGCAGGTTCTGGTGCAGCACGGCTATGAGACCGTTGTCGTCCGTATCCTCCAGCGCGCCGATCGTGTGTTGCAAAATTTCGCCTACACTTTTACCGTAGTCGGTGCCGCCGAGCAATTCGTAATACTTGCGCCCGTAGTCGTGCAGCGCCGTGATATAACTGTAATTCACAGAGGCGATATAAGCGATGGCGCCCCGGTCGGGTGCAAGCACAAACTGCTCGCCGATCCCTTGCTGCGGCGACGAGCACAACCCTGAAAAACAACCCATGATCATCATCAGCGGGTAACGCCCCGTGTTGTTGTAGGCGCTTGGTGAGCCGATGTCGAAGTCGACGGCGAAAGCCGAGGAGTGTCCGTAGATCGTCCACAGCGACACGCCGCCGTCGATGAGATCGAGCATTTGCTCGTAGGAAGAAAGTTGGATCGGGTCGTTTGATGTTTTATAGAAAGTATGCACATCCGCACCGAACCGGTTGTTGTTCAACACATTGGCCATATCGGAAGTGTAGACCTTGATGGCGCCTGATTCCCCGGCCAGACCGCCGCTGTTGTGGATCACCCGCTTCATCCACGCTTTTTCCCCGATGGTTTGTGTGGCTGTCGCCTGTGTCAATTCGTGCGATTTCACTTTTTCCAAATACGCGCCAATGTCTTGCGGCCTGGTTACTGCCAGGCGGCCAATCGCAGCGACCGGCTCCGAAAGTCGGTTATCGCTGAAAACAAAGGGCATATCGGCTGCCGGGGAACCGTAAGTCGGCAGAAAAAAAAGCGAGTCGGCCAATGCCGCCTGGGTCGCCGGTACCCGGAACTGACTGTAATCCAATCCTTTGCCGATAAGGAAGACGTGGCGCATATCCGGCCACTGTTTTTCGGCATAATGTAAAAAATTGCGCAAAGCGATCGGGTGGTAGCGCACTCCGTAGGCAAATTGCTCATACAACTCATTCACATCGACAATCGTGACCTCGTGACTGCCGCCCGCCGGGCTTGCACGGTAAGCGGCAAATGCCTCGACGTGATTGACGCCATTGTCGTCAAACAAAGCCGGATTGGAAATGATGACATAATCGGCGTTCGCAGGCCGATAGTCGCGAAACTGCACCGGTTGTAATGAGCCGACCGTTTTCACGGCGGAGGGACTCAGCAAAATCATCTGCCGTTCGGATGCGGAGGGCGGGATTTTTGCCTTCACTACCCCACCCTCTACAATCGTTTCCAAACGAATATTATTGGTCAGATCGAACAACAGAGGCGCACCGGAAGCAGTGTTAAAAGCCTGTATTTCAAGATACTGTGCATCGGTCGAAGCATCGAGGGCGAAAGAAAAATAAGTCGCATTCTCAAAATCAAACTGACGGGGATAACGCAACGAGACGCCCGACAGAGCATGCCGGTCGATGTTGCTCAACTGCGACTGTATTTTCACGGAAGCCGTTGTCGGGATCAACGAAAGCGGCACCTGGAATGTGCGGTGCACCAAACCCCAGTCCGAAAAATTGTCGTCGGCAAAAACCGTATCGTTTACCGTGATGCGTTGCTGGTGTTGCCCCCCCGACTGACAGGCGTATCGCACGGTTACCGTCGCCGGCGAGCCGGCGGCATAAAGTTTTTTGGGAGCCAGGGCAATCGTATTCAGGTTGGTGGGATTTCTGGCAAAACCTTCGCCTTCAAACCAGGAGAACGTAATTTCGTCGCTTCGTTTTCTTTTGAATAGTATCTGATTGTAAACCTGTTGTAATGTAAACCAGCAAAATTCTTCTTTTGGCGGCAGGTTGTTCAGATCATTCGGTTGTGCGGTATAACGCAGCGGTTGGCCTGTCGTTTCCCAGGTCAGATAATAGACCGTAGTGTCATTAAAAAGGCTGTACCAGGGGTTCAGGTTTTCTTCGTCCGGATCGCCAAACAGGTATTGATCCACCGCATCGCGGTTTTTTTCTCCGTAAAATTCGAGGTAGTCCTGATCGCCGAATGTGCCGTCGGTAGTGGTAAAAACCGGTTGCTGTACACCGTAACGGTACAATCGCCACTGACTCGCCGAAACGCTGCCGCCCGGGAAACCTGCCGCTGCAAGCGCTTGTGCACCAACACGGTAAATGCCGTCGTCGGCAACTTTTATTTTGAAATACGTTTTGGAAAAATCAATCCACTCGTTGCCGTAGAGCGTATCGGCGCCATTCCACATTTGGGCGTGGGCATGGCAAGCGATCAAAATAAAAAGCGGGAGTAAAATCGGTTTTTTCATACGCACAAAATTACACCTTTGTCCCGCTACCAACCGAGCAGAAAATGTCAAATAGCGAAAAACAGCGTAAAACAGGCGCAAAAGTGGCTCTCACACAAGAAGGGGTTTTGACAGGATTTACAGGATTTACAGGATATCTCCCTGAATATCGGGTGTATTAATCCTGTAAATCCTGTAAATCCTGTCAAAAATGAAACCTGTAAAACTTTTTCCTTCCGAATGGCAACATCGAACTGATGCTGCGCTTGCCTGGCTGCGCCGCAGCATCGAAGCCACAGGCGGATGCGGTTCGTCGCACAGTTGGTCGCCGCTGTTCGGTTGGGCGAAAGCGTACCCGGAAACGACCGGTTATCTCATCGAAACGCTGCTCGATTATGCCGAACTCAAACGGGACAACACGCTCCGCGAATTAGCTGTTCAGTGCGCCAATTGGCTGGTTTCCATCCAGTTACCCAGCGGGGCGTTTCCCGGTTTATTGGCGGGGAATAAGGAACCGAGTGTGTTTAATACAAGTCAGATTTTGTTTGGGTTGGCGCGGGTCAACCCCACCCCCGGCCCCTCCCCCACAGGGAGGGGTGACGTAGAGAAC
>CXWJ01002282.1_pt1 | contig 34825 bp, 38 predicted proteins | sample 590841 | NCBI WGS metagenome assembly CXWJ01 (sample SAMEA3498367, study PRJEB10139) | wastewater metagenome | biome: wastewater treatment plant; material: activated sludge | place: Austria | collected 2015-01-21 | reverse complement strand
GACGTGCTCTATGTGGGCAAGGCCGCCAGCCTGAAGAAGCGGGTCGTTGCCTATACAAAGCCGTACGATCAGCCGGCGCGGATCGCGCGGATGATTGCAAATACGGCGTCGATGGAGTTCGTGCAGACGCGCAGCGAAGTCGAAGCGCTGCTGCTTGAGGCGAACCTCATCAAGCGACTGAAGCCGCGCTACAATGTCCATCTGCGCGACGATAAATCGTTTCCGTACATCTTGGTCACCGGCGACCATGCGGCACCGCAGATCATAAAGCATCGCGGGGCGAAGTCGCGGAGGGGTGAGTACTTTGGGCCGTTCGCGTCTGCCTATTCTGTGACCAGAACATTGAACACACTTCAGCGAGCGTTCTTGCTTAGGAGTTGCACGGATTCCGTCTACGAGAGCCGCACACGGCCCTGCCTCTTGCATCAGATCAAGCGCTGTGCGGCGCCGTGCGTGGGGAAGATTTCGCTCGACGACTATCGGCATCTCGTCGATCAAGCCGTTGGGTTCTTGCGCGGCAAGAGCCAAGAGGTGAAAGGCGAACTCTCGCATGAGATGGAAGCGGCGGCAGAGGCGCTGGACTTCGAGAAAGCCGCTCGGTTGCGCGACCGGATTCGTGCGCTGGCGCACGTGCAGTTGCAGCAGGGGATCAATCCGGAGACTATCGATGAGGCGGATTTGTTCGCCGCGCATCAAGACGGCGGACACACTTGCATCCAGGTTTTCTTTTTCCGCTCCGGGCAGAATTGGGGCAACCGCGCGTACTTCCCAAAGCACGATCGGGGCATCGAGATTCCGGAAGTCCTCGACAGCTTTTTGGCGCAGTTCTACGACGATCGCGAGCCGCCGAAGCTTGTTATCATCAGCCACGACTTGGCGGAACGTTCGTTGCTTGAGGAGGCGCTTTCGCTCAAGGCCGAGCGGCGCGTCGAAGTGCTGCTGCCGCAGCGCGGCGAGAAACGGGAGGTGATGGCGCAGGCGGTGATGAACGCGCGCGAGTCGCTTGCGCGGCGGATGGCCGAGAGCGCAACGCAGATCAAACTGCTTGAGGGAGTGGCTGCTGCGTTCGGGTTCAGCGACGCCCCGCAGCGGATCGAGGTCTACGATAACAGCCATATCTCCGGCACGAGTGCTGTCGGGGCGATGATCGTGGCCGGGCCAGAGGGCTTTATCAAAGGCGAGTATCGGAAGTTCAACATCAAGAGCGCAGATCTCACGCCTGGTGACGACTACGCGATGATGCGCGAGGTGTTGACGCGGCGCTTCAAGCGGATCGTCAAAGAACAGGAAGAGCAAGCGGACGCCGGCGTTCAGTTCGACGAGAAGTCGGATGACGACGCTGACGAGGCGACCGTGCCCGATCTGATTTTGATCGACGGCGGGGCGGGGCAGCTTTCGGTCGCTCGCGAGGTTATGGAAGCGGCCGGCGTTACAGGCGTGAAGTTGGTTTCGATCGCGAAAGGACCCGACCGCGACGCCGGGCGCGAACGCTTCTTCATGATCGGGCGCGCGCCGTTCCACTTGGAGTTCAAGTCGCCGGTGCTGTTTTACCTGCAACGTCTGCGCGACGAGGCGCATCGCTTCGCCATCGGGACGCACCGGGCGAAGCGGGCGGCGGCGTTGGCGACTTCGCCGTTGGATGAGGTCGAGGGGATTGGGCCGTCGCGGAAACGCGCGCTTTTGAACCATTTCGGGTCGGGGCGGGCGGTCACGACAGCTGGGCTCGCCGACCTGGAATCGGTTAAGGGTATTTCCAAGGCCATGGCGCGGAAAATCTACGAACATTTCCACGACAAGGGTTGAGGCCTGCTAGAGTAGCGATATGGGCGACCATCTTCCCAATCTGTTGACGCTGGCGCGCATTGTGCTCACGCCGGTGTTCGTTGCTGCGTTCTGGCTCGATATGCCGGGCGGGCGTTGGGTCGTGCTTGCGGTGTTCTTGATCGCGGCGATCACGGATTACGCCGACGGTTGGGTCGCGCGGCGGCGGAATGTCGAGTCGCGCCTCGGTCAAATGCTGGATCCGATTGCCGACAAGTTGCTGATCGCGTGCGCGCTCGTGATGCTTGTTTACATGGACGATATTCGCGGCTGGGTGATCATCCCGGCGCTCGTCATCTTGGCGCGTGAGATCCTCGTGTCGGGAATGCGGGAATTCTTGGCGACGATCTCTGTGCAGGTTCCGGTGTCGTCGGTGTCGAAGCTCAAGACGGTGTTGCAGGTTGTCGCGATCGCGATGCTGATCGTGGCGCCCGCGATCGAGCATGTGTGGGGCTGGGTGCATCGCGCCGGCATCTTGACGCTATGGGCGGCGGCCGTGCTGACGATCTACACGGGCGTCAGTTACGTGCAGGCGAATCTCAGCCACGTGTCGGGCGAGCATGCGCGGCCGCGTCCGCGCGCGGCGGAGCGGACGTCGTGAACGTGCTCTACTTCGCGTGGCTGCGCCAGAAGGTTGGGCGCGGCGAAGAAGCGATAGACGTACCGGCAAGCGTGCGCACCGTCGGTGAACTGGCGGCGTGGTTGGCCGCGCGCGGTGGCGGCTATGCGGATGCGTTTGCGGACATGAAGCGCGTGCGTGCGGCGCTCAATCAAGAGCATGTCGATTTCGCGGCGCCGGTGAAGGCGGGCGACGAGGTTGCGTTCTTTCCGCCGGTCACGGGCGGATGAGCATTCGGGTTCAGCGCGAGGACTTCGAGCCGGGAGTCGAAATTGCGCGGCTCCAGGGTTCTGACGCCGGCGCGATCGTGAGCTTCGTCGGCGTCGTGCGTGGCGAGAGCCACGGCGAGAAGCTCTTCAGCATGACGCTGGAGCATTTTCCCGGGATGACGGAGCGCGAGCTGGAGCGCATCGCCGGAGAGGCGCGCTCGCGCTGGTCTTTGCAGGGGATTTCGGTGGTGCACCGGGTGGGCGAATTGAAGCCGGGCGAGCCGATCGTACTTGTCGTGACGGCTGCGGCGCACCGGCGCGCTGCGTTCGAGGCGGCGGAGTTTCTGATGGACTATCTCAAGACCCGGGCGCCGTTCTGGAAACGCGAGTTGCGCGCGTCGGGCGAGCACTGGGTGGAGGCGCGCGACAGCGATGATGAAGCCGCCGCGCGCTGGAAGCGCGATTAGATTTTGTACTTGCCGCGGACGAAGTTCGAGTAATCCTCCATCAGCGTCTGCGTGATCTTACCTACTTCGAACGCCCAGTCGCCGATCGAGCCGACGGGCGTGACTTCCGCGGCAGAACCGGTGAGGAAGCACTGTTCGAAGCCGCCGACCTCGGCTGGCTGGATGTATTTCTCGACCACTTCGATCTGGCGGGCACGCGCGAGGTCCATCACCGTCTGGCGGGTGATGCCGTTCAGGAAACAGTCGGCGTAGGGCGTGAACAGTTTTCCTTCCTTGACGAAGAAGATGTTCGCGCCGGTGGCTTCAGCGACGAGGCCGCGCCAGTCGTACATCATTGCATCGGCGTAGCCTTTCGCCTCTGCCTCGTGTTTCGAGAGCGTGCAGATCATGTAGAGGCCGGCGGCTTTCGCTTTCCACGGCGTCGTGTCGGGGGCAGGGCGACGCCAGCGGGCGATGTCGAGGCGGATGCCTTTGCGCTTGATCTCGGGGTCAAACATCGATGGCCACGGCCAGACGGCGATCGCGACGTGGATCTTCGATTTCTGGGCGCTGACCGCCATTTGCTCGCTGCCGCGAAATGCGACCGGGCGCATGTAGGCATCGTCCATGCCCTGCGCTTCAACGACCATTTTGCAGGCATCGTTGATCTGCTGCTGCGTGTAGGGAATATCGAATCCCATGATCTTTGCCGACTCGAAGAGGCGCGAGGTGTGCTCCTCGAGCTTGAAGACTTTCCTGTTATAGACGCGCTGGCCCTCGAAAATGCTGGAGCCGTAGTGCAGACCGTGGGTCAGCACGTGGGTCTTGGCGTCCCGCCAAGGCATCAATTTGCCGTCGTACCAGATATGGCCGTCGCGATCGTCGAAGGGGATAATGGCCATCGAAGGCTCCAACGTTGGTTAAGCGCGTTTGGCCAGTATAGCCGTCCCGCTTGCGAGCGGTACAGTGCGGGCTCTATTGTGAGTCGCATATCTGCCATAACCGATATGCATGACCCACGACCGGGCACTTTCGATGAAGGCTCAGGCGCCGCTTCTCTACCTGCGCGAAGAAGAACTGACGGACGGCATGGAGCTGTTCTTCTTTGCCGGGCGCAGCATGGCCGATGCGACGGATAAGCGGCTCGCCGAGCTCGGCCTTGGGCATGCCGACTATCGCGCGTTGCATTTTGTTGCGCGCCACCCTGGCATGCCAGTGTCGGACTTGCTGAGTATCCTCGGGATCACGAAACAATCGCTCAGCCGGGTCGTCCGTGGGCTGACGGAGGGCGGGTATCTGGTGCAGACGACCGGGGTTTCGGATCGGAGGCAACGGCTCTTGAGGCTCACGGCCAAGGGGCTGGCCGTTGAAGGGGAGTTGTCGGCCCTGCAGCGGGCGCGCTTTGCGAAAGCCTATCGCGAGGCGGGGCCGGAGGCTGTGGCAGGGTTCCGGCAAGTGTTAGGAGGTCTCCTGGCGGATACGGAACGGGCGGGCGTCTTGCGCCTGATTGCGAAGCGATGATGAGCGAGGTCAAAGAAACAGCGAACGGCGACGAGCATCATCTTTTGATTGTCGACGACGATACGCGCATACGCACGCTGCTGCAGCGGTACTTGAGCGATGCGGGTTATCGCGTCACGGCCGCAAAGGATGCGGCGGAGGCGCGGCAGCTGATGACGAGCCTCGATTTCGACTTCATCGTACTCGACGTGATGATGCCGGGCGAAGATGGGTTCTCGCTGACAAAAGCCATACGCGAGAAGTCAAACGTGCCGATCCTGCTGTTGACGGCGCGCGGCGAAGCGGGCGACCGGATCGAAGGGTTGGAGCGGGGCGCGGACGACTATTTGCCGAAGCCATTCGAGCCACGCGAGCTGTTGCTTCGGATCGCAACGATCCTCAGGCGTTCTGGTCAACCGACCGAGCCGGTCAAACAGATCATTCAGTTGGGCCTCTGCCGGTTCGATCCGGAGCGTGGAGAACTCATGCGTGAAGGTAAGCCGGTGAAGCTGACGTCCGCCGAGTTGCAGCTGATGCGCCTGCTGGCGGCGAGCCCTGGGCAGACGTTTACGCGCACCGATCTTTCGCAGCGGATGGGCGAGGTTTTGGAGCGCACGGTCGACGTGCAGATCACGCGGCTTAGGCGCAAGATCGAGAACGACCCTAAGCTACCGCTCTATTTACAGACGGTCCGCGGCATCGGCTATGTGCTGATGCCGGATCGCGTGGGTTGAACCATGTCGCGCGGGTGGCTTCGTCGTTACATGCCGCGCGGGTTGTTCGGGCGTTCGCTCGTCATCATCGTCATGCCGGTCGTCGTGATGCAGGCCGTCGTCACCTATCTGTTGTTCGACCGACAATGGGAGGCGGTGACGACGCGCATTTCGCGCGGCGTGGCGGCGCAAATCGCGCTTTTCGTGCAGAGCTACGAGACGCTGGGGCCGGAGAAATTTGCCGCCGAGTCGGTGCGACTGCGGGAAAGCACATTTGGGCTGGCGACGGTTGTGACCCCCGGCGAGAAATTCCCCGACACGGAGTCGCCCACGTACGAAGTCTTGAAGCAGGTTTTCGTGCGCCAGCTGGCGACCAGCATCCGGCGGCCCGTCTGGGTCGATTCGGAGTCGCTCGAAGATCAGGTCGATATCCGCATTCAGCTGGACGGGGCGGTGATGCATGTTATGGCCGACCGCAAACGCGTGATGTCGACAAACACGCATGTGTGGGTGCTTTGGAGCATGGGAACCGCGCTGATCTTGCTCTCGGTCGCAATTCTCTTCCTGCGCAATCAGATCCGACCGATCGAGCGGTTGGCGGACGTCGCCGAGGCGTTCGGCAAGGGGCGAGACGTGCCTGACTTCCGTCCCGCCGGGGCGACCGAAGTGCGGCGCGCGGGCTTGGCGTTCCTCGATATGAAGGAGCGCATCTCGCGGTTCGTGCAGCAACGGACGGATATGCTTGCGGGTGTCAGCCACGATTTGCGCACGCCGCTGACACGCATGAAGCTCGAGTTGGCTATGATGAAGGAGGACCCGTCGGTTCAGGCGTTGAAGGACGACCTGGAGGAGATGGGGCACATGCTTGACGAGTACCTTGCCTTCGCGCGGGGGCAGGCGGGCGAAGGGGCGGCTGATACGGACATCGGCCAGCTGTTGCGCGATGTGGCTTCGAGTGCGCAGCGCAAAGTGGGCGCAAAGGCGCCGAACAAAAAGGTCGACGTCAGCGTCGGCGGCGATTTGGTTCTCGAGGTGCGTCCAAACGCGATGCGGCGCTGCGTGACGAATTTGGTCGAAAACGCGCTTCGTTACGGAAATCGGGCAACCGTGAGTGCGGCGCAACTCGATGATGTGGTTGAAATCGCGGTCGACGACGACGGGCCAGGTATTCCGCCCGACCGGCGGGAGGAGGCGTTCCGGCCCTTCCACCGGTTGGACAGCGGGCGAACGCTCGTGCAGGGGGGCGGCGTGGGTTTAGGGCTTGCGATCGCGCGCGACATCGCGCGCGGGCACGGCGGCGATATCACGCTGGGCGAGAGCAAGCTTGGCGGTTTGCGTGCCGTCGTGCGACTGCCGGTTTAGCTACTTCCGCCCGGCGGTGATTTTCTCGGCGAGTTCCTGCATCTCGCCGATCGATTCCTTCGCGCGTTCTTGCATGATCTTGAAGGCGTCGCTGTTGGCGTCGATAGCGAGCTCGGCGAGTTCCTTCATGTGCTTCAGCGCGCGGCCGATCGTCTTTTCGACGAGTTCGGCCTGTTTCTTCGGCAGGTCTTTGCCGTCGTTTGCCTTCATGAGATCGGCGACGGATTCTTGGATCGCCTGCATGGTCTCGGTCATGATCTCGCCTTGGCGGCGCATCAGGTTTTGATAGCCTTGGGCGGCCTTCTGGTTCGCCTTGATCAGGGCCTCGAAGTTTTTCCTTTGGCTCTCCATCAACGCGGCGTTGTTGATGCCGGGCACGGAGAAGCGGTCCCAAAAGCCCTGATCGAAGTTCGGCCACTTGAAATCGAACTCGGGGAACGGGCTTTTGCTTGACATGGGTCTGGTCTCCTCGTGGGGTTGGCAGGATGGGCCCGGCCGGGGAGCCCCGTCAATCGGCGCCGGCGGGTTCGTCTTCGTCCCTGCCGGCGCGCACGTTTTGCAGGCGCTCCATCCATTCTTCGATCAGGCGTAGGCGGCGATCGACGTGGGCCATGGTCTTGGCCAGGTCTTCGCCGTCTTCGAGCCAGACTCCCATCGATTCCGCGAGCAGGACGCCGATGCCGCGGGTGACGAGGAAGCCCTGCCACCCGGTCGTGGGTAGGCCCGCGCTGTCGGCGATCCAGAAGGCGCTGCGGACGGTCGCGGGCAGAACGTCGAAGATGACGGCCGGGTCGCCCTTGCTGTCGGCGTGGATGACCGCAATCGCGGGTTTGAGCGGTGTCATCGACTCAAAGCAGCCGATGATCGCATCGAAGGCGCGGTCGCGGGGCGGGATGCTCTCGTCCGGTTCGACAGCGCGTTCCAGAGCGGCGACATCGATGCGTTTGCCGATCAGCTGAAGTAGCGCCCGCTTGTCCGGGCAGAGATCGTAGAGCGTTGCAGGCGGGATCTTCGCTTTGCGGCCCAATGCGGTCAGCGAGAGCGCTTTCCAGCCGCCTTTCTCGATCGCGGCGAGGGCTGCGGTGACGAGCTTGTCTTCTGGGGAGAGTTTGGTCGCCATGGCTTCGAGTTTAGGTTTGCTCGCGGATTTTGGCGAGTTCGAAGCCGCGGGCGTTCGCCGCGGCGATCGCCTCGGCCAGGAGCCGCTCGAAATGTCCGTCGGCTGTGAGCACCTTGAGCGCCGCCTCGGTCGTGCCGCCGGGGCTGGTGACGGAGCGGCGCAGATCGGCGGGGGTGGCGGGGTTGGCCGCGAGGAGGGCGCCAGCACCTTCAATCGTTTTGCGAGCGAGGGTTTCGGCGACAGCGTGCGGGAGGCCCAAACGCTCGCCGGCGGAGGCCATGGCTTCGACCAGCAGGAACACGTAGGCGGGGCCAGATCCCGAAACGGCAGTGACGGTGTTCAAGAGCTCTTCGCCCTCAAGCCACACAAGATCGCCGACGGCGCGAAGCAGGCGCTCGGCGAGCTTGCGTTGGGCAGCGCTTGTCGTGCGTGTTGCGTGGGCGGCGGTGATGCCTTTGCCGATCGATGCGGGAAGATTGGGCATGGCGCGGACAATCGCTTTCGGCGCGTCGAGCCAGTGACGGAGGCTCTCGATCTGCGTGCCGGCGATGATCGAGATTACGACGGCGTTGCGCGCAGCTTCGATGTACGCCGGAGCTGTTTGCGGCATCATCTGCGGCTTCACGGCGAGAATCAGCGCTTCCGGGTTTGTGTTCTCGAGGGTGCCGGTGTCGAATCCCGTGATCGCGCCAGCTTTTCGGTACGCGCGTGCGTCGGCTTGTTTCAGCGCAGGGTCGATCAGGATCAGGTTGGGACCCATTCCCGCCGCGATGAGGCCACGGGCGAAGGCGCCGCCCATGTTGCCGACGCCGACGATGACGATGGGGCGGTCCGTTGGGGGCGCCGATTTGGGGGTTGGTTTTAGGCGCTTCCTTGGCACTGATAGACCACCGCTGCAGCTGCTTCAGCGGCGGACTTACCGGCCCAGATGACGAATTGGAAGGCCGAATAGTAGCGGTCGCAGGCCTCGAGCGCTGCGTCGATCAGGCCTTCGCACTGTTCCGGTACGGCCATGGCGCCGCGGAGCAGCAGGCCGTGGCGGAAGATGACCTGACCGGAATCGGGCCACATCTCGAAGTGGCCGAGCCAAAGCTGCTCGTTGATGATGTTGATGAGCGCCGCGACCTCAGGGCGCTTCTGCTTTGGTACTTTCACCTCAAGCTGGGCGCAGAGCTGCAGCGTCTCGACGTCGTGGCGCCAGCTGAACGAGAGATGATGGTCCTCGCTCTGGCCGGGGAACGATAGGTGCATCTCGTCCTCTCCCGCCCGGTCGAACAGCCATTCGTTTTGAACGGCGATTTGTTCCATCAGGTCGAGCGGATTGCCTTGACACACTTCGGCTTGGATTTGCGGTGTGCTCATCTCGTGGTGCCAGCCTCATCTCGGCCCCCCAGAGTCAACCCGCCGCCGGAGAGGGCCGGCGGCGGGATGAACAAGCGAGGGCAATTAGCAAGGTACGCAGGAAGGTGCTCCGGGCTGGAAAACTGACGCTCCAACATTTAGTAGCCCGACGCGAAGCACCTCCCATGAATCGAAGGGTGCACCATCTGTTGAATCCTGCGCAAGAGTCGACCCTGTGGGCTGAATCATTCTTCATGTGGACTGTGTTCGAAGAGCGAATCCGTGTTGGGGACAGCTTGCGGATAGATCGATACGCGACGTGTCAGAAAAGTAATCGACTACGAGTCCTGCGAGTCTCGCGAGCGCAACTCAACTCACGTGGCGTGCCTTTACTGAGCGTATCGGACTCTTGTTGGTGAATCGCCGCCGCCTTGACACGCTCGAAGCGGCAATCGCAAGTCTCTGGTTGCTGCTTAGGATTATTGCCGAATGGCGGTCATTCCGTTTCCCGAAATCGATCCGGTGCTCATCCAGATCGGGCCTGTCGCCATTCGCTGGTACGCGCTGTCGTATATCGCAGGGCTACTTGGAGCGTGGTGGTTCATTCTCAAAGTGATTCGCACCGAACGTCTGTGGGCAGGCGCGCCTTTCAACGGCAAACCGCAAGCGACCAGCGATCACATCGGCGATCTGTTCGTATGGGCCGCCCTTGGCGTGATCATCGGCGGCAGGCTTGGCTATGTCCTGTTCTATGGGTTGATCTACGAGTGGGAGAAGTTTTCCACTGAGCCGTGGAAGATCTTCTACACGTGGGAAGGCGGCATGTCGTTCCATGGCGGGGCGCTCGGTGTCGTGCTCGCGATTATCCTGTTCGCACGGCGCCGAAAGCTCGACATGGTAGCGCTCGGCGACCTCGTGGCAGTGGCGGCGCCGATCGGGCTCTTCTTCGGGCGGCTTGCAAACTTCATTAACGGCGAACTCTGGGGAAAGGTGACGAATGTCCCGTGGGCGATGTCGTTTCCAATTCGAGACGAAACAGGTGCGGTCGTCCGCTATATGGAGCCGCGGCATCCGAGCCAGCTCTACGAGGCCGGACTTGAGGGGATCGTGCTGTTCCTCATTTTGGTTGTCATGATCTTTCGCTTCGACGCATTGAAGCGCCCGGGGTTGTGTATTGCCGTGATGTGGGGCGGCTATGCGGTGTTCCGCACCTTTGTCGAGGTGTTCTTCCGGGAGAACGCGCATCAGTCGCTTTTGGGCGGGACGATCTCGATGGGAACGGTTCTGTCGTTCTTGATGATCGCGTTCGCCGGCTTCTTCTTTTGGTACTCGCTCTACCGCAAGGGGCCGGCGCTGCAGACGCAATGAGCGATGTCCTGCAGCATCTGAAAGACCTCATCCGCGCAGGCGGGCCACTTTCCGTTGCTGAGTTCATGCGCGTGACGCTGACGGCGCGCGAAGACAGCTACTACCGGCGCGCAGATCCGCTGGGCGTGCGCGGCGACTTCATTACTGCGCCGGAGATATCGCAGATATTCGGCGAGTTGATCGGGCTGTGGTGTGTCGACGTTTGGCAGAAGCTTGGCGCACCAAAGGCCTTCACGTTGGTCGAGCTTGGACCGGGGCGTGGCACACTGATGAAGGATGCGCTGCGGGCGGCGCGCGTCGCGCCGGCGTTCCTGAGCGCCGTTTCCGTTGCGATGGTCGAGGTCAGCGAGGCGCTGAGGCGGCTGCAGCAGGATGCGCTGCACGACGCGCTGGCGGCGGCGCGCTGGCTCGACCGGTTCGAAGACTTGGATGTGCGCGGCCCTCTCATCGTCATCGCAAACGAGTTCTTCGACGCTCTGCCGATCCGACAGTGGGTGCGCGGGAGCGCCGGGTGGAGCGAGCGTTGCGTCGGGTTGCGTGACGACAGTCTTGTGTTCGGTGCTTCCGGCACGATCGACGAGCGGTTGATTGCGGACGCGGTTCGCCAGACTCCGGTCGGATCGATCGTCGAGATGTCGCCTGCTCGCTTGGCGGTCGCGCGGATGGTCGGCGAGCAGATCGCGCGCAATCGCGGTGCGGCGCTGGTCATCGACTATGGGTTCTCAGGGCCTGCCGTGGGCGATACGCTGCAAGGCCTCAAGTTGCACGCTTACGTCGATGTGCTTGCGGAGCCCGGTCACGCGGATTTGACCTCGCATGTCGACTTTGCGGCGCTGGGCGACGCATTTGCGGACGGCGGGGCGCATGTGTCGGCTTTGGCGACCCAGGGCGGATTCTTGAACCGGCTCGGGGCGCGCGAGCGTGTTTCGGCGTTGAAACGGTCGGCATCCCCGGCGCAGGCGACCGCGCTCGATGCGGCGTACGCGCGGTTGACCGGCGACACAGCCATGGGCAGCTTGTTCAAGGTGCTGTGCGCGTATGCGCCGGCGACGCTTGAACCTGTGGGCCTTGCCGACGCATGAAACCGCTTCAATCGCAGGTGTTGCTCTCGGACGAGATCGCGCACGGGTACTTCGGGCGGCAAGGCGGCGTGTCGGGCGGCATCTACGCGTCGCTCAACTGCGGTTACGGGTCGGGCGACGACAGTGGCTCGGTTTGCGAGAACCGCACGCGGGTTGCGACGTGGCTCGGGACGCGCGAGGAGAAGCTCATCACGCTCTATCAGATTCACAGTGCGGATGCTTTGCATGTCACCGTGCCGTGGACGCGCGCGGCGCCGCCGAAAGCAGATGCGATGGCGACGACGCTGCGCGGCGTTGCGCTCGGCGTGTTGGCGGCAGACTGCGCGCCTATTCTTCTCAGCGACGCGAAGGCGGGTGTGATCGGCTGCGCGCATTCGGGATGGAAAGGCGCGATTGGCGGCGTGGTCGAGTCGATTGTTGCGCTCATGGAGCGGCTCGGTGCGTCGAGAGCGCGCATTCGTGCGGTGGTGGGCCCATGCATCTCGCAGGCGTCCTACGAAGTGGGGCCAGAGTTCGAGGCGCGGTTCGTCGATAATGAAGCAGCGAACAAAGCCTACTTCGTGCGGTCGCCCCGCATGGGGCATTGGCAGTTCGATCTGCCGGGTTACGTGACGGCGCGTCTCAAGGCGACTGGAATCGGTGCGGTCGAAGCCCTGAATGTGTGTACCTACGAGCACAACGAGGCCTATTTTTCGTTTCGGCGGACGACGCATCGGGGCGAGACGGACTATGGCCGCAATGTTTCTGCGATCATGCTGAAGCCATGAAGCGTGTTGTCTCGATCGTTGCGTTTGCCGCGCTTGCCGCATGCTCGTCGGTGACGGAGCCGCTCGGCATGGAGGATCCGTTTGCGATCCCGCAGCCGTTCAAGGGTATGGAACGCAACGACTCCATGATCGCCGAAGCGATCCGCGTTCCCGCACTCGTCGTCGCAGTTCCTGGCGGACTGGCGGAAGACCGCGCGTTGGTGCTGCGCGACCGCGTGGTCGAACTCGCGCAAGCAGCCGACATTCCGGCACTGAGCGAGGCGAGCGTGCGCGCGTGGACATTGAGCGGGCAGGCGGCCAAGATCCAATCAGGCGGCAGACCCGAAGGAAAGTCCAAGCGAGGCAAGCCCGATCCAGGAGGGCGGGGCGTTATCGTTTGGCGACTTGCCGATCCCGATGGGGCGGAGCGCGCGAAGTTCTCGGTCAACTTCGAAACCCTCAGCGACACGCTGCTCGATACGGACCTTCGCCTGGCGGCGCAGGAGACAGTTACGGCACTCGATGCGGCGTTGCTGCGTCCTAATACGCAAGTCGCAGAGACTGCAGAGACTGTTGCGCAGATTCAAAAGCCGATCGCCTGGGTTGGGGCGGTGAAGGGGGCTCCCGGCGATGGCAATCAAGCACTCGCGCGGGCGCTTGTCGGCATTTTGCCTGTGAAAGGCATCGCGGTTGAAGCAACACAAGCGAAGGCGCAATGGCGCATCGAGGGTTCGATCAAGGTCGCCTCGGGGCCGACCCAAGACGTCGTCACGCTGACGTGGCGCGTGCTTGACGCAACGGGCAAAGAGGCTGGAACCATAGCTCAAGAGAACGCTGTACCGCACGGCCGCCTTGCCAAGCCTTGGCGCGAGATCGCGGGGTTTGCGGCCGAAGCTGCGGCGGAAGGTATCGCACAGCTTATTCAACAGGTTACAGCGGCAACGAAGGGCTAGGACGCGTTGCAAGGGGGTGAGGGCATTGCTACAAGCCCGGCGCGCCTGCCTCCTATTCGCCAAGCTCTGTGGATAACAGCGACATGAAGCTCCTCGCCGGCAACAGCAACCACCCGCTTGCGAATCAAATCAGCGAGTACCTGAAGGTGCCGCTTACGAAGGCGATCGTGCGGCGATTTGCCGACATGGAAGTGTTCGTCGAGATACAAGAGAACGTGCGCGGACAAGACATGTTCGTGCTCCAGTCAACGTCCTTTCCGGCGAACGACCATTTGATGGAGCTCTTGATCTGCATCGACGCGTTGCGTCGCTCTTCGGCGAAGCGCATCACGGCGGTGGTTCCGTATTTCGGCTACGCGCGCCAAGACCGGAAGCCAGGGCCGCGCACGCCGATTTCGGCGAAGCTCGTCGCCAACCTGATCACGATGGCGGGCGCGGGCCGGGTTCTGACGCTCGATCTACACGCGGGTCAGATTCAAGGCTTCTTCGACATTCCGACCGACAACCTGTACGCGGCGCCGATCTTCGAGCAGGACATCAAGGAGCGCTTCAACGGCGAGGAATTGATGGTCGTGTCGCCGGACGTGGGCGGCGTCGTGCGAGCGCGGCTCTTGGCGCGGCGCATCAACGCGGATCTTGCGATCGTCGATAAGCGTCGCGAGCGCGCGGGTATGTCGGAGGTGATGAACATCATCGGCGACGTCAGCGGGCGGACCTGCATCTTGATCGACGACATCGTCGATTCCGCCGGTACGCTGTGCAACGCGGCCGAGGCGCTGATGAACAAAGGGGCGAAAGCGACCTATGCCTACGCGACGCATGGGGTTTTGTCGGGTGGGGCCGTCGCCAGGGTTAAGGGCTCGGCCCTGAAAGGCCTTGTGATCACGGATTCCATCGCCCCGACCGAAGCCGTTAAGGGATGTGCGGACAAGATCAAAGTGCTGTCCACGGCGCCGCTTCTGGGAGAGGCAATCCAGCGGATTTCCGAGGAACGGTCGGTTTCGAGCCTCTTCGACTGAGGCATTTCGGCCGTTTGCCTTGCTGGCCTGCTTCCGGTAAACCCCGCGCCTCTTTCCGCATTGGGCGGAATGGACAGGATAGGGGGCGTTCCGCCCCCGAAAGGGTTCAGGAGCCATGACCGAACAAGCTACGATTTCAGCCAAGCAGCGCCCGGGCAAGGGTACGGGTGCAGCGCGTGCCGTTCGCCGCGAAGGGAACATTCCCGGCGTCCTTTACGGCGCGGGAATCGAACCGCGCTCGATCTCGATCAACCTGCGCGACATAGCCAAGCACTATCAGACCGGCCGCTTCACATCGACGTTGTTCGTGCTCGACCTTGAGGGCGAGAAGATGCGCGTCATTCCGCGCGAAGTGCAGGTCGATCCGGTGACGGATCAGCCGATCCACGCGGACTTCCAGCGTCTGGTCGCGGGCGCGCGCATCCGTCTGTTCATTCCGGTTCACTTCAACAACCACGGGGACTCGCCGGGCTTGAAGCGGGGCGGCGTGCTCAACGTCGTGCGCCACGAGATCGAATTTTTCTGCCCGTCGGAGCGCATTCCGCAGTTCATCGAAGCGGACCTCAAGGGCATGGATATCGGCGATAGCTTGCACATCTCGCACATCAAGCTGCCTGAAGGTTTGGTGCCGGTAATTCGCAACCGCGACTTCACGGTTGCGACGGTTGCGGCGCCGTCGGCGCTCACCGAAGCCGAGACGAAGCCAGCGGCGGCAGCCGAAGGCGAAGCGGCGGCGGGTGCGGCTCCGGCTGCTGGTGCCGCGGCTCCGGCTGCGGCGGCTGCAGGTGGCAAAGCGGCGGCGGCCCCTGCGGCAGCTGGCGGGAAGGCTGCGGCTCCGGCTGCGGCTGCGAAGGCGCCTGCTGCGAAGGCTCCTGCAGCGAAGAAGTAAGCGCGACTGCTCGATTGTATTGCGGCGGCCGCCAACTCGAATTGGCGGCCGTTTGCACATGACGGTTTCAGGTGATGTTGCTCATCGTCGGTCTCGGCAATCCGGGCGAGACCTATCAAAACCACCGCCACAACGTCGGATTCATGGCGGCGGATGCAATCGCTGAAGCGCACGGCTTTTCGCCGCAGCGCGTGAAGTTTCGCGGTCAGGTTCGCGAGGGCACGCTCAAAGGCAAGGCCGGCGCGGTGAAGGCGCTGATCCTAAAGCCCTCGACGTATATGAACGAGAGCGGGACGGCGGTGCAGGACGCCATCGCCTTTCACAAGATTCCGATCGAGCAGGTCTGGGTTCTCTACGACGAACTCGATCTTGCCGCGGGTAAGGTGCGCGTGAAGCAAGGCGGCGGGAACGCTGGGCATAACGGCTTGCGCTCCATCTCGACGCACGCGGGCAATGACTATTGGCGCGTGCGGATCGGCATCGGGCATCCGGGCGACAAGGAGCGCGTGACGGGCCACGTGCTTGGAAACTTCACGAAGGCGGATAAAGCTTGGGTCGACCCGCTGCTTGATGCGATCGCCCAGGCCGCGACGTTCATTGCCGACGGCGATGGTCCTGGGTTCATGAACAAGGTGACGTTGCTGACGCAGCCGCAGCGCGAGCCGAAACCGAAGCCGGATGAGAAGAAGCAGCCGGACGAGAAAGCAAAGGACTGAGTATCATGGGATTCAAATGCGGCATCGTCGGACTGCCGAACGTGGGTAAGTCTACGCTGTTTAATGCGCTGACGCAGACGGCGGCGGCGCAGGCCGCGAACTATCCGTTCTGCACAATCGAACCGAACGTGGGCGAGGTTGCCGTGCCCGACCCTCGGCTTGAGACGCTCGTCAAGATCGGAAAGTCTGCGCAGATCATTCCGACGCGGTTGACGTTCGTCGATATCGCGGGGCTCGTGCGCGGGGCGTCGAAGGGCGAAGGCCTTGGCAATCAGTTTCTGTCGCATATTCGCGAGGTGGATGCGGTGGCTTATGTGCTGCGCTGCTTCGACGACGGCGACGTGACGCATGTCGAGAACCGGATCGATCCGCTGGCGGATGCCGAGACCGTCGAGACAGAGCTCATGCTCTCTGACCTCGATAGCCTGGAGAAGCGCGCGCCCGCCGCTGAGAAGAAAGGTAAGCAGGGCGACAAGGAGGCGAAGGCTCAGTTCGACGTGATGTCGGCCGTGCTCGCGCTGTTGCGCGAGGGCAAGCCCGCGCGCATGACGAAACTCACGGACGAACAACGGCCGGTGTTCGAGCAGCTTCAGCTGCTGACGGCAAAGCCGATCGTCTATGTCGCGAATGTTGACGAGGGTTCGGCTGCGACGGGCAATGCCTATTCGAAGCGCGTCGAGGAGCGTGCGAAAGCGGAAGGCGCGGCGTTCGTGGTGATTTCGGCAAAGATCGAGTCGGAGATCGCGCAGTTGCCGCCCGCCGAGCGCGAGGACTTTCTGGCGACGCTGGGTTTGGAGGAGCCGGGGCTGAACCGGCTGATACGAGCAGGGTATTCGTTGCTCGACTTGATCACGTTCTTCACGGTCGGACCCAAGGAGGCGAGAGCCTGGACGGCGCACAAGGGCGCCCGCGCGCCGCAGGCGGCCGGCGTCATTCACACGGATTTCGAGAAGGGCTTCATCCGCGCGGAAACGATTGCGTTCGAGGACTATGTCGCCTGCAATGGCGAAGCGGGGGCCAAGGACGCGGGAAAGTTCCGCCTGGAAGGGAAGGACTACGTCGTTCAGGACGGCGACGTGATGCACTTCCGCTTCAATACTTGAGCCGAATTTACGCTATTTGCATCGGGGTTTGCTCGCGCCCGGCCCTGCGTGGATAATGCCCCTTGGGGGGATTGCCGACATGGCCGTGATGCCGGAGTGTGCGAACTGCGGGACGCCGTTGCAGGGGCCTTATTGCTCGAACTGCGGACAGAAGGCGTCCGACTATCATCGGCCGGTCTGGTGGATCTTCGGCGAGTTCCTGGATTCCGTCTTCAACTACGACTCGCGCACGTTTCGCACGATATGGCTTTTGTTCGCAGAGCCCGGCGAATTCACGCGGCGCTACAACGACGGCAAGCGAGCGTCGCTGTTGCCGCCGTTCCGGCTGTTCGTGGTTGCTACGGTGGTGTTCTTCCTGACCTTGCAACTCACCGGTCTGGCGATGGTCGCGTTCAAGGTCAAATCCGTGTCACTCGCCGGGTTAACGCCTGAGGCGCTCAAAGAGCTGCAAGCGGAGACAAACGCGGAAATGGTGATCAAGGGCGACAAGACGATTGATGTGGTCACGATGGAGTTCTTTGTGCCGGCGCGTGCGGTCGAGCACGTCAAGCTCACCGACGAGCAGAAGCGCAATGTTTTGGGTGGCAGCGAGAGCATCAAGATCGAAACGCAAGGCGCGAAAGGGGATGAGGCGGAGTGGCTTGCCTGGCTTGGCGAAAGGGCCAAGCGAATCCAGGAGGGCTATGAGCGGGCACTGGCTGATCCGATCAAGTTGAACGGTCCGTTGAACACGTGGTTGCCGCGACTCATGCTCGTGCTTGTACCGGTGTTCGCGCTGTTGATGGCGATCATGCATTGGTGGCCGCGAGTATTTTTGATCGAGCACTTGGTGTTCTCGACCCACATTCATACCGTCGTGTTCGTTGCGTTCTCGCTCGTTGCGCTCGCCGCAGCTATTCTGGGCGATGCCGGGTTCATGTGGGCGGTATGGTTGATTTTGGCCATCTATCTTTGGATGGCGATGTACCGGGTCTATGGGCGGAGCTGGTGGCTGACGTCCATCAAGTTCATGGCGCTTTTGCTGGTCTATTCGACCGTTTTGACTGCCGGCTTCGGCTTGGTCTTCGCGCTCGCCCTATCGGAAGTCTGAGCCTTCGTTACGCGTTTTTCACCCTGTGGAAAGGGTGGGGCAAACTTCACTTTGCGATAGTACGCGTGCGCCGGATGACCACACGGCGAGAAGTCCTCAGCACTCGAAGAAGCCATGTGCTCTTGCCTCGCACATGGTGACGGACCAGCCGGTATGCGCCGCTCCCCAGCCGCATACCGGCTTCTTTTTTGGGTCCGCCTATTTTTCTTCGTTGAGCCAGCGATTGAAGAAGCCGGCGGCGATGGCGCCCGCGAGCGGCGCGATCCAGAACAGCCAAAGCTGCTCCAGCGCCCAGCCTGCGACGAAGACGGCCGGTCCGGTGCTTCGCGCGGGATTCACGGACGTGTTGGTCACCGGAATGCTGATCAGGTGGATCAGGGTTAAAGCCAAGCCGATCGCGATCGGGGCGAAGCCCGGGGGCGCTTTCTTGCCGGTGGAACCCAAAATGATCAGCAGGAACATTGCGGTTAGCACGACTTCGGCGATCGCGCTTGAGGCCAGGCTGTAGCCGCCGGGTGAGTGATCAGCGTAGCCGTTCGAGGCGAAGCCTGCGGTCGGGTCGAAGCTCGCTGCGCCGGACGCGATCAAATAGAGGATGCCGGCGCCGGAGATGGCGCCCAGAACCTGAGAAGCCCAGTAGGGCAGGATTTCGCCGACCGGGAATCGGCCCGCGGCCCATAGGCCGGCAGTGACTGCGGGATTGAAGTGACCGCCTGAAATGTGTCCGAGCGTGTAGGCACCTGTTAGAACGGTAAGGCCGAAGGCGAACGAGACGCCCAAGAGGCCGATGCCGACGTCCGGGAAGGCGGCAGCGAGGACGGCGCTGCCACACCCGCCGAGAACAAGCCAAAGCGTGCCGATAAACTCGGCAGCCATTTTGCGACCGATATCCATGGTGTTTCCCCTCAGAAACGACGCGATTCGCGCCTGGGGCGAAAGTGTCGGGCAAGTCACAGGCGATGTCGATAACGGGGCTTTGAGGGGGCAAAACCGGGTCGGATTTGCTAAGCTCAAGCGGGGGATTGAATGGGGACTGGCGCCAACTTGTTTGGGCTTTGGGCGATTGTCGCGACGTCGGTTGCGGCCGCCGCGCCAACACCTGCGCCTGCGCCTGTAGAGCGTAACGCTCAGGTGGTCGCAGCGGCCGTGGCGGACACCCGGCTTGACCGGGCGGCGGGTGCCATCGATGACGGTCGTTATGAGTTCGCTCTCGATCTCGTCACTGGCGCCATCGGAGATGGCAGGCTTTCGTCGGCCGACGGCGATTGGGCGGCGTACCTCAAAGCACGAGCCCTTACCGGCCTTGGCCGGACGCGTGACGCGGAGAAAGTCGTACGCGAGCGTCATGCTGCAAGCGCGAACGGTTACACGTGGGCATCGCTTGTCGCGATACTGACGACAAACGGCCAACACGATCAGGCGGCGGCTGCGATCCTCGACTTGAAGGAAGAAGACTTCATCATGGTCAACCGCCTGCGTCCGGCGGTAATCGAGAGCATCGTCTCCGCGCTTGACGATGAACAGGTGGCGATGCGCGAACGGTTGATCGTTCGGCTGGTGGAGGGGCGTTACAGCGGGCCATCCGGGCAGCGCGTCCCCGACAGTTTGCGGCTGCGTTACATCGGCATGCTGGTTCGCCAAGGCCGAATTGAAAACGCGGCGCATCAAACAGAGTCGCTCGAGACGCCGTCGATCTTGAGCGTCGTTTTGACGGACCGGGCGTTTGAGTCCCTTTGGAGCCATGCGACCGTTCGCGCTTTGATGGCCACTGGTGCGTTGGTGGCGCGTGTCGAACGCGGTTTGCAGCTGCAGTTGGAGCAGGCATCGCTGACGTCGACCGATTGGCTGAATGTAATGCGCTCGCTGCGCGTGATCGGCAAGGCGGACGAGGCGGTGCGGCTTGGCCTCCACGCCGTCGAGCAGGCGCGGCGCGAGAAGAAGCCGGCGGGTCCCGCGCTCAGGCTTGAAATTGCCAACGCGTATGCGGATCTCGGGCAGGCGTGGGCGGCGCGCCGCACCGCGCGGGCGCTGCTGAAGGAAGAGAGATCGCTTCCGATTTCGCTTCGCGTCGCGATTGCGCAGATTCTTGATGTGACCGGCGACGATGACGGCGCCCTGCAACTGCTCGGTACGCTGGAAGGGGAGGCACGGACGCCCTCCGTGCTGAAGGCGACGGTGTGTGCCGCGCATGATATCGGCCGCACCGAGAAGCGCGACGAGGCGCTGGCGGCGCTCGAGGCGACGAAGGATCAGGCGCCGGCGGAGGCGTTCGATGCGTTCGTGTGCACAGGGCAGAAGGACAAGGCCGCCGCCGTGTTGTCGGCGATGTTCGAGAAACCGGCGTTGCGGGCGCAGGCAATCATGCTGGCGCAGCTTTACGCCGATCCGATCAAGCCGGTCGCCGACCAAAGCGATATGCGCTACCGCATGCGGGCGCTGGTTGCGACCGCCGCGGTGCAGGATGCGATCGCGCCTTACGCGCGCTCGATCCCGCTGCCGTTCACGATCGCCAATTCGCGCGGGCTTTAGCGCGTCCCCGGAGCGAAGTTAACGCGACCTGTTTCCTTAATGCCGTTCGCGGTCAAGTCGCCTTCGACGAGTTCATAACCCATCAAAGCGAGCGTCCGGTCCCGCAGGAAGATCGGCCGGGCGTTGCCGTACCAATCGACGCATGAAGCCTGGCATTGATCGTCGACGACGCGGCCGTCATCCGCGAAGAGCTCGCCCAACGGCGCGAATTCGCGGTTCGTGCGGCGCAGGAACGTGATGGCGGCCGAACCTTCGACAAGCTGGCTTGCGCCAGACCGCCTGGCGCGGGCAACGGGCAAAGCCAAGAAGCCATCGTCCGCTTGGCTGTAGCCCGACGGCTTGAAGAAGAATCCGTGGCTGCGCGTTTCGCCTTGGGAGGCGCGCTCGAGGGTGTAGCGGTTGCCGATGACCGGCGATTGCGGCGCCGTCAACTCGACGGCCTGGAAGTGCAGGTCGCTGGAGTCGGTGCCGACGACGACAGCGTTGCGGCCGAGAGCCTCGATGCGGTCGATGCCGTGCTTCAACTCAAACTGAGCGGCTTCGCCGCCGCGCACAGGCGCGACGACCAGCGTCGAGATTGCATCGCGCGGACGGCCCCAGCTGTTTCCGGCGCCGTAAAGCACGTAGTCGCCGACGAAGCGGTTTTGCATCGTGTAATAGCTGTCGCGACTGGGCGTTGGCAGTTTGCGGTAATAGCGCTGGCGCGCGTCGTCGTCGCCATCGCCGAAGGCCCAAAGCGGCAGACGCAGCAGTGCGACGGCGCCGCTGTTGAATTCAGGGTTCCACATCGCATCGCCGCCGCCGCCGCTGCGGACGAGCACGTTGAGGATGCCTTCGTTCCAATCCTCGCGGAAGGCGAATTGGTCGACGGGTGCACCGCGCGCGCCGATTGCGGACGGCCGGCCGCCGTTCAGCGGCATACGATAGAGCGTCGCCGACGGGCTCTTGCCGCTTTCTTCGGCGTAGTAGCTGATGTTGTTCACCCACACATAGACGGCGTTCGCGGAGACGTAGAACGTTCGGCCGGCGGGGCCCAAGACGCTTTGGGCGCGGCAGCGCAGCACCGGTGCGCCGAGGTCGCACGACGTCACCGTGTGCAGAGCCTGGATGTCGGCGTTGTAGGGATCGCGCAGATTTTCGGGCAAGTAGATTTCGCGTGCGCGGGCGATGCGGTCGAAGCGCCGTTTCGCGTCGCCGGTCCAGCGGCGGACGCCCGGCAACCAATCGAGATTGTCGAAGCTTGCGTAAGGAAGATAAAGCGGCGAGTAGACGATCAGCGTGGAGCCGATCAGGCGCGACGCGTAGTTGCGCGACGAGTAGTAGTCGTTGGAGCGCAGATGATATGCGTCCTCGAAGTCCAGATTCCCGTTTGCGTCGATTCGGAAGCGGTTGATTTCCGTGCCGCCGCGCGCGTAGCTATAGCCGATTACAATCACGCGGTTTCCGGCGACGAGCATCTCGTCGTACCAGGCACCGCGGCCGTCGGTGCCGGGCGGAAAGGCATCGATGTAGTCGATGGGCGAGAGGTCGCCGCGCCGGGCTGAGACCGTGAACAGCCGGCCGCGGCGCAAAATGACGATCGTATCGCCGTGCATCTTGACGATGCCGCCTTCGTCAACGCCGGCTTCCTGCGTGTTCGTGATGCTTTCGCCCGCGGCAGACTTGGAGTCGGCAGCGGCCGGTGCGGATGGCGCTGGCGGCGGAGGGGGCGGAGCCGGCACCGGAACCGGCATTGAGGGCGAGGCGGCCGGGTGGCGCTGCGCGCGCTTCGATCGCTTCAGGTAGCGCTTCAGTTGCCGGTCGGAGGCGAACGGCGTCATCGTGTCGTGGGGCGCCGTTCGCACCCGCTCGGCGGACGCTGGTGTCGCGAGTGTTGTCGATCCTAGGGCGCACGCCGCCGCGATCGCGAAGGCCAACAAGGCGTTGCGCAGTCTTCCGCCGAGCATTTGCATCATCTTCTCCGGTTACTTGCCCCAGCCGCAGCTTTGGCCTTGGTTCTGTTCCTTGAGATAGGCCATCAGCGGTTGGAAGTACTCGATCAAAGCCGAGCCATCCATCTGCTTGCCGCCGGTGAGCTTCTCTAGCGTTTCGGGCCACGGCTTCGACGCGCCGGCCTGCAGCATCGCCATGAACTTCGCGCCCGCTTCCTTGTTGCCGTAGACGTTGCACTCGTGCAGCGGGCCCTTGTGGCCGGCGGTCTCGCACAGCGCCTTCTGGAACTGGAATTGCAGAACGAACGCGAGGAAGTAGCGCGTGTAGGGCGTGTTTCCGGGGATGTGGTACTTCGCACCCGGATCGAAGTCTTCCTCCGTGCGCGCCACGGGTGCGGAGACGCCTTGGTACTGTTCGCGCAATTTCCACCAAGCGGCATTGTAGCCGTCGGGCTTCACTTCGCCCGAGAAGACCTGCCAGCGCCACTGATCGACGAGCTTACCCCAGGGCAGGAACACAATCTTGTCGAGCGCCCACTTCATCTGAGAGTTGATGACGGCCTTGGGTTCTGCCTTTTGCGGCGGGACGAGACCGATCTTGTTCAAGTGAACGGGTGTCAGCGACAGCGTGACCGTGTCGCCGATCGCCTCATGGAAGCCGTCGTGCGCGCCGCCTTGAAACATCGGAGGCTGCTTGTTGTACATGAGGTCGTAGTAGATGTGACCGAGCTCGTGGTGGATCGTCGTCAACTGGTCTTCGGTCGGTACAATGCACTGCTTGATGCGCACATCGCCCGCCATGTTCATATCCCAGGCGCTGGCATGGCAGACGACGTCGCGGTCGCGCGGGCGCGTCAGCAGCGACTTCTGCCAGAACGACTCAGGTAGCTTCGGCATGCCGAGCGAGACGTAGAAGTCTTCGGCGACCCTGGTCATCTTCACCGACATTGCCTTGTCGGCTTTGTGTTGGAGTTCGGCAAACTCGACCGGTGTCGAGACTTTCTCGGTTTTCCGCAATTCGGCGACGAGTGCTTCGCGCTGCTTCTTGAGGGCCGAGGTTACGTCGAGGCTTGCCACGCCTTTGTGGGGTTCCAGCAGCGGATAGATGTTGCTCCACTGTTGCGCCCACATGTTTCCTAGCAAATGTGACGGAATCGTGCCCGTCTTCGGCACGATGGCGTCACCGTACTTGGCATTCAACTTGGCGCGAACGTGGCAGTGCAACTCGTTGTACAACGGCTTGACCTGACCCCAGAGGCGCTCGACCTCTTCGGCGAACTGGGCGGGCGTCATGTCGTAGCCGCCGCGCCAAACCTCACCGGCGTCGGCGAAGCCCATTTCCTTCGCGCCCTGGTTCACGATTTCGACGAAGCGCTGGTAGTCCTTGCGGATCGGCTTTGCAGTTTCCTGCCAACCTTTCCAGGCGGCCGCGCGCGCCTCAGGCGTTTGGTTCGGATCGTCGATGATTTTCTCGATGTCGTCGAGGACGAGGCAGTCGTTCTCCGCGCGGCACCATTTTCCCGAACCGTAGTTTGCCTCCATCTTCGACAGGAGTTTGGAGAGTTCGCCCTGTAGCGCGGGGTCGGATGGAGCGGGAGCGGAGACGTTCTTCAAGAGCGCGATGGCGCGCGCTGTGTCGGCGCTCATCCCCTCGACGCCGTTGAAGCGTTTCGATTCCTCGACGCGACGCGACTGCCAGGCCAGAAGTTCCTCGTTTGCTTTGGAGGCAATCAACTGGGAGTCGTCGGTGATATAGGTCGACTGCAGCCAGTTCGCGGCGCTGATGTGCGGCGTCATCTTGCGGAGGTCGTCGTTCAGTTCGGCGACGAACTTGTCGGCCTCGGCGGCCGTGCCTTTGCCACCTGCGGCCTTCTGATCGGAACCGCTGCAGCTGGCGAGTACCATGGCGCAGCCCAGCATCAGTGCCGCACGAAACGTCTTCATGTGAGGAACCCCTAGCTTTGTTTGCTGGGGCAGGGGGATAGCACAACGGTGCTTGTCAGCGCGAGGCACCCATGGGGACAAATCCCCGCGTTGCTGCAACGCGGGAGAGCCAGTCGGATACGGCTGGGTATTTCTTTGGGTCAAAGCCCCCTTCATCGGCGCAGTGCGTGTAGGCATAGAGGGCTATGTCGGCCAGCGAGTAGGCTTCGCCCACAAACCAGTCGTGGGTCTTCAGGCGGCCTTCCATCACGGCGAGAGCGGCGTTGCCTTTGGCGTGCCATTCGGGGATCAGGTGTTCCTTCTCCCGCAGTTGGTCCTTCGATGCGAAGACCATCCAGAAGCGGGCAACGGCGATATAGGGCTCGTGGCTGTATTGCTCGAAGAACATCCACTGCAACATTTGCGCGCGCTGAAATCTGTCGGCAGGGATCAGCGGGGAGCCTTCGGCCAGGTACCAAATGATCGCGTTCGATTCGGGGAGGTGACGGCCGTCCTCGAACTCAAGCGTCGGCACGCGGCCGTTCGGGTTCCTGGCGAGGAAGTCCGGTCTGCGGGTGGCGCCAGACGTGACGTCGATTTCGACCGTCTTCAACGGAATACCGAGGTGGGCGGCGGTCAGAACGGCTTTGTAACAATTGCCGGAGCGCGAGTCCTGGTAGAGCGTAAGCATGACGCTGGCCTCCCTTTGCGATGGGTGGACCATAGTGGGGATTCGCGACGCGTGAAACTTGACCGGCCGCCCGCGGTTCGCAGAATCCACCGGTCGTGGAGCCCCCATGAGCGTCGATACCCAAGGCGAACAAGAAGTCGAGTTCTTGCGTAGCGAAGCCGAGCGCGGTTCGGCGGCGGCGGCGCGCGCGTTGGGCGTGCGGCTTTTGGTTGGGCGCGATGCGCCGTTCGATCCGAAAAAGGGGCTAACGCTTCTTGTCGCCGCTGCGGATCAGGGGGAGGCGGAGGCGCTGGCGCAACTAGCGACCTTAAACGCCGCCGGCGCGTGGGTGCCGCCGAATTGGGGCGCGGCGCTTGCGTTTCTGCAGCGTGCGGCTGAACGCGGCTCGGCTCGTGCCCAAGGGCAGCTGCGCATTCTCGCGCGCGATTTGGCATCGAGCGATTGGGCCGCGCTTAGGGCGGGCGTCGATCTTGACGCATGGCGCAGACCGCCGGAGCGGCGCGCGCTGTGCGAGGCGCCACGCATCCGTGCCGTCGAGGCGTTTGTGCCGCATGAAGTATGCGATTGGCTGATGGCGCGCGCGGCGGGCCGATACCGACCGTCGATGATGTTCGATGGGCAGAAATCGACATTCCTGGCGACGCGGACGTGCAGCGATTTCAAGTTCGATATCGTCGAGGCGGACTGCGTTCTTCAGGTCGTGCGCGAGCGCATTGCTGCGATCACCGGCATGCCGACCGCCACGTTCGAGCCTCCGCAGATTTTCCACTACGCGCTGGGCCAAGAGATCAAGCCGCACTACGACGCGCTGAGACTGGGCGACCAGGGCTACGGGCAGGGTGGCACGTACAAGGGGGATCGGATCGCGACGTTCCTGCTTTATCTGAACGACGATTACGACGGCGGCGAGTTGGAGTTTCCAAAGGTCGGCGTGAAGCATCGCGGCAAGGCGGGGGGCGGCGTTTACTTCGCGCATGTCGATGGGGATGGGATCCCTGACCGTAAGAGCCTGCATGCGGCGCTTCCGATCACACGGAATGAGAAGTTCATTCTCTCGCAGTGGATCCACGACCGACCGTTCGCAGCGAGTGCCTAATTCTTGCAAAACGCGAAGAGTGGGTGCGTCCGTTCCCGCGCAAGGCGAGCGCGACATGCGATGCGCGTTGGGCTATGGTCGGCGCGTTCCGATTGAGGTTCGAAATGTCCGGCAACGTGTTGAAGGCGGTGAAGAGCGCGATCCAGGACTATGCGTCCATGGAGCCAGGCGATCTGGTCGACCGTTTGCGGGATCCCGAACTCGTACGGAAGATGAGGAAGTTCGGGGTGAACGACGCGCAGATTCACCGCGTGATCCTGATCTTGAAAGAACACAAACCGAGTTCGAAGGAATTCACGGCCTATTTGAACTCGAAGCTGGTTTAGGCGGCGCGAGGCCGGCGGCCGGAGCGATCGCCTATCGCCGTGCGGGCTTCCTCGATTTGATCGCGCAGATCCTGAATCAAGGCGGAGCCGGCAAGCACGGACAGCGTGGCGTCGCGCGCGGTCAGAAAGTCGAGCGCGTTATCGGGTGCTTCGTTTGCAGCTTTCGATAGGTCGGGGTACCTCTCGAGCCCTCGCTTGATGAGGTCGGACGTCGCGCGGAAATCGTCTTGATTGATGCTGGGCCGGATGATCGCGTGGCAGCATTCGCGCAGCAGCTCCTGCGACACGCGCAGAGCCTCGCTCCACTGACTGCCTTTCAGCCACGCATTCGCCGCTTCGTCCAGCATGTGAAGATGTGTCATCACGCTTGAGCGCGCGACCATGCCGGGGTCTTTTGCCTGACGTTCGAGGTTCAGCGCGGCGTTCGTCCAGTTCGTGCTTTCTTTTCCGACCGTGTTTTCGAACAGTTCCGCTTCGACTTGCGCGTGGCGTTTGCGCAGGCGCCAGTGGTCGTAGCCGAGACTCAATAGAGCCACGACCAGCGCTGCTATCATTGCGATCAGCAGCGCTTCGTTCGACGCCGCGCCTGTCGCGAGCGCCGTGATGGCGGCGATGATGTCGCCCAAGCAGTACCCCTTCGTCCCGTCTTTTGCGTGGGACCTTGGGGTCGATAGTAAATGGCGTGCAGTACCAACGCCAGCGTGTGCTTGTTCGAGGGTGCACGCAGACTGACGAGGGTCACACCTGTTGCCGCTGCGCACACGGGAGCGCGGGCATGTTCTCGCGAGGACTTCGCCAAGAGTGGTACCTCTAACGGCGATATTAACTATAGAAATCGCTAGTATTCTTGGATTCTTTTGACGGCTCTGGCGTGACAGGGACTCGATTTTCCGTAGCGTTGACTCGGTGATCGTCGCGCGAAGACTCGATCTTTCACTGCGATGACTCGTCGCAAATTGTCTCTTTACTTCGCTTCTACCTGCATGTGATTGTCCGCCACCTTTTCGCCCGCGAAAACCTTAACAAATCAAGCGGGTAGCCTTCCTTCGATCTTTCATCCCTGGGTAAATGGAGAACCTCGCATGAATTGGAAGTTGGCCGGTATGGCCGGTACGGCGCTGTCTGTGATCGCGCTCTCCGGCGTGAGCTTCGCCGGCGCGAACAAGTTCACGGGCAACGTGAGCCTCGCGGTCGGACAGACGTTTCAAGACGATCTCGGCGGCGTGTTCGACGACTCGTACACGTCGATCTCGGGCGACGCGAAGTTGAACGTCGCGTTCTCGAACAACATCAACCTGCAGCTCAACTTCGCCGGTACCGGCGGGTTCGCAGACGAATCGATCCCGGGCTTCTCGCTCGATCGTGATGCCGGCTTCCAGGCTTCGGCGAACGTCTACTATCGCAACGGCCAATATGCCGTTGGTCTGTTCGGCGGCGCCGGCATTTCGTCGGGCGCTCAGTTCGGGCCGATCGACGACGCCGAATACTACTTCGTCGGCGCGCAGGGCCAGTACTACTGGAACAACTTCACCTTCGGTCTCGAAGGCGGCTACCTCGACTCGAGCGCCGATGTTCCGGCGGGTCCGGACGATGTGTTCCTGAACAACGCGTGGTTCGCAAACGCCGAAGTGCGTTGGTACGCGACGCCGAAGTTCGCGCTCACGGCCAACCTTGGCTATATCTCCGGTGAAGCGTTCGTCGGCAACGCCGATGTGGATACGATCCACTGGGGTGCGAAGGCCGAATACTGGCCGGAAGAGAAAGAGCCGCTGAGCCTGTGGGTCGCCTATGAAGGCCGCACGACTGAAGCCGACTTCAGCCCGGGCAGCGTCGACAAGGACACGCACACGGTCAAGATCGGTGTGACGTTCCACTTCGGAACCGACGGCGGCAAGATCGAGAACGATCGCAGCGGTCCGGCGTTCAACCAGATGGACTACGGCGCGATCGTGGTTGGCGGCTAAGCCACCTATCGCCTTGGACTTTGCAGCGGGCGCCGGAAACGGCGCCCGCTTTGCATTGGAGCGCCGCTTCCGGTGTTCACATTGCGGTGAGGGTGCGCGCGTTGCGGCGATCGCCGCGGTATGGATCGGTGTCCGGGTCGACGCGAGGGATGTTGCATGAGACGCGCGCTTTGGTTTGTCGCCTTTCTCTTGGGTGCCGCCTCCGCCACGGCTGGGCCGTCCGACGATGCGGTGGAGAAGATGCTTGGCGCGCTTGGCGGACGTTCCGTTTGGGCGGCGACCACCTCAACCATGAACGACTCGCAACAGAACCGGGCGGCGGAGCCCGCGGTGGTCCGGGCGTTGATCTGGCTCGACTTCGCCGCGCCGCGTTTTCGGATCGAAACCCGCGGACGGGACTTTACCACCGTGCGTGTAATCGACGGCGAACGCAGCTGGCGGCGTCTGCGCGACGGCAAGATCGAGAATGTGCCCGCCGATGTCTATGCCGAGGACATGTTGTGGTACGGAGCGCATGTCTATCGCTCCATTCACCGCCTTGCCGCGCGTGATCCGAAGCTGAGCACCGGCCTGGGTAACGACGGGCGGCTCGAGGTGTTCGAGGCCGGCAAGCGGCTGATCTGGTTCAAGCTCGATCCGCGCGGCGAACCTTTTGCGTTTGGCGCCCGCGACGACGACAACGGCACAATCAGCGGTCCGTGGGAGTTCTCCGCCGGCGGGCTCAAGCATCCGCTTTGGGTGTCGCGGCCGGACGGAACATGGCGGGCCAACATCAAGGTCCTGGAACTCAATCCGCGCATGGAGCCTGACCTCATGGCGCGGCCCGCGTCGTAGATGCCGGTTTTCCGGTGTCGATTTCACGGATTGTGATTCGTCTTGACCTTTGCGCCCCGCCACAATGCGTCAGGGGGGCTTTAAAGATGGAGAGACCGATGGATACGAAAGCAGTCGCGAAGGCCTTCACCGACCTTTGCAAGAAGGGCGAACTGGCCCAAGCCGGCGACAAGTTCTGGGCCGACGACGTGATCAGCCGCGAAGCCATGCCCGGCGATATGGCGAAGATGCAGGGCCGCAAGGCGGTCGAGGGCAAAGGCCAGTGGTGGTACGCGAACCACACCGTCCATGACGTGAAGGTCGAAGGGCCTTATGTCAGCGGCGATCAGTTCGTCGTGCGGTTCAAGATGGACGTCACGCCGAAGGGCCAAGCGCGCCAGACCATGGACGAGGTCGGCGTCTATACGGTGAAGAACGGCAAGATCGTCGAAGAGAGCTTCTTCTACGGCGAATAACGTTTCGCGATAACCAAGATCAGTCCGGCCAGAGGGCTCGGCCGGACTTGATCTCGCCCATGAACCAATCGTGGTAGCCGCGGGCGAGCAGCCATTCGATGCGGTCGCCGCGCCAAAAAATCTTTTCCCGCTCGAAGCTTGTGTTCGTGGGGATTGCGCGCATGAAGTCGGCGGTGCGCTTGGCATCGTCCATGCAGACCTTCTCCTTGCGCATGGCTTGGAACCACACGGCAAGGCGCGGGAACCGATTCGCGTCCATTTTGAAGCCGAGCGGGCGCAAGGCTGCGAGATGCGGCCAATAGGTGAACTCGGCAATCGAAAGGTGGCCGAACGGGAGCGGGTTCGCGAGGTGACTTAGCGTCTCTTCGATCCGCGCAAAGATTCTATCCAAGTCGCGTTGGCCGGCTTCCATGAGACCCGGCGGCGGTTGATCCTTTCGGTCGGCCCAGGTCCAGATCGAACAATCGAGCAGGATCGCGTCGATGCGAACGTCGGCGAGGCGTTCGAGTGCGCGCGCTTCGACGCGAGCCTTCAGGTCTGTCGGATAGATCGGCCGCTCCGGATAGCGGCGGTCTAGGTAGTCGCAGATGTCGGAGGAGTTCACGACCGTGATCTCGCCATCGACGAGCGCCGGCACCTCGGCGCGCGGGTTCACGGCGATCAAACGTTCGCGATTGGCGTGGGTGAGGCCGTCCACCACTTCGTGCGCGAGCCCCTTATGGTCCAAGGCCATCGCGACTTTTCGCGCGAAAGGGGAAAAGCCGTTCGAGAAAAAGGTGATCATTGGGGTGCTCCTCGGCTCACGGTTTACCATCGGCCTGTGGCGCGACAGTCGCGGGGGTTCGGCCTAGAATGCCTCAGCCGGTCGGGGTGGGGCAAACGATGGTGCTCGTTCGATCCGTAGTCATCGCAATTGCTGCCGCGGCGCTGGCGGCGGGGACGCTCGCTGCGCCATTGCGCCTCGTCGCGCATACGTCGTGCGCGAACGACGCAACGGCTTGCGTCGAGATGAACATGCATTGGGATTTCGCGCGGACGGACAAGCCGCCGATCGGAGCGGACGGCACGCTCGCGGTGCGCGGACGCCTCGGCAAAGGCGAGGTCGAGGCGTACAGGCTCGCGCTTTCGACGTTGCCGTCGGCGGGGCTCGATCTCGGCGAGGTCGCGTATCTCGGGCGTTCGCGCGACGGCTTGCCGATGATCATGACGGACAAGGGGCCGCTTACCGTCGAAACGCGCGGCGTGCATGTCGGCCGTGGCGGGGCGGTGGCGATCGTGAATACGAAGACGCGTAGCGTGAAGCGCTACTACATGGGTGGACTTGCCGGCGCGACCTATGTGATCGCGGGTGCCAGCCGCATTGGTGTACTGACGAAGAGAGGCATTTGTTTGTCGCCACCCATGGGGCGGCCTGGTGTCCTAAAGCCCGTCGATCATTGCGGTAGCGGTGCGCCAAGTCCTGTCACGGGCCTTGCGTTCAGCGAACCGCTTGCCGGGGCGATCATGCCGGCGCCGAACGCCGATCTTGCGTTGATCCGCAAACTCTTGCCGCAAACGGCGGACTTCGACGACGAGACGCTGCGCACGAAGATCGGGCGCATCGACAAGGATCATCTCGTCGTTACGCCGTGGTGAACCGGCTCCTTTTCCTTTAAGCGTGGACGCAATACGTGCCTTGACCCGGGACGCAACGAGGAATCCGCGCCTGGTGCAAGCCCCCAGAGAGGACCAACGACGATGACGCCGATCGGGAAGTTCTTGCTGATGACCCTGACCGCGTTGGCGCTTGCGTCATGCGCGCGCGAGGAAAGCGTTTGGCGCTATGCGCCGGAACACGACAAGATCGGGCGCATCTATTACTACGAGCGCAGCAACGGCGACGGCTCAAAGGCTGAGCGCATCACGGTGTTCCGGCGCGACTGGACGCACGTCGAGGTCTACAAGGAGAACGGCCGCTGCGAGAACGCGGCGTTGGTCACGGCGGAGATGGACTGGACGACGTTCTCTGCGGCGAAGATTACGGGCGGGCAGCTGCAACCCGAAGCGCAACACCGGGCGTTCGCGTTCCTGACCTGGGAGAAGGCCGCGCGTCAACTGCGCGTTCTCGTCAAGTTGCCCAACATGGAAATTCGCGAGGATGCACCGATCCCGACGTCGCCGTGGCATTTGTACGATTTCGACTTGGCCAGCCTGACCTTGGCGACGCCGCATCTGGCGAACCCGAGAGGCGACTTCGCTTTTGGCATGGCGCTGCTGTGGGCCGACCCGTCGGCCGGCGATCCACTGACGTGGATGGGCGAGGTTTCGGCAACCTATGCCGGCGAGGAAACGCGGCGCGGTTTTGCCGCGCGGCGCTTTACGCTTGCCGGGTCTGCGCTGAGCGGCGAGCGCTCGACGGGGAACGCCGGTGCGCTGTGGCTCGATGCCGCCGACGGGCATGTCGTCGAGGCCTCGTTTCCCGTGCCCAATCATCCGGGCTATCGCGACATGTTCCTGAAGCTCAACAAGGTAAGCGACGGCGGCGAGGCCGAGTGGACCGCACTGCTGAAGGCGCACTTCGCCGGTTGTTGAGGGAGACGGCCGACTTCTACCGGGCAGCGAGTGGGAATTCCACGCGGAAGAAGCGGTTCGGACGGCGCAGTTCGTAGGCGAAGTGCTTGCCGGGCGCGGCCTCGACCGCCCAGACGTTGTCGACCGAGCGGTCGAGTTTGTTCGCGCGGAAGATCAGCTTCGAGAACTCGTCGGCGGGGAACTCTTGGCGGGTTTCGCTGCCCGCGGTCGCGGTGTCGCCGCCGTAGCGGGAGACCTTGTCTTCCGTGCCGTCGTCGTGGCGGTGGACGTGTTTTAGCCGCACGCCGACATTGGTGCGGGTGATCACCCAGGTGCGCGTGCGGTTGTCGCCGACGGCGAAGGGGATTTGCACTTCGTTGCCGTTGCAGGCGACGGGGCCCATGACGAGCTTCTTGCCCGCGAAGTCCGCGTCCGCCGGATCGGTGGTGACAAGGCGGCCTTCGTGCGTTTGGCCGCAGAGCTGATTCAAGTTCGCCATGAACGCGTCGGCGGGTTCCTCCGGCGTCGTCGTGGCGCAGGCGGCGAGTGCGGCGGTGGCAAGCAGAAGAAGTGCGCGGTGCATCGGTGTTCCTTTGATGTGGGGGCACCCAAGCCGCGGTGTGCGGCTCCTGTCAAGCAGCGCGGGAAGGAGGTTTGGATCGGGTTGGTCAGTAGACACTGATTTCAACAAGGGGTCGCTTGTCCCGGGAGCGTAGCCCCCTCCGCTAAGGCTAGAGGGGCCGAGTGTGTTCGTCCGCCGAAGCTCCTGCGTAGGCGGGGCGTCCCGGCTGCTCTTCGCTGACTCTCGACGGGCGGTGCGGCTGAGATGCTGCAAGAGCAGGCGGGATGCCTGCGCTCTCAGGGCTAGCGCATTCCGCGGAACTGTTGGGCCTATGATGATAGGCGGTGTCTACCGTCGCCGCTGGTGGGTTCGCCCATGGGCAATGACTATGCGTACTGCCTTAAGTGCCGCTCAAGAAAAGCTGAGTTTCAGTTTGGTGCCTGTTGCCTTCGCGTATTTCTGCAGCGTGCGCAGCGACGGATTTCCGCGGCCGCTTTCGAGCCTGGCGATCGCCGTTTGGGATGTCTTCATCCGCTTTGCGACGTCGGATTGGCGCAGGTCTGCTTTGGTGCGCGCGTCGATGAGCGCCTCGGCGAGTGCGAACTCGTCGCCCAAGGCTTCGTATGCGGCGACGTAGGACGGCTTCTTGCGCCACTTGGTGAAGCTCTTCTCGACCGGTTGCGGGTGGTAGCCGGATTTCTTCGTCATGTGTCGATCGCCTTTGCGCGATCGCGGGCGATGTCGAGTGCAGCTTTCGGTGTCTTTTGCGTCTTCTTGATGAAGCTGTGAAGGACGATGATCTTCCTACCGGTGGCCGTGACGTAGATTGATCGGGCGATGCCGTCCTTGCCCTTCATGCGCATTTCCCAAAGCTTGCCTTCAAGGTGTTCACGTAGGGCTCGTGCACCTGTTCCAGCCCTTTCGTCTTGATCAGATTGACGATGCGCTCGAACCGCGCGCGGATATCCTCCGGCAGCGCTTCTAATTCTTCGCGAGCAGTCTCGTTGAAGAATTCGACCGTCCATGACATCAATGCCATATATCACATGTGATATATTACTTCAAGGCGCGCAGCTACCGTCTCCGCCCTCTGAAGCCGCCTCGCTGGCCCGGTCTTCCGCGGGTGGATTTGCCGGTGGGTGTTGGCGCCGCGGGGCGCTCGCTGCCGTCTTCTCTCGGCCGTGGGCGTTTGCGGGCGGCCGCTTCTTCGGCGGCTTCGGCGACGGCTTCTTGTCTTGCGAAGGGGTCGTCGGCGATCGCGAGTTCGGTTGCTTGCAGGCGTTTGATTTCGTCGCGGAGGCGGCCGGCTTCTTCGAATTCGAGGTCGGAGGCCGCTTCCTTCATGCGCTTTTCGAGGTCGGTGATGTGGGCGCGCAGGTTGTGGCCGATGAGCGGTTTGCCGTCCTTGGCATTGCCGATGTCGACGATGACGTGGTCGCGCTCGTAGGGGCTTTGGATGATGTCGGCGATCGACTTGCGCACGCTTTCGGGCGTGATGCCGTTTGCCTTGTTGTACTCGTCTTGCTTCGCGCGGCGGCGCGAGGTTTCCGCGATCGCGCGCTTCATCGAGTTCGTTTCCTTGTCGGCGTAGAGGATCACGCGGCCGTCGATGTTGCGCGCGGCGCGGCCGATCGTCTGCACCAGCGAGGTTTCGCTGCGCAGGAAGCCTTCCTTGTCGGCGTCGAGGATCGCGACGAGCGCGCATTCGGGAATGTCGAGGCCCTCGCGAAGCAAGTTGATACCGACCAGCACGTCAAAGGCGCCGAGGCGCAGGTCGCGGATGATCTCGATACGCTCCAGTGTTTCGATGTCGGAGTGCATGTAGCGCACGCGGATCTTTTGGTCGTGCAGGTATTCGGTCAGGTCC
>CXWJ01000716.1_pt2 | contig 34980 bp, 31 predicted proteins | sample 590841 | NCBI WGS metagenome assembly CXWJ01 (sample SAMEA3498367, study PRJEB10139) | wastewater metagenome | biome: wastewater treatment plant; material: activated sludge | place: Austria | collected 2015-01-21 | reverse complement strand
GGCGCGTCGACGAGCGCGACGCCGGTTTCGTCGCACGACGATTCGATGCCCGGGACTTTCATGCCGCCGAGTGTAGGCGGCACGCCGCGCAGCTCAGGTGCGCACGTGGTTGCCGCCGCCCGGCACGCTGCGCAGGTCCTGCATCACATGGCCGTCGCCGAGCACGACGACGCGGCCGGCCGACGCCACGGTCTCGGGCCGGTGCGCGACGATCACGCGCGTGATCTCGAGCTGGCGGATCGCGGCGTTCACCTCGCGCTCGCGTTCGACGTCGAGCGCGCTCGTCGCCTCGTCGAGGAACAGGATGCGCGGCCGCTTGTACAGGGCACGCGCGAGCAGGATGCGCTGCTTCTGCCCGCCCGAGATGCTCGCGCCCATGTCGCCGATGAGCGTGTGGTAGCCCATCGGCATGGCTTCGATCTCGTCGTGCACCGCGGCGATGCGCGCGCAATGTTCGACCCAGTCGCTGTCGGCGCGTGTGTCGAAGAAGGCGATGTTGTCGGCGATCGAGCCGGCGAACAACTGGTCGTCCTGCATCACGGCGCCGACCATGTCGCGCCAGGTTTCGAGGCCCAGCTGCCCGAGCGGAATGCCGCCGACGCGCAACTCGCCGGTCTGCGGCGCGTGGATGCCGAGCATCAGCTTGAGCAGCGTCGTCTTGCCGCAGCCCGAAGGCCCGACGATCGCGAGCGACTCGCCCGGCTCGATCACCAGGTTCAGGCTCCTGAGCACGGCGCCTTCGCCGTCGGAGTACGCGAAGCCGACGTTGCGCAGCTCGAGCCGCGCGCCGGCCTCGGCGGCGCGTGCGCTGCGGTCCAGGCGCGGTTCGGGCGCGGCGAGCACGATGTCGGCCAGGCGTTCGCCCTGCAGCTTGAGCATCTTCAGCTCGACCCACTTGTCGATCAGGCCGCTGAAGCGCTGCGCGAACTGCTCCTTGTACGCGAGGAAGGCGAACAGCATGCCGACCGAGAAGCGCTGGTCCATGACGAGCAGCGCCCCGACCCAGACGACGGCGATGCGCTCGATCCCGAACAGCGCCTTGTGCGCAACGCCGAGCAGCAGGTCGAGCTTGCGCGTCGCGATGTTGGCGTTCATCGCATCGACGACGAGGTTCATGAAACGCGCCTGGCGATCGGCCTGGCGGTTGAACAGCTTGATCGACTGCACGCCGCGCAGCGATTCGAGGAAGTGGCTCGCGCTCTTCGCGTCGTGCACGATGGCTTCTTCGGTCGCGTCGCGCAGCGGCCGGAAGAACGCCCAGCGCAGCGCCGCGTACGCCGCGACGCAGCCGAGCGCGATGGCCGTCAGCGTGCCGCTGTAGACCCACATCATCGCCAGCGTGACCACGACCATCAGGCCGTCGAGCACCGCTTCGACGAAGCTCGTCGTCAAGGTCTGCTGGATGTGCTGCACGGCGCCGAAGCGCGACATCACGTCGCCGGTGTGGCGTTTGTCGAACCACTCGATCGGCAGGCGCATCAGGTGCGCGAAGACGTTCGCCAGCCACTGCAGGTTGAGCGTGCACGACAGGTGCAGCACGGCCCACGAACGCGCCGCGCCGGTGGCGACCTGGATCAGCACCAGCAGCCCGAAGCCCAGGCCGAGCGTGACGAGCAGGTCGCGGTCGGCACCGACGAGCACGCCGTCGACGACCCATTGCAGGAAGAACGGCGCGAGCAGCACGAAGCCTTCGAGCACCAGCGCGAGCACGGCGATCTGCGCCAGCGAACGCTTCAGCCCGGTGACACGCCCGAGCAGTTGCCGCACGCCGATCGCCTGGCGTTCGACGCGCGGCTTGAAATCGGCCTGCGGCGTGAGTTCGAGCACCACGCCGGTCATGTGCTTCGAGACCTCGGCGAGCGACATCCGCCGCAGGCCGCGCGCCGGGTCGTGGATCAGCGCCACGCCGCGACGGATGCCCGCGAGCACGACGAAGTGGTTCAGGTCCCAGTGCAGCACGCACGGCAGTTCGAGCTGCGGCAGGTGCTCCATCTCGATGCGCAGCGCGCGTGCATTGAGTTGGAGCTGGTCGGCCATGCGCACCATGTCGACCATGGTCGCGCCCTTGAGCGACAGGGAAAAGCGCTGGCGCAGGCTCGGCAGGTCGCATTGCAGCCCGTGGTGCGAAGCGACCATCGCCAGGCAGGCCAGGCCGCATTCGGCCGCCTCGGTCTGCAGGACGATGGGCAGGCGCCGGCCACCCCAGCGAAGCGCGTCGAGCATCTGGGTCGGTCGGGCGGGCCGGCTCAGACCCGTCCGGCCATGCCGAGCACGGGTTCGAAGATCCACTCGATCAGGCGGCGCCGGTCGAGCAGCACGTCGGCTTCGAGCTGCATGCCCGGTGCGAGGGCATGCGCTTCACCGTAGGCCGAGACGTTTTGCCGATCGAGCGTGACGGTGATGCGGTACAGCGGCTCGGCAGCGCCGGCAGACGGTGCCGCGAGGGGCAACCCGGCGAGGTCGGCCGCTTGCAGCGGCGAGCGCGAGACCTGCGCCACCTGGCCGGGCTGGTGGCCGAACTTCTGGTACGGGAAGGCGTGGTAGCGCAGCTGCACCGGCTGCTGCGCGCGCACGAAGCCGACGGCGCTCGACGGCGCGAACAGATGCGCCTGCATGCGCGCATCCGCCGGCACCAGGCTGGCCAGCGCGGCCGCCGGCGAGACGCTGTGGCCGACCTGCGCGAGCACCCCCGTGATCGTGCCGTCCTGCGGGGCACGCACGACGATGCGGCGACCCGCGTCCTGTTCGGCGCCCTGCTGCGCGAGCTCGGCGAGGTCGCGTTCGATCTCGCCCTGCTCCGCACGGGCGCGCAGCGGGATCTCGCGGCGCTGCGCGTCGAGCGCCGCGATCTCGCGCAACTGCGCCGCGCGCTGGCGTTCGAGGCCTTGCAGCTGGGCACGCAGCGCGAGCAGTTCTTCGGCCTTGGCCTGCACTTGCGCGGCGGAGACGAAGTTCTCGTCGCGCAGCGATTCGAGCCGCGCCTGCGATTGGCGCGCGAGTTCGAGCCTTTGTTGCTGCAGACGCGTTTCGGAGTCGATCTGCGCCAGCTCCGCGCGCATCGCATCGACCTGGCGATCGATCGCCGCGAGGCGCTCGCGCTCGAGCTGGCTCTGCTCCTGCGAGGCGCCTTTCAGGCTGCGTTCGCGCGCCGACAGGCTGCCGCGCACCGCCGCCTGGCGATCGGCCACCAACGTGGCCGGGTCGAGCGCGAGAACGAAGAGCACATCGTCGCGCTTCACCGAGCGGCCTTCGAGCGCGTGGCTCTCCAGCACGGTCGCCTGCTGCGGCGGCATCAGGCGGATCAGCCCGCGGTCGGGAACCAGGTAGCCCGTCACCCGCGCCTTGCGGGTGTACTCGCCGAGCCACAGGCTGGTGGCCACCAGGGCAGCGACGACACCTGCACCGACCGTCAGCACGGTCAGCGACAAGGGCCGCACGAGGGTGATGGTGCCGAGCCAACTTTGGCGCCGATGGTCGAGCGCTTCGGTTCTGAACAGGCCGTTCATCTCGGCAGGCTCCGAGCTTGGGCAGCCGGCGGCGCGCAACGCGCCGCGGCGATCACCAGAACTTCTTCGGCGCGTCGGTCGTGCCGCCGGCGACCTTCTTCAGTGCATCGAGGCCGAGCACGATCGGGGCGGTGCGCGACGTTTCGGTGCGGACGCTGTCGGCCTTCTTCGAGCCGAACGAAAACGGGACCTGGGCGCGATGTTGCTGTTGCATGCCGAACTCCTGAACTGTGATGTGGACTTGCGCTCACTGCGCGCAGAACACATTTCAGCAGCCAGCCCGGCTTAGAGTAACTGTCAGCTCTTACAGGTGCGGGCGCCACCTGCCAATCCCACGTCTTCGGGGGACGCAGTCGGTGCAAACAAGGGTCAGCGGATCAGGCCGAGGCGCAAGGCCTTCAGCACCGCCTGGTGCTTGTTCACGCAGCCGAGCTTGTGCATCGCGTTGTTCACATGCAGCACGGCCGTGCGTTCGCTGATGCCGAGGATGTTGCCGACTTCCCAGGCGGTCTTGCCGTCCATGGTCCAACGCAGGCTCTCGACTTCGCGCGGCGTCAACATCGGCGCGCCGTCTTCCTTGGCCGCGGGCAACATGATGCGCAGCGCCGCTTCCTGCGCGTGCACCGCGAACAACTGCAGGTCGGCGACGATCCGCGTCAGCTCCATGCGGTTGGCGGGCAGGTCCTGGTCGCGGTCGACGCCGATCATGAAGTGGCGCCCCTCGGGCAGGTGCAGCGCCATCGCCACGCCGGTGCGGTAGCCGAAGCGCGCCTGTTGGTCCCACAGGTCGGCCTGGCCGCTGCGCAGGTAGGTGTCGCGGTTCCACACGATCGGCACGCTCTGGCGCTTGCAGTGCTGCATCACCGGGTCGCGCCGGCCGCTGTCGGCCTCCTCGAAAACCTCGCGGAAACTCGACGGCGTGTTGTCGACGGTGATGAACTCGGACTCGCCGAGGAAGTGATCGATGATCGTCGTGGCGGAAACGGTGTCGAAGCCGAGGCGCTTCGTGAAGCGCACGACTTCGCCCAGGAACTCGTCGCGGTTCCTCGCTTCCAGCACCGACAGGTATCCATCCTGGAGCATGGGCCCCTCTCACGCCTCCGATCCGGCATTCCTCGCGATCGGCCCCGACGCTGCGACGGTTCCCTGCAAGGTCTTACAGATGGCAGGCCGACCACAACTCGCGACACTTCTCGTATCGAACCCAGACCCTGGATCCGTCCCGATCCGACACCTCGCATGAGACCCGCCTGGATTGTCTCCGCCTGGCCGCCCGTATTGTGGCAGGCGGAGGCGGCACCTCAGCTCCATCTTGTGCATCTTGGCACGCAGGTGGTGAGTTCCGGCGAGCCCGACCTGCCGTGCAGCGGGCAGACGCTGTGGGGCGACCCGTCCGCACTTCGCTCCGCCGGTGTGGCCTGGGACTGGGTCGAGGTGCAGGAAGGAGTGGTCGCCATGGCCGATCCGCTCGGCCTGGTGACGAACCTGAAGTTCGTCGACGCGCACGGCGAGGCGCTCAGCGCCTACCAGGTTGCGGTCCAGCTCAACGAGCTGGTGCATGCCCTGCCCTGGCAGAACGAGGTCCAGCGGGCGCTGATGCGGCCGGCAGCCTGAGCGCCGAAGGACCAAGCCTGTCGAGCAACGGGCACGGGGTTTCTCGGTTCCGCTTCAGTGCTTTTCCTTGGCGTGGTTGATCGAGTACTTCGGGATCTCGACCGTCACGTCACGGTTCGACAGGATCGCCTGGCACGACAGGCGCGAGGTCGGCTCCAGCCCCCAGGCGCGGTCGAGCAGGTCTTCTTCGGCTTCGTCCATCTCGCCGAGCGAATCGAAACCTTCGCGCACCACGACGTGGCAGGTCGTGCACGCGCAGCTCATTTCGCAGGCGTGTTCGATCTCGATGTGGTTGTCGAGCATCGCCTCGCAGATCGACGTGCCGCTCGGCGCTTCGATTTCGAGACCGAGCGGGCAGTACTCGGCGTGCGGCAGGATCTTGATGACGGGCATGGAGTTCGGTTCAGACGTCTTCGACGCGCCGCCCGGCCAGGGCCTGGCGGATGCTGCGGTTCATGCGTTCGGCAGCGAAGCCTTCGGTGCTCTTGGCGAGCGCCTCGACCGCGGCGTCGATGGCGTGGTGGTCGCTGCCTTCGCGCGTCGTTTGCAGTTCGTCGAGCAGCGCCTCGATGGCCGAGCGCTGCGGCGCATCGATCAGGTCGCCGTCGGCGGCGAGTGCGGCACGCGTGGCCAGCAGCATCCGTTCGGCCTCGACGCGCGCTTCGCGCAGGCTGCGTTCGCGCATGTCCTGCTCGGCGGTCGAGAAGCTCTCGGTGAGCATCTGCGCGATCTGCTCGTCGGACAGGCCGAAGCTCGGCTTGACGGTGATCGCCGCTTCGACGCCAGAGACTTCCTCGCGTGCGCCGACCGCCAGCAGACCGTCCGCGTCGACCTGGAAGCTGACGCGGATGCGCGCCGCACCGGCGACCATCGGCGGAATGCCGCGCAGCTCGAAACGCGCCAGCGAGCGGCAATCGGACACGAGTTCGCGCTCACCCTGCACGACGTGGATCGCCATCGCCGTCTGGCCGTCCTTGAAGGTCGTGAAATCCTGCGCGCGCGCCGTCGGGATCGTGCTGTTGCGCGGAATGATGCGTTCGACCAGGCCGCCCATGGTTTCGAGGCCGAGCGACAGCGGGATCACGTCGAGCAGCAGCAGGTCGTGGGCGCCGGCGTTGCCGGCCAGCGCGTCGGCCTGGATCGCCGCGCCGAGCGCGACGACCTCGTCGGGGTTCAGGTTCGTCAGCGGCGCGCGGCCGAAGTACTCGCCGACTGCCGCCTGCACCATCGGCATGCGCGTCGAGCCGCCGACGAGCACGACGCCGCGCACGTCGGCGCGTTCGGCCCTGGCGTCACGAAGCACTTTGCGCACCGCCGCGATCGTCTTCGAGACGAGCGCCTGCGACAACGCGACGAACTGGTCGCGCGTCACGCGCACCGCGAGTTCGCCGCAGGCCAGCGGGCATGCGAGCGTCGCATGGTCGCTCGCGCTGAGCTTTTCCTTCGCAGCGCGCGCTGCGACGAGCACGGCGCGCTTGTCCTGCGGCGTCTGCGCGGCAAGACCCGCCTGCCGCAAGGCCCAGGCCGCGAGCAAGGCGTCGAAGTCGTCGCCGCCGAGCGCCGAGTCGCCGCCCGTGGCCACGACTTCGAACACGCCCGCCGACAATCGCAGCAGCGAGATGTCGAACGTGCCGCCGCCGAGGTCGTAGACGGCGTACAAGCCTTCGCTGCCGTTGTCGAGCCCGTAGGCGATCGCCGCCGCGGTCGGCTCGCTGATCAGGCGCAGCACGTTCAGGCCGGCGAGTTCGGCCGCGGCCTTGGTCGCCTGGCGCTGGGCTTCGTCGAAATACGCCGGCACGGTGATCACCGCGCCGAAGAGTTCGTCGTCGAAGCTGTCTTCGGCGCGCTGGCGCAGGCTGGCGAGGATCTCGGCCGAGACCTCGACGGGCGACTTCTCGCCGTCGACCGTGCGGATGCGCAGCATGCCCGGTGCATCGACGAAGTCGTAAGGCAGCTTGTCGCGGCCCTCGATGTCGGCCAGGCCGCGGCCCATGAAGCGTTTTGCCGAGACGACGGTGTTGCGCGGGTCGAGCGCCGCGTCGGCGAGCGCGGCGTGGCCGATGCGGCGCTGCCCTTGCGGCAGGTAACGCACGGCCGAGGGCAGGATCACGCGGCCGGTCTCGTCGGGCAGGCACTCGGCGACGCCGTGGCGCACCGCGGCGACGAGCGAATGCGTCGTGCCGAGGTCGATGCCGACGGCAATGCGGCGCTGGTGCGGATCGGGCGTTCCGCCGGGTTCGGAAATCTGGAGCAGGGCCATCGGACCTATTGTCCCAGCGCTTCCAGGCGGCCATCGACATCGGCCGCAAAGCGCTCGATGAACATGAGGGCTCTGACCTGCTGCGCGGCGGCCGCGACATCGTGATCGTGGTCGAGCGTGCGCGCGAGCTGCGCGAGCGCCTCGTGGCGCTGTTGCGTCACCTCGTCGGCGAGCGCCTCGACCGCCGCGAGATCGTGCGCCTCGTCGAGCGCCTCGCGCCAGTGCATCTGCTGCACCAGGAAGGCCGGCGGCATCGCCGTGTTGTCGTGCGCGTCCAGCGCCGCGCCGCCGAGTTCGCACAGGTAGGCGGCGCGGGCGAGCGGGTCCTTCAGGCGCTGGTAGGCTTCGTTGACACGCACCGCCCACTGCATCGCGACGCGTTGCGCGGCCGGGCCCTCGGCGGCGAAACGGTCCGGGTGCACCTCGGCCTGCAAGGCGCGCCGGCGTGCGTCGAGCGTCGCGCGGTCCTGCGCGAAGCAGCGCGCCACGCCGAACAACTCGAAATCGTCGCTGTCGATCCGCAGCGTCACACGCGGAACGACTCGCCGCAGCCGCAGCGGTCTTTCTCGCGCGGGTTGTGGAACTTGAAACCTTCGTTCAAGCCTTCGCGCACGAAATCGAGCTCGGTGCCGTCGATGTAGGGCAGGCTCTTCGGATCGACGAGCACTTTCACGCCGTGGCCTTCGAACACGTGGTCTTCGGGCGCCAGGTCGTCGGCGTACTCGAGCTTGTAGGCCAGGCCCGAGCAGCCCGTGGTCTTGACGCCCAGGCGCACGCCCACGCCCTTGCCGCGTTTGGCCAGGTAGCGGCTGACATGGCGCGCCGCCGCTTCGGTCAGGGTGACGGCCATCGCTTCAGCTTGCCTCGGCCTGGCCGCTCTTGGCGCGGTAGTCGTTGACCGCCGCCTTGATCGCGTCCTCGGCCAGGATCGAGCAGTGGATCTTCACCGGCGGCAGTGCCAATTCCTCGGCGATGTGCGTGTTCTTGATCGTCAACGCCTCGTCGAGCGACTTGCCCTTGACCCATTCGGTCACGAGCGAGCTCGAGGCGATCGCCGAGCCGCAGCCGTAGGTCTTGAACTTCGCGTCCTCGATCAGGCCGGTGGCCGGGTTCACCTTGATCTGCAACTTCATCACGTCGCCGCAGGCCGGCGCGCCCACCATGCCGGTCCCCACCGAGTCGTCGCCCTTGTCGAAAGAACCGACGTTGCGCGGGTGTTCGTAGTGATCGACGACTTTTTCGCTGTAGGCCATGTCAATGCTCCTCGAATCTGGGTCGGGCTGCGCTCAATGCGCGGTCCACTGGATGCTGCCGATGTCGACGCCGTCCTGGTACATCTCCCACAGGGGCGAGAGTTCGCGCAGCTTGGCGACGCGGTCTTTCAGGGTGCTGACTACGTAGTCGATGTCTTCGACCGTCGTGAAGCGACCGATCGTCATGCGCAGGCTCGAATGCGCCAGTTCGTCGCTGCGGCCGAGCGCGCGCAGCACGTAGCTCGGCTCCAGGCTCGCCGAGGTGCAGGCCGAGCCCGAGGACACGGCGATGCCCTTGATGCCCATGATCAGCGACTCGCCCTCGACGAAGTTGAAGCTCATGTTGACGTTGTGCGGCACGCGTTTTTCGGCATGGCCGTTGAGGAAGGTCTGCTCGATGTCCGCGAGCCCCGTGATCAGCCGCTGCTGGAGCATGCGGATGCGTTCGCTTTCGACGCCCATCTCCTCGCGCGCGATGCGAAACGCTTCGCCCATGCCGATGATCTGATGCGTGGGCAGCGTTCCCGAGCGCATGCCGCGCTCGTGGCCGCCGCCGTGCATCTGCGCCTCGATGCGCACGCGCGGCTTGCGGCGCACGTACAAAGCGCCGATGCCCTTCGGGCCGTAGGTCTTGTGCGAGGCCAGGCTCATCAGGTCGACCGGAAGTTTCGCCAGGTCGATCTCGACCTTGCCGGTGGCCTGCGCCGCGTCGACGTGGAAGACGATGCCGCGCGCGCGGCACAACGCGCCGATCGCCGGGATGTCCTGGATCACGCCGATCTCGTTGTTCACGTACATCACCGAGACCAGGATGGTGTCGGGCCGCAGCGCGGCTTCGAGCTTGCCGAGGTCGAGCAGGCCGTCTTCCTGCACGTCGAGGTAGCTGACCTCGAAGCCCTGGCGTTCGAGCTCGCGCATCGTGTCGAGCACCGCCTTGTGTTCGGTCTTGACGGTGATCAGGTGCTTGCCGCGCGTCTTGTAGAACTGCGCCGCGCCCTTCAGCGCGAGGTTGTTCGATTCGGTCGCGCCCGAGGTCCAGACGATCTCGCGCGGATCCGCACCGACCAGCGCCGCGACCTGCTCGCGCGCCTTCTCGACCGCGGCCTCGGCCTCCCAGCCCCAGGCGTGGCTGCGCGAAGCGGGGTTGCCGAAGTGCTCGCGCAGCCAGGGGATCATCGCGTCGACGACACGCTGGTCCACCGGCGTCGTCGCGCCGTAGTCCATGTAGATCGGGAAGTGCGGGGTCATGTCCATGGGCGTGGCAAGGGCCTGGGTGGCACGTTCTTGTGTGTTTACTTGGAGAGCGCGGCGCCGAGCGCGAACACCGAGTTCGGCGCGGTCACCTTGATCGGCTTGACCACCGGCTGGCTCGAGATCGCGCGCTTCACCGGGTGCTCCTCGATCGACACGCCCTTGGCGAGCTGCTCGTCGACGAGCTTGCGCAGCGACACCGAGTCGAGGAATTCGATCATCTTCGCGTTCAGGCTCGACCACAGGTCGTGCGTCATGCAGCGGCCCGAGTCGTCGCCCATGCAGTTCTCCTTGCCGCCGCAGCCGGTGGCATCGAGCGGCTCGTCGACGGCGACGATGATGTCGGCCACCGTGATGTCCTCGGCCTTGCGGCCGAGCGAGTAGCCGCCGCCGGGGCCGCGCGTGCTCTCGACGAGTTCGTGGCGGCGCAGCTTGCCGAACAACTGCTCGAGGTAGGACAGCGAGATCTGCTGCCGGGCGCTGATTGCGGCCAGCGCCACCGGCCCACTGTGCTCGCGCAGCGCCAGGTCGATCATGGCGGTCACCGCAAAGCGGCCTTTGGTGGTCAGTCGCATGTCAATCTCCTTGTCCGGTGTCTAGACCGAGGGGTCGGGCCAATCAAGCGACCTCGGCGGCACATCGTCGTTCCGCCCGATAAGGCGGGAAAACCCTCGGATTATTCCGAGTGCTTTAGTCGAGTATACCTGAAGTCGACTAATTTGGTCGAGATTGCGGAGAGAAGTTCCCGGCGTCTTCGGCCGGCCCGGCGAGCAGCCGTTCGAGCAGCCCGTCGCAAGCGTCTTCGATCAGGTCGAGCACCTGCTCGAAGCCTTCGGCACCGCCCTGGTAGGGGTCGGGAACGACCGGGCTCGTGAAGCGCCGCGCGTGTTCCGACAAGCGGCGCAGCTTGCGGCGGTGCTCGGGCGGGCAACGCTCTTCGAGCAGCACCAGGTTGTCCCAGTCCATCGCCAGGATCAGGTCGAAGCGCTCGAAATCGAGATCGTCGATCGGCCGCGAGCGCAGCCCGGCGAGTTCGTAGCCGCGCCGGCGCGCATGGCGGATCGAGCGCGCATCGGGCGGATCGCCCTCGTGCCAGGCATGCGTGCCGGCCGAGTCGACCCGCACGCGCTCGGCGGCGCCGACGGCGTGCAGCTTGTGGCGCAGCACGGCCTCGGCGGTCGGCGAGCGGCAGATGTTGCCCATGCAGACCATGAGCACCGAACGGATGGGCGCGACCATGCGCCCGAGGATATCGCCGGTGGCCTCAGGCCGTAGCGTGCCGGCCCATCGCCTCGATCATCTCGACCGCCGCGCGTTCGCCTTCGCGCGCGCCGCCTTCCATGAAGCCCTGGAAATCGAACGAGCAGTGCTCGCCGGCGAAGAAGACGTTGCCCTGACGCACGCGTTCGTAACCGGCGACCGTTTCGTACTGGCCGATGCGGAAGTACGAGTACGAACACTTCATGTTCGAGTCCAGGTGCGGCAGGCCTTGCGTGGACAGGCCGTTCCAGGCCGCTCCCAGCCCCGGGAACACCGGTTCGGCCTGGCCGAGGAAACGCAAGGCGTCCTGCCTCACCCGGGCCGAATTCGCGGTCGCGAATGCGACGTTCGAGCTCATCGCATCGGCAAACGCGCCGCCCGCGTAGCCGACCAGGATGCCGTGGCTGCCGGGCTGGGCGCGCGAGGTTTCCCAGCTCGCCTGGTAGCCGGTGTCGGCGTAGCTCGAACCGTTGCCGCGGGCGGGCTTGGTGCCCTGGTCGTTCCACAGCCGGCGCGTGAACTGCAAGTGCTGCTTGCTCTGCCGGCCGGCGCCGAGGCTCTGGATCGCGTGGTGCTTGCGCGCATCGAAACCCGCCTGGCTGTAGTCCAGCCCGCGCAGCACGGCGAACGGCGTCGTCACGAGCACGAGATCGGCCTGCACGGCGCGCGTCGTGCCGCCTTCGTCGAAGACCATCTCGCTCGCGCCGCTGGACAGGCGCCGGATCGATTCCATGCGCCAGCCGGTCTTGACGACGTCGGCGCCGAGCCGGTTCGCGATCGCGTTCGGGATCTGCTGGTTGCCGCCGCGCACGTGGTACTTCTCGTCCGACTCGCCGAACATGTGCAGTTCGTTCCAGCTCGGCTGGTAACCGAGCAGGTAGACCAGGTTCAGCGCCGACTGCTCGCGCGTGTCGCTGTTCAGCTCGATGTAGTAGGCCGTGTCGAGCAGCGCACCGAGCGGCGAGCGATGGCCGCCGGGAACGCGCCATTCGATCCAGTCGTACACGCTCATGCGGTTCAGCATGCGCCCCCACTCGGTGCTTTCGAACACGGTGGTGTACGGTCCGGCCAGGCGCAGGTCTTCCTTGAGCACCTGCTGGATCGCCTTGAAGTCTCGGTCGGCGTCAGCCTTGGCGTAGTACTGGCCGAAGAAGTAGTAAGTCTCGGTGGACCCGGCCGGCTCGGCGGCGAGCAGGTCGTCGAGCACCAGTCCGAAACGCCCGGCGAGGCGCCGCATCGTCGTGTGGCCCGAGTCGATGAGCTCGCCGCACCATTCGAACACCTGGTTCTGCGCGAAGTAGCCGGTGTTCGAGAACATGCGCCCGCCGACGCGGCCGGCGGCTTCGTAGACGGTGCAGGCCAGGCCGTTGTCGGCCAGCTTCAGCGCCGCGCTCAGGCCGGCGATGCCGGCGCCGATCACGGCGATGCGCGGCTGACCCTGCGCCCGCGCCGGCCGCGGCAGCGCCCACGCAGCGGCTGCGACCGCCGAAGCGCCGAGGAAACCGCGGCGCGACCACGGTTCGCCGACGGCGCGACGCTCGGCGGCGCGCCAGCGGCGTTCGCGCAACGCCTGAACGGCAATGCCGCACTCCGCGGCCTGGAAGTGCTCGCGGGCGAGCTTGACGATGGACTTCAGCAGAGGTGTTCGGGCCATGGGGAGATCCTTGTCGCGGGGAGTTTCGGGCAGGCGCGCGGGTGCGCCGCGCTGCGGGGGTCGCTCGATGATGCGCAGCGGCCTGGCGTGCAAAACGCGCAAGTCCGTACGATTCCTGCCGCAATTCCGGGCATCGGGCGTGCAATTCGGGCTTAACGTTCGGCGCAGGATTCTGTCCATGCGCCGCCCTGCCCCGCCCTCACCTCGACGCTTGCCTCGCCGCTGCCTTGCCGCGCTGTGCGCGGGCCTCGCCTTCGCGGCCGCCTCGAAGGCCGATGACGCGCCCGGCGCCGACATCTCCGAACTCGAAGCGCTGCTGAACCAGCCGGTGTATGCAGCATCGAAGTTCGCGCAGGACGCCGCCGATGCGCCCGCCTCGGTGACCGTGCTCACCGCCGGCGACATCGCCGCCTTCGGCTGGCGCACCGTCGCCGAGGTGTTGAGCAGCGTGCGCGGCGTCTACCTGCGCTACGACCGCTTCTACCAGTACGCCGGCGTGCGCGGCCTGTCGCGCCCGGGCAGCTTCTCGTCGCGGCTGCTGGTGCTGATCGACGGCATGCGCGTCAACGACAACATCTACGACCAGGCCGGCATCGGCCGCGAGTTTCCGCTCGACGTGGCCCTGATCGAACGCGTCGAGTTCATCCCCGGACCGGGCTCGGCGCTGTACGGATCGAACGCGGTGCTCGGCGTCGTCAACATCGTGACCCAGTCGGCTGCGGCGCTGCGCGGCGGTGTCGCCGAGGTAGAACTCGGCTCGGCCGGCAGCCGCCGCGTCACCTTCACGCAAGGCCGCGAATTCGGCGACGCCAGCCTGGTGCTCGGCGCGAGCGCCGAAGTGCTGCCCGGGCGCGACCTGTACTACCCCGAATACGACGACCCGGCGACGAACCGCGGCCTCACCACCGGCGCCGACCGCGAAAGCGACGGCAAGCTCTACGCCAAGTGGAGCCAGGGTGAGCTGACGCTGTCGGGCATGCTGTCGCAGCGCCGCAAGCTCATCCCCACCGGCGCGTTCGCCACGCAGTTCCCGAGCCGGGAGACCTTCGGCATCGACCGCTATGCCTTCGCCGATGCATTGTGGCAACGCTCGATCGGCGCTGACCAGCAGTGGGTCGTGCGAGCGAACCTCGCGCAGTACGGCTTCCGCGGCAGCTTCGCCGACGGCTCGCACAGCGAAGCGCAGCGGCTCGACCAGACCGGCCGCTGGCTGGGCACCGAAGCGCGCTGGCACTACAGCGGCTGGCACGGGCAGCGCCTGGTCGCAGGCGTGGAACTGCAGCGCAACCTCGATCAACGCCAGCATGTCTACTGGCCCGGTGCCGACGGCGAAGACCTCGCCGACATCGCCGAGACCTCGCACCGCTGGGGCGCCTTCGTCAACGACGAGATCACGCTGCGCGCCGACCTGCGCGCCGTGCTCGGCCTGCGCTTCGACCGGCACGCGAGCGGCCAGCGCAGCGCCACGCCGCGCCTGGCGCTGTTATGGGACGCGGCGCCCGGGCTGGTCGTCAAGGCCCTCGACGGCCGCGCGTTCCGCGAGCCGAACGCCTATGAGTCGCAGTATCAGGACGACTTCATCGGGCTCAACCCCCTGGTGCGCAGCGAGCGCCTGCGGGCGAGCGAGCTGGCGGTCGACTGGCGTGCACGCTCCGACCTGCGCCTGGCGACGTCCTTGTACCGCTACCGCGCGAAAGACCTGATCGAACAGCTCTTCGACGAATCGACCAGCCGGCTGGTCTACGCCAACGTCGGCACGGTCACGGCGCGCGGCATCGAGTTCGAGGCCGACCACGTCGCCGCGAACGGCTGGCGCACGCGCGCCAGCTGGGCGCGGCAATCGGCGAAAGACGCCGGCGACGGCGCACGCCTGGGCAACTCGCCGACCGTGCTCGGCAAGCTCAACGTCAGCGTGCCGCTGGCGGCCTGGCAATCGCGCCTGGGGTTCGAGGGGCAATGGATCGGCGAGCGCCTGAGCGTGGCGCGCGCGAAGCTGCCGTCGCACGCGGTCGCGAACGCCACGCTGCAGGTCTCGCCGCCGGGTTCGCGCTGGTCGTTCTCGGCGAGCGTCTACAACCTGTTCGACAAGGCCTACGCCGACCCGGCCGGACCCGAGCACCTGCAGGACACGATCGCGCAGGACGGGCGACAGTGGCGTGCCGCGCTCGCGCTGCGCTTCTGACCGCCTTCAGCGCTGGATCGGCACGACGTTGCTGTCGTGCGCCGCCGCGCCGAAAGCCTGTTCGCGCAGCAGCGCGAGCTGGTCACGCACCCGTGCGGCCTTCTCGAACTCGAGATTGCGCGCATGGTCGAGCATCTGCTTCTCGAGCTGCTTGATGCGTTTGCCGAGGTCCTTCTCGCTCAGCGCCTCGATCGCCGCGGCTTCGGTGGCCGCCTTCAGGTCGCCCTTGGCGCCGGCCTTCTCGCCGCCGTAGACGCCGTCGATCAGTTCCTTGACCTTCTTGACGATGCTGCGCGGCGTGATGCCCTGCGCGGCGTTGAAGGCGATCTGCTTGGTGCGGCGGCGCTCGGTCTCGTCGAGCGCGCGGCGCATCGAATCGGTGATCTTGTCGGCGTACAGGATGGCGCGACCGTTCAGGTGGCGCGCGGCGCGGCCGATGGTCTGGATCAGGCTGCGCTCGGCGCGCAGGAAACCTTCCTTGTCGGCGTCGAGGATTGCGACCAGCGAGACCTCGGGAATGTCGAGCCCCTCGCGCAGCAGGTTGATGCCGACGAGCACGTCGAAGGTGCCCAGGCGCAGGTCGCGCAGGATCTCGACGCGCTCGACGGTGTCGACATCGCTGTGCAGGTAACGCACCTTGACGCCGTTCTCGCCGAGGTAGTCGGTGAGCTGCTCGGCCATGCGCTTGGTCAGCGTCGTGATGAGCACGCGCTCGTGCCGCTCGACGCGGTCGCGGATCTCCTGCAGCACGTCGTCGACCTGATGCGTCGCCGGGCGCACCTCGACGAGCGGATCGACCAGGCCGGTCGGGCGCACGAGCTGCTCGACGACCTGGCCGGCATGGCTCTTCTCGTAGTCGGCCGGCGTCGCCGAGACGAACACCGCCTGGCGCATCTTCTTCTCGAACTCCTCGAACTTCAGCGGCCGGTTGTCGAGCGCGCTGGGCAGCCGGAAGCCGTATTCGACGAGCGTCGTCTTGCGCGCGCGGTCGCCGTTGAACATGCCGCCGAGCTGGCCGATGAGCACGTGGCTCTCGTCGAGGAACATGAGGGCGTCGGCCGGCAGGTAGTCGACGAGCGTCGGCGGCGGCTCGCCCGGCGCCGCGCCGGACAGGTGCCGCGTGTAGTTCTCGATGCCTTTGCAGTGGCCCACCTCCTGCAGCATCTCGAGGTCGAAACGGGTGCGCTGTTCGAGCCGCTGCGCTTCGACGAGCTTGCCCATGCCGACGAGTTCGGCCAGACGCGTGCGCAGTTCCTCCTTGATCGTGTCGATCGCCGCGACGACGCGCTCGCGCGGCGTCACGTAGTGGCTCGACGGATAGACGGTGAAGCGCGGAATCTTCTGGCGGATGCGGCCGGTCAGCGGGTCGAACAGCTGCAGGGACTCGACCTCGTCGTCGAACAGCTCGATGCGGATCGCGAGCTCGCTGTGCTCGGCGGGGAAGACGTCGATCGTGTCGCCGCGCACGCGGAACGTGCCACGCGAGAAGTCGGTCTCGTTGCGCTGGTACTGCATGCGGATGAGCTGCACGATGACCTCGCGCTGGCCCATGCGGTCGCCGCTGCGCAGCGTCATCACCATCTGGTGGTAGGCGCTCGGGTCGCCGATGCCGTAGATCGCCGAGACGCTCGCGACGATGATCACGTCGCGGCGTTCGAGCAGGCTCTTCGTGGCGCTCAGGCGCATCTGCTCGATGTGCTCGTTGATCGAGCTGTCCTTCTCGATGAACAGGTCGCGCTGCGGCACGTAGGCTTCGGGCTGGTAGTAGTCGTAGTAGCTGACGAAGTACTCGACCGCNNGGTTCGTAGGGCTTGAACAGCTGGAACGGCGAATCGGCGAAGGCGACAAATTGTCCGGCCGCCGCGGGCGGCGCTTCGACCGGTTCACGCGACGCATCGATGGTTTCGATCGGTTCGGCCATGGCAGCTAAAATCTTCGGGTTTTCCCGCCTCGCGGACTTGCGAGGAAACCGTCGAGGGTAGCGGAAAACACCTCCCCGCTCTACTGACAAGGACCGCCCATGTCTTCGCTCTTCGCCGCCGTCGAACTGGCCCCGCGCGACCCGATCCTCGGCCTGAACGAAACCTTCGCTGCCGACGACCGGCCGGGCAAGGTGAACCTCGGCGTCGGCGTCTATTTCGACGAAGACGGCAAGCTGCCGCTGCTGAAGTGCGTGCAGGAAGCCGAGAAGTTGATGATGGAAGCGCCCAAGCCGCGCGGCTACCTGCCGATCGACGGCATTGCCGCATACGACAAGGCCGTGCAAGGCCTTGTGTTCGGCGCCGACAGCGTGGTCGTGAAAGCCAGCCGTGTGGCGACGGTGCAGGCGCTCGGCGGCACCGGCGGCTTGAAGCTCGGCGCGGACTTCCTGAAGCGCCTGAACCCCGCGGCCCAGGTGCTGATCAGCGACCCGAGCTGGGAGAACCACCGCGCGCTGTTCGAAAGCGCCGGCTTTCGCGTCGGCAGCTACGCCTACTACGACGCCGACAAGCGCGGCGTGAACCTCGAGGGCATGCTTGCGGCGCTGCATGCGGCCGCGCCCGGAACCATCGTCGTGCTGCACGCCTGCTGCCACAACCCGACCGGCTGCGACATCACGCCCGAGCAGTGGCGCGAGGTGGTTGCCGCGGTCCGGTCACGCGGCCTGGTGCCGTTTCTCGACATGGCCTATCAGGGCTTCGGCGAAGGCATTGCCGAAGACGGTGCAGCGGTCGGCGCATTCGTCGATTCAGGCCTCGACTTCTTCGTCGCCACCAGCTTCTCCAAGAGCTTTTCGCTCTACGGCGAACGCGTCGGCGCGCTCAGCGTCGTGTGCGAGTCGAAGGACGAAGCCGCGCGCGTGCTCAGCCAGTTGAAGCGCGTGATCCGCACGAACTACTCGAACCCGCCGATCCACGGCGCGATGGTCGTCGCGATGGTGCTCACGACGCCGGCGCTGCGCACGATGTGGGAAGACGAACTCGCAGCGATGCGCGTGCGCATCCGCGCGATGCGCGAGGCGCTGCGCGACCGGCTCGCCGCCGCCGGCGTGAAGCAGGACCTCGCCTTCATCACCCGCCAGAAGGGCATGTTCAGCTACTCGGGCCTGGGCCAGGCGCAGATGCAGCGCCTGCGCGACGAGTTCGGCATCTACGGCGTCGATTCGGGGCGCATCTGCGTCGCGGCGCTGAACGGCAAGAACCTCGGCGCGGTCGTGGCCGCGATCGCCGCGGTGTCCTGACCCGCCCATTCGAGGGGCCGGCTGCGGGTTTCCCCGGTTCGACCAGCGCCGCGGGCTCGGCGCAACCTTCCTAGAATGCTGCAACGCACAAACCGCCGCCCTGGCGGCGCCCTCCGAGGTCCACGCCCATGCTGTATCAGTTCTATGAAACGCAGCGCGCGCTGCTGAGCCCGTTCGCCGAGTTCGCGAGCGCCTCGTCGAAGCTGTACAGCCATCCGCTGTCGCCGTTCGCGCACACGCCGATGTCGCACCGCGTGTCGGCCGGGCTCGACCTGATGCACCGGCTGTCGAAGGAGTACGAGAAGCCCGAGTTCCGCATCACCTCGGTGAACATCGACGGCATCGATGTCGCGGTGCAGGAGCAGGCGGCGATCACCAGGCCCTTCTGCCGGTTGCTGCGCTTCAAGCGCTTCACCGACCATCTGCCGACGCTCACGCGCATGAAGGACCAGCCGACGGTGCTGGTCGTCGCGCCGCTGTCGGGGCACCACTCGACGCTGCTGCGCGAGACCGTGCGCATGCTGCTGCAGGACCACAAGGTCTACATCACCGACTGGACCGATGCGCGCATGGTGCCGGCCGACGTCGGCCCGTTCCACCTCGACGACTACGTCGCCTACGTGCAGGAGTTCATGCGTCACATCGGCCCAGAGGTCAACGTGATCTCGGTGTGCCAGCCGACGGTGCCGGTGCTCGCGGCCGTGTCGCTGCAAGCCAGCGGCGGCGGCATCGTGCCGCGCACGATGACGATGATGGGCGGGCCGATCGACGCGCGCCGCAGCCCGACGGCGGTGAACAACCTGGCGATGAACAAGAGCCACAACTGGTTCGAGCACAACGTCGTCTACCGCGTGCCGGTGAACTACCCCGGCGCCGGCCGGCGCGTCTACCCGGGCTTCATGCAGCACAGCGGCTTCGTCGCGATGAACCCGGACCGGCACCTGAGCTCGCACTACGACTACTTCCTCGACCTGGTGCGCGGCGACGGCGACAGCGCGGATTCGCACCGCGAGTTCTACGACGAGTACAACGCCGTGCTCGACATGCCCGCCGAGTACTACCTCGACACGATCAAGGTCGTGTTCCAGGACTTCGCGCTCGTCAACGGCACCTGGGAAGTCAACGGCGAACTGGTGCGGCCGCAGGACATCACGACCGCTGCGTTGCTGACGATCGAAGGCGAGCTCGACGACATTTCGGGCGCCGGCCAGACGCGCGCCGNNGCCCTGAACGACGCACTGCCGCAAACGCAGTGCACGCGCTGCGGCTATCCCGACTGCCGCCGCTACGCCCAGGCCATCGCCGACGGCGAGGCCGCCATCAACCAGTGCCCGCCGGGTGGCCGGGAGGGCATCGAGCGCCTCGCGCGCCTCACGGGCCGGCCGGTGATTCCGCTGAACCCGGCGAACGGCCACGAGGGGCCGCTGCGCCTGGCGCTGATCGACGAGGACTGGTGCATCGGCTGCACCCTGTGCATCAAGGCTTGCCCGGTGGACTGCATCGTCGGCGCCTCGAAGCTGATGCACACCGTGGTCGGCGCGCAGTGCACCGGCTGCGAGCTGTGCGTGCCGGCCTGCCCCGTGGACTGCATCTCGATGGTCGACGTGAGCGGCAAGCACCACGGTTGGGACGCCTGGAGCCCCGAGCAGGCGGCGCAGGGGCGCGAGCGTTACGCCTTCCACCGCTTGCGTGTCGAACGCGAGCGGCGCGAGTACGACGAGCGCCTGGCCGCGAATCGGATGCGCCAGGCAGCCGCCGCGAACCGATGAAGCCCGAAGACGTCGAGCCCTTGTTCGCCGCCTTGAAGGCCGCCAACCCGCGGCCCGAGACCGAACTCGAGTACACGAACGTCTTCGAACTGCTCGCCGCGGTGCTGCTGTCGGCGCAGGCCACCGATGTCGGCGTGAACAAGGCGACCCGCCGGCTGTTCGCAGTCGCGAACTCGCCGCGCGCGCTGCTCGCGCTCGGCCTGCCGGCACTCACCGAGCAGATTCGCAGCATCGGCCTGTACCGCACGAAGGCGAAGAACCTGCTCGAAACCTGTCGGCTGCTGCTCGAGCGCCACGATGGCCGGGTGCCGCGCACCCGCGCCGAACTCGAAGCTCTGCCGGGCGTGGGACGAAAGACCGCCAACGTCGTGCTGAACGTCGCCTTCGGTGAGCCGACGATGGCCGTCGACACCCACGTGTTTCGCGTCGCCAACCGCACCGGGCTCGCGCCCGGACGAACCCCGCTGGAGGTCGAGTTGAAGCTGCTCGAGCGCGTGCCGCCGGGCTATGCCGGCGACGCGCACCATTGGCTGATCCTGCACGGCCGCCATGTCTGCCGGGCGCGCGCCCCGCTGTGCAGCCGCTGCGCGGTGGCTCGCTGGTGCGATTCCTGCCCTGCCGACCTGCGCTAGTGTCCTGTCCCGCAAACAACGGCCTGCGCATCCAGATCGCCCCACCCCGGATGCCCCTGGAAGAGTTTGCAGTGTCCGGCGCGTCGCTCAGCCGGACAATGCACCGATGGCCGATGGACAATGGTTGCAGCACCTGTGCGGACGCCTCGATCGCGGCGAGATCGGCAGCGCGCTGTTCCTCGACAGCTTTGCCACCGAACTGGCCGTGCGCATCGGTTGTTCGCGCGCCGGCGTCTGGGTGCTCATCGGCACGGCCGAAGGCCGCGCGCTGCGCTGCCTGGCCATGTACGACGCCACGCGGCACTGCATGGTGAACGCCACCGACATGACGCTGGCCGAGGACGCAGCCTACTTCGAGGCGCTCGAGCGCGACGGCTGCGTCGTCGCCCCGGACGCGCGCACCCACCCGGCGACCGCCGGGTTCCTCGACCGCTACCTGCTGCCGCTGGACGTGCACTCGGTGCTCGACGTCTCCTTCTCGGCCAACGGCCAGTTGTTCGGCGCGTTCAGCTGCGAGCAGGTCGGCGCGCCGGTGGCCTGGACGCAGCGTCAGTTGCAGGCGCTGCGCCAGATCGGCGCGCGCGCCAGCCTGACGCTCGTCCACGCCGCGCAAGCGGCAGCGCAGATCGACACCGCGCCGGGCGCGCTGTGGCCGCCGAGCACTCCCGACCGGCTGACCCAATCGATTCCCGTCGACCCCGACAAGCGCTGAAGGCCGGTCGGCAGCGCCGCCTACAATCGCGACCAGCCTCCCACGCCGAGCATCATGTCGAAGATCGAAGAACTCGCAGACCGGGTCGAACGCCTGCTGCTGCGGCACGACGAATTGCAGCGTACGAACGCCTTGCTGCACCAGCAGCTCGACGCCCTCACCCACGATCGCGACGGCCTGCGCGCGCGCTTGAACGCCGCGCGCGCGCGCATCGACGCCCTGCTCGAGCGGCTGCCGGCCGAACCGGAGCACAGCGCCAAGCAGGCCCACCCCGAGGCAGGGCCGCGATGAAGCAGATCGAAGTCACCATCATGGGCCAGAGCTATATCCTCGGCTGCCCTGAAGGCGGCGAGACCTCGCTGCTCGAGGCCGTGGCGAACGTCGACCGCGAGATGTGCGCGATCCGCGACGGCGGCAAGGTCAAGGCGCGCGAGCGCATCGCCGTGCTGGCTGCGCTGAACCTCGCCTACGCGCTCGCCGAGCGACCCTTGCCCGCGGCCGCGAACGGCGGCGACCCGGCCGCTGCGGTCGACCTCGACGGCCTGATCCGGCGCCTCGATTCGGCCCTCGGCGCCGATGGACAATTGCTCTAGCCGGCGTGCCCTGGCGGCGTAGAATGATTTCGTCCGTCGCGTTCGCGTGAGTCTTATATTTCCTTGAACCGATGCTCTCGCGAGCAGGGGCTTGGAACATCGCCCGGCAGGTGTGATCGTCTCGCGTCAGATGAACCCGAAGCCCGGCTGACCTCGCCCACCTGAACCCTGGGTTCAGGAATGCGGCTCCCGGTTCGCGTCGGACACCTCACCCCCCTGCCTCGCCCACGACCATGGCCTGCTGGCTGATGAAAAGCGAGCCGACCGAGTGCTCGATCGACGACCTGGTGAGCGCACCGGGTCAGGTCGTGCCGTGGACCGGCGTGCGCAACTACCAGGCGCGCAACTTCATGCGGGATGCCTTTCGCATCGGCGACGAGGTGCTTTTCTACCACTCGTCGTGCCCGCTGCCGGGAATCGCCGGCCTGGCGCAGGTGTGCAGCGGAGCCGAACCCGACCCGACGCAGTTCGATCCGGCGAGCCCGTACTACGACGCCGCATCGGCACGCGAAGCGCCGCGCTGGCTTCAGGTGCGCGTGCGGCTGCTGCGCAAGACGCGTCTGCTCGGCCTGGCCGAGATGCGCGACGCGCCGCAACTCGCGACGATGCGCGTGCTGGCGCGCGGCAATCGGCTGTCGATCACCCCGGTGACACCCGAAGAGCATGCCGCGGTGCTCGCGCTGCTGGGCGCGCCGGCGGCCGCAGGTTGAACCCGGCGATCAGATCTCGAAGCGGATGCTCGCCAGCGTCACGTGGTTGCCGCCGCGCTGGAGCGCCTCGGCCAGCGCCTTTTCGGCCGCGCCCATCAGTTCGTCCTGGCTGTGCGCGGTGTGCGGGAAACTCGCCACGCCCATCGACACGGTAAAGCCGAGGTCGTGCCCGTCGAGCACGACGATCTGCGTCGCGCACTGGCGCCGCAGGCCTTCCATGCGCGAATGCGCAGTCGCCAGGCCCACGCCCGACAGCAGCACGGCGAAACGGTCTTCGCCGAGCCGGCACGAGGCGTCCATGGCCCGCGTGTTGCTGCGCAGCAGCCGGCCGAGCGCTTCCAGCACCCGCGCGCGTGCTGCCTCGCCGAATGCGGCCGCTGGCGCGCTCGGCGCATCGAGCGCGATCGACACGAGCGCGAACTCGCGGTGTTCGCGCGACGACAGATCGACTTCGCGGCGCAGCTGGTCTTCGAAGTGCGCCCGCTGGTACAGGCCGGTGGCCGCGTCGCGCCAGGCCTGGTCCTGAGACTCGCGCCGCAGGGCCTCGGCGGCCTGCTGCTGTTGTTCGAGCTGGGCCAGCGCCTGCTGCAGCTGAGCCTCGCGCTGGCGCGCCGCCGTCACTTCGGTCCACGCCGACAGCAGGTGGCGCGCCGCGCCGCTGCCCACCAGTGCCAGGCGGACGACGCTGAACTCGCGCTTCTCGCCGCGCAGTTCGAGACGGTGTTCGCTGACCACCGCGCCGGCCTGGGCCAAGGCCGCCTGCTCGGCGCCGCGCAGCGCCCCCAGCTGCGCCGGCGCGATCAGCTCGGCATCGGTGGCGCCGCGAAACTCGGCGGCGCTGCGTCCGAACAACGCGGCGAGCCGGGCGCTCGCGTGCACGTAGCGGCCGCTGCCCGCGTCCTTGATGGCGAGCATCGCGCCGCTGCGTTCGAGCAGTTCCAGCAAGGCACTGCCGAGCGCCGGGTCACCGGCTTGCAGCTGCATGGCCAAGGCCTGCGCGCGCTCGGCGCGCTCGGTCGGCGAAGACTGCCTCGTCTCGGTCATGCGAGCCTTCTCGGCGACATGGAAGCATGCCGCACCAGTTCGATCTTGGATGTCGGCCCGGTGCATTGCAAGCGCGCCGAACCCCCTAGGGCCTGTCTTCGACCGGATGATAGTCGCGCACCCGCGTGAGCCACCAGGGCACAGCGTGTGGGATGCCACAGCCTGCCGCGAATCGCACTGAAGTGGTGCGCCCGCGGCACCAGCCCGGTCAGGCCAATTGGCACGAGTTTCGCATCGCAGTGCAGCAAAGCACGGCGAATCCCCACCCGAGGGCGCCGCTCAACTTGCCGAGGAGTCTTCGTGGCTGGATTCAAGACCTTTCTGAAGTCGGGACACGCGCCCACCTTGTTCGCGTCGTTCCTCTACTTCGACTTCTGCTTCGCCATCTGGGTGCTCAACGGCGCGATGGCGCCGTTCATCAGCGAGACCTTCAGCCTGACCGCGGCGCAGAAGGGCTTCATGGTGTCCGTGCCCATCCTGGCCGGCGCGCTGATGCGCTTTCCGCTCGGCGTGTTGTCGCAGTACATCGGCCGCAAGAACGCGGCGATGGTCGAGATGGCGCTGATCGTCGCGGCGCTCGCGTTCGGCTACACGTTCGTCGAGACCTACGACCATGTGCTCGCGATGGGCGTGCTGCTCGGCATTGCCGGCGCGAGCTTCGGCGTCGCGCTGTCGCTCGGCTCGGGCTGGTTCCCGCCGAAGCACAAGGGCCTGGCGATGGGCATTGCCGGCGCCGGCAACAGCGGCACGGTGCTCGCCGTGTTGTTCGCGCCACCGCTGGCCGCGGCCTACGGCTGGCAGACCGTCTACGGCCTGGCCGCGCTGACCATGCTGCTGCCGATGGTGGTGATGTGGTTCGCCGCCAAGGAACCGCCGGACCGCGAGCACCAGAGCTTCCGCGAGCACATCGCCTGCCTGTTCGAGAAGGACGGCTGGGCCTTCAGCCTGATCTACGTCATCACCTTCGGCGGCTTCATCGGCCTGGCGAGTTTCCTGCCGACCTACTTCTACGACCAGTTCAAGGTCACCAAGGTCGAAGCCGGGCAACTGACGATGCTGGCGACGCTGATGGGTTCGGCGGTGCGCGTCGTCGGCGGCTACATCTCCGACCGCATCGGCGGCATCAACACCCTGAGCGGCGTGCTGGTGGTGGTCATCGTCACGCTCGTGATGTGCGGCATGGCGAGTGCCTCGGTCGCCGTCACGACGCTGCTGTTCATGCTGTGCTTCGCCGCGCTCGGCGCGGGCAACGGGGCGCTGTTCCAGCTCGTGCCGCTGCGCTGGCCGCTGACCACGGCGGTGGCGGGTTCGATGATCGGCGAGATCGGCGCGCTCGGCGGCGGCTTCCTGCCGAACGCGATGGGCCAGTCCAAGCAGCTCACCGGCACCTACTTCTGGGGTTTCGTCGCCTTCGCGGTGTTGGCCGCCGGCATGCTGGTGCTGTTGCGCATCGTGCAGATCCGCTGGACCCGCACCTGGGCGGAAAAAGGCGGCCGCGCGCGTGCCCACATCTCGCCGGAAGTCGCGACGGAGATGGCGCAGGCGCGCTGAGCCTACCTGGGCAGGAACAGCAGCCAGTACACCAGCAGCAGGTTGAACAGCAGCGACACCGCGAGCGCGATCTTCCACAACGCCGTCGGGTCGCGCACCACCAGCGGCGTCGCGTGCAGGCCGCCGAGCGGCCGGGAGGCACCGCGTTCGAGCGCCAGGATCAGCTCTTCGGCAGTCTCGAAACGCTGCTTCTTGTCGCGCGCCACGGCCTTGAGCACGACATGGTCGAGCCAGATCGGCACGTCGGGCCGCAGCCGGGTCGGCGGCCTCGGGTCGCGCCGGTAGCGCAGCTTCTGGTAGGGCTCGATCTCGCCGTAGGGCAGGTGGCCTGTGAGCAACTGGTAGAGCGTGACGCCGAGCGCGAACAGGTCGGTGCCGGCGTCCACGGGCTGGTTGTCCCAGAGCTCCGGGTTCATGTAGCTCGGCGTGCCGGCGTGCAGTTCGCGCACCGCCTCGGGCTCGTTGCCCGAGACCGCGACCCCCAGGTCGATCAGGCGCAACTGGCCGTCTTCGCCCCAATGCAGGTTGCCGGGCTTGATGTCGCGGTGCACGACGCCGAGGCGATGCAGCTGTGCGAGCGCACGCGCCGCCGCCAGCCCCCACGCGACCACGTCGGCCACCGGCTGCGCGCCGCGCGTGGCGATCATCTGCTCGAGCGTCTGCCCGGTGTGCCAGGCGTACAGCAGGTAGAACGCGCTCGCGTCCGGCGCTTCGTGCAGGCGAACGAAACCGGCGCCTGCGCGTTCGCCGACACGCGCGGCGAGCCAGGCCTCGTGCGCCAGCATCGCGCGCTCCTGCAAATCGCTGGCGCGCGAGGGGTGCAAGGCCTTCAGCGCGCGCAGCGCCCGCGTCTCGACGTGACGCACCTGGTAGAGCATGTGCACGGCGGTGTCGGCGACGATCGCCGTGACGACATGGCCGTCGAGCACCTCGCCGACCTTCAGCCGCGGCGGCACCGGCAGGTTGCGGCTGCGCACGAGCGCGTCTTCGAGCCGCGAGCGCGCCAGCCCGAGCACGCGCACGACGAGCGCGGTGGCGTTGTCCTGGCCGCCGGCGGCGAGCGCCGCCTTGGCGAGCGCGTCGCTCGCCTGCTGGGCACTGCCCTGGCGCGCCAGCTCGAAGATCTGTGCCTGCGACAGCCGGCCGTGCACGCCGTCGGAGACGAGCACGAAGGCATCGCCGAGGTGCAGTTCGCCCTGCAGGTAGTCGACGCGCACCGCGTCGTCCTGGCCCATGGCGCGCGTCAGGCGGCTCTTGAAGTCGGGATGGTCGAGGCAATGGTCCTGCGTCAGGCGGCGGCATTCGTCGCCGCGCACCAGGTAGGCGCGCGTGTCGCCCACATGCGCGAGCGTCCAGGTCTGGCCGCGCAGCGCGAGCGCGGTCAGCGTGCTCATCGCGGCCTGCGGGTTGCGCCGGTTGTGCGCCGCGAGCCACAGGTTCTGCGCGACGATCACGCGGTCGAGTACGACCGTGGTGTCCCAGGTCGGCGGCGCGGCGAAATAGTCCTCGACGAGTGCGAGCACGCAGGTCTGCGCGGCCATGCGCCCGCCGCCGCCGGCGGAGACGCCGTCGGCGATCGCAGCGACGAAGCCGAGCGCCTCTTCATGGGGCGCCGGCCGCATCGCCGCGGCGAAATCCTCGTTGAGCGCACGCGGCCCGCATTCGCTGGCGTGGCCGATGTCGACGTCGAAACTCATTGCAACTGGTCCGGATGGCGTACGCGATGGTGCATTGCAAGAACGATGCACCCGTACAAGCAAGAGCCGCGCCCAGACTCGGTGCGCAAAGCACCAATGTGTGCGCCAGCGTGCGTCGAGATCTGGCACCGCGCTTGCTTTTTTGTTCGCTGCAACAAGGCTGCCCAGCCTGGAGAACGACGCTGATGAGAAAGATGAAACTGGTGATGGTCGGCAACGGCATGGCCGGGGTTCGCACCCTCGAAGAGCTGCTGAAGATCGCCCCGGACCTGTACGACATCACCGTGTTCGGCGCCGAGCCGCACCCGAACTACAACCGCATCCTGCTGTCGCCGGTGCTCGCCGGCGAGCAGACGCTCGACGAGATCATCCTCAACCCGCTCAGCTGGTACGGAGACAACGGCATCACGCTGCACGCCGGCAAGAAGGTCACGTCGGTCGATCGCAAGCGGCGCATCGTGCGCGCCGCAAACGCCGACGGCAGCGTCACCGAGGCCGAGTACGACCGCCTGCTCATCGCCACCGGCTCGAACCCCTTCATCCTGCCGGTGCCTGGCAAGGAGCTCGACGGTGTGATCGCCTACCGCGACATCGCCGACACGAACACGATGATCGACGCGGCGGCGAAGTACAAACACGCGGTCGTCATAGGCGGCGGCCTGCTCGGGCTCGAGGCCGCCAACGGCCTGATGCTGCGCGGCATGAACGTCACCGTCGTGCACATCATGCCCTGGCTGATGGAGCGCCAGCTCGACGACGTCGCCGGCAAGCTGCTGCAGAAGTCGCTCGAAGACCGCGGCCTGCGCTTCATGATCGGCGCGCAGACGCAGGCACTGATCGGCGACAAGGACGACGGCAAGGCCGGGCGCGTGATGGCGGTGCAGTTCAAGGACGGCACCGAAGTCCCGGCCGACCTGGTCGTCATGGCCGCCGGCATCCGCCCGAACAACGAGCTCGCACTGAAGATCGGCCTGCACTGCGCCAACGAGGGCCGCGGCGGCATCGTCGTCAGCGACACGATGCAGACCGTGACCGACGCGCGCATCTACTCGGTCGGCGAGTGCGCGGCGCACCGCGGCATCGCCTACGGGCTGGTTGCACCGCTGTTCGAGCAGGGCAAGGTCTGCGCGACGCACCTGGCCGAGTTCGGCATCGGCCGCTACACCGGCAGCCAGGTGAGCACCAAGCTCAAGGTCACCGGCATCGACCTGTTCTCGGCCGGCAACTTCACCGGCGGCGACGACTTCGAGGAGATCGTGCTCTCCGACCCGACCGGCGGCGTCTACAAGAAGCTCGTCATCAAGGACGACAAGCTGGTCGGCGCCTGCCTGTACGGCGACACGGTCGACGGCTCGTGGTACTTCAAGCTGGTGCGCGACGGCCGCGCGCTGCACGACATCCGCGACAAGCTGATGTTCGGCGAATCCAACCTCGGCGACACCGGCCACCAGGGCCACAGCAAGGCCGCGGCCATGGCCGACAGCGACGAGGTCTGCGGCTGCAACGGCGTCACCAAGGGCGCGATCTGCAAGGCGATCAAGGAAAAGGGCCTGTTCACGCTCGACGAGGTGCGCAAGCACACCAAGGCGAGCGCGTCGTGCGGCTCGTGTACCGGCCTGGTCGAGCAGTTGCTGATGTTCACCGCCGGCGGCGACTACAGCGCGACGCCGAAGAAGAAGGCGATCTGCGGCTGCACCGACGCCAGCCACCAGGAGGTGCGCGACACGATCCGCGAGCAGCACCTGCTGAGCGTCGACGCGGTGTACCGCTTCATGGAATGGCGCACGCCGAACGGCTGCTCGAGCTGCCGCCCGGCGGTCAACTACTACCTGATCAGCACCTGGCCGAAGGAGGCCAAGGACGATCCGCAGAGCCGCTTCATCAACGAACGCAGCCACGCCAACATCCAGAAGGACGGCACCTACTCGGTGATCCCGCGCATGTGGGGCGGCGAGACCACGGCCGACGAACTGCGCCGCATCGCCGATGCGGTCGACAAGTACCAGATCCCGACCGTCAAGGTCACCGGCGGCCAGCGCATCGACCTGCTCGGCGTCAAGAAGGAAGACCTGGTCGGCGTCTGGAAGGACATCGGCATGCCCAGCGGCCACGCCTACGCGAAGGCGCTGCGCACCGTGAAGACCTGCGTCGGCAGCGAATGGTGCCGCTTCGGCACGCAGGACAGCACGCAGATGGGCAAGGACCTCGAGCGCGCGCTGTGGCGCATGTACGCGCCGCACAAGGTCAAGCTTGCGGTCTCGGGCTGCCCGCGCAACTGCGCCGAGTCGGGCATCAAGGACGTCGGCGTGATCGGCGTCGATTCGGGCTGGGAAATCCACGTCGCCGGCAACGGCGGCATCAAGACCGAAGTCGCGCATTTCTTCGCCAAGGTCAAGACGCGCGAGGAGGTGCTCGAATACTCGGGTGCGTTCCTGCAGCTGTACCGCGAGGAGGGCTGGTACCTCGAACGCACCGTGCACTGGGTGAACCGCGTCGGGCTCGACTACGTGAAGAAGAAGATCCTCGACGATGCCGAAGGCCGCAAGGCGCTGTGGGAGCGTTTGCAGTTCGCCCTCGACGGCGAACCCGACCCGTGGTTCGAGTTCGACAAGGCCGCGGTCGATACGCGCCAGTTCACGCCGGTGGGAGCGCTCTGATGAGTCAGTGGAAGGACATCTGCCGGGTCGAAGACATCCCGGTGCTCGGCGCGCGCCGCGTCGAACGCACGCAGGGCACGGCGGTCGCGGTGTTCCGCAACAGCGAGGACAAGGTCTTCGCGCTGCTCGACCGCTGCCCGCACAAGGGCGGCCCGCTGAGCCAGGGCATCGTGTTCGGCGAATCGGTCGCGTGCCCGCTGCACAACTGGACCATCGGCCTGGCCGACGGCTGCGCGCGCGCGCCCGACGTCGGCTGCACGACGCCCTTCAGCGTCAAGGTCGAGAACGGCCTGGTGCACCTCGACCTCGACGAACTGAACTCGATCGCCCTGCACGGCGCGCCCGTCGCCGCCTGAACGATGACCGAGACCCGATCCACCTGCCCCTACTGCGGGGTCGGGTGCGGTGTGATCATCGAGTCCGAGGGTGCGTCGATCACCGGCGTGCGCGGTGACCCCGAGCACCCGGCGAACTTCGGCCGGCTGTGCAGCAAGGGCAGCACGCTGCACCTGACCGCCAGCGCGGCTGTGACGCTGCACGCGCGCCTGCTGCAGCCGATGCGGCGCTTGCAGCGCGGCGCCGCGCCCGAAGCGATCGGCTGGGACGACGCGCTCGACGCGGCCGCCGGCCGCTTCGCCGCGATCGCCGCCGAACACGGGCCCGACGCGCTCGGCTTCTACGTCTCGGGCCAACTGCTGACCGAGGACTACTACGTCTTCAACAAGCTCGCCAAGGGCCTGCTCGGCACGAACAACATCGACACGAACTCGCGTCTGTGCATGAGTTCGGCGGTCGCCGGCTACAAGGCCACGCTCGGCGCCGACGCACCGCCGGCGTGTTACGACGACCTGGGGCTCACGCACACGCTGTTCATCGCCGGCTCGAACACCGCGTTCGCGCACCCGATCCTGTTCCGCCGCATCGAGGATGCAAAACGCGCGAACCCGGCGCTGCGCATCGTCGTGATCGATCCGCGGCGCACCGAAACCGCCGAAGCCGCCGACCTTTTCCTGCCGATCCAGCCGGGCACCGACGTGGCGCTGTTCCACGGTCTGCTGCACCTGATGTTGTGGGAAGGCTGGGTCGACGCTGACTACATCGCCGCGCACACCAGCGGCTTCGACGCGCTGAAAGCGCGCGTGCGCGATTTCCCGCCGAAGGACGTGGCTGCCCTGTGCGGCGTGCCCGAGGCTGACATCGTGCAGGCCGCGCGCTGGTTCGCCGGGCTCGACGCGGGCGACGGCCAGCGGCGGCCGACCTTGTCGCTGTACTGCCAGGGCCTGAACCAGAGCAGCAGCGGCACGGCGAAGAACGCCGCCCTCATCAACCTGCACCTGGCGACCGGCCAGATCGGCAAGCCGGGCGCCGGGCCGTTTTCGCTCACCGGCCAGCCGAACGCGATGGGCGGCCGCGAAGTCGGCGGCCTCGCCAACCTGCTGAGCGCGCACCGCGACCTCGGCAACCCGGCGCACCGCGCCGAGGTCGCGAAGCTCTGGGGCGTCGACGACGTGCCCGCGACCCCCGGCAAGACCGCGATCGAGATGTTCCAGGCTGCCGCCGACGGCGAGCTCAAGGCCTTGTGGATCGCCTGCACGAACCCGGCGCAGAGCCTGCCCGACCAGGCGACCGTGCGGCGCGCGCTGCAACGCGCCGAATTCGTCGTCGTGCAGGAGGCCTTCGCGACCACGGCGACCTGCGCCTACGCCGATCTGCTGCTGCCGGCCACGACCTGGGGCGAAAAGGACGGCACGGTGACGAACAGCGAGCGCCGCATCAGCCGCGTGCGAGCGGCGGTCGCCGCGCCCGGGCAGGCGCGCGACGACTGGCGCATCGGCGTCGAATTCGCACGCCGGCTCGAGGCGCGGCTGCGGCCCGGCCAGCCGACGCTGTTCGGCTACGCCACGCCCGAGTCGGTCTGGAACGAACACCGCGAATCGACACGTGGCCGCGATCTCGACATCACCGGCCTCGGCTACCCGATGCTCGAGGCCGCGCCGCGCCAGTGGCCGCTGCCCGAAGGCGCGGCCGACGACCGGGCGCGCTTGTACGAAGACGGCGTCTTCCCGACAGCCGACGGACGCGCGCGTTTCTTCGATGCGCCGTTCCAGAAGCTCGCCGAGCCGCGCGACGCGCGTTACCCGTTCTCGCTGAACACCGGGCGCCTGCGCGACCAGTGGCACGGCATGAGCCGCACCGGAACGATCGGCCGGCTGTTCGGCCACGTGCCCGAACCGGCGGTCGAGATGCACGCGCAAGACATGGCGCGCCTGAAACTCGCCGACGGCGACCTGGTGCACCTGAGCTCGCGCCGCGGCATGCTCGTGCTGCCGGCGCGCGCCAGCACGCAGGTGGCGCTGGCGCAGTGTTTCGTCGCGATGCACTGGGGCGACGAGTTCCTCTCCGGCAGCGGCAGCACCGGCACACGCATCGCGGGCGTGAACGCACTCACCTCGCCGGCGTTCTGCCCGATGTCCAAGCAGCCCGAGCTGAAGCACGCAGCGGTCAAGGTGCTGAAAGCCGAGCTGCCCTGGCGCTTGCTGGCCATGGCCTGGCTGCCTGAAGGCGACGCGCTGCGCGCACGCGAGCAGCTCAAGCCGCTGCTCGGCGCCTTCGCCTATGCCAGCGTCGTGCCCTTCGGGCGCGAGCGTTGCGGCGTGCTGCTGCGGGCTGCCGCGTACGAGAGCGCTGCCCCCGGGCTGCTCGAACGCATCGAGGCGCTGCTCGGGCTCGACGCCGCCGAAGTGCTGCACTACGCCGACCGCAAGCGCGGCCAGCGCCGCAGCATGAAGCTCGTCAAGGCGGTCGACGGCCAGCGGCTCGACGCCTGCCTGCTCGCCGGCGACATCAGCGCCGAGGCCTGGATCCGCCCCTTGCTGCAAGACGAGCTGGCGGCGCAGGCCTACGGCCGGCTGCTGCTGGTGCCGGGCGCGAAGGCGCCGCTCGCGGTTGTCGCCAAGGGCAAGCAGGTGTGCAGCTGCTTCAACGTGAGCGAACCCCAGATCGGCGCGACGCTGGCCCAATGCAGCGGCAGCGCCGACGCGCAGCTCGCGCAGTTGCAGGAGCGGCTCGAGTGCGGTACGAACTGCGGTTCCTGCGTCCCCGAGCTCAAGCGCCTGGTGCGCCTGCGTTTGCAAGCGGCGTGAAACTTGCGGGAACGGCACGCGGAGAACCCCATGAGCATCGCGCCCTACATCAAGGAAATCGGCCGAGGCAAGGAAGGCGCGCGTTCGCTCGACCAGGCCCAGGCCTACGACCTGATGAGCCAGGTGCTCGACGGCCGCGTCACCGACCTCGAGATCGGCGCCTTCGCGATCGGCATGCGCATCAAGGGCGAGTCGGTGGCCGAACTCGCGGGCTTCCTGGAAGCGGTGCTCGAACGCTGCATTCCCGTGCGGCCGACGCGCCCGACCGTCGTGCTGCCTTCGTACAACGGCGCGCGCAAGCTGCCCAACCTCACGCCGCTGCTCGCGCTGCTGCTCGCGCAGGCCGGCGTGCAGGTGCTGGTGCACGGCCCGGCGCACGACCCCGGGCGCGTGGCCACGGCCGAGATCTTCCACGACCTCGGCCTGCCGACGGCGCGCGACGCCGCCGAGATCGAATGGGCCTGGGAACGCCGCGAGCCGGTGTTCGTGCGCACCGAAGTGTTGTGCCCGCCGCTCGCGCGCCTGCTCGAGGTGCGCCGTGTCGTCGGCCTGCGCAACTCGGGCCATACCGTGGCCAAGCTGCTGAACCCTTGCCGGTCGGGCCCTTCGCTGCGCGTCGTCAACTACACGCACCCGGAGTACGCCCGGCTGCTCACCGAGTTCCTCGGCCATACGCAGGCGCACGCGCTGCTGATGCGCGGCACCGAAGGCGAACCCGTCGCCGACCCGCGGCGCTTGCCGCGGCTCGACGTGTTCGTCGCCGGCGCGTTGCGCGAAGACCTGTCGCGCCCGGCGCACGAGGGCGTTCTCACCGAGCTGCCGGTGCTGCCGCGCAGCCACGACGCGGCGACGACGGCGCTGTACGTCCAATCGGTGGTCAGCGGCGAAAAGCCTGCGCCGACGCCGCTCACCACGCAGGTCGAGGCGCTCGTGCGCACGCTCGGGGCGATCGAACATCCGAACGTTCAGGAGAAGACGGCATGAAGCCCAGCTCGACGGCTGCGGGCCGCGTCACGCTCGTCGGCGCCGGCCCCGGCGACCCGGAGCTGTTGACGATCGCCGCGCTGCGCGCGATCCGCCGCGCCAGCGTGATCCTGGTCGACGACCTGGTCGGCGACGGCGTGCTGCGCTATGCACGCCGTAGCGCGCGCATCGTGCACGTCGGCAAGCGCGGCGGCTGCGCGAGCACGCCGCAGGCCTTCATCGAAAAGCTCATGGCCGCCGAAGCGCAGCGCGGCGAACGTGTCGTGCGCCTCAAAGGCGGCGACCCCTTCGTCTTCGGCCGCGGTGGTGAAGAGGCCGAACATCTGCGCGCGCTCGGCGTCGAAGTGGATGTCGTGAACGGCATCACCTCGGGCCTGGCCGCGGCCACGGCGCTCGGCGCGCCGTTGACGCACCGCGAACACGCCCACGGCGTGATCTTCGTCACCGGCCATGCACGCGCCGGAGGCCGGGAACTGCACTGGCCGACGCTCGCTGCCGCCGCAGCGCAAGGCCTGACGCTCGTGATCTACATGGGCGTGGCGAGCGCCGCCGGTCTGCAAGCCGGTCTGCTGCAGGGCCTGGCACCGACGACGCCGCTGGCGATCGTGCAGCACGCGAGCCTGCCGCAGCAACGCCACGCGAGGTGCACGCTCGCCGAGCTGGCGCAGACGATCGAACGCGAGGACCTGGGCAGCCCGGCGATCATCATCGTCGGCGACGTGCTGCGCGCCTTGCAGAGCCTGCCGGCCGAACTGACGCGCGCTGCCTGAACCGAACCGAACCGAACCGACTGAAGCGAAGCGCAGCGAGAATGCGCGGGCCGCAACGGCCCCACATGCACGACTTCGACGCACTCATCATCGGCGCCGGCGCCGCCGGACTGCACGGTGCTGCGCTCGCCGGCCAGCTCGGTGCCAAGGTGCTGCTGATCGACCATGCGGCCAAGGTTGCCGAGAAGATCCGCATCTCCGGCGGCGGGCGCTGCAACTTCACGAACCGCGACGTGAGCGCGGCCAACTTCGTCAGCGCCGGCCACCGCGACTTCTGCCGTTCGGCGCTCGCGCGCTACACGCCGCAGGACTTCATCGCGCTCCTGCAGCGCCACGCCATCGCCTGGCACGAGAAACACCGCGGCCAGCTGTTCTGCGACCGCTCGAGCGAAGACGTGATCGCGATGCTGCTGCGCGAGTGCGAGGCCGGCGGCGTGACGCGCTGGCAGCCGTGCAGCGTCGAGGCGGTGCGCACGGCGGGCGACGGCTTCGAGCTCGACACGAGCCGCGGCAGCGTG
>CXWJ01001907.1_pt1 | contig 35663 bp, 46 predicted proteins | sample 590841 | NCBI WGS metagenome assembly CXWJ01 (sample SAMEA3498367, study PRJEB10139) | wastewater metagenome | biome: wastewater treatment plant; material: activated sludge | place: Austria | collected 2015-01-21 | reverse complement strand
CCTGTCAACGTTGGTTTGTGTAGTCATACTTTTTCCTTTGGGGCTCGATCAATCAAAATGTTAAATCGCCGCATCATTGTTCGCCTGACTATCAAATTAAACACTTGGAAGATTCATGCCATCGTCAACTTCTGGCATGTCTGGTGATGACACGACGACCTCAAGGGTGTTCGTCTCCCACCGATACGTGACCAAGTGCAACTGCCAATTTGCAACGCCTTTGTATTTCTGGAGCAGAGCATTTCTTACAATGTCTTCATTGAACTCGGGGAACTTGGCGAACAGTCGAAGATCCTCTAGTGGTATACCAGCATCTAAAAACATTTCGCGAGTCACTATAGCGATCGCGCATCGCTTCTTAAACAAAACAGTCTCTACTGTATTGATCCACACTGAACACCTCCTGGACGGCTAAAAATGCAATTTACTTAGATTGCGGCCAACCTCGTTGCCAAAGTTCCTACTCAGTTTGATTGCGTGCGATGCAACTCAATCGCTGTGACACATGCTTTGTCGATTGAGCTAATGTTGTTAGCTTCGTACTGGATCTCGACACGTTCACCGTTTCTATCGTATAACCCGATGAACGTTTCCTCGGAGGTCATGACGAGGGCCAGTTCGAAGCCAACTGGTAGCTTTTCTTCGACATGATCCTGAATGACCAGCGTCGCCTCCATCAGTTTCTTCTGCTTCGCTAAATTGGCGTACAACACGAGTGCTCCGTACGTTCAGGTCTTCAAGTATCCGTGCTTGTGTGCCACTAATTGGCGACGACATTCCCTGGAAATAGCCTGCCGCGTCGCAGCGGATAAGGCACATTTCGTGCGCCGTAGTTGCTTCATCCACTCACACCGTCTCGTCTTTCGGTTGTCCCGACACCAAATCTTCCATTCCTCGGTCACGATCACTTGTTTCGGTGCCATGGCAGCGCTCCATGAATGTTCGTCGGCCAAATTCTGCCAATAACTGTGCATCTGCGAGTGCTTCATTGCACGTACTCCGTTTGATAGGCCAGGACTTCGAGCAGGGCATCGCGGAACAACGGCGATCGTAACTGCAAGTGACCGCGAAACCTCAGCCACGGGGCTGAGTCTGCCAGCGCCTGCAGCTCTCCTAGCGACATGGCATCCAGCGTCGAGCCGAAGCGATTTTCCAGGTCTTCAATCTCGCCAGAAGCATCGTCTTCTGGCGACTGTTGCTGTCGAGCGGCCGCTGCGGCTTGACGCCGCGCCTCAATACGCTCCAGCGTCTCCACTCTGACCGGCCAATCGCCGCTGACTAACCGGGCGTGCAAAACGTTTGGCCACGGCCGTCTGAATCGATGCCGATTCGCCTGGGCTGTGGCGACCAACACCCGCAGCTCCGTGGTGCCGATGTCGCGATGCCGACAAGCCGCGAGGCATGTTTCGATCCGCTCGACGTTCGCCTCCGTGAGAATTCGGCGGAGCTGTTCCCAATCGACAAACCGATCCGCCGACCGCCGCCGAGCCCCCCGGCATTGCGGGGGGTAGGGGGGGGCGGTTTGAGTGGGCGGTTGGATTGGACAGTTCTGGCCGCCGCGCGCGGCGGATTGTAACCCGCCACCCGTGGCGGATTGGTCCTTCGCTGTGGCGGATTGCCCCCTCCTCGTGGCGGATCGGTCTTGCGCCGTGTTCGTGATCCGCGCGTCACTGGTGGACGGGGCCGAACAGGGAAGGTTCTCATGGCCAGGAAGATCGGAGGCAATGGTAGCCCAATTTAGAATGTACCGGTTACGAGTGCGATTGCAGGCCGCATCAAAAAACCGAACGACCTCGATCAAATGAAGCTGCTCAAGCGCCTTCAGCGCACGCTGGAGCGACCGCAGTGGCAGGCAGCAGCGATCCGCCAGGGTCTTTTCGAGGGGCCAGCAGCCGTCCTTGTGCCCCGTAAAATCATCTAGCTCGCGCAGCAGGAGCTTTAGTGTCGCCGCCTTCACGCCCACTGATCGAGCGCCTTCAGCGATTCTCACGATCGCAGGGAGTGCGACCCGAGCAATGAGCCCGAGCTTCGCCCCACGCGACCAGTCGAATTCAAGCTGCTTAGATGCAATCATGAAACGACTTGCTCAGGAGGGTTAACGACACGCTCAATATGAAAAAACTCGGTGAGCCCTAGGCTACTTTGAAAATCCTCAAGAACTTCTTTGTCGCTCTTGTTCGCGTAAAACTTTGGTTCCGTTGGGCGGATAGCATCTGCCGCAAATCGCAAGGCTTCCTTTTTCGTTGCGAACAAAAAGCAGCCTCGCTTTGGAAATCCAATTCCCTTGATGGAATCCACGGTGTTCATTATCGCAATCATGTTTCTCCTTCTCTCCTTCTCTTTGAAAGTGTCATCTCGCCGCTACCAAAATTGCCGCCTTTCGGCCGGCCGCCGTCTTCCGATGCCGACCTTTCGCCTCCACGATGTCGCTGACTTTCAGAAGTTCGTTACACCTAGCACACACCGTCGGTATGGGGATCTTTAGGGCAACGCTGATCTCGTCGCGGGTTGCGCCGTGGAATCGTTTACTTGCTACGAAGTCAAAAATCCGGTCGCTAATCGTTTGAGCCACTGGGGCGATTGCCTCCGCAGCGGCACGGCTCGTTACGGTGCCGTTGTGTGGAGGCGCAAATACGGGGGCCTTCCGTGGCCTGGATATACGGTGATCCTCAGGGTCCCCCGTGAGAGGATCGCCAGGTAGATCGAACAACATACGTTGTTGATTGGTCATGACATGGCCTCAACATCGAACTCGAGCAGCTCGCTCAGCAGCAGGTCGACCTCTTTTTCTAGTCGCTTGGCTGTTGCGAGTAGCTCCTTGGTTCGCTCGAAAAAGTAACTCCGCTGAGCGGCTCGCATTTGCGCTGTGAGCTTCGTTAGCCGAACAAGCTGCCCGCAGGTGCCAGTTAGCCCTAAGTGGCTATCAAATGGCTTTCCGCAACTGCCGCAGCGGGGGGAATCGTCCATCAAAGATGCGGCGCCCATTACGGTTCCCCTTTTCCTTAAATCAAGAGTCGTCCTTAAAAAATGATCACGTACTCAGTTCGTTTTCCAACTGAGTTTCCAATTCGCCTTCATCGTCATCATCCCAGGCGTCATGACGATCGTGTCCAATGGCAGGGACGGGATCCGTTCGCAAGTCGAACGCCGACACGGGAATCGACTGAATCAATCGAGCCACGCGAACGGCGACAGCTTCCGACGTGGGAGTCAGGGAGTAGATCGCGGACGCACCGAAATATCGCGTGAATTCTGCGCACCGATCCGTGGCCGGAACATCGATCCGTAAGAGCATCACGCCCGCGATCAACTGCTCCGATATTCGCCCCGCGATCCGCAAATGCCCCATCAACTCCACCACGCCCCACGCCTCAAACACTTCCCCGCTCATTCAGTTCTCCTTTCAGTGTTGAATTCCGTTTGGCCATCCATTGTCATGGCCTTTGCCTTTCCTAGGTCACAACCTGCTTTGCGATAAATACCTCGTGCCGATCGATCCGCTTCCCCGGCGCATGAACTCCTATCCACGCGGCATCGGCCTGAATCCGCATCAATCGCACGATAATGGGAGCCTCGCCAGGCAGCTGGATTACCAAATCCTCATTCCGGTTGCGTTTGAGGACTAAAAAACCGTGCTGAACATCCGATGTCCTTGGATACTCCGCAGTTTGTGATCGAATGTCCGTCGTCAATAAAGGGGCTTCATTCATGCCGAATAACTCCTTGGGGTTAAGCCATCCATGCCACGCTCGCACACCGCAAGCGCCGAGTGCAACTTCGCCGTCCGCTGAGCCAACGCGCCAGCCAATGGCAGGCGATCGGGGCCACGGCAGACTTGTTTCAGTTCATGCAGTGTGGCTTCCTCGAGACGCAGCTTGAGCCAAGGCAGCGGCTCATCATCGCCACAGGCATGGATCGCTGCCGCTTCGAAGGTCGTCAGTCGCGCTGGGTCGTTGTCGGTATCGCGTTCGATCGCAACCGCAATGCCTCGCGGGCCATGATAGGCCGCAATGCCCGTCGAAAGACGCCGCGACGTGTAGCAGCCATGACACATCACCACGTCCGCTGAAACAGCAATCCACTTATGCGATCTACACACAGCCAATTCCCTTTAGTTATGCGGGTGAATGCGAACGTCCTTCGCGCGAGCCACACAAGGCCGATCGCCCTCGCCGATGTACGACCGGCAAAAGCAGCTCCCCTGAGCAATCAGTCGTCGCAACTGGAGTATTGCTTCCTCCCTCGACAGTCCGGCCGGTAACACGGCAGACACCCGCAAATCAATCACGCGTTCCTCGTAGTCCGTACAGACCAGTGCCTTGTTCATCCGACGGCCCTCCAACAAAGAATTAGCGCGGCGGCCAGCAGGGCCCATGGAATCAACACGGCCGCAATCAGAACAGCGGCGGTAGATTTGGGATGACCAGATTCCTCACCGAGAAATAGAAGTCGTTCGTGATCGCAGCCGAGCTGTGGCCCATCGACTGCTGCACTAGCGTCGTCGCAGCCGCTAAGCCCGCGCGACCCATCTCTTGCGCATGAAAGCGTCGCCATCCTTGAGGCCCGAGCCGTCTGCTGGGCCGGATGCCCGCCGCATGGCACAACTGTTGATGCCAGCCATAGAGCGTACGGTAGTTGGTGTTCAAGGGAATCACCTGGAGCGGGTGCAGGCCACGGCACGCCTCGAGGATCACCAGCAACTGGGGATGGACCCGAATCAGATCGGGCTTCTGCGTCTTGATCGAAGCCGGGATCTGCAAAAACCATTCGTTCGGCTGGGACTCCGAAAGCATCGACCAATGCAAACGCGTATAGGTCGTCGCCCGATGCCCTGAAAAGTACCAGAGCCCAATAACGGCCCGCAAAAGCCTGCGAATCGTGTCGGGTGCCTTGGCTGTGCGCGTGGGTCGCCAATGGGAGATCGCCGCATAAATCGCCCTGGCTTCCTCGATCGCCCAAGCCCCGCGAGGGAAATGGCACGGGGATTCCAACAGCGGCATGGGGATTTCGGTCAAAATCCCGGCCCGCAACTGCCCTGGCCCACCCTTTCCCGCTGCACTGAGCACCTGCACGACCTCCGAAACCGTGCGATAGATCGATGCCTCGGACAGCTTGCGGGAGCGGCCATAGGCAGCCTCCGTGCGACGCCAGGTCGCGGCCCGCAGCCGGGTCACAAACGTGTCCAGCATCTCTTCGGTGATTTGGTCGAGTGCGGGCCGTTCCGGCATCAGCAGGACCCACCATTTCAGGCAGGCCTGCCGCCGGACAATCGTCGACTCCTGCACCGGCCGGCGCTTCCTGGCTCGGAGCTGCGGGAGGTACCACTCTCGAAAGAACTGGTCCAGCGGCCAATCGGCCTGCGGCTGCTGGGGCCCATGGAAATCCGGATCGTAAATCCGTAACTGCGGCATATGGCAGCCTTTGTGCGACATTACCCAGATAGACAACGACATGTCTCAGGATAATTACGCGAATTCTGGATGCAACAAAATCCATGTCACACCGTCCCTGCATGCGCAGCCTCAAATGCTGCGAATGTCCTAATGTGAATTGAAAAAACTGGCCTTAGATCGGCCGGCGACATCGCTTTGGAGCGATATTTGGGGGCTCAGCAGCCCCGCGTCGGGAGATCTGTTCGTAAAATGCTGGCGTGATTAGGGCCAACGTCGGGTAGAATATCCCGCAGATTTGCCGATGTCAATAGCGGGGCGAGAAAAGTTTTGGAGACGTGAAAATGGCAAGCGATGCGCACGAAGAAGAGTTGCGACTTAAATCGAGCGAAGCAGATCGGAAAAGCCTTCAATGGCTTGCTGGCAAAGCCAAGTGGTTGGTGCTTATTGTTGCAGTGGTCGTTTCGTGCGTCTGCGACCCTTTTGATTATCTTACGTCAAGGATCTGCTCCATGACCTGTGTGGCCATGCTGCTGAAGAAATCACGGCGAACGAATTAATATACATGAGTTACCCATCTGGCTGCCTGGGATTAAGGCTTACATTGTCGTTGGCTTAAGGGAGCTTGTCGGAGGTTGAGCCAACATCATGTCTATGGACGATCCACGAATCCGTGTGGTTTGTTTCATCACGGGCTTCGCAGTACATCGTCGTGCTGACCGCAATTGCGAAGGATAATGTCATGGCACTCCACCTGAAAGGTGATGATGAGCGGCATCGAAGCGTGCATTTCCCAAACAGGAGGCGCCGGCATCCCCGGTGATGAAGGTGTTCCGGTAACGCCTTTGAGCTTATGTACGCGCATGCCTTTTGGATACGGGCTGCGCGGATTCTTTGCAAGCTTTCTAAGGGCTTTTTTGATCGTTGCCCGCGCGCTTGGACAGAGCTTTCGGAATGATCGATTAAAGAGTGCGGTGTAGCAAAATTCCACGATCCAAATCACTCATGATCCGACGTTTCGGACTCTAAGTCTTTGATCAGTTCATCCATCGAATTGAACCGACGAACTCTCTTCGCGGCAATATCTTGGTCCGCTAAATTAGAAATCCGATGTAATGGCATTAAGTTAAGTGGCGTCAACAGAATGCCGCCGCGTATAATTGTTCGTCTCACGCCTTGGCATACCATTGGCGTAAAAACTTCTAGCCGGGATTTAGCGTCACATTCCCAGTACTTGTCGGTTGTGTTGTCGATCTGATCGGAATTCATGTTTACTCTCCCGCTACTGTGGACCTATTCCCTTAAGGAACGGAATGAGGTTGTTGCGTATATAATCTGAAACGGTGGCAATTCGGCCAGTTACTTTGTCGGCCGTCGTTTGTGTCCATCCTTCGGCGGAAGTCCAAGTTCCTTCCGCCTCAAGAAATAACTTACTAGGATCTTCCATTAAGGATTCAGCCTTAACGTTGATCATCCAATCGTAAGAGATTTCAGTCTTCGACGTATTTTTGTTGTCGGGCTTTTTGCGTCCTCTGTTTGAGGGTCTCCGTGTGGGCTTTGATTCGTTCTCGTCGGCGCTGACCATAACCGGGGGCATAAACATCCGCAATCCGAAAAGGTGAAGTGGACGGCCCAAGGGGGCAAGCCTCGAAACGTCCAGCCCAGTTACGTGCTCGACAAGAAACTTGCGAGCATCAATTGCTACCTTTAGTGAATTACGGACGATTACGGAGGTTTCGAGCAGCAGTTTGGGATTAAAGAATTCCGCGAACTCGCGGATTACGGCGTTTGACTGGGTTTCAAATCGCTCAAGCGGCGCCGAAGGTAGATTCGCAGTTATCGTAATCTTCGAGTGGTCAACGGAAACGATCAATCGACTTGTGGATTCTGGCCCAAGTGGCTGTGAAAACTCCCATTGGTTTTCGTCTAACCGAACGAGACGAGGATCTACGACAATTGAGAGCTTCTCGGCGAACGTCAAACCAGTCTTGCGATCCAAAACGACCGTTGGAAGATAGGCTACGGCGATCTGAAAAGCCAGCGGCTGTATATTGTCGTCAAGAACTTCTTCGGATTGCTCACTGTCGCTCATGTCAAAGTTTACCCCCACTTGGCACTATCGCTAGAGAGAACGGAATTGTCAAATGTCGAACCTCGCTCGGAAAAATCGGCAGGATTGGGAAAACGGGAATAATCCACGTGTTTTCTGGAAAAAAGCCCCAAACATAACGTCGGCAATATGTCGTCCCGCAAATTATCCCGTAGATAGACCTTCGGTTGAGTAAACCGATGCTCAAATCTAGAAAGGCAAGGCAATGTGGGTAACTAACTCTTGAGCTTTCATTCACTCGGCTTGTCCCGGTGAATGGTGTAGTCCGAGCCCTCAATCTCGTTAAACTCAAAATGCACAAGCCCACCGCGGTCCTTCGTGCGATGTAGACTGAACGGTGAAAATGAGATCTCATAATCCATGGGGTAGAGCGCAAGGTTATCCATCAACTCCTGGACCGTGGTAGGCCGCGATGGCGCGGGTGAGTTCACTGTAATTTGTCTCTTGGAGGTTCTCATGCTTCTCAATCCGGTTAAGGTGGTAACGAAAACCATAACGATCTGCGGAACCAGTGATCCGGATCGATTTTGCGTTGTCGTCTATGTCGATGGAAAGCTGGATTCAGCTCATCCGCCTATGAGCCTGGAAGAGGCGAAGGCGAGAGCTGACGAAATGACGCACACTTAAGATTTCGGTTGATTCGTTCAGGTAGTTGTGCGGTCGTGGGAGAAAAATTGCCCCGCCACGGTAATCAGCCGTAGCGGGGACTTCGTCTGCCCTTTTGCATTCAGGGCGAACAGTCCCTGAGGCTGCAAAGTCGACCGACTTGTTATGCAGCTTCAATGTCGATAAAGTCAACTTCGTCGACGTTGCTGCAATACACCCTACTGGATTCGAACCAGTAACCTTCGGTTCCGTAGACCGATGCAACAAAAACCTCAGATAATCGCTCTCAATGGCTGGCAATACAGCATCGGCAAGTTTTTGCCGGGAGCCAAATGTCCCAATGAATTGCGATGGACATTGCGAAAGGCGGAAGCCTTCGCCAAGACGCTGGAGGGACCAACCATACTCATTGGATTCTCTCGAGGCGCAACCGCAGCTCTGCGGGTCGCTCAACTAAGCCCGCATGTCACGAAGGTCATCGCTCACTCGCCGACCTTTAGGCCTCAACTGCGAATCCCCTATCAAGTCTCGGTCATGTTGTGCCGGACCAAGGGAGATCGGACACCGACCTGGCATGGTACCTTCCAGACGTGGCGATCGCTGCAATCGCATGGATCAAATGCCACGATCGACGAGTACCGATTTCTTGATTGGGAACCTGCGTCAACAGTAGAACGAGCCATGATCAATCTCAAGCACTGCTTCCACAATTGCCTAGGCGACATCGAGAAGTACGTGCCCGAGGCCCTCGCCGGCCAGGCCCCAGCAGGCGTCGCCTCAGGGGGGCCTCCCCCACCCCCCCGGGGGGGCTTTGGGTCCTTCCGGGGCCCACCCCGGTTGCCGCGAAGCGGAAGGTTCTAGCGGCTTTTATTTGCATGTGGGTGCAATTTTGGTGTAAAAACGCAAGTAGATGGGGAAGCTGTTGGAGTGGGGGAGGAAATTATTGGTCGCGGCTGGGTGCCGCCAGTCGATTGACAATGCGTGACATGGTGGTGACACGGGATGGTGAACAGATGCTATCCGCCTGGACTTGACGCGATGGCATGGCGAAGAAACCGAAACGAAAGGTAGTAGCCACGAAAGCGGGGAATCCGCTGGACCGAGTGAGGTCGGTCAAGGTTGGCTTGTACCTCGATGCCACTGATGTGGCAGGCGTGACACTGCAAAGGCAGGCAGATAAATTCAAGCTGCCAACGGGGAAAACCATTGACGTCGTGGCGATGCTCGCGCGATGTCATAGACTGCTGTCGCAGTTGGGGAAGATCGTCCGGGTGGACGAGCAGGGAAACATCCGAGAGGGTGGGACCAATGCGCTGGAAGCGAAGCGGCGTGAGGATGCGCTGATGGCCAGGTTAAAGCGAGAGGAATTCGAGAAATCGCTTGTACCGGCCGAAATCGTGGAAGGTATGTTCGCCCGGATTGCGACAAGGATGAGGCAGGCCGGGGAAAAGCTACAGGCCCGTTACGGTGCAGAAGCCGGGGACCTGTTGCGGCAATCGCTGGCCGAAGCCCAAGCAGACATCGATGAGGGGCTGAGCCGGATTCCGTCACCCACCGAGGTCATGTTTGAGTCCGATAACCCCGACCCAAGGTTGGCTCCCAGGGATTGAAATGCCCTTGGGGATGCGCGAAGCCCTACGGGATCGCGTTCAAGATTTCTTCCGGCTGGCACAGCCCCGGAAGATTCGATCTTATTTGCAGTTCCTCGAAGAGGAGCTGCGGATCCCGACAGGCCCCGATGCGGGCTGGCTTTACCGTGTCAGTCGGCAGCCTGCCCTGAAATTTTACGTCTCGGCCGTTGATGATCCGCAGTATCGGGAAATCGTCGCCACGGGTCCAAGCCAATCTGGCAAGTCACTCACGTGTTTCATCGGCGTCATCCTCTACCACCTGTTCGAGATCTGCGAGGACGTGCTGGTGGGACTCCCAGAAAAGGACATGGCCCGCGACAAATGGTACATGGACCTCCTGCCATCGATCGAGCGAACCCGTTATCGCGAGTTCTTACCGGTGGTCGGTACCGGGGCTCGTGGAGGATTCAGCGACCTGATCCAACTGCGGCACGGTCCTGTGCTGAAGTTCATGTCCGGTGGTGGGTCCGACAAAGAGCGAGCCTATTTCACGACCCGCGTCATCGTGTTCACCGAAATCGATGCCCTGGATAAGCGGGGAGCAGGGTCTAAAGAAGCCCGTAAAATCAAGCAGATAGAGCAGCGAGCGAAACGCTGGTGGGGCACTCGTCGGATCTACAAAGAATGTACGGTCACCGATGAGCAAGGGCACATTTGGCAACGCTATTTGGCGAGCACTGCAACCAAGATCCTGAAGCGGTGTCCGTTATGCCACAAGCTCGTCGAGCCTGGTCGAGATGCCTTGGTGAACTGGCAGGAAGCGGAAACGGATGAAGAGGCGAGACTAAAGGCGTCGTGGTCGTGCCCTGAATGCGGCGAATTATGGACCGAGCCACTGAGACACCAGGCGGTGACCGATGCGGTTCCGTGCCATCGCGGCCAAGTCGTCGAAAGCGATCGCGTTGTGGGAGTGCCCATCGAGACCTCGACGTTCGGGCTGCGATGGACGGCCGTCGACAATCTGTTTATTTCTGCCGGTGATGTTGGGTCCGAAGAGTGGTCCGCGCGGCTGGAGCTCGACCAGGACGATGCGCAGCGGGCGCTGCATCAATTCACGCATTGTATTCCCTATTCCAATCCGGACATCCAAGCATCTGAGCTGGACCCGGCCGCCGTGATGCGTCGGATGCTGGAAGTCGATGGCGTGCGATTTGGCAACCAGGTCGTTCCCCCGGACATGATCGCCTTGGCCATCGGATGCGACGTCGGGAAGCGTTACCTGCACTGGACTCTGGTCGCACTGACACCCGCTGGTTGGCATAACGTCGACTATGGAATCGTGAATGTGGCGAGCGATGACCTTGGCCTCGAGCGGGCGTTGCCGCTAGCGCTCAGCGAGCTGCACGAAACGGTCGTCCAGCCTGGGGCACGCACGCCGACCGGAGACGTGCGCATGATCGATCAGGTGTGGATTGATGCACGGTGGCAATCGGAGGAACAAGACAAGTCGACTCCGGTGATTGACTGGATCCGCACACAGGACACTGACTTGTACCGTCCGTTTCAGGGACTGGGGATCTCGCAGTATAAAGCGGGCGAATACCACGAACCTGAAAAAATCGACAAGCAAGTGCGATTCATTGGGCCCGGCTACTACTTGAAATACGTGATCCGCCATGGGATGTACATCGTCTTCGTGAACAGCGACAAATGGAAAAGCCAGGTCCACGATGCCGCGCGGATGCCGCCTGACAAGAAAGGGCGGTTAACCTACTACCATTCCACGGATCGCTTTGAACACTTCGACCACGCCAAGCATCTATCCGCCGAACACCCGGAAGAGCAGTTCATTGCAGGGAAGGGCCGGGTCACCGTCTGGCGACAGCATCGCCGACAGAATCACTTTTTGGATTCCCAGTACGCGGGCTTTGCTGCGTGCAATTTTGTTTCATTATTGAATCAGGAGTAACTCACGATGGGCGAACACATGCGAACTGCACCGACCGAATTCGTGGAACTAACGATCAAGATCCCCATCGTGCTAGACACCGTGCGGGATGTGGACGGACAAAAGAATTTCCCGGTGAAGGTCGATTGCTCAATTACATCGGAGGAGCGACGCGCCCTTCACGGATTGTACGAAGGCCTCCGAGCCATGAATGTTGATCTCGTGTCAGGTACCTACATTCGTCCGGTCGCGTCCTTTGCAGATTGCGTGCGATCCTTACTGCGCACCATTTACGACCAGGCCTTGGCCGCGGAGGTCGTGCAAGGCGACGGCATCGCAAAGCCGAAGCCAACAAAGGGCTCGAAGACGCCTGATGACGTCGCGACCGATGAGCCAGATCCACCACCGATTCGCAAAGGGAAATAGCGGACCGGCACGAACAACACGAGAGACACGGAAGACACGGACAATACGCACGACACGACGGCCCGCGAATCGATCTGGCCAAGTACAACCCGGTGCATGGCCTTCTCTGACACGATCGAAGCTCTGGCTGAAGAATACATCACCGCCGCCGATTACTCGGTGACGGGCGATTGTGCGAAGGCGCGGACCTTTGAGGCCGCACTTCGCAAACTGCTCCTGCTGCCCAAGTCGGCCTTCCACGCTTCGGAGCAAATCTCGTTTGCACCGGAAATCTGGCTGCAAATGTTGACCCAAGTCCAGGACTGGATCGGAGGAAACTGCGCGCCGGTTGTGCCCCCGAGCGGGAACGTGACGGAGTCTGGGAATGGTGGTGCGATCTATTTTGACCTGCGAGGGTTCCGAAGATGATTGCCCCTGTGGCCGAATCTCCGGAAGCCGTGCAGCGACGCATTAAGTCGCGGAATGGGCGCGTGCTGTCCGTCACCGAATCGATGACGGATCAGAAGGCTGCCTATGACATGGCCCAGCCTTCACGGAATTTGCGAATGCGGACCATCCCGTCAGATGGTGCGGGAGCAGACTATCACCTAGGGTCGGATGGCGATGTCATCCGACGCATTGAAACGGCACTCGACGTCGCGCGAAACGATGTCGTTATCGGTTCTGCCATCCGTGGTGTCGTGGCCAATGTGCTCCAAGCAGGAGTCATGCTGGATCCCGAAACGGGATCTGCTGAGCTCGATGCCGCTTTGTCCTCCCGGTGGAAGGCGTACTCCGAGTCACCGGAAGCGTGCGACGCCGATGGCCAGGAAGACTTTCACGAGCTCGCACAGATCGCACTCGAGGCCGTCATTACCGAGGGGGATCACCTATGGAATCTCACATCCCAGGCATCGATTGAGGCGCTTGAAGCGTATCGCCTTCGGTCACCGTCGCGATCGAGCCCGTTAAATAATCGCATCGTCTATGGCGTGGAATATCCTGGGCCGGGTGAAGCTCGGCGCCCGGTTCGATATTGGATCACGCAAGACGACACTTTCAATTCCAATCGGATCCATCGAAAGAATCTGACGCCTCTCGAAGCCCGAGACAAAGCTGGGAACAAGCTCGTCTTGCATTTGTTCAGGAAGCGGCGCAAGAGTCAGACCCGAGGCGTTAGCGCCCTTGCGCCGATCTCGGCCGTCGCTTCGATGCACGACGACATCAACTTTGCGAAGTTGGTTCAACAACAAATCGTGTCGTGCTACTCGATCTTGCGAGAACGCCAATTTGCTCCGCCCGGAAAGGCAGGCTCGAAGCCTCGCAATAAGGAAGGGGAGCAGGAATTCGATGTGCGAGATGCCACTGGGTGGGGACGACTCCTGGAGTCACTGTACCCCGGCAAGGAGTACATCGGAGCCGAAGGGGAGGTCCTCAAGGGATTCTCGCCGAACGTTCCGAACGTCGAGTATTTCGATCACGTCAGGTTGATGCTCACCTACATCGCGATCAATCTCGACATTCCGCTGATCGTGCTGCTGATGGATGCGAGCGAGACGAACTTCAGCGGATGGCGCGGTGCTTGGGATCAGGCCAAGGTCCGTCTGCAACGTTGGCAAGATTTCTGCATCAAGAAGATGTATCGACCCGTGTACCTGTGGCAGGTGCGGCGATGGCTCGCCGAAGATCCGGCCCTACGCGAACTCGCAGAACAACCTGGAGTGAAGGTGTTTGGGCACAAGTGGCAGCCACCCACGTGGCCGTACATACAGCCGCTGGATGATGTCCAGGCGGATGTCGAGCAAGTGCGAAAATGCCACAACTCCATGCGGCGGATTCAACAATCGCGCGGCCGAGATTGGCCCACTGTGGCCAATGAAATCATCACCGATAACGAACTGATCATTGTTGCGGCGATGGATGCCGCGCGACGCATCAAAGGTCGCTTCCAAGAGTTTGAACTCGACTGGCGCGAAGTCCTGTCGTTGCCAACTCCGGACAGTGCGAGCACGAGCTACAGTCCCATGCAAGCTGCCATGCAAAAGATCGTAGAGGGGGGAAACCGTGGAAATTGAAGTGGAATCGCAAATCATCCCAATCCAAAACCTTGAGCTGCTGCGAAGTAATGTCGCAGCTCGTCGTGGACGCACACTGGTTGGAGCCTGGGCAATTGCTCATGAGTTTGTTGCACAGTCGCTACAAATGATCGCGGGAAGCGAGCCGTCTGCGGAGCATCGTCCGAGCGGAGCCCAGCGACGCGGGAACGCGAGCATCATCGCTATCCGTGGCGTCATGAGTAAATGGGGCGGATGGTCTGGCGATGGAAGCACTATCGCTGCCCGGAAGGCCCTGCAAGCTGCCGTCGAGGATCGTGAAACGAACACGATCGTGTTGCTTGTCGAAAGTCCCGGTGGAGCGGTGGCGGGAAGCGCCGAACTCGTGGACGAAGTCTATGCAGCGAGGCAGAAAAAAAAGGTCATCGCGGTCGTCGAGGACTTGGGAGCAAGTGCGGCCTACTGGGTCGCCTCTCAGGCGGATGAAGTGTATGCGAATCGCACGGCCTACCTGGGATCGATCGGTGCTTATACCGTTGTCGCGGATTACACGAAGTTGTTTGAAGACTTCGGCATCAAGGTTCACATGATCAAATCAGGCCAACATAAGGGCTTGGGCTTCCCAGGCACGGCGGTCGAGGACCACCACCTAGCCCATTGGCAAGCGTTGATCGATAAGTCCCATGCGAGTTTCGTCGCAGACGTCGCGAGGGGACGCAACAAATCAGCGGACACATTCGCGGCGGTCGCGGATGGACGCATTCTTTCGGCGGAAGAGGCACTTTCGGCGGGCTTAATTGACGGCATCCGAACCCTGGATGAAGTCCTGATGAGCCTACCTTCCAAGGCCGTCATCACAGCAGAGGTTCAAAAAATGAGTACCATTCCCGAGGCGGCCGTTGCCGCCAATGCATCTCCCGCGTCAGTCGCTCCGGCTGCTCCGATCGCAAGTCAACCGCAAGCGGCCACACTTGATGAGCTGCAAGCCAAGTTCCCCAAGGCCTCGTCCGACTGGTTGGTTGCCCAGCTCAAGTCAAAAGCCACTTTGGTGCAAGCCCAGGACGCCTGGACTTCGCATCTCGAAGCCCAACTGGAAGCTGCGAATCAAAAGTCGCAGGTCGCTGGTAATGCGCCCGTTGGTGCTGCAGCGCCGCAGGTTAAGCAACACGGGAATGGCACATTCCGCGCGGAGGTTGACGCTCGCTGTGCTGCCATCTTGAAGGCACAGCCTACCATGCGACCACTGGAGGCGAGGGCCAAGGCCATCAAAGAGGTGCGAGCGGAGCAGCCGCAGCTGCTCTCAACGTAGCGCCCCACCCTTCAGATCGCAGGTGTTCAGAGTAGAGGTTTATTTAGGAGAGTCGAAATGGGTCAATTTTGTGATAGTGGGTATCGCACCTTTCTTGCCGGTGCGCAACTGGGAATTGGGTATGCAGTAAAAATCACGGGCGACAATACCGTGAACTTGTGCGGCATCGCGGATACGCCGATTGGTATCTGCACGAATGCACCAGGTGGAGGGCAACCAGCGAATATTAAGCTGTTGAATTCGCAGGGGACGTTCGAAGTGAAGATGGCCGCAGCGGCCACGGGACTAACAGCCGGCGCGAACATTGGCGTGTGCAACGCGAGTGGAGAGTTTGGCGTGTCAGCAAATGGCGCCACCAGTTTTCCATTTCAGCTTGCGCGGGCAGCAACGGCCAACATGTTGGGCGAAGCCGTATTGAAGTAGTCTCTCGGTCTGAGTGACCGTTGGCCGGCAAACTTTACAAGCAATTAAACATGACAGCCGCATTCATTTATGTGCGGCCACTATCTATTTCGGAGCGATTAACATGAAACCATCAAGCGGCCTTCTGACGCAGCGGCCTGACCTCTCGTCGTTCTTTGAGTTCGACTTGGAGGCCAGCTACCAGGGCTTCGTCGCGCACGCAGTAGTGCCCATTCTGGGCGTCGATCGGCAGGCTGGAAACTTCGGCAAGATCCCGGACGAAGAACTGATCCAGTATGCACCCGATCTTGAACGTGCAACCGGCAGTGGCTACAGCCGTTCGCGAACGAAGTTCACGAACGACACGTACAGTTGCACGGACTATGGGCACGAAGAGCCCGTCGATGATTACGAGCAGCAAATGTTTGCCGACTACGGTGACAGTGAGCTGATCGCGACCATGCGTTGTTCCGACGTCATTCTACGCGCGGCCGAGGCTCGCGTTGCGACGATGGCGCAGGGGGGTGGTGTTGCCGGCCAGGCGGTTGCAAATGGTGCCTGGACGGCCGCCAACTCGACGCCGATCGATGATGTGCGGAGCGCGCGGACGACCGTGCGAAATGCGACAGGCGTTGCGCCGGATTCCATGGTGATGGATTGGCAGGTCTGGCAAATCCTGATCAATCACGCGCAAATCGTAGACCGGGTGAAGTACAACGGCGTCATGGATGCACGTGCGGGAATGATTTCGAAGCAAGCTCTCGCTACGTGTTTTGACTTGCGTCAAATCCTTGTGGCGGGTGACGGCACGATGAAACGGCTCAGCGACCAGACCCTAGCGAAAATCTGGGACCATACCCAGGTCACTCTGTTCAAGGCGCCGATGAGCAAGGACGTCAAGGAGCCCTGCTTTGGCCGTACGTTCCTTTGGAAGGTCAACGGCATCGATCCGGTGAACGTCGAAACCTACCGCGAAGAATCGATCAAATCGACGATCATTCGCGCGGAACATTGGACGCACGAAAAGCTCCTGTATGGCGCACTTGCTCGGCGAATCACAGGAGTGTCTGCGTAAATAGATGGGCCTCTTTGATTCGCTTTTTAATGTGTTTGGCCGTGGGGCCCTGATGTGGTCACACGGCGACCTGGAAGCGGTGGATATTATCCCACCGCTAGGCGCGACGATCAGCGCCGTGGACGCGATCAAAGGGGATGAACGTTGGGAAACGGTGACGTCTGGTAACGGCCAGCGTCGTCGTCGGGCCGCCTGGTGGTCAGTCAAAACGGAAGCATGGCCGACCCCAGCGGTTCGATCACGTATCAAGCAACGATCAACGAACGAGATATGGGAGGTTCGCGAACTGATAAGTCGCGATGCGAATTTCATCCGCGTCGATTGCGTGCTGATTGCTGCCCATGAGTTCGTCAAAGTGCGTGGTGAATAATGCCCATTCCAGCAGCGACCGAATGCCTAACCTACGCCGAAGATGCATTGCGCACCGCCCTAAGCCAGTGCAGTGCGATCCAAACGTGGCTTGGTACACCGGGCAATGCAGCAGCAACGCTGCTGTTGATTAAGGTCGATTCGCTCGGCAAGCCTGCCAACTTGGAAGTGTACGAGGGAGAAGTCGACGGCGATACCGAGTACGTCTCGCTAATGCCCTACGTGATTGTCACGACGCGGCGACAGGATGGTTACTTTGTTCAGCGGACGGCGTCGCCCGAGCTGTACGTGTCGGGTGGCTTCCTCGAAGTCCACATCGGTCGGCTGCTAACGACCAACGAATCGAACACAGTCGAAGACACTTTCCGCGTACTGGGGAACACACTGGGCCGCATCATTCGCGAGCTCACCGAGGTGGCGTGGGATTACATCCTGCTCGAACAAATCCGAGCCACGCTCCCCTCGTTCGCCGAGTCCGAGGATGACGAGCCCAATGGCTTGGACGAAGTCGTCATGAAGCTCGGGATACCCTGGGGGCTCGCCTGATGTCATTCACACTCAACGTGCAATTCACAGGGATCATGAAACTGCGTCGCGAGGATCACGGCAAGATCCAGGATATGAAGCGCGAGGTCCTCGCCAGCATGGGCCGGGAGTGGCATGCGCGTTACTACGATCTGCATTTCACTCCCGAAGGGGCAAAGAAGTATCACTACGGCCGGAGGTTCACGAAGGATGTCACGACGGGCACAGTGAAAACGTCCAAGACCGGACGCCGCCGAGCCCCCAATCCAAACCCCCTAATCTGGTCTGGCGTGAGTTACATCCTGGGCAAAGCCTTTACCGTGACCGCGACCCCCACGAAGGCCACGGTGACGCTGCGAATCCCTGCCTTAAACTTTCGGCCGCGATACAACCCAGCGCTTCAAATGCGAGACGAATTGACGCGGGTCTTGCCCTCAGAGGAAAAGGCCCTGGCGAAGTTTGCCGAGGATCTCCTGACCATTAAACTGCAAGCGTTTGGAACACGGGACGTGGTGGTCAGTGATCGTGGCAAAGTGATCAGCGGAGCCGCTGCCACAGGAGCCCTCGCAAAAGGTACGGCCACGCGGGCGAAGCTAAGCGGTAAAGCCAAGGCATCCTTTGCGAGATAAAGCCATGCAGCCCCAAGACGTTGAAATTGGTCCGCTCTTGAACGCGATTGGCTCGTTAGGGAGTACGGTCGTGCTGAGTGCCCTCGCCTGGTACCTCATCCGTGAGTGGTTCCCGCGATTGCAGACTCGCTTTAGCGAGACGCTCGACAAGATCGTGGAAAGATACCACGCCGATAGCGATAAGCAACGTGCGGATTTCTCGCTTCAACTCGACAAGCAACGCGATTGCTGCGAGCGGGAGATGCAGTACATCACGAAAGTTTACGAATCACAAATCGAACGGCTGTTTGCTAGCGCAAACACCGAACCGAAACCTTAGGAGAAGATCATGGGCATCGACGCTGTCTATCAAATCGGAGCCGTCGCGTTCTTCAACGGGACAACCGAAACCACGGTGATTGGTGGAATCACCCGCAGCAGTTTGTCGATGAACCCCACGACGACGCGCGAGGTCACAGCCGGGCAGGTCGACCCGACGCAGTCGTTCCTAAAGAACCTGAAGCCGATGGCGTCCTTCACGACGAAGCGTGTGGACCAGGTGTTGAGCCTGATGGGAACGTCCGGTTTTTGCTGGGTCGCCCCCGAGGCCCTGCGCCTGTACCTGGTGAAACGTCAGTGTGCTGGCCCGACTGCTGGATCGACACATCTGCGATGGAAGCTGATCCAAGGGGTTATTGTGCCCCAGTCGCTCACAGCAGCTCATGCAGCCGACGCGGAAATCTCTTGTCAAATCTATGGCATTACGGATTCGGCAAACAACTCGCCAGCGATCCTGGAATCTGGTGTTGCTTTGCCGACGCTGGCCGCCGATACCGTGCGATACACCATGAACAAGGTCCGCGTGGCCGCGACCACCTTACTCGCTAAGACGGAGATGTCGATCGATTTCGGCATCGGCGTGTCTGAGCAAGGAACCGATGGCGAGCTATTCAGCACGTTCGCGGGGATCTTTAGCCGCATGCCTAGCGCACGCGTCATGGGCCTGGAACCTGCATGGAGCGGCACGCCGGTGAGTACCAGCGGAACCGCCATCACGCATGCGAACACGGACCTGTTCCTGAAGTCCCGTGGATTCGCGGTTGGTACGGCGAATCATATCAAGTTCTCAATGGCGGGGACGGCGTACGTTACCCAGCCGTTTGATGGCAGTTCGACGGAGCCGACGAAGACGGGCATTTTGCTTGAGGGAATTCACGACGGCACGACCGTGCCATGTCTAGGACAGACCGCCGTGGTGATCCCATAACATTTCACCTGGAGAAATCGATGGCAGATGAAAAATTAAAAGGTGGTGGGATACGGGCCCTGTTGCGGCGCGGCCTGCCACCAGTCCGTGCCCAACAAATATGGGATGCGTTGACGGACGATGAACGCGAGGGGTGTGACCTAGCGGCCGGTGAACCCAATGAACATGCACTGGTCACCGCCGTATTGGACAACCATGCAAATCGCATGATAGCGCAGAAGGCCTCCGACGTGGTGACAGACCAGGCTGCCGATGAGGAATCAGGCCAAGGGACTGTGGCGGGAGCGGCCGACGTAGTGACCGCCGGCATGTCAGCGCAGAAGGCCATCGACTCGGTGACAGATCAGGCTGCCGATGAGGATGGGACCACAGTGCAAGATAGGCCCAATGAATCATGAGCATCTTGTACTACATCCCAGGCATTCACACGCTGGCTGTGACGGAGCTGGCACGATGGGGGCTCGCGCATGCGTTCGACGCTGATCGACGATTTGAAACGCGGGAAGTGCTCGGTGGGCCAGCGGGCCCTGGTTGCGTTATCGGTGCGAGCGGCTCGGAGACGGGCTACTATCCAGCGAAACAACAGTGGTCCAAGATCCCTGGCGGACAAGCATGGCTCGGTGTCTCGCCAGGAACCAAGCCCAGCGAATTGGCTCGTAGAAAATTGCTCGGCGGCCGGGATGTTCTGCTGGGAGATGGCAACGTTTGGCGCTGCCCAACAGCCAGGGCATGGCACTTGGTCGCGGAGTCGCCTCGGTGGGCCATCCAGTTACCGCAAGCGGCCCAGCTGCAAGAGGATGGAACGTGGGCTCCAGGGCCCGTGTGCAGCCCGTTCGTGGCACTGTGGGATCACGCCTGCCGTTTTTGGGATGCGTATGCCGTCGCCACGAAAATCCTGGACGAGGGCCATACAGCGGGTGAAGTCACTTACCAGGACGAATTGGCGGCCTGTGTGGCGGCACTTGCCGCGAACTACCATGTCGGGGCTGCGGAAGTTTCCGCGCTCGAGCTAATCAATGACACGACCAAAGATGAAATCTTGCTTACGCTGATCGATCACCATCGGTTGATGGAGATCCTTCAGGAGCGTCAAAAAAAAACTTCCGAAGTAGTGCCTTGATCACCATGGCGTGGAGTCAAGGACGGCTACCCTATTACGCTCCGACGATCGCAGACCTTGCCTTGGCCTCGGTGCCAATGAACGACTAAAGCATGAGCGACATCAAAGTAAACTTCGGAGCAGTTGATTCCGGGCTCGTGCGCGAGACCATGGCCGTCGCTACCGCTGCGGGGCAAGTCGACAAGAACTATAAAGACGCTGCGAGTTCGGCCGGTCAATTTGAACGTATGGCCAAAAAGGCTTTCCAGGATTCCCTAGCACCTGCCGAAAAGTATCGCCACGCCATTGCGCAGCTCGACGACCTCTTGAGGCGTGAAAAGATCACGCAAGAAGAGTACGCTGCGGCCGTCAAAAAGACGGGCGAGCAATATGAGGAAGCGAAGAATAAGGGTGAGCAAGCGTTTGGACCAATGGCCGTGCGGCACATCGGAACCATGATCGGCAGTTTGTCGCTCATGCACATAGCTCAGCAGTCGATTGTGTCGGTTCTTCGCGAGGAAGCGGACCTGCGCCGGCAAGCAGCCGATGCATCTAAAGAGGCCGAACGATCGATCGAAGCGCTCGCGCAATTGGCCACGCCTAAGCTCAACCCGGGTGAAACCCTCCAGAGCATCGGCCCCGAGGAACGCAGGAGACGCACTGTTGCTAGCCAACAAGAACTAATCTCTGGCGCAGATCGATTGTGGCTTGCAGGGGCGGCAAATACGCGGGGCGAAGCGGCTGAGCAGATGTTCTCGATCGCTTCGGCTGGTCTTTCCAATGATTTGAAGTTGTTTACAGATCTTGCATCCTCGGGCTTGATCCCGAACCTTTCTTCGCTCACAACGGCCATCAATACGATGGTCACGAACTTTGGCGTTACAGAGACTGGTGACGCCCGGGCCATCGTCAATAAGGCCATACAAGCTGCATCCAGTACGCCCGTGCCTGCTCAAGACTTACTGAAGGGCGCCAGTCGAGGTGCAGCTAGCGCCAAGGAAATGGGTTTGAGTGATGAGGAGCTGCTGGCCGCTCAGGCGATCATGACATCAAGTCGCGGTTCGGCAGAAGAAGGCGGGTCCTATCTTGCCGCACTCATGAAAGTTCTATCGAAGGGATTTGTAGCACCTGATGGAAGGGCAGTCTCATTCAGTGGGAAGAGCCTTGAGGAAGCGTTTCAACAAATCAGCGACTTGAAGATGAGCCCTGCCGATTTGCACAAGACGGTTGGTGACGCTTCTGCCGTTCAGTCCTATCAGGTGATCACCAGTAAAATGGATGACTACCGCAAATTCCTTGCGGATATACGCAATTCGCAACAGCTTAATCCCATTGATGACCAAATGTTTGTTGCGACGGAAGGCGATCCAAAAACATCTGCGGCGAGACTTGCGAGGATTGCGGCGGTGCGCCAGGCGGCATCGAATGAGGACAAATTCTCGGTCACTCAGAGTTTATTGGATGAAGTTGCTTCGTACAAGAAAAAGGAGTTCTGGCAAGATGATTTAGGAATGACATTCCATGCAATTCAAGGGATCCGAAATCGAGTCATGGGACTTATGCCCTATGAATCCCAGTTGCAATTAGCTAGAGCTGACATGGCGGCCATTTCTTTGAGCGGCGACAAGGAAGCAACGAATTTGCTGAGCCGAATCGAAGCTCTTCTGGCTCGCATTGATTCCAAGACTGGTCGCGACCGGCAACCGACAGCGAAGAGTGAGACAGGAAAATAACCCATGGCCTATCCGGTCAATTCCATCGCGACGGAAACCTTCGGCATCGTCAAGGGGACGCCACCGACCGAGCAGTATTTATCAGAGCTCATCGAACGCGTCGGCGTGGATGGTTCGAGTCGAAGATTGATTGGATTGCGAAACCGACCCTTTGTTCTTCGGAGCCAGGTGAGCGTGTTGGATCGACCTGGTGGGTTTACCAAGATGCGGACCTATGCGGGCCTCATTGATGATGGGCCCGTCAATTTTACCTGGAACGACTACGTGTTCAACACGGCGACACCTGCGTTCAAGGTGCGAGTCCTCGGTGTGAGGCACGTAGAAACCCAGCTTACGCTGTCGATGGTGGGCGCGGGCGTGACCGTGGGGCATGGAGCCATCCTGATTGCCGAGTGGGATCTGCAGTTGGTGCCAGCATGACGATCACTACCACCTGGGGACTCACCGTCGATCGACCGGCCTACGCGGCCCGAGTCTACACTCGGCAAGAATGGGGCGATGCTTGGACAGAGCGACCACACTTGGAGTGCATTCGATTCTCGAAACGGACCGCTCCCAGCATGGGGGATGCGACGTTTCTTTGGCGGTACGGAAAGATCGAGCACGACGATGACGCACCGACGCTTGTGGCGCCGTTGACTCTGCGGAGACATTGGGTGAAGGTGACGCTTGAGACGCATACCGGAGACGACGTCACCTGGTATGGCCTGGTCGTGAAGACCAGTGATCAACGCTGCGGCCTGCAATCGCTAGGTCGCACGGGAAATCAAACGATTCATGCGGTCTCACTGGAATGGTTGATGACGCGAAATCCAATCCAAACGGCTCGCGTCGTGTCCGAGGTGGACGGAACCTTCAAGACGATCTCGCGCGGCTTAGCTTTCAACGCAGGCCGGGGAGACCGAGCCGCCCTTTCCGCGAATTCGTTTGGCAATCGGTCTGCGGCCGAAGACGTCACGGGCATCTATGGATTTCAATGGCCGGGGAGTCTGTGGACTGCGGCGCAAATGGTGGACTACCTGCTGTATCATCATCAACCGATTGACGATGGGGTCACATTTCTGGCCGTGGAATTGACCGCTACGTCGCGGGCGATGCTGGCGACTTACAAGCCGAATAACGTCGAGATCCATGGCAAGACGTTGTATCAAGCACTGAACCAAATCATCGATCGTCGCAGCGGGTACACGTGGTCGCTGCGCATGGAAACGACCGGCGCGAACGCCGAAGAGTTAATGTACGTGGACGTTCACACGTACAATTCCGCCGCGATCACGTTGCCCTCGGGTGGAACGCTCGCAGCGAATCCAGAGACGCACAACTGGGTGTGTGACAACGATAGGGAAATCGAAGATGCGGTGATCGATATAGACAGCTCCGAGACCTTCGAGAGTATCTGCGTCGAGGGCTCGCGTCGTGGGGTGTGCTTCACCGCTCGCTACGACAATGCGACGCTGCTGGAAGGTTGGAGCTCACCCGAGGAAGGCGCCTATACCGGGGCCGGTGGAGGAGCTGGGGCCGACATCGAAGAAAAACGGCGAATCGCTGATTCGGCTCGGCAGCAGGCCGTGATGGAAAAGGTCTTCACGTGGCACATCGTTTCGAGCCACTTAAGCAATGGGATCCTCGATAGCCAGATTCTGTGTCCGCTCGTGAATCGACTCGGAACGGACACGGGCACAGCGTTGCCGTTTTACTATGACGGCGCGACGATTCAACCGAAGATCCCGGTACCCTCCCAGGCATACGAAGAATGGCCACCGATCTTTGCTGCGGCGCCGATTGTCGATGGTCGCTGGGAGAACCTATCGAAACTCGGTCACCTAGACAGCGCTGAAGGGGAAAAACGCCAAGCGGTGAACTTCTCTTGCGACGTGATCCCACTCACCGATCAACCCGGCGTGAAGGTCGTTCCATCTCACCTGCCTCACGTGATGGGCAAGACCACGTTCGAGTCGTTCCAAGCGACATCGGACACGTTTCCACGCATTGATTACGAAACGATTCTGATCACCGTCTTTTTGGAGTGCGACGATTTCGTGAAAGCGTATCATCCTGAGAGTCCCGCCGTGGTGAATAGCCAAACGAGCGAACTACTCGCAAGTGTTGGTACGCGGGCCCGGCTCGATCGCGTCATAGAGGACACGGTCACGGACGTCGTGGATGGTAATCTCGTCGAGGCGGCTACGACCACCTACATCCGCGACGATCGCTCTTGGATGCGTGATCTGGCCAGGTTGTTGTGGGAATACCATGGTCGCGATCGCAAATCCCTTCATGTGAAACTGAAGCAACTGACCGGATCCGTGCCGTTGGGAGCTTTGATCACTGACTTCGGCGCGGGGGCCGCCATCGAAACGATCCAAGGTGTGGTGTCTGAACTGGAATGGCAAACCCGTGAGCAGACGACGCAAGTCAAAACATCGTTCGGTGAGTTCGATGTCTTGCGATTGGCGGAGGAGCTCATGCCTCAAGAATCCGAGTCGTCGTTCTTTAGTCCAGGGACGGCCGATGGTCCCTTTATCCCGAGCAACCTCGCATGAACCGCACGCAACTCGAAGGCTCATCTGACGATCGCATTGCCGCGCTGGAACGTGACGTCCAATCCTTACGCACGATGGTCGGCCGCAGTCGGCCACTCGCCCAGCCTCTACCTCGCGTGACACGATTGGCTAGAACAAAGTCCGAGCCCGGTGAATCCCCAGGAGATCGTGTCTATCCGGCGCTTGAGGCGAACCCAAACTGTTACCCGATCGTGTTCTTAGACGGTGAATTTGACGAGGAAGCCGGGCAGAAGACGCTGACGAAAACCGATCGTAATGCAGAACCCGTCGCGTTTGTGTACTCCATTTGGGAGATCGATGGGATCTTTGAATGGATCCCGGAAGGCACTGTCCTGAATGTGTGGTTCGAGCGCGAACGCTGGTGGACCGATTGGAGTCCGGATCGCGGGCATGTCCTGCTGATCACTGGCGAAAGGGATGAGGATGGATATTATCCCGGCGTCGTTCAACGTCGCAACGGCAGCGACTGGGAGACGATAGGCGCTTGTAAGGTGCTAGACCTAAATGAATGAGTTGCGGCGATGCTAGTGAATGGGATGCGCGTTCTAGGCCGACTCGTCGGGCAAGACGGAGGCGAGCCCGTCTATGGCACGTGGTGCCAATCGCAACCGTCGTCTGACACTTCGCTGGTTGGCCAACGCGTTCTAGGCCGACTCGTCGGGCAAGATGGCGCCGACCCGGTTTTCGCCTTTCGTGGCTGCGAATTCGTTGAGCCTGGTCGATACCTGGCAAGATACCTCGGACAGATCGGAAGTGAACCGCTGTACGGTGTTTATTGTTGTGCCGATTCAAGTGCTTCGTCTGGCTCGGTAAGCAGTTCTTCGAGCAGCAGCTCGTCCAGCTCAAGCAGTTCTTCCAGCGCCAGTGCGTCGAGCAGTAGTTCCTCCAGCGGGAGCGGGGCATCTGGTAGTGGGAGTTCGGGATCTGGCTCCGGGTCGCCGCCGACTTTTCCATGCTTCTGTTGCAGCGACCTTATTTCTGGCGTGGAAATCGAGGTGAGCGGAGTCGTCGACGGAATTTGCGGCTGCGATTTCCTGAATGGGACCTATTTTGTGCCGGTGACGGAAAACGCAGGCGATTCCGAACGATGCCTCTTGCGCGGCTATTTGGAAATTGGAACGGTCTGCGGCTGCAATCTCGCCCTGCAATTTCAAATCGAGTGCTTCGATGAGGATGAAGATGGAGATTACATCCTTGCGTTTGGAGTGGGCTTAGGACCAGCCACATCTACGCCTGCGTGTGTGCCCACACTCTCTGCTTACGATGAGTTCCCCGTGAACGACCTGACGCCGATCGTTTGCGCCGGCCTGGAAGTCGAAGGTCGCATCGATCCCAACGCACTGGAGCCCGAGTGCAACTTCGTGGGCCCCAATACATCATGGATCAAGGGCACTATTGTATGAGCCAGGTCGAATTGATTTGGTGCCAGCCGAATGAGCGACCTCCTTTCGTCTGCAATACATGCGGCATCATGATGTCTCGCAACGAGAAACGACTCTGTTTCGTTAAGGAGTCACCATCCGAGCGCCAAAGATTGCTGGAAGCGTGTGTCTATCGCGGCATCGTGCTTCGACAGGAGCCCTGCAAGTGCCCAGCGGCAACGTTTGTTGATGTTTACCAATGCGATCATCCAAAGGTCTCGACCGACTGTACTGTCTGGCGACAAGTCGAGGGTGCGGTCGTGTGTCGTAAGTGTGCGTTTCAACCTCGGTGAGTGGGGAGGCTGTTTGTGATTCAGGGAGTGGATAGGATCGTGTGCATTAACCTGGATCGCAGGCCCGATCGCTGGGGCGCGTTCCTGGCCAAGATCGATGCGTTCCCGTGGAGGCAACGTGTGCAAAGGATCCGGGCCGTCGAAGGTGGCACCACAGGGAATCCTTGTTGGTATCTTTCGGGGAGCGGGGCATGGGGGTGTCGTCAATCCCATTTGCGAGTCCTCGAAGATGCGATGATGGATGGCGTGGAAACGCTGCTCGTGTTCGAGGACGACTGTTGTTTTGGCGTCGATTTCACCGAGCGTCTTGAGCAACTCCTGCGAATGGCCCCGAGTCTGTGGCAGGCGATGATGCTCGGGGGCCAACGCATGGACGGAGAAGGCCCCGAGCTTTCGGAGGGTATTCTCCGATCGATCAGCACGACCAGAACCCATGCCTTTGTGTTGCGAGGTCAGGAGGCCATGCGGCAAGTGTATTCGACATGGGCGTCGTGTGACACGCATATCGATTCTTGGAATCACCGTTGGCAATCCAAACTTCTCTGCGTGGAACCTCGATCCTTTTTGTGCGGGCAAGACGAAGGCCGAAGTGACATCGCCGGGCAGTCGTTCGATCGACGGTATTGGAGCCCCATTTCTGGTGCCGCAAGCCCCAAGGTTTATATCCTTGACATGCCGCGCGACGTGGCTGAGCAACTGATTCCGCTGGGAGTCCATTTCGGAAACGCCAGGGACGCGCGAAGTGGCCGTGATAAAGGGATGATGAAGCTGGCCAGTCGCGGCTATCCGCAAGAAGGAATGCTTGAATGGCTGCGGATGATCACCGCCGAAGCGGCCGACGCGGATTGCCTGCCAGCCATTTGGGAGACCGGGGTTTTCAGAAATGCTTTGAAGGGGCTTGTCGAGTTTGAATTTGTACCGCTGAAGGCGATGCACGTGCATGAGGTCGAGGGGCAGCTGCCTTCGATTCGTCGCGCGGCGGATGCTCGCCGCGTGATGTGGGCGTGGCGCGGTGACGATCGGGTACTCCTCGAGGGGCTCGCGTTCCATGGATTCCATCGAGGGTATCACGTGGATCATGTGAGCGGCCTCGATCATGGGGTTCGTGCTGCCATCGCCGCTCAGGACTATGAGGCCTTGCATCATGTCGCACGGCAACTCCAGGTGCAGGCGCACAAAATCCGTCGTGGGAAAACGCTGATCGCGCACCCGCAGCTTGATGTCGGCGCTTGGCGATCCCACAGTTCCCTGCCAATCCTTGAGCTGTCTGGCGGCACGATCCGAGAAGTCATGGAGACGTTTTGGCAGCAACTAGATGTGGCATCATCATGAAAGGAGCGATCGCGTTTTCACTGTGGGGTGATCAGACCAAATACACACTGGGGCTCCTTGAGAACATCGAACTTGCGAAGGTTATCTATCCTTCGTGGGACGTGATCGTGTTCATCGAGCGCGGGCATTATTTGATTCCACGCATTCGAGTCCCGCACGTGATCGTGCAAGAAATGGATCCTGTGCCAGGCAGTGGCGGTATGTTCTGGCGATTCCTTGCTGCGGACTGGTCACAGTATTCGCACGTGATCGTACGTGATGCGGATAGCCGCTTGAATCCACGGGAAAGACTTTGCGTCCACGAATGGATTCGAAGCGACAAGACATTGCACGTGATGCGGGATCATGAAGCCCATTACCAGCATGCCGTGATCGGTGGCGCCTGGGGAATCAAGACGAACGCCCTTGACATGCGTTACCTGATCTCACAGTGGCCACAGAACTATCAGTATGGGGACGATGAAGCGTTCCTGGAAAATGTCATTTGGCCGCAATTCTATCCTCACAGTTTCTTGCGACACAGCAAGCACCTTGGTTCCCTCGATGACACGGCCATTCCCGACTCGTCTGGCTACAAGGGATTCGTCTGCGAGCCCAGGACGCCGGAGACGGATGTGCTCGAGACATCGACCCGATGTGTCGTGTTGAGCCCTCGCAAATATGTCAAGAGACGGGAACGATTCCTGGAATCATGCCATCGACACGCCTCAATGATCGCTCGTCGCCTGGAAGTGTATGTTGCGACGGACGTGAGTGAGTGTGTTGTGCCCAGTCACTATTCGCATCATGACACGTATCCGCATTATTTCGCCGCAAGTCGCGATCACGTGCGGATTCTCGAAAGAGCACTCCTGGATGGCGTGGAAACGCTGCTCGTGTTCGAGGACGACGCCGCTTTCTGCCAGGATTTCGAGGAATACTTTGCCAGGATGTGGCTATCGTGTCCAACTGACGCTATGGGTGGGATGTTGGGAGGCCAGCACCAAACCGATCACCAGCGACAGTACACGGCCTGGCCCCTTGCGTTGGCGCAGGTGAAGGGCTGCCTCGGAATGCACGGAGTCTGGTACAGGAGACGCGGCATGGAGCGAGCCTACGACCACTTCACCTATTGGCATCGTGAAACGATCGATCAAGCGTTTGTCGGCTTACAAAAAGAAGATCCGCATTGGTACGCTCCCGCAAAATGGGTCGTCGAGATTGACCCTGCGGCACGACAGTTTGGCCGGGACGAGTAGGCCACCGGATACCGACCGCTCTGACGCAAAACACGAACGACACGGGCGACACGGCAGACACGAGAGATACGGGCAACACGAGCACTGAATTCAGAGCTACTCCCTCTACCATGCCAAGACGTGATCTCGGCATGTTCTTTTTTGGGGGTGGCCTATGAAAAGCATCTGGCAGTCTAAGACGTTTCTCGTCAACCTCGCGACGGCCGCTGTCGCCGTTTTGACCTACTTTCAGGGTAGCGACTTCATCGCGACCAATCCTCAGGCGGTCGCAATCCTGGGGGCCGTAGTTGCGGTCCTGAATATCATCCTGCGGACTGTGACCGACACGCCTGTGTCGCTCGGAAGCGATCCCGCGATGGCCATGCAGGCCTATGTGCCAGACGGTATTCGTCGGATCGGTTGTTGGCTGGCCATCATCCTCACGCTGGCACTTGCATCGCCGTCCTATGCGGGCGATCCAGAAGCCAAGGTGGAGGCTCGTCGACAAGAGCCCACGCAGGCGATCGATCTGGATTCCCTCTTAGATCAACTGAAGAAAATCGACGCTGTCCGGCCAAAGCCTTTGCAGAGACGGGTCACGGTCGATTTGACGCAATTGCTGTGGGGCTGTGGCGCCGTGCTTGGAGGCGCTGCCTTTTGGGCCCGTGGTGAACGCGAAAAGCAAGCCATGCGGAGGCATGTCTCCGCGATGCGTGCCGCAACTCCGGTGGAGCTGCCAGGAGTGATCCGCTAACCATGCGAGTCCAAAGCAACCTTTTGCGCCTTCTGTTTCTAGCCCTCGTGCTAACGGGCGTTGGCTGTGTCGTTGAGGAGCTGAGTCCAGAAGAAAATTTGCGATCGCCCGTCACGGCCGCGATGCAAGACGGGTTTGAGGCCTATCGAGAGCAGGTTGCCCTTGCCCTTTCCGACGCTGCTGCGGCGATCGAGGACGGAGGCATCAAAGACGAAAAAACACTCCAGGCGTGGCTGATTGAACAAACGAAAGAGGCACGGCAGTTGGCGTTCCAGCCTGCGTTCGATGCGCTCGACGCTTATATGCGAGCGGCTCGGGAATCGGAAGAGGATTTCACGGTGTACGGGCCCGCAGCCCTTGCCCTTCTGGAGGCAGGTTGTCGATGAGCAATGACGTGATGGAGATGCAGCTTCCCGGCGAGGGAGAAGACCGGTTCTTTAGCGGATACCGCATTCGCGAAGAGCCCCGCGAAAAACTGCGTGCCAAGGCGAATATATGGCTACAAAGCCGGTCGCTCGTGGGTATTCAAGATCAGGTCAGTTATCGGGGCGTGCTGAAAGTCGAAGACCAACAGCGCACCAACTCTTGCGCCGGGCACATGGGGTCGACCGGAATCGAGTACCTCTTGGAATTGCTGGGCATGGAACAGATCCAGCTCAGCCGTTGGTTTTCGTACATCACGGGCCAGCAGATCTCGGGAGACGTTGGCCAGGATCAAGGCACCACGATCTACGGGATCATCCAGGCTCTTCAGCGCTGGGGTGTTTGTCCGGAGGAATTCTGTCCGTTTACCGGCGAGTATTACACGAAAATCTCGCAACCAGCCTACGACGCGGCAAAGGAACTCAAGCTCGGTTCCTATGTCCCGTTGGATTCCGTGGAAGATATGTGCCAGTGGATTGGCGAAGGCAAAGGCCCAATTTTTCTGGGAGTGCCCTGGTCACAGTCCCTGGCGAATCCCTCGAGCAATGGCATCGTGGAGTCATTCAGTGGATCGGTGATGGGAGGGCACGCCATCTTGGGGTCCGGCTATTCACTGAGCAAAGAGCTGATTGAAATCGCCAATTCCCATTCGCTCCGTTACGGCCTGGAAGGGTTTGGATACTTTCGATTCAGCGCCATGCGTCGGATTTTGGCGCACAGAAACACGGTCTGCTACGGCGTGACCGAACTCAAAGATCTCGAATTCAAGCGCCAGCCCGTGGATTGGCGCAAAGGTTTTCTCGGTTAATCACTCTGGGAGGAACACATGGGAAAAATCATCCTGTCGATCGGCCTCGTGGTCTGCATCTTTTCGGTGTCTTGCTGTATTCACTCGAACTCGCCGCCCGCGGCCGCTGCACTTGCATTGGAGGATGTGATCGATACACCGTCGATCGAATCTCCGCAGCGATGGATCTCTCATCGCGAAAACAATATGTCTCTTGCCGTGATTCGGCCGCCTGCGATCGGCGCTCTAAAGCGAGAGGCCAAATCCGTGACGAAAGTGACGAAGAAAATCACCGATCAAGGGCTCGTCGTCGCTGAAGCTGCAGATGATCCGCCGCCCGTGGTTGACCCATTTCCTAATGGCCCGCCAGGCCCTTCCCCTGTGCCCAGCAATGGTTCAGCCGGTGGATATGGATCGGCTGGCAGCTACGGATACGGATCGACGGTCCGATACCGGGCTTGGGGTGGCTACCCTGTGGCTGCGGGGCCTGTTAGGCGGTTCGGAATCTGTCGCCGGATCTGCGCTCGTCTGTGCGGTCGTGCCGTGGCCTACAGCGTGCCCGTCGCCATGGATCCCGGCGTGACATGGTCGTCTGGTTACGGATACGGATCGACTTTCGTCGAGCCTGCGTTCGCAGCTCCTGTGGCCGTTGCGCCTGCCCGCGCTGTCGGCTCAGGATGGGTGTGTGATGGCCAACGATGCTGGAGACCCTAATCAGAACTCACGAGGAGGCAACCTTAGGCCGTCCCTTCGCGGGCGGTTCTGACTTCCAGCAATCGCGCTGGAAACCCCCTGCCGGCGCGAGTGTTCACGGCTCGCGCCGGCTTCTTTCATCCAACAGAGTAGGAATGCCATGGGCTACTTTCAACAAGGTTATCGTTCGTTCGTCGCTGCGGAAACCCTCTTACCAGGGCGCGCCGTCAAAATCGTTGGCGACAATCGCGTGGGATATGCTGCGATTGGTGACGACATGATCGGAGTCACGACGGAATGCGTGGCTGCGGGCTGCGCCGTGGCGGTAAAGTTGCTGTGCAGTGTCGGGACACTCGACGCGAGTCTCGCAGGCGTGACGCAAGGTGGCCAATCGGTTGGCCTCGTAAACTCGCAGGGCCAATTTGGTCCTGCTGTGGGTGAGAAGCAGCGATTATTCGCGATCCATGCCGGCGCGGCCGGTGGTTACACCGAGTTAGCGGTTTGCCGGACGATTCAGGAAGCGGAAATGGCGATGCTGCCGGGCGAAGAGTCGGCCCGCGCCGCCATGAACTTTGGCAATGATGTGCCGATCGAGCAAGCACTGCTCGTAAATAATACCGCAGAAGATTGGACGGACGCCCGGACGCTCAACGACTATACGGCGGCCGTGTACGGAAGAGCCCAGCGGCCAGGTCGCGTAGGCAACTCACCGTGCGTGACTTTCGATGGGGTGGATGATCACATCGCCTTCACCGCAGCTCCCTCGGGGGTCAGTGGATCGAATACGCTGTCGATCATGGCGTGGCTCTGGGTCAACACAGGCTTTACGAGCGGTGTCGGGCAGATCCTTACCACGAGCGACTTTCGGCTCGAGGTCCGGATCAATAGCGGGCTGCTCGAGCTGATCTTCACGCAATCCGGCGTCGGCACCAAGAGCTGGTACTACACGACGCAATACCCGAAAGGCCAATGGACACACTTAGGCATCACGTTCAGTTCCGGTACCGCAGCGGCCTACATCAACGGGTCGGCTATCACACTCACGCCGATCGATACCGCGGCCGTCACGACGATCGACTGGAATGCGACGTGGAGAATCGGTTACCGCACGTCGAATATCTATCCTTTGGCCGGTCGCCTTGGAGGGCTGTGGGTCTATAACCGCGCCTTGTCGGCTGGAGAAATCCTTGGCCATGCGAATCAATCCCAATGGGCCGATACGTCAGGCCTGCAGCTCGTGCTGCCCTTCTGCGAGCAATCCGGGACGAAGATCCATGACGCATCGGGCGTCAGCAACCTTATTGGAACCGCCAACACAGCCGCGATTTGGAATGCGTCCAACAAGCAAGATAAGTACCACCATTGCCTGCGATATGGGGCCTCGGTGTACAAGCACTCGACGACTCCAGATGACACGGCAACGCCTCGCATCCTCATTCCGCACAATCTTTCACAGGCTGCCATTACGCATGCGACACCTAGCGGCTACACCGCGGATAAGGTCGTGAATGGCGGCAAGATCCCCATCGGTGCCTATACCACAATTGATCGTAAGAACGGCACCACGGCAGGATGGATGGATGACTTGGCGCTCGAGACGAACCTGAATTATTTTTCGTCGGTTACGCTGTCGCCTAAGTCATGGAACTTTTCCACGGCCGGCGAACGAGATCAGCTCTTCGCTTTCGAGTTTCAGCCTTCGTACATTGATCAGCGCGGGTTCGAAGATCGACCCGAACCGACCTGGTCAAATATTTTGGTGAATGGAGGGGTTAATCCCTGGACAGCCGCGAGCTTCTCAGCCTACCTCGCAAGCGGTGACCATGCGTACGATCGAGACTGGTCACTGCTCGTGATCGATGTGGCACAGATCGCCATCGCCAAGGCACTGTGCATTGCAAAGAACCTTCCGCTGATCATGAATCTCGAAGCCGTACCGTGGGGCTTGCATTTCGACAGTACGCCGGCGCCGGAAACAGGCCTGACGCGAGATGATGCCATCGAAAAAATGGTCGAGTGGATGCAGGCGACGCGCGAGACATTCCCGACCACGGTGCCGATTGGGCTCTACAGCGAAGTGCCCGAAAGGAGCTGGTGGTTCCCGATCAACTACTACGGGACGATCTTGCTCCCAAGCGACCCGTGGTTCTCGTCCCACGCTGCCGAGTTCACCGCCGACTACAACGACTGGCTCGACCGAAACATGGACCTGACGCCCATTTCGGAGCAAATGGACATTATCTGCCCGAGTCTCTATATCCCTTACAAAATCGACAACCCGAATAACGACTACGGGCCGGTCTACACTCGGGCACTTCAGAGACAAAAATATGTCGAGTACAATCTGGCTCAGTCAGCCATCTATGGGCTGCCGATCATGCCATTTCTGCACCCTCGAATCACGGGCGAGCAAGTGAGCGCTCCGTACGACATCGTGATTCCGCCAGCCGAAAACGTGACGTTTCTGAACTACATCCTCGCTGATTCAGTTAAGGTTCGCGGGATACTGAACTGGGATTACTACGGTTACCCTGGGGGTTGGGCCGCCGTGGAGGATTCCTTCGAAGCCATCCGGCTGGCCCTGAGATAGTCTCCACGATGGACAACTAGCCCACGACACGCAGCTTGGCTGGCGCCTCAGTCTTAGGTTGCGTGGATTGATCTCGCATCGCCGATGATTCAAGCAGTGCTTCTAGGGGTGATTTCGCGGCTGTGACGCCGTCCTTCGCCATGTGCAGGTATCTCTCCGTTGTCCGAATGTCAGAATGCCCCATGATCTTTTGTACGACATGGATCGGCACACCGTTTTCGATCGAATGCGTCGCAAACGAATGCCGGAGACAGTGAGAGGTCACGCGCTTAGAGAATCCGCATCGCTGGGCTGCCAACTTGATCTGCCGAGCGATGTGGCCTGTGTCTTGGTGATGACGATATAGTTTGCCAGTATGCGGGCATTTACTCTCATGATCGGAACTGAAAAGGTAATACCAAGCGAAGTCCAGGTGGCTCGATGGCGATTTCACGCCGAATCGATTAGGTAGAGAGACACCGTTTCGACCTTCTGCCACGTCGCTCCTCCAGAGCACTTTCATTGATGCGATTTGTCTTCGGACGTCATCATGAAGAATCGGCGGGAAGCCTACTTCTCGGCCTTTCTGTCCTTTGCCAGATCGAATCATAATCTGCTTTCGATCGAAATAGATGTCCTTAATGCGCACGTCGCCGATTTCACCGATCCTAAAGCTGCTCGCGTACATCATCTTCGCCGCCAGAAGAACTGGACCACGCAACTGCTCGAACAGTTCCAAGAGCTCCGATTGATCGAGCACATCGCGAATCGCATCCGGTCGCTTAGCCCGTAGAGCGGACACACCTTCGAGTGGTTGCTTCAAAACATGCCGATACAAGTAGCAGAGCGCAGAAAATGCTTGATTCTGGGTGTTGGCTGAAACGTTCTCAACGTTTGCCAGATGCTTCAAGAAGATCTCCACCTGTCGCTCTCGAAGCTCAGAAGGATGAACCCATTTCCCGCGTTTTTCTCGCGCAAACCGCAGAAATCTCTCAACCCAACCCCAGTACGAGTCAGCGGTAGCGTCCGATTTGTTTTGCACGCGAATCATGTCGCGAAGCCGCTGCTCAAGAGATGGTTCCGACATTTCTGTTCTCTGGTGTTATTTGCGCGGACACAGATAATAAGTTGTTAGGCCG